>Ga0307412_10000301_pt1 | contig 31415 bp, 33 predicted proteins | sample DK1Cmetagenome_3_FD_203823 | JGI IMG/M metagenome (GOLD analysis project Ga0307412, IMG submission 203823) | Maize rhizosphere microbial communities from greenhouse at UC Davis, California, United States - DK15-C-1 | ecosystem: Host-associated > Plants > Roots > Rhizosphere > Soil | place: USA...
GAAGGCTAATCCCGATGCCAGGGTGAGGCGCGTCGCTTTCGACAGCGCCCCGTGTCGAACCGCAATTGAGACCATTTTTCCGCTGTTCACGTGATCGTCCGTTGCGCTTCATCAGATCCAGGGACGGTTGCCAGCGCCTGATCGAGCGCCGCTACCGCATGGATCGCCGTGGTGTCGAAGATCGGCACGGGGCTGTCCTCCTGCCCGACGAGCAGCATGATCTCGGTGCAACCCAGGATCACCGCCTGGGCGCCGGCGCCGACAAGACGCGGGATCACCGCCCGGTAGGCATCACGCGACGCGGACTCGATCCGTCCCGCGACCAGTTCGTCATAAATGATCCGGTGTACGGTTGCGCGGTCCTCCTCGTCAGGAACGATCACCTCCAGACCGAAGCGTTCGGTCAGGCGCCCCTTGTAGAAGTCGTGTTCCATCGTGAACGCCGTGCCGAGCAGACCGACCTTCCGGAAGCCGCCGGCCACGATCCGCTCCGCCGTGGGATCGGCGATGTGGATCAGCGGAATGGCGACGGCGCTTTGCACGTCGCTCGCCATCCGGTGCATGGTGTTGGTGCAGATCAGCAGCAGGTCCGCTCCGGCCGCCTCCAGCCGCTGCGCCGCGTCCACCATCCGCTCGGTAAGACCGCTCCAGTCGCCGGCGTGCTGCAACGCCTCGATTTCCGCGAAGTCGAACGACCATAGCAGACAACGGGCCGAAGCGGTTGCACCCAGCCGCGCGCGAACGCCTTCGTTGAGGAGGCGATAGTACTCCGCCGAACTCTCCCAGCTCATGCCACCGATCAGGCCGATCATGCGCATCATGCCTCCCCTTGCCAGGGCTGAAGATCGATCAGCACTGTCGGAATCAGTTCCGACACGGTGGGATGGATCGGCACGGCCCAGCGAAGTTGCTCGATCGGCTGGTCGGCATTCATCATGTCTAGCAGGCCGTGGATCGCCTCATCCCCCCCCGTGCCGAGGATCGCCGCGCCGAGGATGCGTCGGGTGTCGGCGTCGGCCACCACCTTCATGAACCCCTGGGTCTCGCCCTTTTCAACCGCACGGCCGACGCGGGCCATCGCCCGTTTTGAGTGGAGCAGTCGTCGCCCGGACTTCACCGCTTCCGCTTCCGTCATCCCGACGCGCGCGAGCGGAGGGTCTATGTAGAGCGCGTATCCCGGCAGGCGCTGGCTGACCCGGCGGTCCTCGCCGTCCAGGAGATTGGCGGCGACGATCTCGAAGTCATTATAGGCGGTGTGGGTGAAGGCGCCGCGACCGTTACAGTCGCCCAGCGCCCATATACCGGGCACGCTGGTCTCCAGCCTGTCATCGACGGTGATGTAGCCGCGTGCATCGACGGCGACGCCCGCCGCCTCCAGCCCGAGGTCGTCGGTGTTCGGCCGCCGCCCGACCGCGATCAAGACGTGGCTGGCGACGACCGGCCGTGCATCCTCGGCGCAGTCCACCCGCACCTCGACATCCTCGCGGCTGCGAGCGAAGCCGATGCAGTCCGCACTCGTCCGGATAGTGATGCCCTCGCCCTCGAGGATCTGCCGAACGGTATTCGACACGTCGGGGTCCTCCCGCGCGATGAGCCGGTCCATGCGCTCCACCACCGTGACCTTGGCACCGAAGCGCCGATACATCTGGGCGAACTCGAGTCCGATGTAGCTTCCGCCGATCACCACGAGATGCTGGGGAAGCGTATCGAGCGCGACGATGTCGGTATTGGTGAGGAGCGGAACCTGATCCGCGCCCGGCATGTCCGGCATCATCGCCCGACCGCCGACGTTGATGAAGATGCGCGGCGCGGTCAGTCGCTCCCCATCGACTGTGACGACGCGGGGACTCTCGAAGCGAGCATGTCCGCGGATAAGCTCGACGTTTGCCATGCCGAACAACCAACTCTCGTTACCGGCCCGTCCATCCCGGATGATTCTGTCCGCACGGGCTGCTACTGCCTTCATGTCGATGTCGATCGCCCCGGCAACGCTGAAACCGTAGTCCGTCCCGCGCCGCGCGGTGTGGATCGCATAGGCACTCGCCACGAGCGTCTTGGTCGGCCTGCAGCCGGTGTTGACGCAAGTGCCGCCAACGTGATGGCGCTCAATGATGGCGACCGACAAGCCGGCATCGTTCAGCCGGCCGGCGAGCGCCGGCCCCGCCTGGCCGGCGCCGATGATGATTGCGTCGAAGCTGCGCATGCTGGGTCTCCCTCGTGATGTGGGCCGTGGCGCTAAGCGCCGCCGGGAACGGAACGGGCCTGCACTTGGGCAGGCCCGTCAAGGTCAGATGACGCTGAGGCGCACATCGACATTGCCTCGCGTGGCGTTGGAGTAGGGGCAGGTCTGGTGAGCCGCCTCGACCAGACGCTGTGCGTCGTCGCTTTCCACACCCGGCAGCGCCACGGCAAGCTCGACATCCAGACCGAAGCCACCTTCACTGCGCGGGCCGATCCCGACGGTCGCGGTCACCGCCGCACCCGTCGGCACCTGAAGCTTGAGTTGGTGCGCGGCGAACTTCAGGGCGCCGAGGAAGCACGCGGCGTAACCCGATGCGAACAACTGTTCCGGGTTGGTCCCTTCGCCGCCCGACCCACCGAGCTCCTTCGGGGTGGAAAGCTCGAGGTCGAGCTTCCCGTCCTCGGTGCGCGTGCGGCCGTCACGGCCCCCGTTCGCGGTGGCGGAGGTGCGATATTTTACGTCGATGGACATGGTCCATTCCTTTCGTGAGTGGGCGCAGACCGTTCCTGCGCCGGAGGTAATGGGGCGCGCGTCAGGCCGCGACGGCCTTCGAGCGCCGGCGCGCGTCGCTGATGGTCAACGAGACTGCCGAAATCAGGAAGTAGAAGGCGCCGAAGGCGGCGTAGGGTGCAATATTGGCGATGCTCACTGGCGCCGTGCCAGCGGCCTGGCTGAGCATGAATGCCCCGGCAAGACCGGACTGGGCGCCGCTCAGAATCATCGCCCATTGCGCGCCATAGGACTTCCAGCGCCGCACGCCGGTGATGAGCTGGAAGAGGCCGGAGAGGACAGCCCACACGCCGAAGATCTGAAGCACCGCATGCATGCCATGCGGGAGGGTCGCGGCGACGGCGACGGCGGTCACGACGCTGACGACGAAGTTCAGCATCTGGCTCTTGTTTCTGGCCAGGCCCCCGGAGCGGCTGGCGTCGAGATAGTTCGCCAGCGCGTCCCACGCGGGATAGGCGACGAGCATCACCGCAGCCAGCGGCGGCATGGTCTTCGCGACCGTAAAGGCGAGCCCGACCCAGATCGCGGAGATCGCGAAGCGCAGATAATAGTAGGTCTTGAGCCAGTCCCGATCGGGGGCCTTCGCGTCGGTGATGGTCTTCATGGCATGTTCCTTTCTGTGATGCAGGCGCACGTCTCCCGTCCCGTATGCTGGGCGGGTTGGTGATGGTTGGTTCAGGCGGTGCGCGGCTCGTTAGGGCCCGCATCGACTCAGGTTAGAGGCGGAAGCGTCGCGGCATGCGCCATCGTGCCGCAGCCGCCACGGCGGCGCACCCAACGGAATACCAGACCACCACGTAGAGTGGGTCATTGAAGGGGCAGCAGAACGCGAACACGAAGGCTCCGCAGGCGCCGGCGGCGATGCCCGAGGCAAGCGCGCTGAGCCGGGGCTGGGTCGGCGCGGCCCTCCGCATCAAGGCGCCGAGCAAGGCGACGATCGGCAACGAGAGCACGAAGATCGACGTGGCACAGATCATTCCGCTCTTCGGGTTGATGCGGTCAAACAGCGTGCGGTCGCTCAATCCTTCCGGCACGACGAACGCGCCTCCGACGATGGCCACGACCGCAAGAGCGCAGGCGATCATCAGCCCCCGCCGGGGCCGCGCGGTAGGCGAGAAGGACCGGATGGCCAACGCACACGCAGCCACTGCCAGAAAGCCGAGGCTTCCCACGCGCCACATCAGGTAGGGCGACCCGGCCATGTGGTTCATGTCCGGCCGCATCACGCCCATGGAAAGGAACAGCGCGAGTTCCACCGCGCACAGCGCGAGGACGAGCGCGCCTTCACGCACCATGCTCCGGCGCCGGACCGGCGCGAGGTCGGACGACAGGTCGAAGATCAAGGCTTCATTCGACATCGGGGGTCTTCTCAATGATTGCGGTAAGGCGCGCTAGGCCGCGGTGGATGTTCATCTTCACGGCCGAGGGGGAGAGGCCGATCTCGCCTGACGCGTCCTCAATGCTGTAGCCCTGCACCTTGACCAGTAGGATCGCCTGGGCCTGAGCGGGACGAAGTTGGTCAAGCAGGCTGGCCAGAACCGAGCTGCTGACCACCGACGCCTCGTGATCGCCGACAGCTATCTCGTCGGGCAGTTCGTCTGCCGGCCGGCGCGCCAGGCTCCGCAACTGATCGACCCACTTGTTCTTGGCGATCGCCGCCAGCCAGGGTCCAAACGGGTATTGCGGATCGTAGGTATGGCGCCGCCGATGGATGGCGAGCAACGTCTCCTGGACGGCATCGTCCACATCGCCCGGCGGGAGTCGCCGTTCAAAGTATCGCTTGAGCCATTCCGATGTCTCCCCGAGCAGCCGCCGATACGCACCGCCGTGTCCATGCTGGGCAGCTTCCATCAGGCTGCTCCAGCTGTCTGGTGCCGCCCGGGACGGCCGCTCACGACTGAGCGGCGTCGCGCCGAGCGACGACCCTGAGATGATTCTCGACAGAAAGTCCGGGCGCATGATCTCTTATTCGCGCGCTACGCGATGTCGGTCACTCCATGTCGAACTTTTCTTTCACAGTCGCTCCCACGCCTCCCATTCCGACTATGGCGTCTGGCGATAGTGCTCGTACGTCGGCCGCCGCGTTTAGGCGCGCCCTGAAGTGAAGACCTCAACCTTGCGGACATCCTTCCCGTCTGCTTCCCTGCAACTCGTGTCTCCCTTGCCGCGACACGCCGGTTCGACTTGGCCGGATTGCAGCGAAGCAATCAGCAGCGATGGGAGGCTGGAAGATCGATCAACGATCGTCCGGAGAGATGGCGAGCTCTGCTTCGCCAGTACAATGCGCGAGGATATGAGATGGAGTGGAGCGACGTCCGTATCTTCCTAGCCGTGGCGCGGGCCGGCACGCTGGGGGGCGCTGCCCGCGCGCTGCGGCTCAGCCATCCCACCGTCGGCCGGCGCCTCCGTGCGCTTGAGGAGGCGACTGGCCAAACGCTGTTCCAAAGGACCGCCGATGGGTTCGTCCTCACGGAGGAGGGGAGCGCCATCGTCGCGCTGGCGGAGCAGATGGAGGAGGGCGCGCTGGCCATGGAGCGGCGGCTCGCCGGGCAGGAGCAGAACCTTCGTGGCTGCCTGCGGATTTCCTCAGCCGATTGGTTCGGCGCCTACGTCCTGCCTTCAATCATAGCCGAATACACGAACGCCTATCCGGGCGTCGATGTCGAGATCCTTACCGGGACGCGTCTCTTCAGCCTCGCCCAGCGTGAGTCGGACATCGCCTTCCGGATCGTGCCCTTCAATACTTCCGATATCGTGCAACGGCGACTCACCCGCTTGACCTACGGCGTATACATTGCCGCCAGTGCACCCGATCCGGTGTTCGGCGACGGAACGGGCTTCCGCCTGATCACCCACGATACATCGACAGGGCAATTCCCCGATATCGCCTGGCTCATGGAGAGCTTCCCCAATGCGACGCCGGTCATGCGTTCGAACAACCGGAACGTGCAGGCGCGCATGTGCAGGCAGGGTGTTGGCATCGCCGTCCTTCCCCACACCGTCGGCAAGCAGGTTCCGGGATTGCGCCTGCTCGACCTGCCGGCGGAACCGCCCCGTCGCGACATCTGGATGGGCTACCATCGCGATCTGAAACATTTGCAGCGCCTGCGCGCTTTTATCGGGGTGGTAGACAATCACCTGCGAGGGGTGCTGCCCTGAGGAGAGAGATGCGATCGCAGGCGGGTGGCCACGGGGTTTCGAGGCCTAGGTAGCCAGAAGGATGAACGACTTATCTCGGTAGGAGACGTCTTTGACAGGACGGAAGCCGAGCCTGTCCGCGAGTTTCAACGAAGAATGTTGATAGGCTCAATCAGGCACGCGACGCGATCATGGCGCTTCGACTGCTGGACCCAGCGCAGGAGGCCGGACATCGCTTCGAAAGCAAAGCCCCGTCCGCTAGATTCGGACGAGAAAAGCCAGGAGGCCTCGGGCAGGCTGTCGAGCATCGGATCGACACCGCGACGGAAGTAGGCCGCGCCGACCTCTCCCAGCAGCCTGCTACTTGTCTTTTCGATGACTGCGAGTGTGCCGCAACCGAAGAGGCTCCAATGGCCCACGCAACGCAGTAACCTTGCCCATGCGGCTTCCTCGGAATCCGGTAGATTGCCGATGAATTTGCGCACGGCAGGATCGGCCGCAAGCGCGAGGATCGCTGGGACGTCGTCGGGCTCATATTGGCGCAGGACGAGCCGTTCAGTGTCAATCATATGCATCCAGGATGGACTGGGCGGGGAGCCTCAGCCGCCGCTCAAACGCGTCCGGACGAAGCGGACAAGTTCGCTGCTCAGGTCCAGATCCTCCGGGGTGCCGCCCATAAAGCCGCCATGCGGCATCGCCTCGAAGACGTGAAGCTCAGCACTGACGCCGGCGCTTCTCAGGGCTCGATGCAGGCGCACGGTGTTGGAGAGGAAGAGATCGCGGGTACCCGATTGCAGCAGCGTCGGTGGCAGCCCGGTCAGGTCGCCGAAGAGCGGTGAAAGGTAGGGATGGGAAAGGTCCGCTCCGTTCGCATAGAGCAGGTTCGCCGCCTGCAGCGGCAGGGGCAGCATCACATCCACCAGGCGGTTCACTTCGAAGCTGTCGCCGGACTCGGTCAGGTCTACCTCAGGCGACAAGAGGACCAGTCCAGAGGGCATGGGAAGCCCTTCGTCCCGCGCCCGCAGAAGCATGGCGACCGCGAGATTGCCCCCTGCAGACCTGCCGCCGATGACCACGTTCGGCGGCCCATGTCGCTCCAGCACCTGCGCATATGCCGCAAGCGTATCGTTCAGTGCCGCAGGATAGGGGTGGTCGGGCGGCGTTCGATAGTCGACACCGTAGCAGCGAACGCCGTGAAGGTCCGCCTGCATCTGCGCGCCGACGCGGCACGCGTCTCCACCTCCGAATACCAGCGCGCCACCGTGCAGATCAAGGTAAGCACCTTCCGTCGTGGTCGCCGTCTCGGGCGTGGCGATGTGGACGACGGCATCGCCGACCCGGACGGTCTCGACGCTGGCGCGCAACGTCCCGGCCAGACCCTTCATCGAGGCAACATACTGCGCATCGACCGCCGACTTGATCCGAACCCACCCGTCATAGTCCTCGGGTTCCGGCATCCGGTGCTTCGCATTGATTGGCATACCGTCGGCATCCACAAGACGGTCGAGCGCGGAACGCGCCTCCGAGCTGATCGAGCTGGGAGCAGGAAGCACGCGGGCAGGCAGCCTCACGCCGGACGATTCATCATCCATTAGATACAACCTCGCGCCATATTGATTCTGCGCTATACGACATCGAGGTATCGCGGCGACTGGATGGATGTGGGCGGTTTCACGCTTGCTCAATCCTCGTCCTGCCACCTGCGCAGATCCGTCTGGTCATGATAGGCCATGCGATCCGGCGTGGTGATGAATTCCATCGTCGTGCCCCACGGCATGCGGCAATAGCAGACCTTGTTTCCAGGGCCTTTCTCGGTTGCATAGGGAATGGCGCGCGGCGCAGTCAGGGGGGTACCCCCCGCCTTTTCGAAGCGCTCGACCGATGCGTCGATGTCGTCGGTGTAGAGCGCGAAGTGCGTGATGCCGAAATCGCTCGCGCGGATCGGCTGGGCTTGCTCCGCGCCGTGCATTTCGAAGAGCTCTATATCGGGCCCGGTTCCGATCTTGACCATCGCCTGCGCGCGCACGACCGTTCCCGGGAAAGCGCCAACGGCTCGCTCGAATTCGGCTCCCTGCCGCGGCGGATCCTGCGGTCCGAACGACTGATAGATCAGCTGGGCGCCAAAGGCTTCCACCAGGAACGATTTGGCGGCTTCGATGTCGGGCACCGTGATGCCGATATGATTGACGCCGCGAATGACGGGTGCGGTCATGACAGTCTCCTGCTTTTTGTTCGATCCGCTCGGCCCACGACGCGGCGGGCATCCGAGTTTCAATTGGCTTTGAGGAAATCGATGAGAGCGCCTGCGACTTCATCCGGCCGCTCGTCCGCGACATAATGGCTGCACCCAGCGATTGAGCCGCCGGTCACATTGGTGGCGAATTCTTCGAGCATCAGCACCATCTGCGCACCGAAGCGCTTATCCCCGCCGAGGCCGAGCACCGGTATCTCGAGCGGACGTTTCTTGTATTCGAGCGCAGCCGCGTGATCGGCGACGAGCGTACGATACCATTCCATGCCGCCGCGGGTGCGGCCAGGAAGCGCCATCGCTTTCGCATAGATTGCGATGTCCGCCGGATTGAAGGTGCTGTGGTCGTAGAACCGCTCTGCCATGAAGGTCGAAATATAGTCATATTCGCGGCCATGGATCAGGCGTTCGGGCAAATCCCGGTTACCATGGAAGCTGAAATGCCAGAGCCTTGCGGTTGTCGCCTCCCATTCGGTCCAGCCTGGAAGCGGAACGTCGAGGACGGCGAGATGCGTAACAGCCTTCCGATAGATGGCGGCCTGCGGCAAAGCGACCATGCCGCCGATATCGTGTCCGCACACGGCATAGCGCTCATGCCCAAGCGCAACCATGACTTCATGTGCGTCGCCCGCCATCGTTGCCTTGTCATAGCCGCCCTGCGGGCAGTCGGAAAAACCAGCGCCGCGCAGATCGATCGCCACGACGCTGAAATGCTCGGCCAGCAGCGGCATCACGTGGTGCCATTCCCACCATGTTTCCGGCCAGCCGTGCAGCAGAAGGATCGGCGGGCCCGAGCCTCCCGTGACGGCGTTGATCTTGATGCCGTTCGCCGGCACCAGTTGCTGGGCGAACCCCTGCAGGGCTGCGATCATGATCGCTCTCCAGTCGGATGTTGACGTTCAAACAGGGGGCGGCCAGCGCTCAGGTCTGGTCGAAATCGGTGTTGATCGTGACGTCGCGCCAAGCGTCGATATCGCTGCGGAAGCCAGCCAGCTTTCGCTCGGCGATCGCGTGCGCGGCCGGGCCGAGCGGTAGGTGAAGCGGGGCGTCATCGGCGTCGATCGCCTGCAGGATCACCGCGACCGCCTTCTCGGGATCGCCCGCCTGATGGCCATTGTTGGTTGCGCGGTAGTGCTTGCGCGAACTCGCGGCATATTCCGGCATCTGGTTGGCCGCCATGGTGATGGAACGGCCCAGGAAATTGGTGCGAAACGGCCCGGGCTCGACGATCAGCACGCGGATTCCGAACGGCTCCAGCTCGTCGGCGAGCGCTTCGGAAATCCCTTCCACGGCAAACTTCGCGGCGTGGTAATAGCCTCCGCCGCCACGGCCCTCGATGCCCGCACCAGACGACATGTTGACGATCTTTCCGCCGGAACGTCGCAGGACGGGCAGCGCCGCTCTGGTGGTTTCGATCAGACCGAAGACGTTCACCTCGAACATAGGCCGATATTCGTCGGGCGTGCCTTCCTCGATCGCGCCGAACAGTGCGTAGCCGGCATTGTTCACGAGCACATCGAACCCGCCAAAGATCTCGATCGCCTTTGCGACCGTTGCCTTGGCCGCTGCCGCGTCCGTCACATCGAGTGGCAAGGTGATCATCCGGCCGCCGAATGGCTCGGCCATGTCCGCGATCGTCTCGACATCGCGGGCCGTCGCGATGACCCGGTCGCCGCGCCGTGCTGCAGCGAGCGCAAGCCGCTCGCCAAACCCGCTTGAGCATCCTGTGATGAGCCAGGTTTTCATCACTTCTTCTCCGAATTGTTTGTAGACGACGCAAAAGGGTCGATCACAGGGAAACCCCGCGGGCCTGTCGTGGAGTGACATTGGTGAAGCGTTCCACATCCGCCATGACGGCGACGGCGTGCGGTGAGGCGAACGCAGCCGTGATTGCTGCATTGTCGCGAAAGCGGCACTCGCAGATCGCAATGGTCCCGTCTTGGACGACAGCGGGGAAGAAGGCGCAGACGCTTTCCAGCCCGTAAGCCCCCCAGGATTGCATCACCAGCGGCAGATGACGCTCGACATAATAGCCCTTGTCGAACCAAGTTTCGGCAGTGCCTCGATAGGTGACATAGACGGTGACGCCGTCGGACTGATGGTCCATGTTCGCATCCTCTTCTTGGCTGCGTGGGGGAGTGCCGGAAGTCATGCGGCAAAACCGCCGTCGACGTAGGCCGCAAGAGCGGGAAACGGCATGCTGTCGGCAGTATCGGGCCCGATGACGAGGATGCGTCCGCCTTCGGCATCAGGCGCGCCGCTTCGACGCTGCCGAAATAGAAGGCCCGGCCGCTGCACGTCACGATCAATGTTGCATGTGCCATGGGCGGAATCTGGCCCGATCAACAATGATCGTAAACTGACAGGATTGAACTCTCTCTGTTCAGTAATGTGGGTGGTTCGCTGAGCTGGTTGCCAGCTTTCACCTTTGTAGCCGTAAACAGCAGATAATGACGGTATTCGGACTGTTCAAAGGAGCGCTTCCACGCGCGCTTTCAGCGATCCAAATTTTCACCCTACTCGAAAGAATATGATCGAAGGAGCGTGTCGGCGATCTGCCGCGCGGCCGGGCCGAGTTCCTCATCGGCGAGTTCGCCTGCGGTCCAGAAGGACAGCGCCCCCCGGAAAGCGAGCGCGAGTTGCGCAGGCAGGATGCGGCATGCCTCATCCCGGCGAAGCGAAGGCAGGCCTGCTCCGTCGCCCAGGGCGTGCGCCCATAAGGCGGTGGAATTCGATCTGACGTCGCCCGACGCCGCGCTGGCAGTTCCGATCCAGGCCATCACTGCGCGGTTCACGATCGGCTCGTCGAGCATGACCGCGACCGCAATGTCGATAGCGCGCGCTACACGATCGGGGGCTTGCGGCGGCTGTGGCGTCGCATCGAAGCGCGTCATCATCGCGTCGATCCGTCGCCCCGACAATGCGTGCATGATCGCCGGCTTGCTGCCGAACTGATTGAATGGCGTCGCGAAGCTGACCCCCGCTTGCGAGGCGAGATCCCGCATCGAGAACTCTGCCTTGCCGTCACGTAGTAGACGCTCTGCCGCATCGAGCACGCGCTGGCGCACCGGCTCGCCCCGGCGCTTCGTACCTGTTTCCATCTTGCCTTCGCTCATTGAAAGATCTATATCATGATATAGATCATAGTGTGAGAGTTTACGCGTGACAGACAATAGCCAAAAAATCTTTCTCATCAGCGGCGTCAGTTCCGGGCTGGGCCGAGCCTTTGCGGAAGCCGCCTTGGAGGCCGGTCACCGGGTCATCGGGACGGTGCGGCGCCAGGAAGACGCGAACGCATTCGCGTCACTCGCACCGGACCGCGCGAGCGCGTTGCTGTTGGACGTGACTGACTTCGCTTCCATTCCTCCGGCGATAGCCGCAGCCGAGCGCGATGTCGGTCCTGTCGATGTGTTGGTGAACAACGCCGGTTACGGCCATGAAGGCGTGCTCGAGGAATCGTCGATGGACGATCTCCAGCGGCAGTTCGCCGCGAATGTGTTCGGCCCGGTGGCGATGATGCAGGCGGTGCTGCCCGGTATGCGTAAGCGCCGCCGCGGGCATATCGTCAACGTAACCTCTATGGGCGGGTTCATCACCATGCCGGGGATCAGCTTCTATTGCGGCAGCAAGTTCGCGCTGGAGGGGATTTCCGAAGCGCTCGGCAAGGAGGTCGCCGCGTTCGGCATACGAGTAACGACGCTGGCGCCCGGGCAGTTTCGCACCGACTGGGCTGGCCGCTCGATGGACCGTACACCGCGAAGCATCGCGGATTATGACGCGGTGATGGACCCCATAAGGGCTGCGCGACAGGCTAAGAGCGGCAACCAGCCGAACGATCCGGCCAAGGCAGCGCAGGCGCTGCTGGCGATCGTTGAGGAGAAGAACCCGCCGGTTCGGTTGTTCCTGGGCGAAGACGCGCTTGGGCTGGTGGATCAAAAGCTCGACGATATGCGAGCAGAAGTCACTCGCTGGGAGGTGCTTTCTCGTTCGACCGGCTTCGATGCCGCTTGAGGCTCCAAATTTAACTATGGCCTTCAGTGCGATCGTCTGGTGGGTGAGCGTGGAGATTTAACGCGATTTGCCAGACGGTCTTCATCAAGCAGACGGCAGGTTTTGGAGAAATCTGACGTCCGGACTGCGGTCACGGAACGTCTCGGTTTGGTCGACTGCCGCCGCAAGCGAACGCCGGATCGTGGGGACGAAGCCGTCGTTCGGGCAATCGGCCGTGAATGTCGGGTTTCGGATGAACTGGCCATTCGCGGGGCTTCCGAGATCTGCTCGGCAACGAGCCAGCCTGCACGGTGGCGACTCCGCGGGGATCTCACGCCAAAATAGCAGCCGGTGCTCCCCTGACGAAAAACCCCGCCTCCGAGGTTGTCGCGCACTTTCTCAATCCGACAGGGTATCTCGCACAATAGTGCGAACATAGATCACGTGTGCCACTGCGCACGCCGCAATTCTCCAGATTCGCGGTGTGCTGCATCGACAAACATGTGTTTGTCGTCGACAAAGGAGCGGTTGGTTCCCGATCATTACAAGTCGTTCATCGAAAAACTCTCGTATGGCTGATTGTGCAGCCACGTAGTGCGCGATATAAAAACGCATCATTCTAGGCATCGTGGACAAAGGGTAGCCAAAGCTTGATTGAAGCGAGCGCGACGAAGCCGAGGTAGGACTCCTTGGTTTTGTCGTATCGCGTGGCGACGCGGCGCCAGTTCTTGAGCTTGCTGAAAAGGCGCTCGATGCGGTTGCGCCAGCGGTATTTCACGCGATCGTGCGGAATGGGGATGCGGCGATTGCTCTTGGTGGGAATGACCGCTTCAACACCCGCCGCGGCAAGCTCCGTGCGGATAGTATCTGCGTCGTAGCCCTTGTCGGCGAGCAATGCGTCGATGCGCTCATCGAGCATTCGGAACAGCGGACCGAAGCCCTTCACATCGTGCGCCTGGCCCGGCGTCACGACGAAGCCGAGCGGCCGTCCGTGTCCATCGCAGCGGGCGTGGAGTTTTGTGGTGAAGCCGCCGCGCGACCGGCCAAGCCCCTGGGCCGCTTGATCCCCTTTTTTAGCCCGACGGCGCAATGATGCGCCCGGACCACCGTGCTGTCGATCATGTCGGCGCTGGTGTCGCGCTCGACCATTTCCGCCAGCGTCTCCAGCAGGGCGTCGAACACCCCCTTTCGACCCAGCGCCGGTAGCGTCGGAACACGCTGTTCCACTTGCCGTACGTATCCGGCAGCAAGCGCCACTGCGCGCCTGAGCGCGCCATCCACATCATGCCTTCGAAATAGCGCCGGTTGTCGCCTGCAGGCCGACATCCGCGACCATGTTCGGGTGGAAGAAGCGGCCCGATCAGCGCCCATTCTTCGTCCGACACCCCGATCCGCTCGCCCAACGCCGCCTCCAAAAGGCAGCCTTGAATCAACACGCGAGTCTCAGGTCAAGCTTTGTCCACGATGCCTAGCCATCGCGAACTCGCCTCGGCTGCATATTGCCTGCTACCATGCCGGCGATTGGGCTGATTACAACGCTTCCAGTACGGTCTTGCCGATCGCACGACCGCTCTCCAACAACGCATGAACCTGCTTGAGATTGGCCGCGTCGATGCCCGCGACCCGCTCGCGCAGCGTCGTCCGCAGCACGCCGGCGTCGACGAGGTGCGACACTTCCTCCAGCAGCCGGTGCTGCTCGACCATGTCGGACGTTTGGAACATCGCGCGGGTGAACATCAGCTCCCAGGCGACCGTGATCGACTTGCGCTTCAGCGGCACGATATCGAAATGCGCGGGGTCGTCGATCAGCGCGATGTGTCCCTGCGCCGCGACGATCTTGGGGAACAGCGGCAGATAACGGTCCGAGGCGGTGAGGCCGGCGACATAGTCGACTTCCGGATGGTCGATCCGGGCAAGCTCCTCGTCCAGCGGCTTGTGATGATCGATCACGTGATGTGCGCCCATCTGCTCGACCCAGGCGATCGTCTCCGGACGCGAGGCGGTGGCGATGACCGTGAGGCCGGTCAGTCGGCGCGCCATCTGGATCAGGATCGAACCGACGCCCCCCGCGCCGTTGATCACGAGCAAGCTGCCCTGCGTCTGCTTGCGGCCGTGCGGCACGTTGAGCCGGTCGAACAGCAATTCCCATGCGGTGATCGCGGTGAGCGGCAGCGCGGCGGCTTCGGCCCAGTCGAGGCTGCGCGGCTTGTGGCCGACGATGCGCGCGTCGACCGTGTGCAGCTCGGCATTGGCCCCCGGGCGGGTGAGGTCGCCGGCGTAGAAGACCTCGTCGCCCGGGCGGAACAGCGTGACGGCGTCCCCCACCGCCTCGACGATGCCCGACGCATCCCAGCCGAGGATCTTCGGCGCGCCTTCGGGTGCCGGGTTGCCGGTGCGGACCTTGACGTCGACCGGATTGACCGAGACCGCTTTTACTCGGACGAGCAGGTCGTGCGGCCCCGGCGTGGGTGCGGGGACGTCCAAGTCGAGCAGCGCGTCTTCGCGGTCGATGCTGCCGGGCTGGTGGTAACCGATGGCTTTCATGTCGAACCTCCTGATGATCGTTCGCGCTACAGATCGTCCATGCGAATGCGTGCCGCCACGGCCAGTTCCGCACGGCGGCCATGCGATGGCGCATGCTCTTCAGAGCTCGGTGGGCAGCGCGGAGACCAGTGCGTCCACGAGCATCCGAAGCCTTCGCAACCGCCGCAGATCCTGGTGATAGCCGAGCCACAGGTCACGCGGCGGCGGCTCCTCGCCTTCCAGCCGAGCGAGCGGCAACTGGTCGCCGATTACCCGCGGCAGCACCGCCAGGCCCGCGCCCGCGACGCAGGCGGCACCCTGGGCGTCGCGATTGTTGCTGCGGAAGGCCGGCGTGGCGGCGGGCCAGCGACCGCGCAGCCAGGCGACGTCGGGGAGTTGATCGAGCGCGCTGTTCATCGTCACGAGCCGGTGGCCGGCGCCGTCGCCGCTCGCGCGCGGATCGCCGCAGCGCTCCAGATATTCTGGCGCGGCGTAGAGCGCATAGCGAATCCGCAGGAAGCGGCGCTGGACGATGTCGCTGCCGGAGAACGGCACGAAGCGCAGCACCAGATCGGCCTCCCGCCGCTGGAGATCATAGAGGCGCGAATCGGCCAGCACTTCCACCGCCAGCCCAGGGTGCTCGATCGCGAAGCCGGCGAGCGGGGCGGCCAGCACCCGCGACGACACCCAGTCCGAGGCGGAGAGCCGCAGCACCCCCTCCAGCCCGCGCGCGCCGCCGATCAGCTTGCGCTGCAGAGCAACCGCCTCCTCCGCCATCTGCTCGGCATGGACGAGCATCGCCTCGCCTTCGTCGGTCAGGCGCAGGCCAGCGGGCGTGCGCTGGAACAGCGCCGCGCCGATCGCCTCTTCCAGGCTGCGCAGCCGCCGGCCTGCCGTGGGCTGGCTCAGTCGCAGGCGCTCGGCCGCCGCTGTCAGCGTACCGGTATGGGCGATCTCGACGAACAGCTTGAGATCATCCCAGTCGAGGCGGAGCGTAGGTTCGGTGGCCATGCCGTTTCATCGCCGCGCACGCGCATCTCTACAAGCTATACCGAAAGGGGCACAGGTCACGCGGCGGCGAGCGGCTCCCGCCCCCAGGCGCCTGCATCCGCGGCGACGCGCTCGGCAAAGGTATGGCGCGCGGCGCGCACCGCCGGGCTGTGCATCGCGGACCATTGCAGCAGCGCCGCCACCGGATCGTCGAGCGTCCGCCCCAGCGGGGTCACGCGATATTCGACCGCCAGTTCCCCCGTCGTCATCACCACGCGCTCGATCAGGCCGTTCCGCTCCAGCCGCTTGAGGCAGGTCACCAGGCTCTTCTGCGAGATCGTCGGCACCGCCCGCCGGATGGCGTTGAACCGTTGCGCGCCCCCGCCCCCGCAAAGCGACGCCAGCACCGCGATGGTCCATTTGTCGGCCAGCAGATCGATCAGCAGGCGCATCGCCTGCAGCTCCTCATGCTCCGCCATGCCCGGTCACCTCCGCGATACCTGATGATCTTCCGGTGCCTAATTTACACGAGGTATCCATTCGATACCAGAGAAACCGCCGCCTCCTGCATTACCAACGGGATTTCTAGAATGGAAACGACGACCTCTGGAGCGGACACCGCTCCCCATGCGCTCGCGCTCGGGCAATTTCGCGTCACGGCGCTGCACGATGGCTATTTCGACCTGCCGACCGGCTTTCTGCAACGCCCGGACGGCGCGCAGGCGATGGGCGGCGAGACCTTCCACCTCGACGTGAACTGCTTCCTGCTACAGACGGGAATGCGCAACATCCTCGTCGATACTGGCCGGTGCCCAATTGGGGCCGACCGTCAACAAGCTGCGCGCAAGCCTGGCCGCGATGGACCTCACGCCCGCCGACATCGATGCGGTACTGTGCACGCACATCCACCCCGATCATACCAACGGCCTGATCGACGCGGACAAGGCCCCGCTGTTCGCCAATGCCCAGATCTTAGTGCACCAGCGCGAAGCGGATTTCTGGCTGTCCGAGGATGCGCGGGCGGCAGCACCCGAGGCCATGCGCGCGCTGTACGACTGGGCGCACGAAGCCTTCGCGCCCTATGCTGGCCGTATCGAGCCGTTCACGGGGGGCGAGGTCCTGCCCGGCATCGAGGCGCTGGCGCTGCCCGGGCATACGCCGGGGCATAGCGGCTTCCACGTCGATGGCGGCGGCAACCGGCAGCTGGTCATCTGGGGCGATGCGGTGCACCAGGTCGACGTGCAGACGCGGGACCCGGCGGTTTCCGTTCAGGCGGACGTGGACCAGGAGGGCGCGCGCACGTCGCGTCTCTCGCTGTTCGACCGGGTCTCGGTGGACGGCGCGCTGGTCACCGGCATGCATGTCCGCTTCCCCGGCTTCGGGCGCCTGGAGCGGGAACGGACCGGCTACAGCTTTCACGCCGTGCAGGGCTGACCGGACAATGCCGGGCGGAGAGAGGAACCGCTGCTCCGCCCGGTGCAAGCTATCAGCCGGCGATCGCGTCGGTACGCGATGCGCTTTCCGCCTGCGCGCGGACCTGTTCCAGCCGGGCGGAAAGTGCGCGATCCAGGATGGCTTGAGCATCGCTGCCGAGCACCAGCCGCAGCTTGGCAGGCTCGGCGGCCGCGCTCTCGACGATCGCCGCTGCCATGCGCTGCGGATCGCCGCTCGGCGTGCGGGACGGATCGCTGAGCACGGTGCGCAATTGCCCGATCTGGGTTCCGCGATAGGCGTCGAGGTCCGCGCCGAGCGCTGCGGTGGCGGCCGCGCGGAACCCGGTGCGCGCTGCCCCCGGCTCGACGATCGTCACGCCGATGCCGAACGGGGCGACTTCCTGCGCGAGCGCATCGAAAAAGCCCTCCAGTCCCCATTTGCTGGCGTGATACAGCGATGCGCCGCCATGCGTTGCCTGCCCGCCATAGGAGGAGATGGCGATCAGCCGCCCGCTCCCCTGCCGACGCAGATGGGGGAGCGCCGCCCGCGCCACTTCGATCGGCGCGAGAAGGTTGGTGGCGAGCTGGTCCTGGATCTGCTCGAGGGTGAGGCTCTCCGCCGCCCCGAACAGGCCGTAGCCCGCATTGTTGACGACCATGTCGATGCTGCCGAGCACCGCGAACGCGTCGTCCACCACGGCGCGCACCGCATCGGTAGCGCGCAGGTCGAGCGCGGCGACGTGCAGCCGATCGAGATACCGCGCGCGCAGCTCGGCGACGGAATCGATCGCCCGGACGGTACCGAATACGCGATCGCCGCGGGCGAGCAGGGTTTCTGCCAGCGCGCGGCCGAGGCCGCTGCTGATGCCGGTAATGAACCAGTTGGACATGCTGTCTTCTCCTGAAGCGCCGCTCAGGCGAGCCGGCGCAGGGTTTCGAGACGGAGCGGTTCGGCGAGCAGTTCGTCGAAGCGCGCGGCAAGTGCGGTTAAGTTGGCGCCGGCGGCGTGCGCATCGAGCGCGGCCTGATCCTCCCAGGCCTCCACCATCACCACCGTTTCTCGGTGCTCGCGGCTGACATGTGGCACATAGGCGATGCAGCCCGGCTCTTCGCGAACGGCGGGCACGATCGCGAGAACCGCGTCGATCAGCGCCTGCTCCTTGCCCGTTTTGGCGACGAGATGGGCGACGAGATGGATATGGTCGGTGTCAGTCATCGGAACCCTCACTTCAACAAGACGGGGCCGGCGCCGATCTTCACGCGCAGCAGCTGATAGGGCGGCCTGCGCAGATCCTTGCCCTGGTGGAAGCCGGGCTGGCGGTAGAGCTGGTTAGCGGTAAAATAGAGATAGCCGTCGGTGCCGACCGACAGCGTGTCCGGCCACAGGATGCGCGGGTCGCGCGCGATCGTCTGCCAGGCGCCGTCGGCGAAGCTGCGGATAGTGCCCTGTTCGTAATCGCCGGCGTAGATCACGCCGCGATCATCCTCGGTCAGCCCGTCCGACGGGGCCTTGGGGCCGAGGTCGCGGATCGCGGCGGCGATGGTTGCGTCGTCCGTCGCCGGGGCCCGCAGCAGCGCTGTCGGCACGGCGTAGAAGTGGCGGCTGGAGAGCGCGCAATAATAGAGCGTCGCTCCGTCCGGCGAGATGGCGATGCCGTCGGTCGCCACCAGCCACGGGCTCGCCGCGGCGCCCGCCAGCCGGTTCATCAGCACCGCGCCCTCGATGCGCGGGGTGAAGCCCCGATCGGGCATGGTGCTCGCATGGCCGGACAGGCGGCGCAGTGCCTTGCCGCTGGCAAGATCGACGACGATCAGCCCGCCGGGGCCCTTCACCGAACTGTCGGTGATATAGGCGACGCCGGCCTCGCCCTGGCGGAGATCGAACCGCACATCGTTCAGATAGGTGGTGGGCAGCACCACATCGGGGCCCAGCACGATCGTGCGGACGACCTTGTCGGTCTCCAGGTCGATCGCGACGAGCTTCGCGCCGCCGGCCGTCGGCGCGGCGAAGCCCGGCGCGGCGGTGTCGAGCACCCAGAGCCGGTTGGCACCGTCCGCAACGACGCTTTGCACACTGAGGAAATGGCGAGCCGGGTCGCCCTGGGGTTCGTTCGTGGCGGCGTCGGGGTAGGCGATCACCTTGCCGCCGCGAAGCTCGCCCACCGCGAAGGGCGGATGATCCCCCCATTGCGGATAGTTGAGGAAGATGCGCCCGTTGGGGGCGATGGTGACCCCGGTCGGCATCGCACCGGACAGGTTGGCGACCACCTCCACCCTTGCCGGCTGGGCGAGGGTGGGTGCAGCGGTGGCGGCGCCGGCAAGGGCCAGCGCGGCGACGACATGCTTCATGGAGAATCCCCTTCGCGCGCTCATCGCGCAGCCAAGCCGATCTGCTGGAAGAACGTCAGATTGTCCTCGAGATGCCAATTGTCGGTGATGCGACCGTCACGGATGCGGACGATGTCGGTCGCGATGAAGTCCACCGGCTCCCCTCGTCCCTGCCGACCGGCGAAGCTGCCGGTGAAATAGCCGGTGAAGCGCAGATGCGAGACGACGCGATCGGCGACCACCAGCCGCTGCACGACGGCGACCTTCAGGTCGGGCACGGCTCCGAGAAATGCCCTGGACGCGGCGGCGGGGCCGCTGGGGCCCTGCGGCCTGCCGGCGGGCAGCGTATGATCGACGAAGTCGGCACCGATCGCGCGGGCAAGCAGCGTCGCGCTCCCGTTCGCCCAGAAGCCGTAAAAGGCATCCACCGGCGCGAGCAACCGCGCGCGTTCGGCGGCGGGCATATCGGCCGCGACGATCAGCTCCTGCGGACGGGTGGCGGCGATCGCGGCCCGGTCGTCCAAACGCGCGGCGCCGGCACTCGCCGGTAGTATGGCGGACATGACGGCTGCGGAAACGGCAATCCTTTTGACTTGGGTCTGCATGGCGTTGTCCTTTCGTTGCCAGGGACAATGGGAAGCTTTTCCGCCGTGTTCCACGGCCAGCTTCGCATGTTTACCATGCAGCGCTGCATGGGCTTGGCCTGGCTCCATCAGCCGCCATGCGCCACCATGCGCCGACGCATGACCGTCATTCGAAGCTGGCGGTGCCGCTCGGCCGCAGGCGCGTGCACGAATGGTGCACATCGAAAAGGAGATCCTGCCATGTCCATCATCCGCGTCGGCCATATCGCGCTCGGCTTTCACGATGCGAGCGCGCGCGTGGTCGAGTCCGTCCTCGAGCGCCACGGCCACCGAATCGAGCGCACCGCTGCACCCCATGAGGAGATGTTCCGGCGCATGGGACGCGGTGAGGTCGACCTGCTCGTCTCCGCCTGGCTGCCGACGAGCCATGGCGCATATCTCGCGCCGTTCGAGAACGACGTGCGCAAGCTGACCGTGCTCTACACGCCCTACTGCATCTGGGGCGTACCAGACTATGTGCCGGCCGAGGTGGCCGGCGTTGCCGATCTGCTCCGCGCGCCAGCGCTGGAGCGGATGGAACGGCGGATCCAGGGGATCAACCCCGGCGCCGGCATCAGCCGCTTCTCACAAGCCATTGTCGAGCGCTACGGCCTCGGTGCGGCCGGCTACCATTTCGAGACCGGCAGCGAAGCCGATTGCTTCCATCGCTTCGAAGCGGCCGTTGCGGAGAACCGCTGGGTCGTGGTGCCGCTATGGCACCCACAATATCTCCATGCCCGCTACACCATCCGCGCGTTGGAGGAGCCGCTGGGTCTGCTCGGCGGCACTGACGCGGCGACCCTGATCGTCCGCCGCGACGCAGAGGTTCGGCTAGGCGCGGCTGCCCTGGCGGAACTCGCTGCGCTACAGCTGGGCAATGCGCGGGTGAGTTCGCTTGAAAATGCGCTGGTGCGAAACAGCCGTTGAAGGCGACTGGAAGCATCAGCAATCCGGAACGGAGAGCAGGACCGATCTGGGGGAACGCATCGTGGCACCGACGATCCGGCTTGTGCGCTTCGCGATCACCGGTTCCGCGCTCAGCAACCGGCAGGCCGCCACAGAAGCTGCCCTTTGTAATGTGGCTTGTAAAGGACTGACTCTGGTCGGATTCTGCGGCCTTCACAGCAACACTATGACGCTCGCCTCACCCGCTAGAAATTTCTTCGGCTACCCCGGCAAGGGACGCAGATCGAGACGGCTGGCACCGTCCAATTTAAATAGCTGAATGTGCCTACGCCTTGTTAACCAATCCAGACTAGCAACCCAGCATCATGCTTGTCGTCGCCAATTGATATCCTGCCCTTGCCCTAGAAAGCACACGAGCCGTGCGCGCCACTTGATGCAATTTCTGGCGGTTTCGCTTGCATTCGCGTCGATGGCTTCGCCCGCCGCAGCCTATTGCCTCATCGATCCCGCTCGGCGCTCCGGTGCATTGACACTGGAAGTTGAGCGCGATCCCAAAGGCGTACTTCGCGTGGTCGCGAAGCGGCTTGCAGCACGTCCTTCGCCAGAAGATGCCGGTTGGCTGTGGGCCAATGCCGGTATCGCGCATATGTTGCTCGATCGACCGGATCTTGCGGCAATCGATGCAACGCACGGGCTATCTGCGATCCGTTCGAGCCCCGGTGCGTCAGCGCGTTTGCAATTGGAGGCGCTAGATGCCGGAACCAGTGAAGATGAACCACGTGCGCTTGCGGGGATCCAGCGACTGCAACGCGCCCGTTCGGAACTGACCCGCGGGTCGCCAGCCGACATCTGCCTGCTCGACATCATCGGCAGTTTGCAGCATTCAATCGACCAGCCGCAGGCTGCAACGCGCACGATCACGACAGCCTACCGGATGACGGCGCGTCCGGGGCTGGAAACACAGCGCGCATGGCTGACCATGATGATGGCCGCGATCCTGATGCGCGCCCACGATCGCGACGGCGCGCTCGCGCTCAATCAGGAGGGCGTGGCGCTCGCAAAGGCGCACGATTTGCCGATCAATCTGGCGAATCTACTATACCAGCGTGGCCTGTACCTGACCGAACGCAAGGATCAGCGCAGCGCGCTCATCGCCCTTACTGAATCTGCGAGTATCGCCGCTCGGCTGCAGGGGCCGGAAAGTGCGGCCTATGCACAGATGGCCGCCTGCCAGGCCAACTTGGAGTTGGGCAATATCGATGCGGCTGACCGACTGTGTCAGCAGGCGTCAGGTCCGCTCGGTAAGACCGCCTCGACCAAGAAGGTTTCCCTGCTTCTTGCCCGCATTGCGATGGCACAACACAATCCCCGCACGGCGCTGTCACGGATTGGCGCAGTGCTGGACGGGACGACGGAAACCGCGACATCGACCATTCAAACCGATGCACTCGAAGTACGTGCCCATGCCCGTGCGTCCCTGGGCCACACGGCCGGAGCCTATTCCGATCTGTCCGAATATCTCGTTCGCATGCGCAAATCCTATGCGGACATTCTGGAAACTCAGACCGCCGAATTGCGCGCCAAGATGATGGTGGACCGCAAGGATGCGCAGAATACGGTGCTGCGGATCGAGTTGCGGCGCGCGGCAGAAACCAGCCGTGTCCAGCGGTGCCTGTCGATTGTCGCAAGCGTCGCCGGGATCGTCATCATCGCCCTTCTAACATACGCCATTCTGCTCGGTCGCCGGCATCGGCGCAGCTTGCTTGATCTGGCGGATACCGACTTTCTTACAGGCTTGCCCAATCGGCGTTCTGTCTATCGAAACTGCGACCTTGTAGACGGGCGTGATTTGCTGAGTGTGGCGCTGCTGGACCTTGATAGGTTCAAAGCGCTGAACGATCGATATGGCCACGCCACCGGCGATGAAGCGTTGCAGCGATTCGCCGCAGTCGCGCAATCAAACATCCGAGCGACCGACAGCATTGCGCGTTGGGGTGGCGAGGAGTTTCTCATTCTGCTGCCCGATACGACCGTGGAGAAGACGATCGAGATCGTAGAGCACATTCGACAGTCGAGTGGCGCGATCGTGCTAGAATCGGCGCCGGAATATAAGATGGCCTTCAGCGCAGGCGTAGCCAGTCAATCTGGAGCAGCCATCTCGCTCGATTCCCTCGTTACTTCCGCGGACGCGGCGCTTTACCGTGCCAAGGCGGCAGGACGTGATCGAACCGTGGCGGGCATTTCACCTGTTTTCCAATTGCCGAGCAACGTAATCGAGGACCACGACCACTCTTGACCTCTACTCGGCTACCCGCTCTTCCCTGCGGGCCGCAGGACCACCGACCACAGAGCATACGTTGAACCTTACGACCTGAGCCGAGGTTTGGTCGATGATGGGGGAACGTCGAGCGCGGTCGGCATCGCCCTTCATCAACACGGCACTCCCGGCCCGCACGAAAGCACCGGGCTGCCGAGTGACCAGCGCCCAACTGCGCCCGCACTCCGGTGAACGAATGCTGGTTAGCTTGTAAACTCGCGAGCAATAACGACCTACTGAGCGGCGAATCTCGCATCCAATAATGATCTCCCTGACGTTGCCGCCTCTTATTTCAGGTCCGAGAGAAATATGATCCCAACCGGAAAATTTGCACCGTAGAACGCGCGGCGAGTTCCGAAGACCATCTACCGGAGTATGATTGCGCCGCAGCAGCGTATGGGGGATTCGTCTCGGAATTGGTTCGTGTAGATGTCGTCGACCAGGGAGCGGCGGCTTGGCGATCGTGCATCGGAAATGCTGGAGGAGATCGCAATGTTGGACGGCAGGCTTTTCGTGGGATCGGCTCCGCGAAAATCGACGGATTTCTTTAACGCCTTTGATCCCGCCACGCTTTCGGAAATCGATCCTCCGATCGCGATAGCCGTGGACGATGATGTAGCAGAAGCCTGTCGGTTGGCTGACCGCGCGTTCGATGCCTTCAGGGAAACGCCGGCGGTGCTGCGCGCTACGTTCCTCGAGACGATCGCCGCGAACATCGAGGAATTGCGCGCGGAGATACTCGACCGCGTCAGCATGGAAACACGATTACCGCGCGAGCGGTTGACTCTCGAGTTCCTCCGAACCGTGAATCAGGCTCGCTTGTTCGCCAGTCTGCTGCGTGAAGGGACGTGGGAAGGTCTGCTGATTGAGCGCTGCCTCCCTGATCGTCTACCGTTCCGGCGTCCAGACCTTCGCCAGCGGCGCATAGCCGTCGGTCCAGTGGCGATGTTCGGATCCTCGAACTTCCCTCTCGCGTTCACGGTGGCGGGAGGCGACACAGTCTCCGCATTCGCTGCAGGCTGCCCGGTCATCGTGAAGGGCCATCCCGCTCATCCCGGAACGTCGGCTCTGGTGGGACTTGCGGTACGTCGCGCAGTCCAGACGTGCGGCCTCGACGAGGGTGTCTTCTCGCTCCTCCAGTCCCCCCACAACACGCTCGGGGCCGCGTTGACCCGAGACTCGCGGATCAAGGCCGTGGCGTTCACAGGATCGCGCGCCGGCGGTCTCGCTCTCAGCGATATCGCTAAGAGACGGTCCGAGCCGATTCCCGTCTTCGCGGAGATGTCGAGCGTGAACCCGGTGTTTCTGTTTCCGAAGGCGCTGTCTGTGCGGGCGGAAGAGATCGCCCAAGGCTATGTCGCATCGCTTACGGTCGGAGCCGGTCAGCTCTGCACCAATCCCGGACTCGTCGTGGCTATCGAAGGCCCTGGGCTGGACCTGTTCCTCGAAACGGCGGCACGCGCAGTCGCCGGATCGGCGGCACAAGTGATGCTCTCGACAGGTATCCACGCGGCGTATGCCTCGGGCGTCGAATATTTCGCTAGCCACGACAAGGTCGTCACCATCGCGCGAGGCAAGAGCGATGCGGCAGCGAACCGCGGCACGGCGGCGCTGTTCGTGACATCAGCGGCAGAGTTTATTCGGCACCCCGAACTGGCGCGTGAGGTGTTTGGCGCTGCCTCGCTCGCGATCAGGGCCGAAAACATCGCAGATGTTCGGGCGGTTCTCGAAAGCCTTGAGGGACAGCTTACAATCACGATGCATATCGAGGAGTCCGATGCCGATCTCGCAAGACCCCTGCTGCCCCTGATGGAAAGAAAGGCCGGACGCATCCTCGCGAACGGTTGGCCTACAGGCGTCGAAGTTTCGCGCGCGATGGTTCACGGTGGACCATTTCCTGCGACATCCGACGTGAGCAGGACATCGGTGGGAGCCGCCGCGATCGAACGTTTTCTCCGCCCGGTCTGTTACCAGGACGTACCTGAGTTCCTGCTTCCGGTGGCGCTGAGCGACGCAAACCCACGCGCGCTACCGCAGACTGTATACTTGGAATAGGCGACCTTATCAGTGACCGTTCTGAAGTACTGATGATCACGACCTTCTGCCCATACACGGTGCCGTTTCCGGCGTCGGTATAACATACTTGCATTCGAATGCATTTCTGAGCATACCGAATGTCATTGAGCAGGCCGACGGGTGGAGACCGCATGAAGACGAAAGTACTGGCCGACGTCGCCAGCCCGTGCGCGCTGCAGCGATATCCGAACACGCGCCTTTACATAGGATCACATTGGCGCGACGGCAGCGAGCGGCGGACGAACCTCGTTCGCGATCCGGCGACGGGTGGCGTGATCGGAGAGGTTGCGTTGGCCGACCCATCCGATCTGGCCGAAGCCGTCGAAGCCGGAAAGCGGGGGTTCGTCCGATGGAGATCAATCCCCGCGGTCGAACGCGCGTCGGCGTTGCGTGCAGCGGCAGCCCTGATGCGCGACCGGGTCGATACGATTGCGCCGCTTATCACCCGCGAACAAGGTAAGCCATTGAGCGAAGCGCGAGGCGAAATCTTGTTTTCCGCTGAGGTGATCGAGTGGTTCGCCGATGAGGGACGTAGAGCGTATGGACGGGTGATCCCGGCGCGCGGAAACGACGTCAGCGCGATCGCGCTGACCGAGCCGCTGGGCTTAATCGCGGGGCTGACACCGTGGAATTATCCGGTCGGTCAGGCGGTCCGCAAAATTGCGATCGCGTTGGCGGCCGGGTGCTCGATCATCGTCAAGGTCGCGGAAGAGACGCCCGCCTCGGCGGCGGAAATGGTGCGCGCGTTCAACGATGCCGGACTTCCCGAAGGCGCCTTACAATTGGTATTCGGCGAGCCGGCGATGGTGTCCGAATACCTCCTCTCGCACCCGGATGTCAGGGGCGTGAGCTTCACCGGATCGACCACGGTCGGCAAGCACCTCACCGCGCTCGCGGGCCGTCATCTCAAACGCTGCGTGATGGAGTTGGGCGGCCATGCACCGGCGATCGTGTTCGCCGATGCCGATCTCGATCAGGCAGCGGCAAGCCTTGCCGCAGACAAATTCCATAACGCCGGACAAGCCTGCATCTCACCGACCCGCCTGCTCGTCGAAAACAGCGCGCATGCGACCTTCCTCGACCTGTTTGCGGAGAAAGCGCGCGCGGTTCGCGTCGGCAATGGACTGCATGAGGCCATTACAATGGGGCCACTCGCCAATGCGCGGCGGCTCAGCACGCTCAGGGCGTTGGTGCTCGATGCAGTATCGCGTGGCGCAAGGCTGGTAGTCGGCGATCCTGAGCGTACGCAACCCGGCTATTTCCTCGATCCGGTGGTGTTGGCCGATGTGCCCACGGATGCGCAGATCATGAACGAGGAGCCCTTTGGTCCCGTCGCGATCGTCAATCGTTTCAGTGGGGCGCAGGAGGCGATCGCGGAAGCCAACCGCCTGCCCTACGCTCTCGCCGCTTATGGCTGGTCGCGCGATATCAGGCATATCGAGACCATGAAGCGGGAGGTCCGATCTGGTATGCTTTCCATCAACCACAATGGCCTCGGCTACCCCGAGGTGCCGTTCGGCGGACTGCTCGATTCGGGCTTCGGCGACGAGGGCGGCACAGAGGCGCTGCGCGAGATGACCTTTTCGCGCTTCGTGTCGGTGCGGAGCCCATGGTCGTGAAGGCCGCCGTACTGCGCGCGTTCGGTCGCGACCTCGAGGTGGAGGAGGTCGCGATCCAGCCACCGCGCGATCGCGAGGTGCTGGTCCGGATCATGGCGACGGGGGTTTGCGCGAGCGATCTTTCGACCATTCGCGGCAAGACGGGGGCCGAACTCCCGCTTGTACCGGGCCACGAAGCGGCGGGCGTGGTCGAGCGGGTCGGGACGGGCGTGTCGAAGGTCAAACCGGGAGACCGTGTCGTACTGAGTTGGGCGCCCAATTGCGGTCATTGCTTCTTCTGCCATGAAAGCCACCCGACGCTCTGCGATGTCTACGGGCAAGCTGCCTCCACCGGAACGCTATGGGATGGAACCAGCCGTCTCGCCAATGACGGTGCGGCGTTGCGACACTATTCCTGCGTATCATCGTTTGCCGAATTCGCCGTCGTTCCAGAGAGCGGCTGCATCGTCATCGCAGACGATGTACCCTACGCCGTTGCCGCGCTGGTTGGCTGTGCGGTGACGACCGGCTTTGGTGCCGTCGTCAACGATGCCGGCGTGCGCGCCGGCGATCTGGTCGGCGTGGTCGGCATCGGTGGCGTCGGCGTCAATGCTCTTCAGGCCGCGCATTTGGCGGGTGCCGAGGTGATCGTCGCGGTCGATGCCAATCCCGACAAGCGAGCGGTCGCCTTCGCCAACAGGGCCACCCACTTCGTCGATGCACGCGCGCCCGATGCGGTCGATCAGGTCAAGCGGTTGACGCATGGACGTGGCGTCGATCACGCCATCGAAAGCACGGGCCGGCCGCAAGCGATGAGATTGGCTTATGAGATGACGCGCGCGGCCGGTGCGGTGGTGATCGTAGGCATCGCGCAGGCAGGACTCGATTTGTCGATCCCGGCGATCGGTTTTCCCGGATCGAAGAAGCGGCTGATCGGCTCCATCTATGGCGGCGGTATCCCCGAACACGACATGCACCGGATCTTCTCGCTGTATCGTTCAGGACGCCTCGACCTGGAGAAGCAGATCGGTCGGCGGATCGCGCTGGATCAGGTCAATGAAGCGCTGCGCTGGCTCGAGCAGGGTGTCACGGCACGAACGATCATAGAATTCTAGCGGGAACAATGTTGCATTCGAATGCAACATGACTAGAGGTTGATCAGAGTTTAGCGGTTATGGAGTCCTTTGATGCCCCAGTATCTCAAGCGCGGCGTGACCGCGGAAGCGAAGGCTGCGACGAACCGCCAAGTCCGCGACACCGTGGAGGGCATTCTCGCCGATATCGAGACGCGCGGTGACGATGCGGTGCGTGACCTGTCTATCCGCTTCGACACATGGGACCGTGACGATTACCGGCTGACCCCCGGCGAAATCCAGGCTTGTATCGACTCGCTGAGCCGACAGGACATCAAGGATATCGAGTTCGCGCAGACACAGGTGCGCAATTTCGCGCAAATTCAGCGGAACTCGATGCAGGATGTCGAAGTCGAGACGCTGCCGGGTGTCGTGCTCGGCCACCGCAACATCCCGCTCAATGCCGCTGGCTGCTACGTGCCGGGCGGGAAATATCCGCTGCTCGCCTCCGCGCATATGTCGGTCATTACCGCAAAGGTCGCGGGCGTGCCGCGCGTGATCACCTGCGCGCCGCCGTTCCAGGGAAAGCCCGCGCCGGCGATCGTGGCCGCGCAGGCGATGGCAGGCGCGGACGAAATCTATTGCCTCGGTGGCATTCAGGCGGTCGCGGCGATGGGACTGGGCACGCAGTCGATCGCGCCGGTCGATATCCTCGTCGGTCCCGGCAACGCGTTCGTCGCCGAGGCCAAGCGCCAGTTGTTCGGGCGCGTCGGCATCGACCTGTTCGCGGGGCCGACCGAAACGTTGGTGATCGCCGATGACGCCGGCTGCGATGCCGAGATCGCCGCAACCGATCTGCTTGGTCAGGCGGAACATGGCCCGGACAGCCCGGCCGTGCTGCTCACCACTTCGGAGAAGCTGGCACGCGAGACGATGGCCGAGATCGAGCGGCTGCTGGAAATCCTCCCAACGCGCGAGATCGCGCGCAAAGCATGGGAGGTGTTCGGCGAAGTGATCGTTGCCGACAGTGATGAGGAGATGGTGCGGATTGCCGACGATATCGCATCGGAGCATGTGCAGGTCATGACCGCCGATCCCGATTATTTCCTCAAGCACATGACGAATTACGGCGCACTGTTCCTGGGCGCGCGCACCAATGTGTCGTTCGGCGACAAGGTGATCGGCACCAACCATACGCTGCCGACGAAGAAAGCAGCGCGCTACACGGGCGGTTTGTGGGTCGGCAAGTTCATCAAGACCTGCACCTATCAGCGCGTGCTGACCGACGAAGCTTCGGCGCTGATCGGCGAATATTGCAGCCGGTTGTGCGCGCTGGAGGGGTTTGCTGGGCACGGCGAGCAAGCCAATGTGCGCGTGCGTCGCTTCGGTGGCCGCAACGTTCCCTACGGCGGCGCGGCTGAGCCGTCAGACCTGACCCGCGTCGATGCCTGACCAGCTTCCGATCACGCCGAGCTTCCGGCTCGATCGTCGTCGTGCGGTTGTGACGGGCGCTGGACGTGGCATCGGACTGGCAGCCGCCGCCGCGCTGGCGCAGGCTGGCGCGGCGGTGACGCTGCTGGCGCGCTCGGCAGGTGAGATCGAGGCCGGTGCAGCGGCGATCCATGCTGCTGGCGGTGTGGCCGAGGCAGCGACGCTCGACGTATCGGACGTAACGGCGGTGGCGGCGTTTTTCGACAATCGGCCGGCGTTCGACGTACTCGTCAACAATGCCGGCACCAACCGACCGATGCCGATGACCGACGTGACACCGGCCGATTATGACGCCGTACTCGACCTCAACGTCAAAAGCGCGTTCTTCGTGGCACAAGGCGCAGCGCGTGCGATGATCCGTGGCGGCGTGGCGGGGTCGCTCATCCATATGGGATCACAGATGGGCCATGTTGGTGGCCCCAACCGCTCGCTGTATTGCGCATCGAAATGGGCGCTTGAAGGCATGAACAAGGCGTTCGCGCTGGATCTCGCACCGCACGGCATCCGCTCGAACACGATCGCGCCAACCTTCATCGAAACGCCGCTGACCAAGCCGTTTTTCGAGGATGCGGCGTTCAAGTCGAGCGTGCTGGCGAAGATCAAGCTCGGTCGGATCGGTACTGTCGAGGATCTCATGGGTGCCGTCCTGTTCCTCGCGTCCGACGCATCGGCGCTGATGACCGGCTCCAGCATGGTCGTCGATGGCGGGTGGACCGCAGAATGAGCTTCAAGGAAAACTTAGCGTCAGGCGCGACGATCGTCGGCACGTTCGTCAAGACGCCCTCCCCGATCATCGTCGAGGTGTTGGGGCTGACCGCGCTCGATTGCCTGTGCCTCGATGCGGAACATGCGCCGTTCGACCGGATCGCGATCGACGGCTGCGTGGCGGCGGCGCGTGCGGCAGCGAAGCCAGTGCTCGTCCGCGTCTCCTCAGCAACACCCGAACATATTCTCAACGCGCTCGATTGCGGTGCGAGTGGCGTCGTCGCGCCGCACGTCCGCTCGGCACACGAGGCGGAGACGTTCGCGCGCGCTTGTCACTATGGCGCGGGCGGGCGCGGCTATGCGGGCTCGTCTCGCGCCGCACACTATACGACGCGCGGGATTGCCGATCATCTCGCCACGAGCGCCGCCAGCACGGTCGCGATCGCCCAGATCGAAGACCCCGAGGCGATCGAGGATATCGATGCGATTGCTGCGGTGCCCCATATAGACGCACTGTTCGTCGGCCGGGTCGACCTGACGGTCGCCTATGGCGCGACCAGCCAGGACGACCCGGCCGTGATCGCCGCCGTCGAGGCGGTCTGCGCCGCCGGCGTCAGGCATGGTCGCCGCGTCGGCATGTTCCTCGCGCGGATCGAAGACGTGCCGTATTGGGCCGCGCGGGGCGCAAGCCTGTTCCTGCTCGGGTCCGACCACAGCTTCCTGTTGCAAGGCGCAGCCGACCTGGTGCGGCGCGCGCGGACATGATCGCGCACGACGCGAAGATCGGCATCCTCGCCCCACGCCTCGCGCGTGGTCAGATCAGCGCGAGCGAGTTGCTCGACGGATGTCTGTCTGCGGTTGCGGCACGCGATGACGGGCTGCACGCGATGCTCGCGCTAAACCCGACTGCACGTGCAGCCGCCGCTGCTGCCGATCGTGCGCTCGCGGAAGGACGGACGCTCGGGCCGCTTCATGGCATTCCGATCGTCATCAAGGACAATATCGACCTCGCTGGAATGCCAACGACCTCGGGCAGCGTTGGCATGTGCAACGCGATGCCACTACGCGACGCCGACATGGTCGCGCGGCTGCGCGCGGCCGGAGCAATCGTGGTCGGCAAGACCAACCTCTCGGAATTCTCATTCGAGATCCGCTCGCGCAGTTCACTAGGGGGCGACGTCGTCCACCCGCTCGATCCGCGCGTGACGCCCGGCGGATCGAGCG
>Ga0307412_10000303_pt1 | contig 31315 bp, 35 predicted proteins | sample DK1Cmetagenome_3_FD_203823 | JGI IMG/M metagenome (GOLD analysis project Ga0307412, IMG submission 203823) | Maize rhizosphere microbial communities from greenhouse at UC Davis, California, United States - DK15-C-1 | ecosystem: Host-associated > Plants > Roots > Rhizosphere > Soil | place: USA...
CAGACCGGGACCGTGGTCTACCTGCTCGCCAAGGGCGAGGCCGACCGGTTCTTCGACTGGCTGCGCACCGGCGACAGCTATCCGGGCGGGGTGAATTGATGGCCAGCCACAACGGGCACGCACCTCCTGCGCACAACCCCGGCCCAACACCGGGCGCCGATGGTGGCGCTCAGGTCATCAGCCTCTCCGACTACCTGCGCCTGTGCCGTATCGCTGCCGCTGCCGAACTGTTGGCCAAGCTCCCCAGCGAAGCGGCAAAGGTGCTGGAGATCGAGGCTGACCACACGTCCTCTGTCGCGCAGTACATCGCCGAAGACCTGGCCGCGATCCTCGGCCGGTCCCGACCTGTAAACGAGTAACGCACCGCCCCGGTCCCGGTAGCGCGCCAACGCTGCCGGGCTGGTCAGGAGAGAGCCATGCAACACCACCGCACGACCGCTCACGCGGCAACCAAGGGCTGAGCCGGCATGCAAGAAGAAATCCGCCAACAGGTACTGACGCGCGTCACGCGCGACTATGGCCTAAAGCACCGCAGCGGTACCGAATACATGCGCGGGGGCAAGTGCCCCCACTGCGGCAAGAAGGAGCTATACACCAGCTTCCTCAAGCCTTGGGTGCTGCGCTGCGGCCGTCAGGCCAAGTGCGGTCAGGAGGTACGCGTGCGCGACCTCTACGATGACCTGTTCGACGACTACTCCAAAAGCAACCCGCAGACGCCACAGGCGCCGCATGCTGCTGCCGACGCCTACCTGGCCACCGGCCGCGGATTCAACGTAAAGCCCCTGCGCGGCCTTTATACGCAGGAGAGCTACCACGACCGCACTAAGAACATGGGCACAGCCACTGTGCGCTTCCCCCTGGTCAAAGGTGGCTGGTGGGAACGGCTAATCGACCGGCCGCACCGCTTTGGAAAGCAGAAGGCACGCTTTGCGCCGGGCGAGAGCTACGCCGGGGTGTGGTGGGGTGCGGCTGCCCGAGACCAGCTGCGCACCGCGCGTGAAGTCTGGATCGTTGAGGGAATCTTCGACGCCATCGCACTCCTGCAGCGCGGCATCTGCGCCGTTGCGGCAATGTCGAGCAATGCCTATCCCGAACTGTCCCTCAAGGAACTTCGGGACGCGCGGCCCAACGACCTGCCGGTGCTTGTGTGGGGTCTGGACAATGAGCCGGGCGCCCGCGCCTACACGATCAAGCACGCACGCCGGGCCGAGAAGCTGGGCTATCGCTGCATGGCCGCGCAGATCGAGCAGATTGGCGAGAAGAAGACCGACTGGAACGATCTGCACCTGCGTGCACAGGCGGCGGAAGACGGCGATGCCCAGTGGAAGGCCGACATCGACCTGGCTCGCCACAACGGCGCCGTGCTGATGGCACGCACGGCTGTGGATAAAGGGTTGGTGATCTACCAGCGCGAGCAAAAGACCGAGTTCCACATTGAGTTCGCCTCACGCCTGTTCTGGTTCGATTTCGATGCTGTGCGCTTCGACAAGATGATGCGCGAGAAGAACCCCGACGACGAAGAGGGCGCGCTGAGCGATGAGGCGGTGGCCAAGATCCAGCGTGCCTGTGCGTCGGTCCAGCAGATCGCCAACTGCTACCCCGAAGCCCTCTATTTCCAGCGTCACGAAGCGACCGACGAAAGCTGGTACTACTTCCGCGTGGACTTCCCGCACGACGCGCCGTCGGTCAAGGGCACCTTCACCGGCGCCCAAGTGGCCAGCGCCACCGAGTTCAAGAAGCGAATCATCAGCCTTGCCCAGGGCGCAGTGTTCAGCGGCAGCGGCCAACAGTTGGACCGGATGATGGAAGACCAGCTGTTCAATATCAAAAAGGTCGACACGGTCGATTTCGTTGGCTACAGCCCCGACCACAAGGCGTACATCTTCCCCGACCTGGCCGTGCGTGCCGGCGAGGTGACGCTCGCCAATGCCGAGGACTATTTCGAGTTCAACAAGCTGCGCATCAAGACCACGCAGCGGTCGATCCGGATGGACATTCAGCGTGACCATGAGCAGTACACCAACCAGTGGCTTGAATGGCTGTGGATGTGCTTCGGCACGCACGGTGTTGTCGCCCTGACGTTCTGGTTTGGCTCGCTGTTCGCCAACCAGATCCGCAGTACGCATAAATCCTTCCCGTTCTTGGAAGCGACGGGTGAGGCCGGCGCCGGCAAGACCACCCTGCTCAACTTCCTCTGGAAGCTGTTGGCGCGCGCCGACCATGAGGGTTTTGACCCCGCCAAGTCCACCAAGGCAGGCCGCGCCCGCGCCATGGGCCAGATTTCAGGGATGCCCATCGTGCTGCTGGAAGCCGACCGCAGCGATAGCACCGACAAGGCGCACGCCAAGTCATTCGAGTGGGACGAATTGAAGGACTACTACGGCGGCGGAACCCTGGCCACGCGAGGCGTACGCAATGGTGGCAACGAAACCTACGAGCCGCCGTTCCAAGGAACCATCGTCATCAGCCAAAACGCGGCCGTGGACGGCAGCGAAGCCATCCTGACCCGCATCGTCAAACTGCATTTCAAGAAGCCGACCGCGACAACCGAGAGCCGACAGGCCGCCGACAACCTCAATGCGCTGCCGGTGGAGAAGCTGAGTTACTTTCTGCTCGCAGCGCTCAAGGCGGAATCCGCCGTGATGGAAAAGTTCGCCGAGCGCGTGAAGTTCTACGAGGGCCGGCTGCGCGAGGACAAGGAGCTACGCGTGGAGCGCATCATCAAGAACCACGCGCAGATGCTGGCACTGCTCGATGCTCTGCGGCTGGTGGTGGACCTGCCGGAACACATGGTGCGCGAGACCCGAGACGCCCTGGTCAAGATGGCGATGCAGCGCCAGGACGCCATCGGTGCCGATCACCGCATAGTGTCCGAATTCTGGGATGCGTTCGAGTACATCGAGATGCAGGCCAGCGGTGACAAGCGAACCGTGTTGAATCATTCGCGCGACGACAGCCGCATTGCCATCAACCTCAATGAGTTCATTCAGAAGGCCGGCTACTTCGGCCAGCAAGTGCCTGACATTGGCGACCTGCGCCGGCTGTTGGTCGAGTCGAAGCGGCACAAGTTCGTCAGCGCCAATACCGCCGTCAACAGCGCGATCCGATCCACCCCGATGCTCAGCAGCACCGTGAAGTGCTGGGTGTTCCAGAAGTAAGTCCCGTAGCAACAACAAAGGCCCGGCGGGGAGTGCGCCAACACAGCCCCCAAGGCCATCCACCAACGAAGTTCAGGAGAGAACCATGCAACAGATGACAGGCAAAGCCATGACCACCCTCGCAACGTCGCTGGATTCCAGCACCGGACCCGGAGCGGAGGCTATCACGGGTGTGCATAACCGTGTGAATGCTGGTGGCGGCGGCGAACCCGAAGCCAGCGCAACCATAACGCTTCACGTCACCCATAACCGGGTGATCGCCACGGCAATGCTGAACATGGGTCCAGCGAAGGTTGCGCAGTGCGTGTTTGAGCGTCGCAAGGGAAGCCGGAAGGGGTGGGAGCTGGTAAAGGGTTCCGACTTCAACGAAGAAACCAGCTGGATTTCGCCCGAGCTTGCCGACCTGGCCAGCCGCGTGCCCTTCCCCTACGAGGTGGCCAACATGCTTCCCGGCAAGCTGGCTACGGCCGCTGCCGTGGCGCAGGCCGCACAGGAGGTGGCCAATGGCTGATTTCCTCGCCCTGCTGGCCATGTGCATCCTCCTGCCGGTCGCCGGCGCCGCCATACTCAAGATGTGGCAGACGCGCCCACCGCGTCGGCGAAATAGCGGCTTGGCCGTCGGCCAGGTCCCGCAGCCGCTGCGCCGTCGTGCACCCATGGCAGTACGTCGGGGTGTCGCTCATGGCTGATATCGAAGCCGCCCGCCGCCCCCTCGCCGATGAGCTCGAGAGCGCCGGCCTGCCTCACACCGCTGGCGCGACCATCGCCGGCAGCAGCAGCTTCGCCCAAGGCGCATACATCACGGCCGTCGGCGCCGTTACCGCGTCGCCCTGCGTCGATTGCGAGCGTAGTAGGGAGGCTGCATGACGCAGCAGCAGAAGACTCCGCCCCGACCGCTGCCGGCGTGCCCGTCCGGCCACGCCGCGCGCTACATCCTCGACGGGCGGCGGCTGGAAGCCCGGGGCGGTCATTTCATTGAATGCCGTTGTAGCCGCACCGCGAAATGCCCCACCTTCGACCTGGCGTGGGCGCATTGGCATAAACAGCACGGCCTGCAGGCGGCGGTTCCAGCGCTGCCCACCGCCGGCAGCAAAGTGGTGCAGCTGGGGTTGCGGTGGGTGGGTGGTGACGCATGACGCCGCACGGGTTCGGCACCTTCTGGCTGCTGTACGGCCAGTTCGGAGCAACCATGACCGTCGAGCAACTGCGGACTACGTATTTCCCCACAGCTAAGCTCAAGACGATGGCCAACAAGCACACTGCAGGCCTGCTGCCTCAAAGGGTGGGCGACGTGTATGACACACGGGATGTGGCAAGTTGGTGGGATGCCCAACGAAGTGGCCGTGCCTCGTAGAAAACGGAAAGCAGCCACCACAATGGCCAGGCCCGATAGCTCTCAGTCTCGGCGGACGTTGATCGCCCATGCCAGGGCAGAGGCTGTGAAAAGAAAAAGGGTTGCCGCATGTAGCAGCAACCCCACGTCAATCAAGATACGTTCAATTTGAAGACAGCGCAGGGAATTGGCAGCATGCCGCGCGCCTGTTGCGCGCTCTTCGTCCAACAACAGCTCGGGATTTAGTCAGCGTTCTTTGGCGGACCCACAATAACCACACCGCCACCGCCACTGCCACCGCCACTGCCACCGCCACCACTGCCTCCGCCGATGTAGCCGCCACCGCCACCGCCACCGCCGCCACCACCGCCACCGCCACCGCTGCCGGTACCACCATTACCACTGCTGGCCGGCTTCTGCGTACCGGGAATCGGCTGCACACAGACGCTGCCGGCTAGACATACGACGGTAGCTTCCTCGGTCGAGCCATCGGCCCAAGTTACCTTGATCTTGGTACCAACAGGAGCGGAACCAAGTCCGTTGGTGCTTCGATACATACCAGCCAAACCGGTGAGGCCTGCGATGCGCAGTTCTGCCATTTCATAAGCAGACAGACCTTGTGCAGCTGGAACCTGGTTATACGGGAATGCCTGGGCATTGATGCTGATCGTCGCCGCAATGACAGAGAACGCGACGAAAGACAACCCTACTAAGCTCCACTTCTTCTTCGTAGATATCCGACTCATCAAAAGTTCCTTTTCAAGATGGTTTTTTGCCGACAATCCTCTGCACTTCAGCTATCGCTTTATCCAGCGCTTCTTGTTGACCGACCGGGACCGCCTGGGTCCGAATGGCATCTTCAAAATCACCTGTACCGCAAATTCCCGTATTGACGCAGAGCGAGTCCATTCGATACGAGCCACTCGAGCAATCAGCGCCCAAGCGGCAAGCGGCGATCCCCCACGCATAACTCGCATATGGACCCGTCACACCGGACTTGAACTCCGCAAGCTCAGTGGATTCCGGAGCGAGAGCCAGCAAGTCACCGAGTGCAAATATTGCTTCCGGATCGGCTGAATTCACCACGTCCCGAGCGAGAGACTGATAGTCCCCAGGTTTGAGTTCACTCCAGTTACGGGAAGCAATCGCAACCCTAGAGTACGGGTCGCCATGAGCGGCAGCACGTTCAAACCAGTTCCCGTAGGCCTCTTGCGGTATGACTTGACCACCATCTACGCCGGAGCAGGCAGCCGCAAATCGCTTCTTGATATCGTCATAGGCACCTTCTGGTGCCCCACGTATGCGAGCGTACGCATCCAACGTCGAGTACATGTTCGCGGGGGATAGGCTGAAGACCGAACAGCGTTGATATATCTCCGCTAGATCCCTTTGCGCTACGACATCTCCCGCATCGGCGCGAGCACGAAGGTCTGCGAACCAACTGCCCGACACATGGGACTCCGCGCGTGCCCACGGTATCGATTCAATAGAGTTCACGGAAGCTGCGGCCCCGCCTTTCGCCACAGGGTGTCCGCTAGATTGCTCTGAAGCCCCTGCGACAGTCGAAACAGTGGGGGGCGATTGATACTTACCAACGCCGTACCAAGCCACGCCGGCCACAAGCGCAGCAACTACGGATACCGCGACGATCTTATTTACGCTGCCCATCCGTCTTCCTGACTGAAAAATGAACGCAGCGAATCCTAGCACGCGGATGCTGCTTGAGGGTGGGCTTACGCGCAGCTTCCATCCTTCGCCGTCAAGCGCACCATGCGAGGTTCTAGGCGCTTTATGCGATCACCTGTGCCAATAATGTACCGGGCACTCCGAAACCATTGCCCGGCTTAGCTGTCGGCCCTATCCATCATGGGAGCGACGGACAGGCGCAGGGAATCAGCGTAACGGGCGGTGGCGGACGTCATCGGGCGGTTGATCGTGGAGACTGGCATTGCCAGTGAGATCAATAGTTTACACCGGGCGGATGAATGGCGGCGGGCAGCCGGGGATGCAGGCCGGGTTGCCGCTGCCGCCCTTGCGTGGGGATACTCGGTACGCGAGTTCCTGTTGCACCGCATCTGTTGGAAGGGAAGCCACAATGAAACCGACTGCATCCTCGCTGGCGGGCCCTGGCCTCGCCTGCCTCACCCTGCTGACGGTGCTGGCCTTGGGCAGTGGTTGCAGCAGCGTCCGCGACGCGCGCATCGCGGAGATCAAGCCCGGCCCACGATGCGACTTCACCGAAGGCGCCACCTTCGACAACCGGCCGTCCTACCTGTCGGCAGGACAGGAAAATGCGCCCATCGGCGCGCTTTCCAGGCTCTTTGGCGTCTACAACAAGGACATCCACCAGGTCACGATCCGCCAGGAGGCGAGCCGGCTGGTGGCCCGCTTCCATGCCGCCGACGGCACCGGCATCGAGGCTGCAGGCAGCGCTGCCAGCAAGAGCTACAGCGCCGAAGGAGAACAGCTGGTCATCAACCGGTGGTCATCGTGCAAACCGGGCGAGGCCGGCGCCGGCTGCGTTTGGTCGCGCGTGGAACTGTCCTGCACGGTGGAAAACGATCTGGTGGTGAAGCAGGTGGACGGAGGCGCGGTCCTGCTGGCCCTGATCATCCCGATGGGCCAGCGCAGGACCCAGTTCGGGGTGTACCGGCGGGTCGACCCTGCAGAATGAATCGACAGAAGGCCCCGGGTCGTTGGGCCCGGAGCCTTCGGCCACAGTGCAGCAGGCTTACAGGCCGCGGTTGCGCACCTGCTCCTGCTGCTGTTCCTGCACGCGTTGGTTGAACTGGACATCCAGTTCCTCGGTCTGGCGGGTGCTGGCCTCGACCGACTGCGACACGGCCTGTCGGCTGTCGACGAAGGTGCGCTGCGCAGCCGGGTCGCCGACATTGCCCTGCACGGCGAACAAGCCGCTGCCATCCGGGCGTGCGACCACATGGTCGATCTGGCGCATGCCGGCGACCTTGCTCTCGTAGGCCAGCTGGCCGGCGGCGCGTTCGGTTTCCTGTGCATTGGCGAACAGCGGGCACAGGCCAGCCTGCACGCGCTGCTGCTGCAGCTCCTGTAGTTTCTCCAGGGCCTGGTTGAAGCGCGGATTCTCGGCATGCGAAGGATCGCGCATGCTGGGCGCTGCCGGTGCGGTCGGTTCGGTGCGTGCCGGGGCGGCGGCGGTCTGCGCGCCGGCCTTCACTGCGGCCGGGTCGTCCAGGCGCGCCAGGGTCTGGCGGCCGGCCTTGCCATCCTGCTCCAGGCCGTTGTTGGCCTGGAACTGCTTGACCGCTGCCAGCGTGTCCTTGCCGAAGATGCCATCGGTGCCCAGCGCCTTGCCGTCGGCGGCGGTGTAACCCAGCGCGGCCAGCTTGCCCTGCAGTGCCTTGACCTCATCGCCGCGTTCGCCCTTCACCAGCATGCCGTCGGCCATCGGCGCCTGCTGCGTGGCGCGTGCGGCCTGCGCTGCTTCCGGCCCCTGCGCGTGTACCTTGCCGCCGAGGGTGATGCGGTCGTTGAGCATGTCGCCGAGGTAGCGGCGGAACTGCGCCGGCTCCACTTCGATATGCGCATGCACCGGTTTGCTGCCGGCGTTCGACTGCTGGATCAGCGGGGCGCCATACTCGACGAAGTCACCGTTCTTGTAGGGCGACGTGCCGGCGGCGCCGTGCAGCACCTGGCCTACCAGCTCACGGCGCGGATCGCCGACCGGGTGGCTGTAGAGGCTGATCGAATTGGTCGCGTCCTTGTTGAACTGCGCGTAGCCGGCCACCGGGTTCGGAATCATCACATCGCGACTGCCCAGGCGATCGGTGAGGATCAGGTCCTTGCGCACCAGCGGAATGTCATTCTTGTCCTCACGTGTGCGGATGTTCTCCATCTCGCCTTCGACCATGCCCGATTGGCGGTCGGCCTTGCGGGCATCGCCGGTGCGCACGGCTTCGGCATTGGTGTTGGGATGATGGATCTTCAGTTCGCGATAGGCCGTTTCGCCACTGATGCCGTGGGCCAGCGTGCGGTTGCTGGTGACATTGCCGTAGGGCTCGATCACCGTGATGCGGCCGCCACCGGGGGCGGCCGCCACCGGCGCACCATCCGTAGAGGGCGCCTTCGGCTCGTGGCGTTCTGGCGAGGGTACCGATGGCGGTGCCGGTGTCTGTGCGGGTGGGCGAACCCCGGCGTTCAGTGCAGACAGCGTGTCACGCCCCGCCTTGCCATCTTCTTCCAGCCCATGCGCCTTCTGGAACTGACGCACCGCGTGGTAGGTATCGCTGCCGAAATCGCCGTCGGGCTTCAGCACCTTGCCATCCACACCGGTGTAGCCGGCCTGCGCCAGCTTCTGCTGCAGCGCGAGCACTTCATTGCCGCGTTCGCCCTGCACCAGCACACCGTCGGCCATCGGTGCACGCGCCGGGCGCGCGGCGGACTGACGATGCGCCGGCTCGCCGAACGCCTGTTCGTAGGTCTTGCCCTGGTACGGCTGCGGGTCGTGGTTGATCCTGTCGTAGCGCGCCAGCGCAACCAGCTCGGACTTTTCATTGAGCGTGCGCTCGCGCAGCGAATCCCACTGCTTGGGCGAGCTCTCGAAATGGCGCTGGACGTTGGCGTGCTTGTAATCCTGCACGGCCCTGACAATCTGCTCGTCACTCAGCTCGGACAGCTTGTAATCATCACCATAGGCTTGTTTCAGGCCATTCTGGAATACACCACGGGTCATGTTGCGATACTGCACCGACGTGCTCCACAGCGCGTCCTGCACGGCAGGGCCGCGACCTTGCAGGTCCACGCCGACCTTCTTCAGGCGATCCATCTGCACGTCGTAATACTGGTGCTGGATGAAATCGTGCTGTTCCTGGGCGAAGCCCTTTTCGTCGCGTGCGGCCACCGCTTTCCAGCGCTCGCTGAAGGCTTCCGTCGCAGGCTTCAGGCCGTGGAACTGGTCCGCATAGCGGGACGACTTCAGGTACTCGTCCACCCCGCCAACGGCGCTGGCGAACTGGTAGCTGCCATAGGACACGCCGCCATGGTCACCCTTGCCCGAGGAAATCCAGCCTGGACCACGGTTGTCGGTTTCAAAACGGGCGGAGGTCTGGCCGCGATGCCAGTGTTCCATCGCCTTCCTTGCATCGGTCACTACATCCATGTCGAAGGACTCCTCTCAGTTGGCAATGCGGTGGATTGAGGTCACTTGCTGCGTGCAGCGGCCTGCAGCTGGTCAACGCGGTTGGCCACGCGGTTGATGCGGCACGACTGCGCGTCCAGCCTCTGGCCCTGGCCATCGGTTTTGGGATCCCAGCGGCAATGGCGATTGGTGTCCGACCACCAGGCAGCCTGCGCATCCATCCAGTCATCCTTGGCCTTGCTGTCGGGACTTGCCACGACACCGGCGACGATCTCGGCCAAGCGGTCTTCCTGGTAACTCAACTCCTCGTCGCCACATGCCTGCAGGCGTGCTGTCACCGCTTCGCTGGCGTCCACGCAACGGGTGTACGCAGGACGCAGGTTGGCCTGGGTGTAGGAGGCATCGGGCAGCGGCGCGGGAAAGTCATCGGCATCCGCGTCGGCATCGGCGGCTGTAGTTGCAGGCGTCGCGCTGGCCGGTGTCGATGTGGCTGCCGGTGTGGGCTCATCTGCGCTGGCGGCAGCGGCAACCGTGGCGCTGTCGGCCGAAGGGGCCTGGCAGGCGCCCAGCAACAGGCACAGCACCAGCGCAATTCCGCGTCGGATTTCAAAGGCGGATCGATCAATGCGCGCAGGCGCGCTCAAGGCTTGCATTGCTTGCTTCTCCCTGGTGAGTCGCCGGGTGGGTCGGCAAAGAGGAGCCGTCCATCGGCCCCATCACGGTGTGGATGCTACGCCAGCGCAGAATGCCGGTGCCTGACTGAATTCAGGTTTCAGCCGACATCAACGGCGCTCGCGCGCCTGCAGTTCCACCGCGCGGTTGGCGTAGCGGTTGATGAGGCACGACTGCGCGTCCAGCGCCTGGCCCACGCTCTCTGTAGCCGGGCTGCAGCGCTTGTCGGTGTCCTCGGCCCAAGTGGCCTGTTCGTCCATCCAGCGGTCCTTGGCCGGACTGTCGGGGCCGTTCATCAGGCGCGCCACTTCGGCCTGCAGCTGCGTCTGGTGGTAGGCCAGCTCGGTATCGCCGCAGGCCTGGATATGGTCGTTCATGCCACGGGCCTGCTGCACACAGCGGATGAATTCCGGGCGAAGCGTTGCCTGGGTGTAGGAGGTATCGGGCGGGCCGCTCTGCGCCATCAATGCGTCGGCACGGTTGGCCACGCGGAACAGGCGGCACTCCTGTGCCTTCAGGTCATCCACGCCGGCATTGGTCGGAGCGGAGCAATGACGGTCGGTATCGCTGCGCCAGGTCGCCTGGGTGGCAAGGAACGCCTGCTTCGCAGCAGCGTCGAGCCCGGTCACAGTCTTGCTGGCACCCTCCTGCAGGCGCCCTTCCTGATAGGCCAGTTCATCCTTGCCGCAGGCCTGCAGCTTGCCCGCATCCTCCACGCCATCCACGCACCAGCCATAAGCCGGGCGCAGGCGACCGTCCGTGTAGGACGCATCCGGGTACCGAGAGGAATCACCGGTCACTGCATGGGGGGGCGCTGCCGGCGCTGCCGCGGCGAGCGGAACCGGAGCGGCCGCCGCTTCGGCCGATGCCGGGGTAGAAGGCGCCTGGCACGCGGTGAGCACCAGGCACAGGGCCAGCACCTTCCAGTACCGACGGCCGGAGGCGATCTGTTCATTGCCCCCATGGGCATCCATTACCTGCATTGCTTGCATCTCCCTTGCTTGTGGCCAGCGGGTGCCGGCCGGGAGGGTCCGTCCATCGGCCCCGATCACGGTGCAGATCCTACGACAGCGGCGGTTTCAGATGGCTGACTGAATTCAGCTTGCGCGGACGGCACCGCAGAAACCTGACGCGACCACCTTTGGAGCGGTGGTGGCCTGCTGCGACCGGCCACCACCGCTCCGTCACAGCTCGTTGGGCCGATCAGGCTGCACGATCGGCGCGTGCGTTTCGTAATCGGTCTGCTTCCAACCGCCCCCACCCTCTCCCGCAACCCACTGGAACGTCCAGGTTTCCACGAAGCCACCGGGAAGCTCATTGGTGATGGTGATCTTCTCACCGGCAGCACCCGAGGCCGGAAGCGGAACGGGAGGGGCCACTGCGGCAGAGGCCCAGGCATCGGAGGGGGGCCGGCGCTGCTGCACCGTAATCGTGCCCAGCTCCATCGTCCGCCGATCCGCATCCGGGATGCTGTCCAGCCACCGTGCGATCGCCGCCGCCTCAGCGGTTCCTGCGCGGTGGTGGGAAACATGTTCGATAACGATGCGGGGCGAGGTCGCAACCGCACTGGGCGATAGCGCCGTCAAGCCAAGACCCAGTGCGGAGTACAGAAGTACCGGAAACACGCGTATTGCGATCATCTCTCGTCCTTTTCCGATCTGTGCCGAATGCACGAAATCACAGTGCATCCGGTGAAGGCAGGCCTCAATCAGAAAACTTGCAGACGAAAACAGCAAGCGGCCATCAGTGCGCGCTGCCTCTGCCCCCCACCTGTTCGATCAGCGTCTGGCTGGCCGCGTTGAGGCCGACAACACTGACTTCGGCGCCATGCGCGGTCAGCTTTTCCTGCGCGCGTTGCAGCGCGGCGACGGCAGTCAGGTCCCACAGGTGGGCCTCCCTCAGGTCGATCTGTACCTTCGGCGCCACGTGCTGGTAGTCGAACGCCGCACCCAGCTGTCCGGCGGAGGCGAAGAATAGTTGGCCGCGCACGCGGTAGACCTGCATGTCCATGTCTGCAACGTCTTCGCGTTGCACGTCGAGCATGCGGCCCACCTTGCGGGCGAAGAACAGGGCAGACAACAGCACGCCGCTGAGCACACCCTTGGCCAGGTCGTGGGTGGCCACGGTGACCACCACGGTCAGCAGCATCACTGCCGACGAGCTGCGCGGATGCGTGCGCAGGTCGCGCAGCGAGCGCCAGCTGAAGGTGCCGATGCTGACCATGATCATCACCGCCACCAGTGCGGCCATCGGGATCTGCCGCACCAGGTCGCTGCCGTATACCACCAGCACCAGCAGCAGCACGCCGGCCACCAGGCAGGACAGGCGGCCTCGACCGCCGGAGGTCACGTTGATCACCGACTGACCGATCATCGCGCAGCCGGCCATGCCACCGAGGAAACCGGTGACCGTGTTGGCCAGGCCCTGGCCGACGCACTCGCGGTTGCGCTCACTGGGCGTCTCGGTGATGTCCTCGACAATCTGCAGGGTCATCATCGATTCGAGCAGGCCGACCACCGCCAGCGTGGCTGACACCGGCAGCAGGATGCGCAGCGTTTCCCAGGTGAAGGGCACATCGGGGATGAGGAAGTACGGCAGGCTGTCGGGCAGCTGGCCCATGTCGCCCACGCTGCGTACATCGATGCCGAAGCCGATGACCACGGCGGTGAGCACGATGATCGCCACCAGCGGCGAAGGCACTGCGCGGTTGATGCGCGGCAGCAGGTAGATGATCGCCAACGCGGCGGCGCACAGCACATACACGGTGGGGCCGCGGCCGATCAGCTCGGGCATCTGGGCCAGGAAGATCAGGATGGCCAACGCGTTGACGAAGCCGGTGATGACCGAGCGCGAGACGAAGCGCATCAGCGAGCCCAGCTTGAACACGCCGGCCAGCACCTGCAGCAGGCCGGCCAGGATGCTGGCGGCAAACAGGTACTGCAGGCCGTGGTCCTTGACCAGGTCGACCATCACCAGGGCCATCGCGCCGGTGGCGGCAGAGATCATGCCGGGGCGGCCGCCTGCAATCGCGGTGATGACGGCAATGGAGAAAGCAGCATACAGGCCGACCTTGGGGTCGACGCCGGCGATCAACGAAAACGCGATGGCTTCGGGAATCAGTGCCAGCGCGACGACGGTGCCGGACAGCAGATCACCACGGAGGTTGCCGAGCCATTGCTGGCGCAGGGGGTAAGACGTTTGCATGGGAAAACTCCGCGCACACGCGGGCGAGGCCACGTGGCGCTGCAGTGGAAAGACGCGGGTTCCTGAGCCGGTTGGGCCGGCTGCCGAGGGGTGGCAAGGGTCAGGGTGGCGTGATCACTGCAGTGCGTCGTCGGGGAGCGTGGAAGGGGCGCAGTCTACGGGAAGGGGCCGGGCGGCTCAAATGGCCGCCCGGGTCGATTGAGGCACATCAGTAGGTATAGGCTGCCAGTACAAAGCTCGGCAGACGCGAGGCGAAGGTCTGATAGGACGCTCCGCTCAGGGACCGCTGACGATTGGCGGCCCGCCTGCAGAAGTTGATGCGCAGTTGCGATGCGGTCGGCGTGCTTATAGCGGCCATGTAGCGCATGTTGGTGCGAATGGTGGGATTGCCACTCGGCATGGCGTAGACATCGTGGCACATGCCGATATCGGACAGCAGGTAGGCAAGATTATCGCCGGGCCCGTTTACCAGATCACCTGTCAGAATATTCTCGTTGGACATCTCGCTGGGCACCGGAGGTCTTGCCCCAGTCATATCCACCAGACCTGCCATTCGCAGCGGACGGCTGCTCATGTCCCACTGCACAGAGCCATCGGCGTTGTAGACCTGCATGCCGACGTTGGTGCTGGGCGCTGCGCGCCCCCAAGCCCACCACTCGAAGCTGGTCGTCCCCTGTGCCATGTTCCAGCCGAATCCGTCGGTGCCGGTACCGATACGCGTGGAGCCGTTATTGCAGCGGATGAATACCAGGTACGGCACGCTCTGCCTAGGCAGGGTGACAGAGCCACTCTGGCCCAGCGGCGATGTGTTGCTACCGATTGATTCAACACCTTTGCCAGCGGCAAAGAAAGCCATCGCGTGTGAATTGACAAGAACGGGAACGCCGCTGTCATTTGTTACCTCAAGACCGACGGTCATCAGAAACTCCCGTAGAAAAGATAGGCATTGGGACTGGTTGTGGTCATGAAGGTAAAACTGAGGGTCAGGTAGTCTCCGTAGGCCCCCTGGCTCCTAAAGCTCATGCTGGCCATGTTCGGCGCCGAGAACTGGTTGCCGTTCTGATCTTGCCAGCTGTCCCAGAAGGTCGTTGGCAGAATGGCGAACGGCTCCCCCATTCCGGCCATGCCGACGTAGGTGCTGGCACTACTGCTTACATGGAGATCGCCCATCACCTTTCCGGCACGATCGTTGGTGTCGAACCACATCTGCCCATCCGGGCCGAAAATCTGCATTCCTGTTGCCATTACCAGATCCCCATGCGGACGCGCACGCGACCGCTGCTGTCGTAAACGTGGATGACACTGTCATTGATGGTCAGGCGGCCGCCGTTCTCGGGGCCATTCATCGTCAACGTGCCGTTCTTGTCGAGTCTCCATCGGGGCTGGCCATTAGCTCCCATAGCGTTGGACTGGATCACATCGCCGATCATGGCGTTCTGGATCCAGCCAGTGCCGATCAATGCCTGATTGATGAAGGTCTGCCCGCCCTGTACCACGAACGGCGCACTGACCTGGCCACTGTTGGTGTTGAACAATGCGAAGCGATCGGCCTGCATCAGGATCTGGCTCTGGTAACTGCCATCGGGCTGCTGCTCCACGCCCAGCCCCATGCCGGCCATGTAGATCTGACCTGCACTGCTGATCTGCGCCTTGACCGTGTAGGTCGCGCTGACCTTGCCATCCAGATTCACCACGGCCTGCGAGACCTGCTGCACGGCCGCGCTGACGCCTTCGATCTTGCCAGGTACGCCATCGATGGAGGCTTCAACCGTGTCCACGCGCTTGGCCAGCGCCGCGTCCTTTTCGGCCATCACGCTGTAGACGGTGATGGCGCCGGCGGTAACGTCGTTCTCACCGACGTTGTAGTCCTCCTCGCCCGCGCTGTGGTCGCTGACCTGGGCGAACAGGCCATCGACTTTCTGCCCCTGCGCAGCCACCTTGCCGTCGACGTCGGTGACATCCATCTCAAGCTGATCGACCCGACCGACAATGGCACCGGCATCGGCGATCGCATCGCCCACATCCTTCCAATGCGTGCCCGGCGGCGTTTCGTTGCCCGCTGCAGTGTCCTGCCAGCTCCAGATCCGGCCGTCATGGATGACGGTCCGGCCCGCGGTATAGGTCGCATCCGCATCCCAGACCAGCGGCAGCACCTCGCTGACGCGCTCGATCTTCTGCTGCAGTTGCTGGCCAAGTGCACTTTCGTTGATGCGACCGGCGAAGTAGGCGTCATAGTCCGCCTGGTTGCTGCTGGACTCTCCCAGTACGCCAGCGCCCACCGGGTGCCATGGACCTATGTTGCCGCTGCGATCAACCAGGCGACCCCAGAACCAGAAGCGCGCGCCGGCTGCCAGGCCATTCATCTGGTGCCGTGACTGCGGATAGGCAAAGTCACCGAGTTTGATGGCCGCTGCACGGTCAGGACTGGTGCTGTACCAGAGCTCGGTACGCTCGGTATCGGTAGCACCAACAGGGAACTGCCAGTCCAGCTCGATGCCGAAAACGCGACTGCGGACCGTGAGCGAAGACAGCGCTGGCGGTGGCGTGGTCTTGCCCTCAATCGTCGTCAGCGCGCTGACCATCGGCTGCGACACCGCACCCAGCGCATTGACCGCACGAACCCGGGCCAGGTACTGGCCGGCGTAGATGCCGCGCACTTCCAGGCTCTGCGTACCCACGCGGCCGGCACGGACCCAGTTGAGATCACCACGACGCCATTCCACGTCATAGGCAATCGCCTTGTCCGCCGCGTCCCACTCGATGGTGAGTACGGAAGTGGCGATTCCCTGGTCGACGACCACATGCGAGGCCATCTGCACGTTCGCTGGCGGCGGCTGCACACTGGGTGGCACGATGCTGATCGGCGGCTGCTCCAGGCGCGTGCCATCGTCGATGGCGGCGTACTTGCCCGGCACATGCTTGAGCGCGGTGATCTGGTAGGTCAGTTCTTCGCCTTCACTGATCGACAGCACGCGGTACTGCTGCAGCGCCAGCTCCGGCGACTCCAGTGCCCAGACCGACTGCGCGACCGGTACTGCCGACCACGGCGCGGTGACGGTGACCGTCTCGCCATCAACCGACTGTACGGTACGTGCTTCGGAATGCCCATTGGGCAGCGTCGCACGCAGGGTATCACCGGCTTCAATCTTCTCCGGCGGCTGATCCAGCACCAAGGTGCGCGCACCCGCGCTGCGGATGCGCCCTGCGTTGCGGCGACCGGCGCGGTTCGGGTCGGCCACCTGGATGATGTCGCCGGGCATGCAACCCAGGGCATCCAGCCCCACCGAGAAGCTGATCGTCTCGGTTTCCAGCATCTCGGTGTGCAGGATGTGGTTGCCCACGCGCTGCGCCTGCGAACGCGAATGGCAACCCACCGCCGTCACTTCGGTCTGGTTGATGCCATAGCGGGCGACCCCCGGCAGGTGCTGCACCACTTCGACCTTCTGCCGGCCGAAATCATCCGGATCGATCCAGGACACCAGAGCGACGGTGTGCCGCGCCGTGCGGCTGCTGCCCGCATAGTGGAAGCGGCCCTCGATGACATTGGCCTGGCTGTAGGTCAGCAGCGGGTCCTTGGGCATGTCGGCCGAAGCCATGACCTGGCCGGCTGCATAGAAGCTGATGCCACGGAACATGGTGGCGATGTCCTGCAGCACCCTGTATGCCTCAGCGCGGGTCTGCAGGTACAGGCTGCAGGTGAATCGCGGCTCCCTGCCGCCCTGGCCATCGCTGACCAGTTCGTCGCAGTAGCGGGCGATCTGGTAGAGGCGCCACTTGTCCACCCAGTCCAGCGGGATGCGATGACCCAGGCCGAAGCGATCGTTGGTGACGATGTCGAAGAACACCCACGCCGGATTGTTGGTCCAGCCGCTCTTGAAGGTGCCATCCCACACACCGCTGTAGATGCGGGTGAGCGGGTCATAGTTGGACGGAATGCGTACGATGCGCCCCCACAGCTGATACGAGCGCGTGGGAATGTTCTGGAACTGGCTGGCATCGACCTGCACCGCCGCCAGCGCGCAGTTGGGATAGCGTAGCTTGGCATCGATGATCTCGGTCATCGACAGCACGTTGACGGTATCGGCGATGGTGCTGCTGTTGGCGTTCGCGGTCAGCCGTCGGATGCGCACCTGCCACTGGCTGCCTGCCGGAAGATCGATGCGCCGGCTGCGTTCGTACTGGCTGGTGGTCTTGCCACTGAAAGCGTCGTTCAGCACGGTGCTGAACGGGCCGCCGTCGGTGGACAGGTCCACCGCATACATGATGCGATAGCCCTCGGTATCACCGTTTTCGGTGTTGGTCTTCTGCAGCGCGGGCACCGCAAAGCGGATGCGCACCGCCGACAGATCGGCACCGGACACGGTGCGTACCACCGGCGCATCGCTGCGCAGTTCGACGTTGACGCCGACCTCATTCTCGATCGAGGGGAAGCCGCTGATGTGCTCCTGATCCTGGGTGCCTGAGCGCGTCTGCACGTCCACGCCTGAGAAATTCAGCGTGCCGTCCGGATTCTCGATCGGTACCTGGTCCAGGTAGATGGACTGCTTGCCCGCTACCAGGCCGCGGATCTCGCCTTCACTGGCCAGGTCGATGATGCGGGCAACCGCCATGGAATGCAGGCTGTCTGGCGTTTCCACGGGTGTACGTGCGTTGCTGGAGCCTTTCTTTGCACCTGCCAGTACAGGCGGGGGTGCACCGCGCTCGCGCGGTTTGATTTGAATGATCTGGTTCAAAACTGGTCCTCCGCCAGGATGCCGCCGCTGATCACGGCCGAGCCGATGAACATGCCTTTCTTGTCGTGCCCGCCGTAAGCGACCGGTACGGGATTGCCCTGTGCCTGGGTGTTGACGGTGCCGTTCATGCTGTAGCTGGGCGCGTTTTCGGGGGAGTCTTTGGCGCTCAGGCCTCTCGGCTGAGGGGAGAGCATCTGAACAACGCCGCCGACCGCCATGCTTATGCCGAACTTGATGAAGGGTGTGCCAGCGGTTCCACCCGTCCACGCATTTACCACCACACCGACGACGATCAGAACGACACCCACGATTGTCTGCAACGCGCCACCCCGCTTGCTACCGACCATCACCGGTGCGATGCGGATGTCATCCTGCCCCGGCGGATCGAGCAGCTGATCGCGCGACAGGTTCTGCTTGCCGTTGAACACGGCAAACTCCATGCCCTTGGACTTGGCGCCCATCAGGTACTGCTGGAAGCCGGGCACCAGCACGCACAACGCATGGATGGCCTCGGCGGGGCTGTTCACCGCCAGCCGGAACTTGCGCCCGAAGCGTGCGCCCAGCTTGCCGTACAGGCGGATGGTACGAAGACGGTCAGTCATGGCGCACCTCGCGATGGCGGACGATGCAACGGGTGCGCTCGGCCCACATGCCGCCGTAGGGCACGGACTCGGAAAGACGACCGTGCAGGTGATGCAGCATCTGCCCGTTGCCCAGGTAGACGCCGGCGTGATTGGTCACCGGCGAGCGGATCTGCATCAGGATCATGTCGCCACGCCGCGGTTCGCCCTCGATCAGGTCGAAGCCTTCCGCATGCAGCCGTTCAAGGCTGTACAGGTCCTGGCCCTTGTCCCACCAGTCGTCGTCGCGGGTGTAGTTGGACAAGGAAATGCCTAGTTCGCGCGCATGGAAGTCGCGCACCAGGCTGTAGCAGTCCAGCACGCCGTGGGCGAACTGGCGGCCGACCAGCGGCGCAACATAGCCGTTCGGCTGGATGGTCTGCAGGTCACCGCATTCGGGTGCCTCGCCATCCACCTGACCGACGCTGACGATGTGCCAGGTCAGGCCACTGTGCTCACACATCACCCGATCCGCGTCGGACGGTGTGGCAGCTGCGTCCGGATGGCTGTGCACCAGGGCCAGCACCTCGCCCTTGTCTTCGGCCACGGCATAGTCCTCGGCCGGCAGGCGGAAGTGTTCACTGGGTGTGCCCGCGAGGTTGCGGCACGGCAGATAGTGCTCGTGGCCTTCGATGGCCACGATCAGCCCGCAGCACTCGCGCGGGTACTCGGCCACGGCATGTGCCTGGATGGCCTGCAGGGTTGTTGGTTGCATGTTTCACCCATGAAAAAAGCCCGCGCGAGCGGGCCTGGAAGTGGAGAATCGGAAGCGCTGGATCAGGAGCGGAGCAGGCCGGCCGCCGGGAAGCCGCCATAGGGCAAAGGCTTGTCCTGGCCGAAACGCATCTTGCAGCTGCGCACACGGCCCCCGCACTGGTCGCGGGCGGGGTCATCGGTGGCCACGTCGTCGCCATCGGCAACCACCGGACCGTTGTAGCCGCAGTAGGGGCCGCGGTAGCCACCCCGCACCAGCCAACCACACATGCCGGCGATGATCTGCCGGCCGGGCAACTGCTCACCATTGAGGTCGATGGCCGTAGTCAGTTCGAACTCCACCGTCTGCTTGTCCTCACCGACCTTGCGCTCGATGAACCAGACCTCGTCGGGGAAGTGTTCTGCCGGATCGGCGCTGGAATTGCCCTCTTCGAAGTTGGCTGCATCCAGGTACTTGGCGAGCGTCTGCCGACGGATGACACGGGCGCCGACCAGATCATCGAACAGCAGGCACATCGCGGTGATGCGGCCATCGATGTTGCTGACCCGGAGTTTCGGGTTCGGCGGCTGGTCGCTGGTTCGTTCAAAGCCGCTGGCTTCGATCGGCCAGGGCCCGTACTCCTGCCCCTGCCAGATGATCACACCGCTCTGCAGGTGCGCGTGGAAGAACAGCTGGTCGGCACCGAAACTGCTGGCGTCCAGTTCGAAGACGGTAATGCGGCCACCCGGCTCGAGTTGCTGGGCATCGGCGGTGATCATGAGGTGCGCTCCTGAGCGGTGGCGGGATAAGGCGGTACGGGATGGGACGGCTGACCGCAGGGCACGATCACACGGTGTCCGGGGCGCAGTGACGCATTGGTGGTGAAGCCGCTGACGCGGCCGGTTTCGGTCGTGATTGCGCTCATGGCTCAGAGCTCCGCGTCTGCGTGCACCAGAACCTGGGAGGTGGTCGACCACACCACGACCGCTCCGTACTGCTGCATGTTGTTGGACATCGAGGACAACACGGCCGCGTCCACGGTGGACTGCCAGCCCGGATCGCCGCCGTTGAAGTTGATGAGACTGCCTTCGGAGCCGAAGCCCACCAGGTTGAGCGCGGTGGAGGGCGAGGTGATCCTGGGCGCCACGCGCTTGCGTACCTTGAACGGGATGCAGGCGCGCGAATCGCCGTTGGCGGTGTAGGTGATTCCCAGGATCCGGTTCACATCAACTGCTTCGTAGTAGCGCTGGCACAGCAACAGTTCAAGCGCTTCGGGCCGGCGATCGAAATCGGTCGCGGTGTCACCCTCCTCGACCTGCATTTCAGCCAGATAGACCACGCCACTCTTCTGTCCCGCCCCGAACGCGCGACCTGCGAAGTTCGCGCCCGCGTCCAGCCACAGGCTGAGCTGTAGATAGCTGTCGGCGCCCAGGGTCTGCCCTGCGATGCCAGGCACATCCACGGTCAACTGGTGCCAGCGCCACATCGTATCGAGCGTGACGCCGCCGCCGATGCTGTCCCTTGCCGTTGAGCCGCCGGCGCCGAACGACTGCTGGAATTCCAGGCCCACCTTGAAGTTGTCGACCGTGGCCCTCGCCTTGAAGCTGACGGTGACCCGCTTTCCCGCGAACGTACGCACGTCTTCGATGCGCTGCTGGACGAGTGCCATGCTGTCGGCGCCGGCGACACTTTCGACGACGAGCTTCAGCAGGTGACGGGAACCTGCGATCAGCCTTCCCGCCGCACCACCGCCTGCCGCAATGTCGTCGCGCGATGCAGAGAGAGTGGTCGCGTGCGAGTTCACCAGCCAGCGATCGGCGGTAGGACGGGCACCGGTAGATGCGGAAAACGCCGTACCCCTTTGCCAGACCCGGAAGTCACCGTTGATAAGGCGGTTGCGGCCTGCCATTCGGCTTTCCAGGCCGTCCACGGCGGTCTGTACGCCCTCCAGGCCTGCGTAGACGTCGGCGAAGTTGTCGTTGATCTTGGTAAACGCCGGGCGCTGCGTTTCCCCTCGCTTACCATTCGCTTGAATGGTATCGAGGTCGATGATTTTTCTTGCCATGAACGCTCCTCTAGATTCCTGCGGACCCGCGCTCCGGCGGACCGCTGTTGGAAGTCCCGCACAACCAGTCGAATGTCTCCGGCTGCGGTAGTCTCTGCCTGATCTGTTCCCAGGTCTGCGCATCTTCGGGCGATGCGATGGTCAGATTTGTCAATGCCAGATTGACTGCATCGCGCCACGCCACCATCGCTCGGGCCTCGCAGGAGAGTCCCGAGATCACGCTGCTGATGTAGCTACAGCAGCTTTCCATGGATGTATGCCCCAGTGTCTGGACGTACTCGCACATCCATTGCTCCGCCTGGCGGCGCAGCAGATGGAGGTGCTCGGTGGAACCCGCCGGGTAGGGCGGCGGCGCTGGCGAAGGCGCGTTGCCAGCCAGGATCCAAGTCTCATAGTCTCGCCACATCCAGTGGCCACGCGGAATGAACGCTCCGGTGCGTGTGCACTTGATGATGTCCGGATCGTGCGTCAGTTGATACATGTCAAAGCTCCGCATCTGCAGTCCAGTGGAAGGAGGAACCCCAGTTCCCGGGTGCCGACACATAGTTGACCTGGGCTCCGGACTGGCCTGGGTTGACGATCGACGTCACCGTGCCCGCACCACCAGATGCACCAGACACCTGGCTGACGGCACCGGTTGTGTCGTTGTAGACGGTGTAAGCAGGCGTCGCCCGCTTCAGTACGCGGCAGCGGATGTGCGAGGTACTGCCCACGCCGACCGAGCGGTCATAGAACTGGTTGTCCCGACCGGCCCCATCAGCGGCGCCAGGCGGTACATCTATGTTGTAGCTCTTCTCGAAGTAGCGCTGGCACAGCAGCAGCTCCAATGCGTCTGGTCTACGCTCGAAGTCGGTGGCTGCAGCGCCATCTTCCAACTGCACCATCGCGATGTCGAAGTTGCCTGTCTGATGCCCCAGGCCTGGAACCCGATTGCTGAAGTCCGGACCGGTGGACATCCACAGCGAGACCCATGTGCAGTGTCCGGCACCGTTGGTATTCTTTCCGGAAACACTGGGTACATCGAACGTCATCGTGTACCTGCTCCAGGTTCCTGTCAGCGTGGCGATGCCAGCAAACATCTGTGTCGATGAGTCCTGGCCACGGAAATCCTGCTCGATTTCCACGGCAATCTTTGATCCGGGCGCTGCCTTCGCATAGAAGGAAAGCGTCAGCTTCCTGCCACTGAGCAGTGTTACGTCTTCGATCAATTGCGAAACGCGCTGGTAGCTGTTCCTGGCCGAGGAGGCGCCCACGTTGACATTCATGTACCAGCGCGGATTGCCGGGAACTGCGGTCTGGCCCGGCTCCAGCGGGAAGCGTGCCATCGAAAGCGTTCCGTTGCCGTTGTCACGCTTCCAGCGATCGGCCAGATAGTTCGAACCTGTGCCCTGTGCCAGGCCCCACCCGCGCTGCCAGAAGCGGAAGTCACCATTGACGAGGTAGTTCCTGGCCAGTGATCTACCAGCCAACGCTGCATCCAGGGCTGCTGGAATTGCCGTGACGGCCTCTTGAGCGTCCTTCAGGCCGCTATACACCTCGGCAAAATTGTCGTTGATCTTGGTGAACGCCGGCCGCTGTGTCTCACCTCGTTTTCCATTCGGTTGAAGGGAATCAAGGTCGATGATCTTTCTTGCCATATCGGGGTCCTATTGTTCTGGTGAGAGACCGCTACGGATCAGAACTCAGCGTCGGCCCACCAATGCCACCAGCCGCCCCATCGGCCCGGGTTGTTCGACCAACTCACTTCATAGCCGGATGGCGAGGCGTAGTTCACTACGCAGGGAACACGGGAGATGTTGTCCTCGGCGATGTGTCCATCCTGCTGGGTGGTATCAGCCGAAATGATCATCACGTAGGGGTGCGCACGTTTTGCCACCAGGAAGCGCACGCTCTGGTAGTGGGCAACCCCCGGGTTGTTCAACGAAAATGCCTCGCGTCCTTCGTTGTGCGGCGTATTGGGCGGGACATCCAGGTTGTAGCTCTTCTCGTAGTAGCGCTGGCACAGGGCCAGCTCCACGCCGGGCGGCCGCCAGTCGAAGTTCGTTGCATTGCGCCCAGGTTCGACCTGGAACTGGGTAAAGCCGAAGGATCCATTCTGGCCTGCCAACGCCCCGCCATATCCACCGGCGCATAGATCGAAGACCACGTAAATGTGGTCGTTGCCGTTGGTTCCCAGCTTCTTCCCTTTCGTACTCGGCAACGTCACGGTGAGTGACTGACGCGACGCTCCAGTTCCCAACGTGAGGACGCCCGCCTCGGTGGAAACCTGAGGCGAAGGCGTCCCACCGGTTCCAAAGTCCTGGATGACACGCACACCCACCTTGCGCCCGGCTACGTCGCTGTTCGCCCAGACCGAGATCGTGACGGCGCCGCTGGCGCTTCGCACACCTTCGATTCTCTGGCCCATCCAGGCGCCGCTGTTGGCGACTGCACCGGATACCGTGCACACGAGGATGGAGCGGGTGTCTTCGGGATAGCCCAACTGTCCCTCGTACGGTACACGCTGGATGTCATGACTGCAGCTCAACGCAGAGTTGGAGAAGCGATCAGCAAAGAGCGTTTCTGCACCCAGTGTTCCCGAGCCGCTGCCGACACGTCCAGAAGTGCGACGCTGCCAGAACTGCAGGCCGCCATTGATGAAGAGATTGCGCCCGGGCAACCGCCCACTGATCGCGTGGTCCACCGTCTCTGGAAGCTTTTCCACCGCGGCCAGGGCATCGTAGACCTCTGCGAAGTTCTCGTTGATCTTGGTGAAGGCCGGGCGCTGTGTTTCACCCCGCTTTCCATTCGGTTGAATGGAATCGAGGTCGATGATTCGTCGTGACATTTCTGCTGTTTCCTTGTCTTTTCGGGGATTGCACCAAGCAGCGCATTCCGCAGCGGTGCTCGCGGATCTCAGATTTCCGCGTCCAGGATGATTCCGGTACCCGCGTCGGCGGAGTCTGCGCTCTGCAGGATCCCGGCCTGACCGGCAGCGGCTTCGTTCAAGGACCCGATGATGGTCATCCTCGTCGAAGACACTTCGACCGCGTTGAGCGCCGTCAGGCTCGTCGCCCCCGATCCCGTAAGGAGTCGCCACTGCGGCAGGTTTGAAAATCCGACCGTGGGGATGGTCCGCATCCGCTGGCTGAATGGATAGATCAGGTACACCTTGTTGTCACCACGGATGAGGCCGACACCGGCGTTGAAGCGAACTCCGCCGTCAAAGTAGGGACCCGTGGCATCGGCCTGGTAGTAGCGCCGACAACGCTGCACTTCTTCGTCCAGCGGACGCCATTCGAAAGCCGTGGCCGTAGCGCCGCGCTCCCACTGGAATTCTCCGAAGTAGACCTGGCCATGCTGCGCACCAAGGCCGGCGGTGCGGTTGGCAAACTGCGTGCCCGCAGATACCCACACGCACATCACGGCGGCACCTTCATCAGATAGTGTTTTTCCCGAGATGGAGGGCAGCGTCACTGTCTTGCGGATTCTGTTCAGGCCAGGAGCGAGCTCGAAAATCTCAGGTGCAACGGCCAGTACCGGAGCGCTGCCCGTTGCGCCGAAGGTCTGCGCGAACTCCAGTGCGATCCTGCGCCCCCCCGCACCTGCATTGAATACCAGGAAGGACACCGTGCTTGGGGTATCGGCGAAGGTTCGCACGTCCTCCACACGTTGCTCGAACACGAAGAAATGCTTCTCTGCGTCGGTGTTTCCACTCGAGCTGACGGACAGCGTGTACTTGCTCCGGGGAAAATTGTTGTCTCCCATAGCCGTGGGGTTCCGCCTGAATACCGGATCGGCGATGCCCTGCATCTGAAGGAACCAGCGATCGGCCGTGTACCTTCCCGATGTGTTGAAGCTGGTACCCCGCTGCCAGCAGTCGAAATTGCCATTGATCAGGCGATTTCTTCCCGAGACCGCGCGTGCGACCGCCTCGGGAACTGCATCCACCGCCAAGCCCACTTCCTTGAAATTCTGGTTGATCTTGGTGAAAGCGGGGCGCTGCGTTTCGCCCCGCTTGCCGTTGGGCTGGATGGTGTCCAGGTCGATCTGCTGAAGATCCATGTCCGCTCCTACGGCTGATACGTCTGTTCGAACGTCGCAGTGATGCTGAACACCGATCCACCCAGATGGCTGTCGGTATAGGTGTCGCAGCCATACAGACCGGTGCCCAGCGGTCCCCGCCAGAAGAAGCTCTGGCCCACATGGCCATCCAGGAACGCAACGATCTCGTTGATCGTGCTGCGATTACCGACGAACTGCAGCTGGTAGCTGCGCAGGCGGGCATTGAGCCCATCCGGCGCGGCCTGTGCGTATCCATCGCCGAAGCGCGCGCGCTTGACGGTGGCAGTGGTGGTGCCAGTGCTCTGGCTGGTTGCTGCCCAGGTAAAGGTGTCGGTCATCGTGCTGCACTCCTGCTGAGGACACCGCCAGCCTTCATGTCACGCATCTGCAGGTCACGGTACTTGCGCTCCACGAACTGGCCGATCTCGTTGCCGAACTGCTGCAGCATGCTTTCGTTGCTGGTGACTTCCTTGCCACCGTTGTTGTCGATGCGGATGTTCACACCCACCCCGCCACCGCCGCCGGCACCGTGTGCCGCCACTCCCAGGCGGCCATCGGGCCCGCGCTGCAGCGGCATGATCGCTTCAGGCCCCGCTTCACCGAACACGCCGGCGCCCTTGGCGAATGCGAACAGCTGCGGGGTGTTGTAGATACCGCCGGAGTAGGCGGAGAGGCTGGGGGACCTGATCGCCCCGCCCTTGGCAAAACCGGCAATTGGTATCGACTCCTTCTGCACCGGACCCACGCTGCCGCCGAAGAGCATCTTGACGCCCCATACGATGGCTTGCTGTATCGCGATCTTCTTCAGATCTGCGATCAACGCCTTGGTAAGTTCATGGTGATTCGATTTTCCGGTAGCGACGAAGTTGTAGAGCGCCGTTCCTGCTGCATCGAATGCCTTGGTGAAGACACTCTGTGTCGTCGTTGCGGCGTCCTGCGCTTTTGCGGTGTAAGCCTCGAAGGCATCCAGGAATCCGTTCTCGATGCCTTGCTTACCTGTCTTTACCTTCCGCGAGTCATCTTCCTTCTTGCCCTTCTCAGCACCGGCCTTCCCGGTTGCGGTTCCAGCCAGGTATCTGCTCCTGGCCGAAAGCCGTGCATCTACGAGGAAGCCACTGCGATGCTCGCCGTCGGCGGACAATCGATCCAGATTGCGCGCAGTTGCGTCGGAGGCGACTTCACTTGGCATCCTGGTTTCCCGCTTGCCGCCTTCAGCGGCGATCTGCGCTTGGTCCAACGCGGCTTGCACCACCGCGAGAGTTCCGGCCAGCTTCCTCACCATGGTGTCGGCGAGGGAGATGCTGCTTTGAAGTACGCCGTTGAGCGCGGACTGCAGCACAGTGCTCTTCTGTACATACTGCTGCTGGAGCTGAGTCAGCGCATTGAACTCGGCCATGCTCCGCTTTGCCGCCTGTGCGGCAGAGTCCAGAATGGCACTGACCTCGACTGCGGCAGCCGAAGCGTTGAGCGTTGTATCGCTCATGAAATTCTCCTGGCATGAGGGCGGCCCCACCAGATGGCGGGGCCGCGAAGGGATCACCGGCATGAACCAGTGGCTGTCTGTAACTAGTGCTGCATGTGCTGCAAGGCCGCACGCTCGATGATGCGGATTCCCGCCATCACTTCATCGTACTTTTCAGGCATGAGTGCCTCGCGCTGCAGCTCCTGGTAGACCACGTTGTAGTCCAGCCCGATCGGGCCACCCGCGCCAACGCGCCACTGGGTGGAGACCCGCGAAAAGATCTCGATGGGAAGCACGCACTCCGGCCACAGCGTTACCTGCGGTGGCGGAAAATGCCTTGCCTTCAGTCCGAGCTGAAGCAACTCGGACTCGGTGGGGGCCTGCCAGTACAGGGCCCCCACCGCCTCGATCAGTTTCCCTTGCGTGCGACCTGCAGGGCCTGGGTGTAGCCACCGATGATGGCGCCATCCAGGCCGGCCTGCTGCTGCAGGGCGAGTTCCACGCCTGCCGTATCCAGGGCCACGTCGGCATCCCAGTCGACGACGATGTCCAGGATCGCCTGTGCCACGCTCAGTTCCTCCTCGGCCAACCGCTCCAGCAGCTGCGCATAGTCGGCCACCGGCAGGTGCCGGTAGGTCAGGTTGAGCTTCTGCTCGCGACCGTGACCGACGATGGTCAGGGTGCTCTTGAAGCTCTCTGGCGCCTTTACCTGGAACATCAGGCGCCCTCGACCAGGATGGAGTCGGCCAGCGCGGTGAACGTCGCGGTGGTGCCCATCGGGGTGTTGGCGGCCATCGTCGGGTCGCCGTTGTAGCTCAGGTAACCGTACCAGTACAGCACGTCGCCACCGACCAGCTTGGCGCGCAGGATCACCGGTTCGCCCTTGGCGTCGACGTTCTTCAGGGCCGAGTACCACGGCTTCTTCGGATCGTAGAACAGCGGCAGGGTGATGGTCTTGGCGTTCTTGAAGGTCGGCATCTGCACCTGGCGACCGGTCGGGTCCTCCAGCAGGGTGCCGCTCCAGTACTGCTGCTCGCCACCTGCGGTGGTCGGGTCGCCCTGCTGGTCCAGGTCGACGAAGGCACCGGCCTTGCGCAGCACGCCGGCACCGCTGGTGGCGGGGAACAGCACGTTGTCGGTGGTATCGATGCCCAGCAGTTCAACGCTGCCGGTGGCTTCGGCACCGGCGCGGGTAGCGCGGTTGTTCAGGGCCGGCCAACCCGGCAGCTCGATGACCACCACATCGCCGGTGTCGACGCTGTTGGCGGCGACGCTGGCCAGTGCCGGCGCAGCCTTGGAGATCGCGCTCGTGGCGATGGCGGTGGAGACGACCGGTGCGAAGCCGAACTGGGTGCCCTTGGGAAGCTTGAGTGCCATGTTGCATTTCCTCATGTGGATTGAAAAAGACGAAGCCCGGCGTGTGCCGGGCTTCAGGTGGTACGTGGAGCAGTGGAACTACGGGTTGGCGTACCACAGCCCGAAATCGAGCCGTGCGCCGTACTTCCTGAGTGCCGGTTCATGCACGGCAATGGCGGCGCCAAAGGATTCAGACTTCGGCAGACCCGCGCAGACCTGATCTTCGATGTCACGGATCAGGGTGTTGGCCTGGGCACGGGTGTCTGCCCAGACGGTCAGCTGCACGCGAGCGTGCTTCTGGTCGGGGATGGACCCTTCGTTGAACCACAGCGCCTGCCCACCCACCTGCTGGTAGACCGCGCAGGGATAGGTGACTCGGTCCGGTGGAACATCCGGGTACAGGCGCCCCTGCAGCAATCCGCCAAGCAGTTGCTGCAACTTCGGTTCGTAACTCATCGCAGTGTCCTCGCTCAGGCGGTTGCAGCCAGCTGTTCGGTGAACAGCACGGCGGTGTGTCGCGTGCCAAGGTCGGGCACCACACCGGTAATGTCGAACGTGTGGCCGTCGTGCACGATGCGCATTCCGATGCCAATGCCGGCTCGCTGCGCCGGCGCCAGGCGCACCTGGAAGCGCTGGCGGCGGATCGCTGCGGACAGCCCGCTGTCCAGCTTCACCCGCTGCACCGTGTCAGCACGTTCAAGAGGAATTGCCGCCCACAGATCGGCAACGCTCACCCACGCATCCAGAGGTTGGCCCCAGGCATCGACGCGCCCATCCTGGCGCTCGATGCGGATGCGACGATTGAAGTGACCGGCGTTCATGGGGTCGCTGCCAGTCGGTAGGGATCGAGCAGTGCGGCGACGCCAAACGGCAGCTGCATCGCGATGGCGGCAGCACCGACCGGTACATCCAAGGCGTGCGTGGAAACCACCACCGCTTCCCGATGCGCATACAGATGGCCCAATAGCAGGCGCACCGCAGCACGGATGCTGTCGTTGGCCGGCAGGCCCTGCAGCAGCTGCGCGCTGCGTTCAGTAGCCACGGCCAGGCGACGATCAGCGACGTCACGCATGGCCTTCGCCCTGGCCGCGTTGGTCTCGGCATTGGCGGCGGCGACCGCGGCTTCATGCCCGGTCACCGCCGCCGCCATGTCCTGCGGCAACTGGTCCAGCGCCAGATCCAGTGCCGCCTGGTCGGCAAACAGCGCCCGCCGCAGGTAGGCCGACGCCGCGTCGGTCGCCGCGGCCAGCAGGTCGTCCAGAATGGCGTCGTCGTAGTCGCCGTCGATACGGCAGTGCATGCGGCACTGCTCAAGTGTCAGCAGGGGCATCGAATCCTCCTTCGTTGATGGATGTTGGATGCCCCGACCCTGCGCACGCGGCTACGCCGCACGCTGTCATCAAGGACGGTGCGAAAAGGGCAGGGTCGGGGCGGAAACAGAAACGGCCCCACCAGGACTGGCAGGGCCGCAAATACGATGACAAGGCGCCGACGGGCGGCGTAAACGCAAAAAGCCCCCGGCGGTCGCCAGAGGCTTGTATGTCATCGTGGTTGAAAAGATACGCCTGAGGTGTGCACCCGTCAATCCGTAAACCGTCACCAGTCTGGTGACTTTTCCGGGCCCTGCGCCGGTGCAATCACAGAGGCGAGCGGTGGTCTGGATAGAATGGTGCGGCACCGCTTCCGCGGCGCTTTCCCAGCCGGATTTCTGCATGTCTTCCCGTTCCGAACGTTTCCTCGATCCACGCACCGAGCAGGGTGTGCTGCGGCTGTCCATCGCCGCCTCGCTGCTGCTGGCCGCCGCCGCAGTGGTATTCGGCCTGCTGGCCAATTCGTCGCTGATCATCTTCGATGGCATCTACGGCCTGATCGACGTGGTGATGACGTGGCTGTCGCTGCTGGTCGCGCGGCTGATCGCGCTGTCCACCCAGACCGACGCAGTGCAGTCGCGTTTGAACCAGCGCTTCACCATGGGCTTCTGGCATCTGGAACCGATCGTGCTGGGAGTCAGTGGCACGCTGATGATCGGTGCGGCGTTGTACGCACTGGTCAATGCGGTCGATGCGCTGATGTCGGGTGGGCGACAGATCGCGCTTGGCCCCGCAATCATCTTCGCGGCACTGTCGATCGTGGCTGAAAGCGCGCTGGCCTGGTTCGTGCTGCGTGCGAACCAGCGCATCGGTTCGGAGTTCATCGCACTGGATGCGAAGAACTGGGTGATCGCCGCGAGCATGTCGGCCTGCTATCTGCTGGCCTTCCTCGGTGGCGTGCTGGTGCGTGGCACGTCGCTGGCGTGGGTCGGGCCGTACATCGATCCGGCCATCCTCGCCTTCGTCTGCGTGCTGGTGATGATCGCGCCATTGGGCACGGTGCGGCGCGCGCTGGCCGGCATCCTGCTGGTTACCCCGCCCGAACTGCAGGCGCATGTGGATGCGGTGGCGCGGGCGATTGTTGCAAAGCACGGTTTCGTCGAGCACCGCAGTTACGTGGCGCAAGTGGGCCGTGGCGAGCAGATCGAGCTGTTCTTCGTGGTGCGTGAGGACGATCCGCCGCGGCCCCTGCTGGAGTGGGATCACCTGCGTGACGAGATCGGCGATGCGCTGGGCGAATCGTCGCCGGACCGCTGGCTGACCATCATGTTCACCACCGACCGGGAATGGACAATCTAAGCCGGCAGGACGTTCAATCAAATTTTTCGGATTTATTGCAACCAACGGTGTGCAGAATCCGGGCAAAGTAAGCTCCAACGCACTACCCACTCACTGACCAGGAGCATCCCGATGTCCATCGAAAAGGTTCTGTACACCGCCCAGGCCACCTCCACCGGCGGCCGTGAAGGCCGTTCCGTCTCGTCCGACAAC
>Ga0307412_10000305_pt1 | contig 31093 bp, 39 predicted proteins | sample DK1Cmetagenome_3_FD_203823 | JGI IMG/M metagenome (GOLD analysis project Ga0307412, IMG submission 203823) | Maize rhizosphere microbial communities from greenhouse at UC Davis, California, United States - DK15-C-1 | ecosystem: Host-associated > Plants > Roots > Rhizosphere > Soil | place: USA...
CGGGGGGGGGGCCGGGGCCGCCGGAAGGGCCCCCATCCCTTCCGGCGGCACCCCCAAGAACATACGAAGGAGCGCAACATCATGGGTATCTTCTCGCGAACCCGCGACATCATCGCCGCCAACGTCACTGACCTTCTCGACAAGGCAGAAGATCCCGCCAAGATGGTCCGCATGATCATCCTGGAGATGGAAGAGACGCTGGTCGAAGTTCGCGCCAGTGCAGCGCGCACCATCGCCGATCAGAAGGAAATGCGCCGCCACATCGCCAAGCTGGAAAAGCTCCAGGAGAGCTGGACCGAAAAGGCCGAGCTGGCGCTTTCCAAGGATCGCGAAGACCTCGCCAAGGCCGCGCTGGTCGAACGCCAGAAGGCTGCCGACATGTGCGACCAGCTGCAGCAGGAGATCGCAGTGCTCGACGAAGCGCTCCGCGCCTCGGAAGAGGACATCAACAAGCTGCAGAACAAGCTGCGCGAGGCCCGTGTCCGCCAGAACTCGATCGTCGCCCGGCTGGAAAGCGCCAACAACCGCGTTCGCCTGCGGGAAATGACCAACGGCGCGAAGATGCAGGACGCCTTCTCGCGGTTCGACATCCTGGAACGCCGCGTCGATCTGGCCGAAGGCCGCGCCGACGCGATGGGCCTGGGCGGCAACCCGAAGACGCTCGATGAGGAAATCGCCGAACTCCGCTCGTCGGAAAAGGTCGATGCCGAACTCGAGGCGCTGAAGGCCCGCCTGAACAAGGGAGCGTAATCGGTGGAAGACGTCCTCATTCCGGTCTTCGTCTGCGCCATCCTCTTCCTCGGGCTGCCCTGGATCGTCTTCCACTATGTTACCAAGTGGAAGCAGGCAGGGACCATCACCCGGGAAGACGAGAACCTTCTCGACGACCTGTATCGCACGGCGCGTATGCTCGAAGACCGGCTGATGACGGTCGAACGGATCATCGCCGCCGACAACCCCGACTATCGCCCGCACTCGGCCCAGCGCCCGGAACCGGGTCCTTATGATCCTTCACGGAGGAACTGAGATGTCCGCTCGCACCAAATTCTACCTCGACAAGCAGAACCGCAAATTTCTGGGCGTCTGCGCCGGGCTGGCCGACTATACCGGCATCGATGTGACCTGGATCCGGGTGGCCACCGTGCTGCTCACCATCGCCACCGGCTGGGTCGCCCTGGGGTATTTCGTGATCGCCTGGATCGCGAACCCCAAGCCGGTGGGCCTCTACGATACGCCGGAAGACGAACGCTTCTGGCAGGGCGTCCGGTCGAGCCCCAAGCGCTCGACCGCGGAGGTCCGCTCCAAGTTCCGCGACATCGATCGCCGGCTTGCCGACATCGAGATGTTCTACACCAGCCGCAACACCCGGCTGGCCGAAGAGATCGACAGCCTGCGCTGAGGCGCAGGCAACAGGGAGACCGACGATGAACTGGGGCGGCCCGGAGTTTGTGATCGCCATGATAGCGATCTCCACCGTGGGATGGCTGGTCAACAACTGGATCCGTGCCAAGCACGGCTATTCGATCAGCGACGACAATGGCAAGAATATCGACAAGGTCGATCTCGACGCCGCCCGCAAGATCACCCTGCTCGCAGCCGAGAACGAACGGCTCGCAGGCCAGATCACCCGGCTGGAAGACCGGATCGCCGTGCTCGAGCGGATCGCCACCGATCCCGCCGAGCGGACCGCCCGCGCCATCGACGCGCTGCGCTGACCCCAGGGAGAAGCACCATGATCGAAGTAGCACTCGCACCGTTTCTTCCCTGGATCATCCTGATGGGGATCGCGATGGGCTTCATGGCGCTGGGGGGCTGGCTGTTCACCACCTGGCTCCGCGTCAAGAACGGCTATCCGCTGGAAAACAGCTGGGGCAAGGCGATCTACCCGCAGCGCAACGACGAGGCGATCGAGCGGATCAAGCTGCTCAGCCAGGAAAACGCCCAGCTGCGCGCCGAGCTTGGCTCGATCAAGGACCGGCTGGCCAATGTCGAACGCATCGTGACCGACGGCGCGCACCAGCTCGATCGCGAGATCGAGGCGCTCCGGGCCAAGTCGAACTGAAAGGAACGCGATCATGCTTTCCCCCATGCTCATCCCCATCCTCGGCATCAGCTGCGGCCTGCTGGCCATCTTCGGCGGTGTCTTCGTGAAGCCCATGCTCAAGCTCTGGGAGCGCCGCATGGAGATCGAGGCGGGGCTCGCTGCCGAAAAGGCCGCGCAATACGCCGCCCAGACCGAACGGCTGGAGCAGCGGGTGCAGGTCCTGGAGCGGATCATCACCGATCGCGGCACGGTTCTGGCGGAAGAGATCGAAAAGCTGCGCAACGCGCCGCTGAACTGAAAAAACGTTTTCATCCCCATCTGAAGCAAGGAAATTTCGATGGTCATCATGTTCGCAGTGCTTGCCGCACTGTGCGGGGGAGCTATTGCCCTCGCTGAAAGCCGCGATCGCCCCCGCCGCCGCGCCCTCCGCGCTGCCGAGGCATCGCAAACCGCAAATTGAGGCGCCGCGCGCGCCGATTAGGGGAGTAGGTGCAATGAACCCGTTCGAAATGGTCGTGGCCATCATCGTCGTGATCACGATCGGAAAGGTCCTCCAGGCGCGCTACGGTGTGGTCAAGGGTCGGGGCGGTCGGCTGGAAGGGCTTGCAAGCCGCGATCCCGCCGAGAAGCTCGAAGCCGACCGACTGCGCGACGACATCCGCGCGCTCAAGGAGCGTGTCCAGGTGCTCGAGCGCGTCATCACCGACAATGAAAACAGCCTGCGGCTCGATCATGAAATCGAGAAGCTGCGCGACAAGAATCGGATCTAAGCCATGTTTCCCGGAGCAGGACCCATGACCAGCGACCCTCAACTCTACATCACCCTCGCCGTATCGGGCCTTGCCGGCCTGGGCATGCTGACCACCGCGGCGCTGTCCGGCTGGCGCGGCTGGCTGGCGCTGAAGCACCGCGAACTGGCGGAACTCCGCCGCCCGGAGCCGACCGCAACCATGCCCAGCCCCGCCTCGCGGATCGAGCTGGCCGACCTCAAGGAACGCATCCGCAAGCTGGAAGCGATCGCCGCCGGGGTGGATCTGTGAGCAACCCCGCCCTGCCGGCGGTGGAGGCGCAGGCCCGTCCCGCCCCGGCGCCGGAGCGGGCGCCCCGCCCCAGGCTCGGCCTGCGCTACGACGCGAACGCTGCAAAATAGCCGCGAGGCTGGAAAATCCCGCGCGGCACGGCTAGCGCGGACGGCATGACCAGCCTCGCCGATCTCCAGGAAGAATACGGGTTTCTCGACGCCGACGATCGCTATCGCTTGCTGATCGATCTCGGCAAGGCGCTCGAGGCCATGCCCGCCCCGCTCAAGACCGACGCGACGCTGGTGCGGGGCTGTTCGGCTTCGGTGTGGGTCTATCCGACGCGGACGGAGGATGGCCGGCTGCACTTCCTGGCGGATTCGAACGCGGCGATCACCAAGGGCATCATCGCGCTGGTGCTGCTGACGGTGCAGGACCGCAGCCCGGCCGAAATCCAGGCGACGGACATCGAAGCCGCGCTGGCGCCGTTTGACCTGAAGAACCAGCTGAGCTCGAACCGGACCCAGGGCATCCCCAACATGATCGCGCTGATTCGGGATACGGCGGCTCGGTACGCCTGAAGACTCCTCCCATCCGGAGAGGGAGGGGCCTGCCGCCGAAAGCGGTGGAGGGGAAAGGGAAGTGCGAGGCAGGCCGACACACGTCCCTGAGATGCCCGCCGATAACTGCGGGTCATCCCCGCGAAGGCGGGGATCCACTGGCGCTGAACCCACGGTTCTTTCCCCCAACGCACAGGCGAATGGATTCCCGCCTTCGCGGGGATGACGATCGGTGGGTTGAGAGCGCAGCTGCTAGTGACGGCTTACGAAAGCCCCAGCTCACGCCCCAATTCGTCCAGATCGGCGCCCTTGCGCACGATCAGCCACTCCCGCGCGTGCCCGCCATTGACCACGGTGACTGCGCCGCCCGGGCACACGCCCAGGCATTTCGTCTCGACCACGCCGGCCTCCGCCTTGCGTCCCTTTCCGAGCCCGAATTCCTTGCGCAGCGCCTTGGCGAGCGACGTCTTGCCCTTGGGCCCGAACCCGCCCCCAAGCTTCTTCGAGCATTTCCCGCACACCAGCACGGCGTTGCCCCAGTTCGATGCTACCAACTGGGTCAAAGCGGCTTCCACTGGCGCCGATCCTCGGCGGTCTTCAGCACCTCATACGCGGCCTGGATCGCCTGGAAGCGCTTCGCAGCATCGGCATCGTTGGGCCGCACATCAGGGTGATGGGACTTGGCCAGCCGTCGCCACGCAACCCGGACATCGTCGAAGGTGGCGTCCACTTCCAGCTCCAGCACTTCCAGCGCCTTCATCTCGTCGCGCGAGCGGCTGCCGTCGCCGGGGCCGGCCCAGCGCGTCGCGCTCGCATCGGCATAGCCCGATGCCGTCCGCCGCTCATCGGCTTCGCGCTTCGCGGCTTCCGCGGCAGTGAGCCCGGCGAAATAATCCCAGTTGCGGTTATACTCGCCGGCATGTTCCTCGCAGAAATACCAGCGTTCCGGATTGTTGGGGGATTTGGGCGCGGGCCGGTCGCCGGGCCGGTCGCAGCCGTCGCGGTCGCACAGCCGCACGCGCGCGGCCTCACGCTCGGAGCCGTATTCGCGCCAGCGGGGAAAACCCCAGTCCATCGATCGCGTGTGTCGCGCCATAGTTCGCCCAGATAGGCGCGGGGGCCGCCAAAGGCCAGAGCCCGCCGCGCCGCACCACGTGCCGAAAATCAAAATGCCAGAGGGTCTGTAAGCCGGGTTCTGTCCACCCCCGAAGGGGATAGGCGACCATTCCTCTAGGCGACGGATCGCTCCGCCGCTCCAGCAACCAACCCGGACGACGCGCCGGAACGAGGCGCATGTGCCGTCCCTATTCGGTCTTGCTCCCGGTGGGGTTTACCATGCCGCTTCCGTTGCCGGTCGCGCGGTGCGCTCTTGCCGCTCCCTTTCACCCTTGCCCTTACTCTCCGCTTGCGCGGCGAGCAGTCGGCGGTCTGCTCTCTGTGGCACTTTCCCTGGGGTCACCCCCGGCGGGCATTACCCGCCACCGTCGTTCCGTGGAGCCCGGACTTTCCTCCCCCTGCTTCGCAGCAAGCGGCGGCCGCCCGACCCTCTGGCCGGCTCGCTCTAGCGCTTCGGCGCCGCGGTGCAAGCAGTTCAGCGATCCGAAGGCGGTGGCGATGCCGGTACAGCCGCCGGCGCACTCGCAGGCACAGGCGCGGAATCGGCGCTGGCCTGTGGGGCGGGAGCCTCGGAAACTGCTTCGGCGCGCGGCACGGCGGCCGCCTCGGGCGGGGGCGCGTCCTCGGCTTTCGCCCGGGATGCCTCGCCCTGCGCGTCGGTTCGAGCGTCGTCGGCCTTCTTGACCGCATTGCGATCCTTGGCCTTGTCGGCCTCCGCGTCGCGCTTTTCCTCCGGCTGCTCGCTCGGCTCGGGCTTGGCCGGCGCCAGGGCGGTGCCCCAGGCCTGCACCTCGATGCGCCACTGGGTGCTGGCCGTCCCGCCCGCAAGCGCGGCGCGGCGATAATCGGAAGCGACGCTCACCACCCTGTCGGCGCCCGACACGCGGGCAACGCGGTGCAGCTCCGCGGTAGCTTCAGCGGCCGTTGGGGCGTTGACGATGCCGATGCCCGGCCCCTTGTCGTCCCCACGGACGACGCCGCTCAGGCGGACATGCACCGGGCCTAGCGGTGCCATTCCAGCGCGAATCGAGATGTTCACCGTTAGGTACCTCCGGTGTGCATCCCATCACTTTCCGCTTAGCATTCCGTAACCAATCATGGTTACCGGGCATCGATTCGGTCAGTCGTCCCCCTGCGGACGCGGCAGCAGCAGCGCGAGCAGGATGCATCGGCACTCCATATCGATCTCGCCGTCGATCATTTCGGGCCGGAATCGCCGCTGGAACGCAGTCACCGCCGCCACCCGATCGGTCACGTCATAGCCGAAGCGCTCGAGCGCGAGCATGAACCCGCCATCCGGCCAGCCCGGATCGACCAGGTTGCGCGTCGGGCGGGGGAGCGCGAGGCGCAGCCGCGCGAGCGCATGCCAGTTGAACAACTCGCCCGGATCCTGCTTGCGCGCGGGCGCCACGTCCGAATGGCCGACGACATTGCCGCGGGTGACGCCGTGGCGCTCCTTGATGTCCGCCACCAGCGGGATCAGCGAGCTCATCTGCGCGGGCGTGAACGGCCGGTAGCCGAGTTCATGGCCGGGATTGACGATCTCGATGCCTATCGAGGCGGAATTGACGTCGTCGATCCCCCGCCAATGGGCGCGGCCGGCATGCCAGGCACGCTTTTCTTCCGCGACCAGCCGGAAGATGCGGCCATCCTCCTCGATCATATAATGGGCCGAGACCTGCGCCTCGGGATCGCGTAACCGCGCCAACGCCGCCTCGCCGCTCTCCATGCCGGTATAATGCAGCACGATCATCGATACGGGGGAGAGGCGCTCGCCGAAGTTCGGCGACGGCACATCAAGGATTTCCAGGCCACTGGTCATGCGTTCTTCTACTGCACCCGCTGGCGCTGGCAATCCGCCGCTCAGTTGGCGGCAGCGAGCGGCGCCGGTTGCGCATCGGCGGTGCGATAGAAGCCCCGGAAAGTCTCGCTTGGCGTGAAATGCTCGGTCAGTCCGATCACCGTCTCGCCTGCGCCCAGCACCAGCAGGCCGCCTGGCTGGATCGCTGTAGCAAGCCGGTCGAACACCTGCCGACGCAGCGGCAGCGAGAAATACAACATCACGTTGCGGCAAAGGATGATGTCGAACTTGCCCGGCGGCGGCGCGTCTGCGGTAAGGTTGTGCTGGCGGAACTGCACCCGCCGCACCAGCTCCGGCTTCGCAACCCACTCACCGCCCGCCGTATCGAACCACTCGACCATCCTCCGCACCGGCAGTCCGCGCTGAATCTCGAACTGCGAGTAGCGCCCCGATCGCGCCCGCACGAGCGCGGCGGTGGACACGTCGCTGGCGACGATCTCGGGCGGCGTCATGAACGCATCCGCCTTTTCCGCGAACAGCATCGACAGCGACAGCGGCTCCTGCCCGGTCGAACAGCCCGCCGACCAGATCCGCAGCCGGCGGCTGCCGACCTCCGCCTGCATCGCTACCGCCGCCGCCGCGATCTGATCGAGCACCGCCACATCGCGGAAGAAGCTTGTCTCCTGGTTGAGCAACACGTCGACCACCTGGTCGGCCAGCTCGCCCGTTCGCGAGCCCAGCAACTGCCCCACCAGCGCATCGAGGCTGGGCAGGCCGCGCTCGCGCAGCACCGGCTTCAGCGCCGTCTCGATCCGCCATGCCCGATTGGCGGCGATCTGCTGGCCGGTACGCTGCTCGAGCAGCGCCCCGATCAACTGCATCGCCCCACTGCTGGGCGCCATATTCTCGATCATCGCCCGCCCCCTTTGCCGATCAGCCGGCCGATTTCGTCGGGCGGCAGTATCGCGCTCGCCCTGCCCGCCGTCGCCACCGCGCCGGGCATACCCCATACGACCGAGGTCTCCTGGTCCTGCACCAGCACCTTGGCGCCAACCTCGACCAGGCGCCCGGCGCCTTCGCAGCCGTCCCGCCCCATGCCGCTCAGCACCACCCCCAGCGCGCGGTTGCCGAACACCTCGGCGACGCTGTCGAACATCGGGTCTACCGAAGGCATGCACCCGCTCCGCGCCCATTCGGTGCTCAGCCGGATCGCCGCGCCTTCGGAGGTGCGGACCACCTTGAGATGCGCCTCGCCGGGAGCGATCACGATCCGGCCGGGCCGGATCCGCATCCGGTCCACCGCAACGTCGCACGGCCGGCTGCCGAGCACGGCCAGTTGGGTGGCGAAATAGCTCATGAAGCTGGGCGGCAGATGCTGGGTCACCAGGATCGGCAGCTGGAAGCCGGTCGGGATCTGCCGGAACAACTGGCTCAGCGCATGAATGCCGCCGGTGGACGCACCGATCGCGACGATCTGGAAGGGATCGAGCCGCACGCTCGCGCTGGCAGGCCGCGGCGCCGGTACCGCCGGGCAGGCGACGCTCGGCTCGCCGGGCATGTCGAACAGCTTGGCGAGGCGCTCCTCCAGCACTTCGGCGAAACGGCCACCGAACGCGCCCACGCCCGGCTTCACCAGCGTATCGGCAGCGCCCAGCGCCAGCGCCTGGAGCGTCGTGCCAGCGCCCTCGTCCGCCGAGGAAGAGACGATCAGAACCTTCGCGCCCTTGCCCGCTGCGACCATGTCCGGCAGCGCCGTCAGGCCGTCGATGCCCGGCATGGCGATATCGAGCAGGATGATGTCGACGGTCTCCCGGCCCAGATAATCGAGCGCGGCGCGTACCTCGCTCAACGCCGCGGTGACGCGAAAGCGGCGGGTGCCTTCGATCATGCGGCTCAGCACGGAGCGCGCGACGACCGAATCGTCTACGATCAGGACCCGCCCCGGGGCGGGGGCGGCAGCCGGCTCAGGCAGTTGCGGGATTGGCAGGCTCGTCACGCGGTCGCGCTCCGGCGAGAGGGGATCAGGCGACGCCCACGATCTGCAGCTTGCTTTCCAACGTCTCGCGATCGAACGGCTTCATCACATATTCGTCGGCGCCTGCCTCGATCGCCGCACGGATATAGGCCATGCCGTTCTCGGTAGTGCAGAATACCACCTTGGGGCGCCGCTCGAGCCCGGAGTTTTTCAGCGCGCGCAGGAAGTCCATGCCGCTCATCACCGGCATGTTCCAATCCAGCAATACGACGTCGGGCGGCGTTTCCAGGCAGGCGTTCAACGCCTCGCGGCCATCCCCCGCCTCACGGACTTCAAAATCGAGCGTTTCGAGAATGTGCCGGGCAACTTTCCGGATTACCTTCGAATCGTCCACGACGAGGCACGTCTTCATGGTTCCCTGATCCCCTGGCGCGTCTTTGGATGCCGACTGTAGGGGGGAAGGTGTAAGCTTCGCGTTAATCCCGCAGTCAGGAAAGCAGGGCGGATGTCGGCACCAGCGCCGAAAGATCGATCACCAGAATCGGCTCGCCATCGCGTTCCACCAGGCCGCGCGCCGCGTGCCTCCAACTGCCTTCCAGCGCGATGCCCGCGGCCAGCGGCCGCAGTTCGAACGGCGCGACGTCCTCCAGCGTGTCGACCAGCATCGCGTAATGATGGCCGTCGATCTGGGTGATCACTGCCCGCCGCGCGAGCGAACAGCCGTTCAGGCCCAGCGCCGCCTCGGTATCCACGACGGTGACCACTCGGCTGCGCAGCGCTGCGAGGCCCCGCACCGGCTTGGCCGCGCGCGGCACGGCGGTGACCTCGCCGATATCGACCACCGATTCGACCTGGTCCGAATCGATCGCCACGGTGCGGCCCGCCACTTCGGCGATCAGATAGAGTTGCTGCGCCATCAGCGCCCTCCCCGCATGCCGATCCGCGCTTCGAGCGCGAACAGCAGCCCGGCGCGATCATAGCGATAGACGCTGTCGTCGCCCGCCTCGGCCTGGCGCTTGCGGCGCAGGCGCACCACCGGCGCGGCCGGTGTTGGCGGCTCGGCAGCATCGGCGGCGAGCACCACCGCCGGCGTCTCCCCGGGTGCCAGCGTCGTCGTGACGCGGTAGCCCGCCGTTTCCAGCAGCGGCCGGACGAAGGTCGCCAGCCAGCCATCCTTGTCGCCGGCCAGCAGACACAGCGGCGCATCGGCGGCGGCGATGCGATCGACATGCATGTCGAACACCCACAGCACGTCGAGCACTTCGATCTGCTCGCCCTCGACCAGCGCAACGCCGGCGGCCGGTCCCGGCGAGCGCGAGGGAGAGATGTCCGCAGGCAGAGTCACGATCTCGATCGCTTCGTCGATGGCATAGGCGACTTCGGCATCCTCGTCCTTCAGTCGCAACACGCTCAGCCTTTCGCGGCCGTCGAGCGCGCCCTGCATCGCCAACGGCACGATGCGGCCATCGATCGCCAGCCGGTAACTTCCCGCCGCGAGCTGCACCTGGCTCGCAGAAACCTTCTCCACCCGGTCGACCGCCGCCAGCGGCACCGCGCGACGGACACCGTCAAGATCGTCGAACAACAGTGCCGGCAGCCCCGGCGCGACTTCCTCCGCCACCACATCGCCGAACGCGGCGTTCAGGTCGCGGCTGAAGTCGAGCCCCGCCACCCGCGCCATGCCGGCGCTATCGAGCAGCAGCATCGGCAGACCGGAATCGGGCAATGTCTGCCCGGCATAGATCCCCGTTGCCATGACCACCGGTGACGCCGGCTTGATCACCAGTTCCTCATTGTCGAGCACCGAATCGACGGCGAGCGCATAGCTCCCCGCGCCGGCGCCGACGATCACCAGCATGCGTGGCCCCTGCGCCTCGCGGCCAATATCGAGCAACTCGCCCAGATCGAGCATCGGCATCCGCCGCCCGCGCACCGTGACGATCGGCGTGCCGCCCAGCTGGTCGATGCGGATCGCCTCGCCGCGCTCGCTGACGATTTCCTCGATCGACTGACGCGGGATGGCAAAGCGCTGCCGCCCCGCACCGATGACGATCGCCGAGATGATCGACAGCGTCAGCGGCACATGGATGGCGATGCGCAGCCCCTTGCCGGGAATATTGTCCAGCTCGACCCGGCCGCCGATCTGGTCGATGCTGGCTTTCACCACGTCCATGCCGACGCCGCGGCCGCTGATTTCCGAGACGATGTCCTTGCTCGACAGGCCGGGGTGGAACATCAGCTCCAGCTTGGCCGCGTCGGGCAGCGCATGCAGGTCGCGCTCGCTGCGCACCCCGCTCGCCGCCAGCTTCTGGACCAGCCGCTCGACGTTCACGCCACGCCCGTCATCGGCGATCTCGATGATGATCTGGTTGCCCGATTGCCGCGCGGAGACGCACAGCCGCCCGGCCTCGCGCTTGCCCGCGGCGCGGCGCTCGGCCGGCGCCTCGATGCCATGGTCGATCGCGTTGCGGATTATGTGGACCAGCGGATCGCGCATCACCTCGATCATCTCGCGATCGAGTTCGACGTCCGATCCCTCGATCTGCAGCGCCACCGATTTGCCCAGGCCGCCGGCCGTATCGCGCACCATGCGCGGCAGCGGCGAGAACAGGGCGTCGATCTTCTGCATGCGCGTCCGCGTGACGGTATCGCGCATCTCGCCCACGGTGAGCGAAAGCCGTTCCAGCGCCGCCTCCACCGCCGGATCGATTTCGCCGCTGCGCAGCCGCCGGGCGAGCTCGTTGCGCGCCAGCACCATCTCGGACATCCCGCTCATCATCCGGTCGAGCAGGTCGACGCCCAGCCGCACGCTGCGCGAGGGCGCGCGCTGCGTCACCGGCGTCGGCAGCACGATCTCTTCCGACCCTTCCGCCAGCGCCGCGATCAGCAATTCCTCGCCGCTGTCGTCCAGCGCGGCGCCGGCATCGATTGCCTCGACGATTTCGCCGATCCGGTCGACCACCCCCAGCACCGCATTGACCAGCGCGCGATCGGGCACCCGTGCACCGTCGCGCACCTGCGCCAGCACGTCCTCGGCGGCATGCGCCAGCCGCTCCAGCCGCGGCAGATCGAGAAAGCCGCAGCTCCCCTTCACGGTGTGGACGAAGCGGAAGATCGCATCGAGCCGCGCCCGGTCGTCGGGCTGCGACTCCCACGCGACGATCTCGCCCGAAAGCGCCTCGAGCGTCTCGCGCGTCTCGGCGATGAAGTCCTGCAGCAGGTCGTCCATGGGGCCCCGGTGGAAATTTCCAGGGCCACCATGGCGCCCGAGGGTTAATTCCGGGTTAGCCCCCGCCCGCAATACATCGGCATTTGCCGATACGTATTGCCTGGCTCAAATACATCGGATAAAGCCGATGCATGATCGAGGATGACGCACTCTCCGCGCTCGCGGCCCTGGCCCACCCCACCCGCCTGGCGACGTTCCGGTTGCTGGTACGCCACGCCCCTGACGGCCTCGCCACCGGTGCGCTGGCGGAGGCGATGGCGTTGCCGCAAAGCACCTTTTCCACGCACCTCGCGGTGCTCGCCCGTGCCGGACTGGTCCGCGCTGAGAAGCATGGGCGCAGCTTCGTGCAACGGGCCGATCTCGGCCGGCTGCGTGCGCTGATGGTCTTCCTCGCCCGCGATTGCTGCGAGGGCCGCGCCGAATTGTGCGAGCCGCTGCTCGCCGAACTGACCTGCTGCTGAAGGGAACCCGCCCGATGGCGATCGATATCGTGATCTACCACAATCCCGAGTGCGGCACGTCGCGCAACACGCTGGCGATGATCCGCAATGCTGGCATCGAGCCGCATGTGGTCGAATATCTGAAGACGCCGCCCGCCCGCGCGCTGCTGGTCGAACTGCTCGACCGCGCCGGAATGACGCCGCGCGACCTGCTCCGCGAGAAGGGCACGCCCTATGCCGAGCTCGGCCTCGGCGATCCGACGCTCGACGACGCCGCGCTGCTCGATGCGATGGAGGCGCACCCGATCCTGATCAACCGCCCGCTGGTGGTGAGCCCGCTCGGCGTCGCGCTGTGCCGCCCCTCGGAGCGCGTCCTGGACCTGCTGCCGTCACCCCAACAGGGCGCGTTCGCCAAGGAAGATGGCGAGCAGGTCATCGACGCCGACGGCCGGCGGGCAGGCTGATGGGCAATTTCGAACGCTATCTGTCGCTCTGGGTGGCGCTGTGCATCGTGGTCGGCATCGCGCTCGGCCAACTGCTGCCCGGCCCCTTCGCCGCGATCGCGGGTGCGGAAGTCGCCAAGGTCAACCTCGTCGTCGCAGCGCTGATCTGGCTGATGATCGTGCCGATGCTGCTCAAGATCGACTTCGCCGCGCTCGGATCGGTGCGGCAGCATTGGAAGGGCGTCGGCGTCACGCTGTTCGTCAACTGGGCGGTGAAGCCCTTTTCGATGGCGGCGCTCGGCACCTTCTTCCTCGCCCACCTGTTCGCGCCGCTGCTGCCGGCGGAGCAGATCGGCAGCTATATCGCCGGGCTGATCCTGCTCGCCGCCGCCCCCTGCACCGCGATGGTGTTCGTCTGGTCCAACCTGTGCGACGGCGAGCCCAATTACACGCTCAGCCAGGTCGCCCTCAACGACGTGCTGATGGTGTTCCTGTTCGCGCCGCTGGTCGGGCTGCTGCTCGGCGTCGCCTCGGTGAGCGTGCCCTGGGATACGCTGCTGCTCTCGGTGCTGCTCTACATCGTCGTGCCGGTGATCGCCGCGCAGCTGCTGCGCCGGGCGTTGCTTGCCGGCGGCGGCCAGGCATCGCTCGACCGGCTGCTGGCGGCGCTCTCGCCCTTGTCCCTGGTCGCGCTGCTGGCGACGCTCGTCCTGCTGTTCGGCTTCCAGGGCGAGGCGATCCTCGCCCAGCCGCTGGTGATCGCGCTGATCGCGGTGCCGATCCTCGTCCAGGTCTATCTCAACGCCGGCATCGCCTATTGGCTGTCGCGGCGGCTGGGCGTCGCCTGGTGCGTCGCCGCCCCCGCCGCGCTGATAGGGGCGTCGAACTTCTTCGAGCTGGCGGTGGCCGCCGCCATCTCACTGTTCGGGCTGAAATCCGGCGCGGCGCTCGCCACCGTGGTCGGCGTGCTGGTCGAGGTACCGGTGATGCTTTCGGTCGTCGCGATCGTCCAGCGCACGCGCGGCTGGTACGAGCGGGGCTGAGCTCGCGCTCAGCCGACCGGGAAGGACGCTCCGAACAACAGCACTTCGGATTCCGGCGGGCTCACCTGCAGCGTTCCGCCATGCTGCACCACCAGTTCGTGCGCCAGGAACGCGGCCGCCGCGCGTGGAGTGATCGGCACTTCCTCGCGGCCACCGGCGAGCGCGCCGCGCAGTTCCGGATCGAGCACGATGCGCGGGCCATCGGCGCGGATCACGATCTCGATCGTGCCGTCGGTGGTCTCCGCACCGATATCGAGCTGGCCACCGCGTACCAGCGCGTCGCCGCCGATCAGCGCCAGGTTGAGCAGCACCTTGATCGCCTGCTTGGCCATCACCGGCTCCTCGACCATCCAGCCGATCTTCACGCGGTGATTGTCGCCGAACAGCCCTTCCAGCGCGGCCTTCGCCTCGCGCGTGTCGACCGTCTCGCCGAATCCCCCCGCCGCGCCGAACGCCAGTCGGAAGAACTTCAGCTTGTTGGCGCTGGCCCGGGCACTCTCCGCAAGCAGCTCCAGGCAGCGGGCGCGCATCTCGGGATCATGTTCGTCGGCAAGCAGTTCCAGGCCGTTATTGAGCGCGCCGACCGGACTCAACAAGTCGTGGCAAAGGCGCGAACAAAGCAGACTCGCGAATTCGGTAGGGCTGATATTCAAGTTTTTCTGCTCCAGCTGTGAAACCCCTTTGGCGCAGCGGGCAAAAAGCTGCAAGCATTGCGGCGGCGCGATCGCGCCATCGGTAGCTGCGGTCGGACGAACCGCGCCATGGGGGAGGATACGCATGAAAACGCAACTACTTGGCCTTTGCGCGCTGGCCGCGCTCGGATTTGCGGACAACGCTGTCGCGCAGACGCCGGCAATGGCGCAGGCCCACCCTGCCGGCACGAAGCTTCGGATCGAGCGCGCCCGCATCGATGCGGCGCTTGCGCAGATGGTCGCGGACGGCCGCGCGGTCGGCGTATCGGCCTTGGTCTGGATCGATGGCCGCGAAGTCTATTTCGGCGCGCGCGGCGATGCCGATCGCGAGGCGCACAAGCCGATGACCCGCGATACGCTGATCCAGATCTTCTCGATGACCAAGCCGGTCACCGGCGTCGCGCTGATGCAGCTGTGGGAACAGGGCAAATTCCGCATCGATGATCCGCTGTCGGACTATCTGCCGGAATTCGCCAACGTACGGGTCTATGCCGGCACGAACGCGGACGGATCGGTCCGTACCGAGGCGCCGCACCGCCCGATCCTGATCCGCGACATCCTGCGCCACACCGCCGGCTTTTCCTATGGCGACAGCACGCATCCTGCCGACCTGCTGTTCAAGCAAGCGGATCCGCTGGGCCTGGACCATGACCTGCCCGAGTTCGGCCGCCGCCTCGCTTCGGTGCCGCTGGTCTATCAGCCGGGCACGCAGTGGCGCTACAGCGCGGCGGTCGCGGTGCAGGGCCTGCTGGTCGAAAAGCTCGCGGGGGTACCCCTCGAAACCTATGTGAAGGCGCATGTCCTCGATCCGCTCGGCATGAAGGATACCGGCTGGACGCAGCCTGCCGAGCGCCTGCCCCGGCTGGCGGCCGGCTACAGCAAGGGCCCCGATGGCAAGCTGGCGCGCATGACCGACACGGAGATCCGCAGCATCAACTTCGCCCCGCGCAAGCTGACGCCCGGCGATTTCGGCCTGATCTCCACCAGCGACGATTATATGCGCTTCGCCCGCATGCTGCTGAACAAGGGCAGCCTGGACGGCGTGCGGCTGCTCAAGCCTTCCACCGTCGAGCGGATGGCGACCGACGATCTCGACCCGTCGATCACCGAGCGGCTTTGGCTGCCGGGCAAGGGCAATGGCGGTTTCGGCATCGATTTCTTCGTCCGCACCGGCCAGCCGAAGACGCCGGAGGAAAATCGCGGCGCGGTTGGCGAATTCTTCTGGGACGGTGCCTGGTCGACGCTGTTCTGGGTCGATCCGGCGAACAAGCTGACCGCGGTGTTCCTGGTCCAGACTGCGCCGTTCGACGGCACGCTGCACCGCGATTTCCGCCGCGCCGTCTACGGCGCGGACTATCAGGGTCCGGCGGGCGACTGATCGCCCGCCGGACGCCCGGTTCAAACTCTGCGGCCGGTGAACAGCTGGATCAGACCGATCACCAGTGCGATCACCAGCAGGATGTGGATGATCCCGCCGGCGATGTGGAACGAAAAGCCCAGCAGCCACAGCACGATCAGAATTACGACAAGCGTCCAAAGCATAGCATCACTCCCTGAAACCGGTCCGGTCAACGACAGGAGGGCCGCGAACGTTCCTTTGACCAACCGGTAAATTTCGGTGACGCAATGAAACGCTGGTGCGATGCAGCGCCATCATCGTGCAGGCTTCCGTATCGATGATGGAAGCCCATTTTGTCCGTTTTTGCAGGCTGTTATCCGACACCCTCGGCGATGCGCCCGCCAGTCCAGCCGATCACCGGCCGCCGCGTGCTGATTGCCGACCCCGACCGCGCCACCATGCTGGCCCGGGCGCAGTATTTCGAGCTGGTGGGCTTGCAGATATGCCTCTGCGGCAATTTACCCGAGTTGCAGATCCAGCTCGCCAGCGCCGCCTGGGACGTGCTGGTGATCGACCAGCAGATCGCGGGTCCCGCAGTCCCTGCCCTGTTCGGCGAGATTGCACGGCTATCAGGGCAGCCCGCGGTGATCGTCACTGCTCCGTTGATGACCGAAGTCGATCGCATCGTCGCCCTGGAATTGGGCGCGGATCACTGCGTTTCCAGATCCTGCAGTCCAGCAGAAATGCTCGCGCGCATCCGTTCGCTGCTCGCTCGTCGCCGGCCCAGTGCTGCGTTGGCGACGACGAAGCCGACCGGCGGCACCGCCCGCTTCGCCGATCTTGCCTTCGATCCTGGCCGCCGTCTCCTGGTCCGCGCCGACGGCAGCCGACACCGTTTCAGCGCTGCGGAAGGGGATCTGCTGGCCCGGTTCGTGCGGCAGCCCGGCCGGGTGCTCCAGCGTACGGAGCTGCTTGCCCACCCTGCGGAGCCCCGGGACGAGACGCCAGGTCTCCGCGCGATCGACGTGCTGGTCAGCCGCCTGCGCGCCGCGCTCGCGGCGGAAGAGCCGGTGATCGTCACCGTCCGCCGCCGGGGCTATATGATGCCGCACGACGTCCGCTGGGACTGATCCGCCGCCCCCCGGCGTGTACCGATAGCGTGGGGTAGCGCACCGAACCCCGCAATTGGCCTTCCTGCCCCGAAAACGGGGGGAGCGGAACGCTCCCCCCGCCCCCCTCAGAACTTCAGCGTCACGCCGGTGAAGAACGTGCGGCCATAGACGTCGTAGGTCGAAGGATAGGTGTTCGACTGCTGCTGGTTGTCGCCCAGCAGTGGCGGCTTGCGGTTGAACATGTTGTTCACGCCGAACTGCCAGGTGAACGCCTGGGCGACATCGACTGCCGCGGTCAGGTCGAAATAGTCATACGCCTTGATATGCTCGGTCGTGTAGGTCGTCGTCTCGTCGTCGTCGTTCACCGCCGACAAATGGCGCCAGGAAAGCGACAGCTTGATCGGATCGGCACTCCAGGTGGCGCGGCCGGAGAGGCGCCACTTGGCGTACGGATCGCCGCAATTGACGCCGAACTTGCCCGCGCATTCGATCGTCAGGGCGTCGAGGCCCGGAATCGGCGAGTAGAGGAACGAGATCAGGTGGGTGCCGCTCAGGCGCAGGTCCAGGCGGCTTTCCCCGCCGCGGATGCCGAAGGCCAGCGGAATGTTGTACCGCGCCTCGAAGTCGATACCGCGCGTCTTCAGGCCACCGCTGTTGACCAGCGTGTTCACCGCGCCGGTGATCGTGCCGGTCGCGTCGCGCGGCAACAGGCTGCAGAAGCTGGTATTATACGGCGTCCAGCCACCGCTCGCGTCGCCGTAACAGGCCTTTACGAGGTTCGCCGTGCTCATGCTTGCGATGTAGTTGCTGATCTTCACATGGTAATAATCGACCGACAGCGAGAAACGCGGCACGAAGGTCGGCTGGAACACCGCGCCGACGGTGTAGGTGTCGGCCGTCTCCTCCCGGAGGCTGGCGTTGCCGCCGGTGATCGATTCGATCTGGGTGCTGCCGCCGTTATACGCGGTACCCAGCAGGCTCGAAGAAACGCCGTTCGCGATGCAACTCGCCTTCAGGTTGGCATTCGAAACCGCCGCGCTGGTGGTGCACGGATCGGAGACCGTCGGATAGTCCTGCGACTGGCCGCTATACAGGTTCGAAACGGTTGGCGCGCGCACCGCCCGCGCATAGGTGCCGCGCAGCTTGAAATCGGCGATCGGCGCCCAGACCAGGCCGGCCGAATAGGTGTTCACCGATTTCGCCGCGGTCGAATAATAGGAATAACGATAGGCGCCGTTGAAATCGAGGCTCTTGATGAACGGCTTGTCCGCCAGGAGCGGCACGTTGATTTCGGTGAACAGCTCCTTGACGTTGTAGCCACCCCCAAGACCTTCACCGGCATTGAAGCCGACGACATCGCCCGAAGACAGGGCCTCGTCGGGATTGTACTTGCCATATTCGTCGCGATATTCGCCGCCGAGGACCAGGCCTGCCGGGCCTGCGCCGAGATCGAACAGATTGTTGTTGGTGATCGCGCCGCTCGCCACCTTTTCCGTGATGGTGGAGGCGTTGCGCGTGGTGATCGCAACGAAATTGGCCGCCGCCGAGCTGATATTGCCCGCGCCGAAGATGTTCAGCGGCACGCAGCCATTGCTGGTGTCGGTGCAGACGAGATTACCCGAGGAATCGGTGGTCGTCTTCAGCGCCTGCAGCACGCGCTTGCGAGAGACATTGCCGCTCTGATACTCGGTCTGCTTGGTTTCGGCGTAGCTGAAATAGGCATCGTACGCCCAGTCCCCGCTGATCTCGCCCTTGGCGCCGACCAGGCCGCGATAGGCCTCGCTCTTCAGATCGGAGATGCGATTGCCCACTTCCGTCATGCGGCGATAGACGTTGGTCGTCACATAGCCGTCGCCATCGGTATCATAGCCCTTGAGCAGCGCCTTGGAGCTGGACGACAGGAACGAGGAGTTGGTGTCCAGCACCACCGATCCGGTGAACGGCGTCGGCGCCAGCTGGTTCTTCACCTCGTTGTGGACGTACTGGCCTTCCGCATACAAGGTCAGGTGTTCGTTGACCTCGTAATGTCCCTGGCCGCTGAACATGTAGCGTTCCTGCGGCACCTGCAGATAGTTTGCGGACGCATAGTTATACAGGTCACCCGGCGAGGTGTAGGACGAATAGCTGCCATCCTGACCGAACTTGTAGTTCTTGCCGCCCAGCGACATGCGCGTGCCGGGGATCGAGCCGGAGCCGCCGGACGTGAAGCCGCCCTCGCCGTCCTCGGTCAGCGTGGTGGCGGTGTAGCTGCGATCGGCCTGAAGGATGCCCTTGCGGTTCGTATAGTCGCCGTAGAGGGTGATGTTGCCGCGGCCGCCGGCGAAGTTCTTGCCAACCAGCAGGCTGGAGTTGAACGTGCCGCCATCGCCTTGGCCGGTCAGGCGATAATTGGCATTGGCCTGCACGCCTTCGAAATTCTGCTTCGTGGTGAAGTTGATCACGCCGGCGACGGCGTCCGACCCATAGGTTGCCGAACGACCGCCGGTCAGCACCTCGACCTTTTCGAGCAGCGCCGCGGGGATGGTGTTCAGGTCGACGATCTGGCTGGAGTCATAGGCGACATAGCGCCGGCCATTGACGAGGACGAGCGTGCGGGTCGCGCCAAGGCCGCGCAGATCGACCGTCGAAACGCCGCCGCCGGGGTTGTTCGACGACGCCGTCGTGCTCGGGATAAGCTGCGGCAGTTCGTTGACGATGTTCTCGACGTTCACCTGGCCGGTCAGCGCGATGTCCTCCGCCGAGAGGGTGGTGACAGGAGCAGCCTGTTCGAGGTTCGGATTGGTCAGGCGCGAGCCTGTGACCGTGATCTCGCCCTGCTGCTCGGTTTCCTTGCCAGCGCTACTCTGCGCCTGCGCCGCGACGGGCAGACCCATCAGCAGCGTGGACGCCAGCAGGGCGCTTTGTATGTTCTTCTTCATCAAACACTCCCTAAAGCTGCCGTTCGGCCCGCAACGCGGCCGTGGCGAAGCGCCAAAGAGAGGAGGGAAAGTTGGCGGTGCTGCTTCGGGATGTTTCGCCGGCTGTAATCAAAGCGTAATCATCGCGACATGTGGCATTGCAGCAACAGCTGGCCGCCATCCCCTTTCCGTCGGCAACGCCGCCGGCTAATCCACGGTCCCCACCCTCAAGGAACCGCCATGCCCCGCAAGATGACGATCGATTTCGTCTCCGACATTGTCTGCCCCTGGTGCGTCATCGGGCTGAAGAGCCTGGAGACGGCGCTGGAGCGGGCCGGCGACGCGGTCGAGGCGGAAATCCGCTTCCACCCGTTCGAACTCAACGCCGCCATGGCGCCGGAGGGCGAGAACATCGTCGAGCATATCGGCCGCAAATACGGCGCCACGCCAGAGCAGTCCGCCGCCACCCGTGCGATGATCCGCGAGCGGGCAGGCGCGCTCGGCTTCTCCATGGCGATGACCGACGATAGCCGCATCTACAACACGTTCGATGCGCATCGCCTGCTCCACTGGGCCGGCCTGGTCGGCGATCAGCGGGCACTCAAGCTGGCGCTGTTCACCGCCTATTTCACCGAAGGGCACAATCCCGGCGAGCGGGCGGTGCTGCTCGCGGCGGCCGAGCAGGCCGGGCTGGACACGACCGAGGCCGGGCGCGTGCTCGACACTGGCTTGTACGCCGAGGAGGTGCGCGCCGAGGAGTCCCTGTGGCAGTCGCGCGGCATCCAGTCGGTACCGGCGATCGTCATCGATCAGCGCTATCTCATTTCCGGCGGCCAGCCGCCCGAAGCCTTCGAACAGGCGCTCCGGCAAATCGTCGCCGAGCCGGCATGACGCGCTAGCCCATCGATTTCATTACGGAATCGAATTGTTTATCATGGATCGTGCATGCTATGCTGCGCTGCGAACGTGATAGAGGACCGGGTGCTACAGGCGGCAACAATGGATCCGGAGGCGCTGCCTTCGAATTGGATCGAGGTCGCCGAGCACCCTGCGTTCGGAGCGGCGGCGCGTCGGTTCGCCGCCAACATCCTTGCCGTCGCCGAAGCAGACCGAAAGCTGGCGGCGGTGTTCAAGGATGCCGGCCACTATTTCACGGCCATGTCGGCGGCCTATCTCGATGCGCGCGGCGGGCTAACCTTCACGGTGCTGCGGCAGGTCTGCGCCGGATCGGGCCTTCTCACCGCCAATCGTGCGGGTGCACTGATCGACTATATGCTGCATGTCGGCGTGCTCGAAGCCGCGCCGGCGAATGGCTGTCGCATCACGGCCGCGTTCCAGGCGGCCTGGTGCCGGCACCTCCAGGCGGCGCTCGAAGCGGCGACGATGCTCGAACCCGCGCTGGCACCATTGCTGGACGCGCTGGCCGACCAGGCCGTGTACCAGCGGTTCATCGGCCTTCAGGCAGACCGCCTCTACGCCCTCGCCCGCGCACCCGATCTCTTCCCGGGCCTCCGCGCGTCGTTCCTGCATCCGCTGGCAGGGTGCTCGATCCTGCACACGCTTTCGCTCGCCTGCACCGATGCGGATTTTGCACCGCTGGATGGCGCGACGGTGTCGCTGGCGCGGCTCTCGCAGCGCTTCACCGTCTCGCAGCCCCATGTCCGTCGCTTGCTCAAGCGGGCGGAGGCGAATCGCTTCCTCCTCCATCTGGGGCCTAGCCGGCGCGCGTTCCACCCGGCGGGTTTCGCCACTATCCGCTATCATTATGCGGCACATCTCGCCGAACTGATCGCGTGCGGGCGCCAGATGCTGGAGAGCGACGAGAACGCCGACCCCGTCGAACACCGCGCGGTCCGCGCCGTCGCGGCGGCATGACCTAGACCAGCAGCAGCGGTTCGGCGGCGAACCGCCCCCACAACCCCGTCTCGCCTGCGCGCCAGCAGGTGACGTCCTCGCCGCCCAGGATGATCCACAGCTTGCCGTCCGGCGCCGCCATCGCCGCGTCGGTCGCGGAGGGCGCCGCGTCGCCGCTTGGATGGGAATGCCAATAGCCGAGCAGGGCAGGTCCCCCGGCCCGCTCCGCGCGCAAGGCCGCGAACAGCGCCGCCGGATCGATCTCGAACCGGATCTCAGGCGCATCGGCAACGTTTGCACACTCGCTGTATCGCGCGATTGCGCTACCCACGCCCAGCAGCAGCCCGCACGCCTCGCGCGGCGCCGCAGCGGCCGAAGCTTTTTTCATACCGTTCAGTATAGATCTTGAAATCGTAACGCCCATGCCCATTTCCGGTAAAACATGAATCAGGGGGTTTCCATCTTAGAAGCGCGGATCGCGGAAGGCGCACATGGCTGGCGGCTGGACCGTGCCCTTGCCGACGCCCTCCCCACGCTCTCCCGTGAGCGCGTGAAGGCGCTGATCTCGTCGGGCGCCGTCACCGGTCCCGATGGTGCGCTTGCCCGCGATCCGGCGCGCAAGGCCGCCGGCGGTGCGCTGTTCCAGGTGATCGTGCCCGATCCCACGCCCGCGCACAACGAAGCCCAGGACATTCCGCTCAACGTGGTGTTCGAGGACGAGCATCTGATCGTGATCGACAAGCCGGCCGGGCTGGTCGTCCATCCGGCGGCGGGCAATCTCGATGGCACGCTGGTCAACGCGCTGCTCCACCACTGTGCCGGCCAGCTTTCGGGCATCGGCGGGGTGGCGCGGCCCGGCATCGTCCACCGGATCGACAAGGATACGTCCGGGCTGATGATCGCCGCCAAAACCGATCGCGCGCATGTCGGGCTGGCCCACCAGTTCAAGGCGCACAGCATCGATCGCCGCTACAAGGCGATCGCCAGCGGCACCGTGCTTGCCGCGAACGGCACCGTCAACGCGCCGCTCGCCCGCTCGCCCGCAAATCGCAAGAAGATCGCAGTGTGCGCGCCCGATCACGGCAAGCATGCGATCACGCACTGGACGAAACTTCATAAACTTCGCGACGCGACGCTGATCGAATGTCGCCTGGAAACCGGTCGTACGCACCAGGTCCGCGTCCACATGGCGTCGATCGGTCACCCGCTGGTGGGGGACCCTCTATATGGAAGTATGCGTTCCACCCACCGCGGACTTCTGGCAACCTTGGGTTTCCAGCGCCAGGCCTTGCATGCGGCACGTCTCGGGTTCATCCACCCGATAAATAGTAACGCTTTGGCGTTCGATAGCGAAATGCCTGCAGACATGCAGGAACTGTTCAACCAGCTTATCGTATGAGTTTTGTGGCGCACGAGTCCCCGTTTGGACCGGCGCCCGAAGGAAAGGGAGAAACGATCATGGCTATCGGCAGCAACGTCCCCGCGACGATTCCGGCGCTCGGCGGCGAGGCCAGCCTCAATCGCTATCTTTCCGAGATCAAGAAATTCCCGATCCTCAGCCCCGAGCAGGAATATATGCTCGCCAAGCGGTTCCAGGAACATGGGGATACCGATGCGGCGGCGCAACTCGTCACGTCGCACCTGCGGCTCGTAGCGAAGATCGCGATGGGCTATCGCGGCTATGGCCTGCCGGTGTCCGAGCTGATCTCCGAAGGCAATATCGGCCTGATGCAGGGCGTGAAGAAATTCGAGCCCGATCGCGGCTTCCGCCTCGCCACCTATGCGATGTGGTGGATCCGCGCCTCAATCCAGGAATTCATCCTGCGCTCGTGGAGCCTGGTGAAGATGGGCACCACCGCCGCGCAGAAGAAGCTGTTCTTCAACCTGCGCCGGATGAAGGCCAAGCTCGATGCGTTCGAGGATGGCGACCTTTCGCCCGAAAATCTCGCCAAGATCGCTACCGATCTGGGCGTGACCGAGGAAGAGGTCACCTCGATGAACCGCCGCATGGCGATGGGTGGGGATACCTCGCTCAACGTGCCGATGCGCGAGGATGGCGAGAGCCAGTGGCAGGATTGGCTGGCCGATGAAGGCCCGCTGCAGGACGAAGCCGTTGCCGACGCGCAGGAGGCCGATGTCCGCCACGACATGCTCGTCTCGGCGATGGAAGACCTGAACGAGCGCGAGAAGCACATCCTCACCGAGCGTCGCCTGACCGACGATCCCAAGACGCTCGAGGAGCTGAGCCAGGTCTATGGCGTATCGCGCGAGCGCGTCCGCCAGATCGAGGTGCGCGCGTTCGAAAAGCTGCAAAAGGCGATGATGCGGCTGGCAGGCGACCGCCGCCTGCTCGTCGCCCACTGATCGGGCACGCGGTTTCCGTGAGCGATTGCGGGAACCGCCCCGGCTGGGGCATGGCGGCATGGTGACGAAGAATCGTGCCCGCGCCTCCGCCCCCCGTCGGTCCCCGGCCAAGCCGCGCAAGCCCTGGTGGCGCCGGCTGATCGTGCTGGGATTCCAACTCGTACTCGGCTTCGTGCTGCTGTCGCTGCTGATGGTGACGGCGTACCGGTTCGTACCGCCGCCGATCACCTGGACGATGATCGGCGACGTGTTCGCCGGCCACGGCGCGACCAAGGACTGGATGGCGCTCAACCGCATCGACCCCAGCATGGCGCGGGCGGTCATCGCAGGCGAGGATGCCCGGTTCTGCCAGCATGACGGCTTCGATTTCGCGGCGATCGAAAAGGCCTATCAGCGCAATGCGCAGGGCGGCCACCGCATCCGCGGCGGCTCGACGATCAGCCAGCAGACCGCGAAGAACGTGTTCCTGTGGCAGGGCGGCGGCTATTTCCGCAAAGGCCTGGAAGCCTGGTTCACCGTGCTGATCGAGAATATCTGGGGCAAGCGGCGGATCATGGAGGTGTACCTCAACGTCGCCGAGACCGGCATCGGCACCTACGGCGTGAATGCCGGGGCGATGCGCTACTTCCACCACGACGCGTCGCAGCTCTCGGACCGCGAGGCGGCGCTGATCGCCGCCGTGCTGCCGCTGCCCAAGAAGCGTGCGGCGATCGATCCGCGCGGCTTTACCCGGAAATATGGCAACAAGATCAACGCGCGGATCAACGTGGTGGCCGGCAACGGGCTGGACCGCTGCCTGAAGTGACCGCGCCCTCCCCGTTGTTCCGGGGAGGGCCGGTAGGCCGTTAGAACGGGAGCTTGAAGCCCGGCGGCAGTGGCAGGCCGCTGGTCATCTTGCTCATCGCTTCCGACGAGGCATTGTCCGCCTTCAACCGGGCATCGTTGAACGCGGCGACCAGCAGGTCCTCGAGCATCGTCTTTTCAGCGACGTTGACCAGCGAATCGTCGATGGCGATGCCGATGATGCGCCCCTTGGCGCTGGCCTTCACCTTCACCAGCCCGCCGCCCGAAACGCCCTCGACCTCGACCGTATCGAGATTGGCCTGCGCCTTGGTGAGCTCGGCCTGGACGTTCTGCGCCATGGCCATGATTTCTTCGAGACTCTTCATCCGTCACTCCCGGTCTTGGTCCAGCCGATCAACTCGGCGTCTGGAAAAGCTTGTATCGCGGCAGCGACGATCGGCGAGGCGAGCACCGCCTCGCGCTCGGCCGCTTCCTTCGCCGCCTGTTCCTCGCGCAGCGTCATCGCGGTGGCGCCCTCGACGAGCGTCACCTTCCAATGCACGCCCGTGCTGTCCTTGAGCGCCCCACCCAGTTCGCGCACGAAATCCTGCGGCAGCGGGCGCGCGGCGCCGAAATCGATCTCACTGCCTTCGAAGCGCACCGGCCGCATATAATCGCGCACGAACATCGCCATCTGGAGCCGGCGATGCGCCTCCAGATGTTCAGCGAGTTCGCTGAGGTTTGTCGGTAGCACCGGCCCGGTTTCCTGCACGGTCGCCGGTGCGGGCGCGGTAGGTGCCGCAGCGGAGGCCGCAGGCGAACCCGCCGGCACCACGACGCTTCCGCTGAGGATCTGCTTCGCCAGTTCGCCCGGATCGGGCAGCTGGGCCGCGTGGATCACCCGCAGCAGCGCCATCTCGGTCGCCTCGATCGGCAGCGCGGCCTTGGCAACCTCGTCATGCCCGCGCAACAGCAGCTGCCACAGCCGGTGCAGCGCCGGGAAGGACAAGCGGCTCGCCCAGCCCTCCATCGCCTCGCGCTCCTCGGTCGACTGGCCCGAGAGGCGATGCGTGCCGAGCTTGACCAGCGTCACGCCGTGCACCGTCTCCAGCAGCGCGCGCAGCACCGCCAGTGGATCGACGCCCAGGTCATATTGCGCCCGCAGCCCCGCCAGCGCCTGCTGCGCCTCGCCTTCGACCAGCGTGCCGAACAGCGCCCGGTTCGCGCCGCGATCGGACAGGCCGAGCATCTGGCGCACGGCTTCGGCCTTCACGCCCTCGCCTTCCAGCCCCGCATGCGCGATCGCCTGGTCGAGGATCGACAGGCCGTCGCGCGCCGAGCCTTCCGCCGCACGGGCGACCAGCGCCAGCGCCTCGGGCTCCGCCTCGACATGCTCGGCCGCGCATACCTTGGCGAAATGCTCGGCGAGCAGCTCGGCCGGGATGCGGCGCAGGTCGAAGCGCTGGCAGCGCGACAGCACCGTCACCGGCACCTTGTTCACCTCGGTGGTGGCGAACAGGAATTTCACATGCCCCGGCGGCTCCTCCAGCGTCTTCAGCAGCGCGTTGAACGCGTTCTTCGACAGCATGTGGACTTCGTCGATGATGTAGATCTTGTAGCGCGCCGAGACCGCGGCGTAGCGCGACGCCTCGATGATCTCGCGCACATCGTCGACGCCGGTATGGCTGGCGGCGTCCATCTCGATCACGTCGATATGCCGCCCCTCGGCGATCGCGCGGCACGGGTCGCACTGCCCACACGGATCGATCGTCGGGCCGCCCTCCCCATCCGGGCCGATGCAGTTGAGCGCCTTGGCGATCAGCCGGGCGGTGGAGGTCTTGCCCACCCCGCGCACGCCGGTCAGCAGGAAGGCGTGCGCCAGCCGGTCGCGCCGAATCGCGTTGCCCAGCGTGGTGACCATCGCATCCTGCCCGATCAGCGCGCTGAACGTTTGTGGCCGGTATTTGCGGGCAAGCACGCGATAGGCTTCGCCGCGCTGCGGCTGCGGGGGTTCGTCGAGGCCAAGCAGGGAATCGGACATCGCTGCCTATCTAGGCATCCGCAGTCGATTTGTCGAAGCGGGAGGCACGATGGCCTGTGGATAGCGATAAAGTGAGGGTGGGAGCCGGAACGACCCGGGACGAAATCGTTACGGCTGCTTCCTTCCGGACCTGACCGGGTTGGCGACGATCCCGTCCGCCCGACTCCCGCGGCGCATATGGGCGAAGCCTCTGCCCGACGCAAGAGCTTCCGTGGCTTAGCCCAGCAGTTCCGCGAAACGGGCGAGAACGCCGCCAACAAGCGCGCCCAGCCCCGCCAGCGCGATCATCGTCGCGATGCAGGGGCCGAAGCCGGACTGGTGGGTATCGAAGCGGTCGAGTCGCATAAAAGCCTCCGAGTGACACAAGGTGTCACGTCGGAGGCTATCGCGCCAATCCGTAGGTTTCCTTAACGGTTTACCACAATTCCTGCTCAGCGCTCGCGGCTGAGCTCGTCGACTTCGCCCATGATCGTGTCGAGCGCGGTGCGGCCGTCCTCGTTGAGCGAGGTCGAACGCCGCGACGGCAGCTGGCCCTCGGACATCAGCGCCTCCAGCGCCACACGCCCGCGCGCCACACGGCTCTTGATGGTGCCGACTGCAACCTGGCAGATCTCGGCGGCTTCCTCATAGGCAAAGCCACCCGCGCCGACGAGGATCAGCGCCTCGCGCTGGGGCTGGGGCAGGTGCAGCAGCGCACGCTGCATATCCGCCAGCTCGACGTGCCGGTCCTGGCTCGCCGGTGCCGCCAACAGGCGATCGGCCACGAGATCGTCCCATTCGCCCTTGAAGCGCGCGCGGCGCATCTGGCTGAGATACAGGTTGCGCAGGATGATGAAGGTCCAGGCGCGCATGTTGGTGCCGGCCTGGAAGCGCTTGCGCGCGGCCCAGGCCTTCAGCAGCGTTTCCTGCACCAGATCGTCGGCAAGATCGCGGCTGCCAGAAAGCGAGCGGCCAAAGGCGCGCAGATGCGGAATGACCTGCGCCAGCTGCGTCTTGAACTCAGGGTCCGACAGCGAGACATGTTCCACCGGCGCCGCGTTCTCGCCCGGCTCGCCGTGGTCCGTGTGGGTGGCTTCCGTCATGCATTCCCGATCGTTTGCGCGCACGGCGTCGCGGTTCGTTGCCAAGCTGGGGTCAGAGGGCTTTTTTACAAGCGCCGAATTACGGAACATCCCCGTCAAACCAATAGGATGACGGCGAAAATCACAATGACCAGCACAAGGCCGATACCCAGCACATAGCGCGTCACCCCCGGCGTCGTGCCACCACGGGCCCGGTCGGTGGAGATGGAGGCGGGTTCGTCTTGCTCAGCCATACAGCATAAACACACGAGAACCGTTTAGGGTCCGTACCGGGTGGAACCCGCCTCATTTTCGCATCAGGCGGGAACGGTCGCCTCGTCGAAGAACAGCGCCTGGCTGATCGTCGCCTTTACCGTTTCGCGCTGGAACGGCTTGGTGATCAGGAAGGTCGGCTCGGGGCGCTCGCCGGTGAGCAGGCGCTCCGGGAAGGCGGTGATGAAGATCACCGGCACGCTGAATTCGGCGAGAATGTCCTTCACTGCGTCGATGCCCGAGCTGTCGTCGGCCAGCTGGATGTCGGCGAGCACCAGGCCAGGCCGATCCTCCATCGCCAGCGCCACCGCTTCATCGCGGGTCACAGCAACGCCGGTCACGTCATGGCCGAGGTCGCGGACGATCTGCTCGAGATCCATCGCGATCAGCGGCTCGTCCTCGATGATCATCACCCGCGTACGGGTCTGGCGCTCGATCTCGCTGACGGCCTCGTTCACCAGTTCGGAAACGCGCGCGGTTTCCTCCCCGATCAGATAGGCCGCGTCCTCGGGCGGAAAACCTTCCACCGTCGTCAGCAGCAGCGCCTGACGCGAGAGCGGCGTCAGGCGAGCGAGCCGCTTGCGTGCGATCGCTTCGGCATCATTGCCCTGTTCGACCGCGTCGATGCTGTCGTCCCACTGGCTCGACTGCCAGATCACCTGGAAGGTGCGGTACAGGCCGAGTCGCGCATCGACATCGCGCGGGAATTGATCCGGTGCCTCGACGATCGCCTCCAGGGCGGCACGGACATAACGGTCGCCCTCGGCCTGGTTGCCGGTGAGCGCACGGGCATAGCGCCGCAGGAGCGGAAGGTGCGGCGCGAGTTGCTGACCAAGCGACATGAGCTGATATTTCTCCATCGAGTGCGGGGACCGTTGTCGCCCCCGGCGGACCTTATTTCAATCGATTCCGTCACCCGAAGAAGCCCCTCCCCGGATTTCGCATCGACGGTGGAACAATCGAGGTGCTCTTTGGTTTCATCGATCGGACTGCGTGAATGGCTGCCGCGGCGCCAGGTGCTTGCACTTGGCGTCGTTCGCACTATTCGCGGTAGCGGTCACATCGTTCGTTCGTCCGGGTGTCCGGACATTTTCCGGGCCCTTAGGGGGGAATTGGTGCATTCCGCTAAAGATGATCAGGCCAAGCAGCCGCAGCCGGAGCAGGGTGGTGAGAAGAAGCCTCGCCCCAGCGCCGACGTGGGTGACGTATTGCGCCGCGCATATGACGAAACGCTGAACGAATCCGTCCCGGATGATCTGCTCGACCTGCTCAAGAAGCTAGATTAAACGAATCCACGCATGAACGTCCTGGATTCTCCACGCCGCGGCCGAGGTTTCTCGGCGGCGCTAGGGCGGCTGCCTACTGGCGCCAAGGTTTTCTTGATTCTGGTCGGCGCGCTGCTGCCGCTGGCGCTGATCGCGTTGTTCACGACGCTGCAGACGACACGCAGTGCCGACGATGAAGCGCGCGAGCGACTGAGCGTCACGGCGCAGGAAAGCGCCGGCAATCTCGAAAACCTGCTGGCGAATCATGTCGCCCAGCTCGGCGAGGCACTCGCCGCGCTCGAACGCAACCCGGACGATGCACCCAGCTGCACCCGTCTGGCCGGCACCTATGCGGCGCAGGGCCAGGCGCATTTCCTCGTCCGCGATCGCCGGGGCCGGACGCTGTGCGGCCGCCCCTTCCAACAGGCCGATATGGTCGACACGCCGCGCGGCGAAGTCGCGGCGCGAATCGTGCCCGGTGGCCTGATCCTGCGGATCGGTGGTGCCGATGGCGCGGCGGCCATCGCCTATTATCCGCGCGATGTGCTCGCCGGACTTGCGCGGCCGAGCGGCTTTGTGCCCGAATATGGCGCCGCACTGATCGGCCATGGCGACCGGCTGACGTTGCGTTCGCTGCGCGACAATGGCCCGCTCGATCGCGGCAAGAGCCTGCGCAGCAACCTGGGCGTCGACGATCTCGCGCTCGAGACCACGATGCCCGGCGCGCCGATGACGTCGCCCTTGGTGATCGCCACCGTGTTGCTCGTCCTGATGTGGATCGCCGCCGCCGGCATCGGCTGGTTCGTGGTCGACATCCTGCTGATCCGGCCTTTGCGCCGGCTGCGCAGCAGCGTTGCCAACTACAAGCCCGGCGACGTGATCGACACCGCGCGCCTGGGTCCGATCCCGGCGCAGGAGATCCGCGAGCTGGGCGATACGTTCAGCGACATCAGCCGCACCGTGCAGGCGCACGAGGCGGATCTCGCCAAGGGCCTGGTGCAGCAGACGCGGCTCACCCGCGAAGTGCACCATCGGGTGAAGAACAACCTGCAGGTCATCTCCAGCCTGATCAATTTCCACGCCCGCGCCGCCAAGGGGCAGGAAGCCGCCGACGCCTATGCCTCGATCCAGCGCCGGGTCGACGCGCTCGCCGTGGTGCATCGCCACCATTATGCTGAGATGGAGGAAAATCGCGGGCTCGAACTACGGTCTGTGATCGGCGAACTCGCTGCCAATCTGCGCGCAACTGCGCCCGAACAGGCCCGCGGGCTCGGCATCACGCTGGAGGTCGAATCGCTGCTGGTCACGCAAGACGTTGCGATCGCCATCGCCTTCCTGCTCACCGAGATCGTCGAGTTGGCAATCGCCTGCAACGAGGCCGCCCAGATCCGCATCTCGATCAAGGCGCCGGAAAATGCCGAGCGCGCCGTGCTGCGCGTCTCCTCGCCCGCGCTGATCAGCGGTCCCATGTTCGAAGGCCTGGTGGAAAAGCGCTATGGCCGCGTGCTGACGGGCCTTGCCCGCCAGCTGCGTACGCAGCTTCATCACGATCCGCTGGTCGGCGCCTATGAGGCGACGATCGCGATCACCGGCCGCCCCTGAAAAATCTTGCAGGAGGCGGGAACCGCCGGGCGGGGACCGCGTTTTGAAATTCGGATAGTGACCTTTTGCCCCCCCGCTCTCGCTATCCACGACATGGGCCCGGAAGCGTCAACCCTCCCCCCCCCCCGGTGGCGCTTCCG
>Ga0307412_10000306_pt1 | contig 30998 bp, 27 predicted proteins | sample DK1Cmetagenome_3_FD_203823 | JGI IMG/M metagenome (GOLD analysis project Ga0307412, IMG submission 203823) | Maize rhizosphere microbial communities from greenhouse at UC Davis, California, United States - DK15-C-1 | ecosystem: Host-associated > Plants > Roots > Rhizosphere > Soil | place: USA...
GCTCGGCGCCTGGGGGCTGGGCTGGGAAGTGTGGTGCGACGGGATGGAAGTCACCCAGTTCACCTATTTCCAGTAGATGGGCGGCTATGACTGCAAGCCGGTGGCGGGCGAACTGACCTACGGGCTCGAGCGGCTGGCGATGTACATCCAGAACAAGGACAGCGTGTACGACCTCGCCTTCAACGACGCCGGCGTGACGTATGGCGACGTGTTCCTGGAGAATGAGCGCGAGATGTCGAAGTGGAACTTCGAGATCGCCGATACCGACGCGCTGTTCGACCTGTTCCGCAAGGCCGAGGCCGAATGCCAGAATTGTCTGGAGGCGAAGCTGCCGATCCCGGCCTATGAGCAGGCGATCGAGGCGAGCCATGTCTTCAACCTGCTGAACGCGCGCGGCGTGATCTCGGTGGCGGAGCGGCAGGCCTATATCGGCCGGGTGCGCGATCTGGCGAAGGGCGCCTGCACGGCGTGGATGGAAAAGAACGGGTGGGCAGCGTGACGGACTTTCTTCTCGAACTCCGCTCCGAGGAAATCCCGGCGCGCATGCAGGAAAAGGCGCGGGAGGATCTCGCGCGCCTGTTCGCTGCCGAGCTGGACAAGGCCGGCCTCAAGGCGGCCGCGGTAGTTACCTATGCCACGCCGCGTCGGCTGGCGCTGATCCTCAAGGGGCTGCCCGCCGAGACCGCCGCCGTCTCCGAGGAGACCAAGGGCCCGCGCGTCGGCGCGCCGCCCCAGGCGCTGGAAGGCTTTCTGCGCAAGACCGGGCTCAGCGCCGACCAACTGGTCGAGCGCGACGGCGTGCTGTTCGCGGTGGTCGACAAGCCCGGCCGCGCGACCGCCGAGGTGCTGGCTGCCGCGATTCCGGCGGTGATCCGCGCGTTTCCCTGGCCCAAGTCGATGCGCTGGGGCGCGCCGTCGATCTCCACCGAGAGCCCGCGCTGGGTGCGCCCGCTCCAGGGCATCGTCGCGCTGTTCGGCAGCGACGTGGTGCCGTGCGAGATTGCTGGCGTGACCAGCGGCGCGGCGACGGTGGGGCATCGCTTCCACCATCCGGGTGTGATCACGATCGGTTCGGCCGAGGATTATGTCGAGAAGCTGCGCGCGTGCCATGTCATCGTCGACGGCGCCGAGCGGCGGGCGATCATCGCGCTGGGCGCCAAGATGGCGGCGCAGAAGGCAGGCCTCAGCCTCGTTGAAGACGAGGGGCTGCTGTTCGAGAATGCCGGGCTGACCGAATGGCCGATGCCGCTGCTCGGCCGGTTCGACGAAGGCTTCCTGGCGGTGCCGCCCGAGGTGATCCAGCTCACCGCGCGGGTGAACCAGAAATATTTCGTCTGCCGCGATTCCGAGGGCAAGCTGGCCAACGCGTTCGTCTGCGTGTCGAACATCGACGCGGTGGACGGCGGCGAGAAGATCGTCGCGGGCAACCAGAAGGTGCTCGCAGCGCGGCTGAGCGATGCGCGGTTCTTCTACGAGACTGACCTGAAGGTCGCGCTGGAGACGCAGGCGGCAAAGCTCGAGAAGATCGTCTTCCACGAGAAGCTGGGCACGGTGGCCGACAAGGTCGAGCGCGTGGCAAAGCTGGCCGAGTGGCTGGCGGCCGAGAAGATCGTGCCGAACTGCGATCCCGCGCTCGCGCGCCGCGCGGCCGAGCTCGCCAAGGCGGACCTCGTCACCGGCATGGTCGGCGAGTTCCCCGAGTTGCAGGGCCTGATGGGCGGCTATTACGCCGCCGCGCAGGGCGAGCATCCGGCGATCGCCGCGGCGGTCCGCGATCACTATAAGCCGGTCGGGCAGGGGGATGACGTCCCCACCGATCCGGTGACGGTGGCGGTGGCGCTGGCGGATAAGCTGGATAGCATCACCCAGTTCTTCGGCGTCGACCTGAAGCCAAGCGGTTCGAAAGATCCGTTCGCACTGCGGCGCTCGGCGCTGGGCGTGCTGGCGATCCTGCTCGACAATGGTCTGCGCTTCCCGCTGCTGCGTTCGGTCAGCCAGGACGTGCTCGACTTCTTCGCCGACCGCCTCAAGGTCCAGCAGCGCGAAGCCGGTGTCCGCCACGACCTGATCGACGCGGTGTTCGCGCTCGGCGGTGAGGATGATCTCGTCCGGCTGCTCGCGCGGGTGAAGGCGCTGCAGGCGTTTGTCGGCACTGAGGACGGCGCCAACCTGCTCGCTGGCTACAAGCGCGCGGCGAACATCCTCAAGAAGGAGGAATGGGAAGCCGGCGCCGTGAACCCCGCCCCCGAACCCGCCGAGGCGGCGCTCGCCGCCGCGCTCGATGCGGCCGAGCCCAAGGCGACCGCCGCGATCGCCGACGAGGATTTCGAAGGCGCAATGGCGGCGCTCGCCATCCTGCGCGCGCCGATCGATGCGTTCTTCGATTCCGTGACCGTCAACGACGCCGATCCGGCCAAGCGCGCCGCCCGGCTCGACCTGCTCGCGCGGATGCGTGATGCAGTGCACAAGGTGGCGGACTTCGCCAAGATCGAGGGTTAACCGGTCTAATTGTACGATTAATCACTGGTAAATTGGCCTGAAACTGCCATTGTTCCGAAATAAACCGGCACCGACAACGCAGTCAGCGGTTCCTGAGTCTTCGCAGCTGCGGTAGCGCCCCTTTGTCTCAAGGGGGCGCTTTCGATCGGAAGGGGATCAGAATGACGCAATATGTGTACCGCTTCGGCGGTGGTGTTTCGGACGGTGGTGCGGGCGACAAGAATCTGCTGGGCGGCAAGGGCGCGAACCTAGCCGAAATGGCCTCGATCGGCCTGCCGGTGCCGCCGGGCTTCACCATCTCCACCGCGATGTGCACGCGTTATTATGAAGAAGGCGAGACCTTCCCCGAGAGCGTGAAGGCCGAAGTCGCGAACGGCATCGCGCATATCGAAGGCATCACCGAGAAGGTGTTCGGCGATGCGGGCGATCCGCTGCTGGTGTCGGTGCGCTCGGGGGCGCGCGTGTCGATGCCGGGCATGATGGATACCGTGCTCAACCTCGGCCTGAACGACCAGACGGTGCAGGGACTGGCCGCCACCAGCGGCGATGCTCGCTTCGCCTGGGACAGCTATCGCCGCTTCATCCAGATGTATTCGGACGTGGTGCTGGGCCTCGACCATGGCCGGTTCGAGGACGCGCTGGAGATCGCCAAGGAAGATCGCGGCTTCACGCTCGATACCGAGCTGTCGGCCACCGATCTGCAGGCGCTAGTCGCCGAATATAAGGGCGTGGTCGAGGAATTGTGGGGCAAGCCGTTCCCGCAGGACGTGCACGATCAGCTGTGGGGCGCGATCGGCGCGGTGTTCGGTTCGTGGCAGTCGGAGCGCGCCAAGGTCTATCGCCGGCTGAACGACATTCCTGCCGATTGGGGCACGGCGGTGAACGTGCAGGCGATGGTGTTCGGCAATATGGGCGACACCTCGGCGACCGGCGTCGCCTTCACCCGCGATCCCTCGACCGGCGAACATGCCTATTATGGCGAGTTCCTGATCAACGCGCAGGGCGAGGACGTGGTCGCGGGCATCCGCACGCCGCAATATCTCACCCAGCGTGCGCGGGAGACGGCGGGGGCCAAGCCGGCGTCGATGGAAGAGGCGATGCCGGAGGTGTATGGCGAGCTGGCGGCGGTGTTCGACCGGCTCGAGACGCATTACCGCGACATGCAGGACATCGAGTTCACCGTCGAACGCGCCAAGCTGTGGATGCTGCAGACCCGCAGCGGCAAGCGCACGGCCAAGGCGGCGCTCAAGATCGCGGTCGACATGGCGAATGAGGGGCTGATCACGCGCGAGGAGGCGATCCTGCGCGTCGATCCGGCGGCGCTCGACCAGCTGCTCCACCCGACGCTCGATCCCAGCGCGCCGCGCGACGTGCTGACCAAGGGGCTGCCCGCTTCGCCCGGTGCGGCCTCGGGCCTCGCGGTGTTCGACAGCGATACGGCCGAGAAGCGCGCCAATGCCGGCGATTCGGTGATCCTGATCCGCGTCGAAACCAGCCCCGAGGACATTCACGGCATGCACGCGGCGCGCGGCATCCTCACCGCGCGCGGCGGGATGACCAGCCATGCGGCGGTGGTGGCGCGCGGCATGGGGCGGCCTTGCGTCTCCGGCGCCGGCGGCATCTCGATCAACGCGCGCGAGAAGGTGATGCGGGTCGGCACCCGCGAGATCCGCGAAGGCGACATGGTGACGATCGACGGCGCGACCGGCGAAGTGATGGCCGGCCAGGTGCCGACGGTGCTGCCGGAGCTTTCGGGCGATTTCGGCACGCTGATGGGCTGGGCCGACGCAGTGCGCCGCCTGAAGGTGCGCGCCAATGCCGAGACGCCGCTCGACTGCCGCACCGCGCGCGATTTCGGCGCCGAGGGCGTCGGTCTGTGCCGCACCGAGCATATGTTCTTCGAGCAGAGCCGTATCACCGCGGTGCGCCAGATGATTCTCGCCGAGGACGAGGCCGGCCGCCGCGCCGCGCTGGAGAAGCTGCTGCCCGAACAGCGCAGCGACTTCCTCGAGATCTTCGAGGTGATGGCCGGGCTGCCGGTCACGATCCGCCTGCTCGATCCGCCGCTGCACGAATTCCTGCCGCACGAAGAGGCCGAGTTCGCCGAAGTCGCGAGCGCCGCGGGCGTGGGCATCGAGACGCTGAAGCGCCGCGCGGCCGAATTGCACGAGTTCAACCCGATGCTCGGCCATCGCGGCTGTCGTCTCGGCGTGACCTACCCTGAGATCTACGAGATCCAGGCGCGCGCCATCTTCGAGGCGGCGATCGCGGTGGCGGAGAAGTCCGGCGCGGCACCGGTGCCCGAAGTGATGATCCCGCTGGTCGCCACCCGGCGCGAGCTGGAGCTGATGAAGGCGGTGGTCGACAAGGCGGCGCAGGCGGTGTTCGCCGAAAAGGGCCGCACGATCGACTATCTGGTCGGCACGATGATCGAACTGCCGCGCGCCGCGCTGATGGCCGGGGAGATCGCCGAGGTGGGCGCGTTCTTCTCGTTCGGCACCAACGACCTGACGCAGACCACGCTGGGCGTGAGCCGCGACGATGCCTCGCGCTTCCTGACGACCTATGTCGAGAAGGGCATCTACGCCAAGGATCCGTTCGTCAGCCTCGACGTCGAGGGCGTCGGTCAGCTGATCGAGCTCGCCGCCGAGCGCGGCCGGGCGACGCGGCCCGACATCAAACTGGGCATTTGCGGCGAACATGGCGGCGATCCGGCGTCGATCGCGTTCTGCGAGAAGACGGGGCTCGATTATGTCTCGGCATCGCCCTATCGCGTGCCGATCGCGCGGCTTGCGGCGGCGCAGGCGGCCATTCGGGGACGGTGATGCTGATTGCGACGGTGGTGGTACAGGTGGCGGACACGGCGGCGGAATTGAGCCGCGAACTGCTCGCCAGCCCGACCGCCACCGCCGTGCTGGAGCGCCGCTGCGGCGGACCGATCCGCGCCGAGGTGGATCGGGCCGCGCACAAGGATCCGACCCCCGAGCAGCGCAAGCGGCTGGGCGTGGATGGGCACGAGCGCGTGGTCTATCGCAGCGTGGTGCTGCGCTGCGCGGGCGTGGCGTTTTCGGTCGCCGAGAACTGGTACGTGCCGTCGCGACTCACACCCGAGATGAACGCCGCGCTGGAGCAGGGCGATACCCCGTTCGGCGCGGCGATCCGGCAGCTCCATCCGCATCGCAAGCCGCTGGAGCAGGTGCTGGCCGGCATCGCGCCCTATGTGCTGCGCCATCGTGCGCTGGTGCTCGACGCCGAGGGGCGGCCGCTCGCCGAGGTCGTCGAGAATTACACTGCGGCGGTGCTGCGCTGACCTTCTTAAGCCCCTCCCCTGAAGGGGAGGGGCTTTTGTGTTTTCACTCCCCCAAACGAGAAACGCCCCCCTTCCCGCGTGGGAAGAGGGGCGCTCCCGGGGATAGCCCAGGGTCGGTCGATCAGAACTTGGTCGTGGCCGACAGGTAGAACGTGCGACCGGTGCGGCTGGCCATCTGGAAGGTGTCCGCGGTGGTCTGGTAGGCGTCTTCGTGGGTGTTGTTCAGGTTGATGATGCCGCCCGTGAAGTTCAGCCACTTGTTCGGCGTAAAGCCCAGCGCCAGGTCCATCTGAGTGCGCGCGCGCACCGTGTGGATCTCGCCGCCGTTGACGAAGAAGCTGCTGGCGGCGTCCTGCTTGTACGAGCTGCGATGGTTGACCGAGAAGCGCACGCTGAACATCTCGTTTTCCCAATAGGGCGTGATGTTGGCGGTGAACTTCGACAGGTCGCGCAGGTTGAAGCCGGTGCCGAGCGCGCTGGCGTCGGTATCGACCAGGGTGACGTTACCCGTCGCGCCGAAGCCCTTGACCGGCAGGATGCCGTCGAAGTTCTCGGAAGCGGCGAACTCCACGCCCTTGATGTGGATGGTGCTGCTGTCGTTCAGCACGCGGCTGAAGCTGTAGTCGCTCTTCAGGTCGGCCGACTGGCAGTCGGTGGTTACGCCGTTCAGCGCCACGCCGTTATACGAGGTGGGGCAGTAGAACTGGGTGAAGGTGCCGTTCTTCACCGCCTTGTAGAAGCCGGCGACGCTGATCGAGTTGCCGCGGCCATGGTAGAATTCCAGGCTCAGGTCGAGCTGGTTGGCGGTCAGCGGCTTGAGGCGCGATTCACCCGAGGCAACGCTGGTGAAGGCACGCTTCTGCTGCGAGATGCCGGTGCTGATGGTGTCCGCCATCTGCGTCTGGCTGTTGAGCAGCGGGCGGACCAGCACCTTGGCCGCCGCAAAGCGGGCGACCAGCTTCGGCGTCAGGTCGAGGGCGAAGGTCGCGCTCGGCAGGACGTTGCCGTAATCCTGGATGATGTGCTGCTGGCCGAGCAGCGCGGCATCGCTGCCGGTGCCGTCGGTCAGGCTGGCGGTGACGTTCTGATGCGTGTGCTCGTAGCGTACGCCCAAGTTTCCGCGCAGATTCATGCCGCCCAGCGTGGTGTCGACATTGGCCATCGCATAGACCGCAGGCACGTAGCGATCGACGCGGTAGGTGCTGGGCCAATCGGGCACGTCGGGCACGGTGATGCCCTTCGAGGCGAGGAGACTCTGCCACGCATCGGCATTCGTCGACAGGAACGCGTGCGGGATCGACATCGCGCCGTCGAGGAAGTTGTCGACCATCTGGCCCGTGGTGCCGAGATTCGGGATGTAGTTGAACTCGGGGTATTTCACCGGATCGGTGACGTCGCCGTCGCGATCGTGGCGGTAGGCGTTGGTGGCGAAGCTCTCGTGGTGATACTTGGCACCCACGACCAGCGACTGGATGCCGTGCCAGCCGAGGTCCTTGGTCACGTCGACCTGCGCGGCCTTGTCCTTGGCGGTCTGGATGTGCGTCGCGCCGTCGACGAACGCGAACCAGGTGCGGTTGGCGTTGTTCCATACCGAGCCGTCGGTGAGGCTCTGCGTCGTCCACTTGATGTTGTTCGGGTTCGAAATGTCGAGCGTGCCGCCCTGCGCGAACTTCACTTCGTCGATCGACGCCCATTCGTACAGCGCCGCGTCACCCTTGGTATAGTGGGCGACGGCGTGCACCTTCCAGGTCTCGCCCGGCTGCCAGTTGATGGTGCCGGTATAGGCCTGCGTCTTCAGGTTGCGCAGTTCGGGCTGGGTGTTGTTGTCGACGTTGAAGTTGCTGATCGTGATGTTGTTGGCAATGCCATTGGCCTTGCTGTTGACCGTGACCGCGCTGGAATCCCAGCGGCCGAAAACATATTGGCGCGTGGTGTAGCGGGTGTGGTCGCGCGAATATTCGCCCTGGAGCAGCGCTTCGAAATTGTCGCTCGGCTTCCACTGGATCGCGCCGCTCGCCATCAGCTGCTCGGTATCGCGATCGATGCGGCGGTAGCGCAGGTTGCCCGGCACGCGCGCATCAGGATCGATCACGCCGGCATTGTACCAGTTCTTGATGAACACATAGTCGCCGCGGTCCTTCAGCTTCTGGTAGCTGACGTTCGCCATCACGCCCAGCGTGCCGCCGGCGAAGCTGTCGATATAGGCGCCGCTGACCTTGGGCGTCCATTCCTTGCCGCGATATTCGGAATTATAGCCCTTCACGCCGACGATGAAGCGCGGGCCCTTATAGGCAAGTGGCTTGACCGTATCGATGTTGACGGTGCCGGAAAGGCCGCCAGTGTCCATGTCCGCGGTCGGCGACTTGACCACCTGGATCGCGCTGGCGAGATCGGTCTGGATGATGTCGTAGCGGAAGCCGTCCTTGAAGTCGGCGCTGGCGAAGGTCTGGCCGTTGATCGTGGTGCGGGCGTATTGCGCGCCCAGGCCACGGATGCTGATCGTCGACCCACGGCCGTTGATGTTCGACATCTGCACGCCGGCGATGCGCTGGATCGCCTCGGTGATGTTCTGCGCCGGGAACTTGCCGATATCCTCGGCCGAGATGCCGTCCGTGATGCGGATATCCTTGCGCTTCGCGTCGAGCGCGGAGGCGAGGCTGGAGCGGAAGCCGGTGACGACGATCTCGCCGCCCTGTTCGTCCTGCGGCTGTGCGGCGGGTGCGCTGTCGGTTTGCGCGAAGGCCGGATCGCCGATGGCGATGGCGGCGATGCATCCCGCAGAAAGCAAGACCAACTTGGTACCGGTAACGGCGCTGCGCGCCTTAAAATGCGTACGACTCAGCATCGAACCACCCCTCATGAAAATGGCGAACCTGCTCTGCGGTGCTCTTTTTCTGTGTCCGGACTTCGTATCCGGTATGGCCAGGAATGTCCGGGAGGCCTGACCAATTGTCAAGCCACTCAGAGACAAAGACATGACCTATTTGAGACGTGAGGGTGAAAGGTCCGCGATCGGTATGGGTGCGCGCGCTGCGCCGGTCCGGGGGCGGGACTCAGAGCAGCGCGCCCCAACGAGCGGAGAAAAGGGCAATTGTGCCGAGGTGCGAGCACGACAGTAGCCGCCTTGGCTGGCGGCGGCGGCAGATACGAAAACGCCCGGGCGTTGCACCCGGGCGACAGTCAAGTGGATTATCTGATAAATCAGACGGTGTGGCCGAACCTCTTCGCGTGCTCTTCGGTATGGCCTTCGCGGAGCAGCGCCGCCTGTTCGCGCCAATGTTCGTCGACGATCGTGCCGTGCGGCAGACCGAGTCGCTCCTCCAGCGGCTCTTCATCCTCGCGCGGCAGATCCTCGAGATCGCGGAAATGCTGGATGCCGAGCTGGTTGAGCTGGCGCTCACGATGCTCGTCGATGCCCCGGATGCGGGCGAGCACGTCGGTGCCGCCGTAAAACCAGCTGCGAACCGCCGAGTCGCGCTTGGTCGGCGCGGGGTCGGCGACCGGCGCTGTCACCCGGCGATCGGCAAGGTTGCGCTCGAGCCGCGAATTGGCCGCCTCCAGGTCGCGGATCCGGGTGTTGGCGGTGGTGAGCTCGTCGCGCAATGCCTGATGGGCGTCGCGCTCGGCTTCATAGCGTTCGCGCCAGCGGCGCCCGCTGGAACTGGTGGCCATGCCGAGCAGCCAGCCGGCGACCAAGGCGAGCGCGAGCCCAATGAACTGCAGCGGGGTGGTAAATGGCAAATCGTTCATCGCTAAGGCTCCAGGCTTCCTGCCCAGAACTTGCCGGCCGGCGCTAAGGTTCCGGATGCCTCAATGCATCAGCGAATCGTTGATCGAGCAGGCCGCCGGGCCAAGAATGACGATGAACAGCACCGGAAGGATGAACAGGATCAGCGGCACGGTCATGATTGCGGGCAGCCGGGCGGCCTTTTCCTCGGCCCGCATCATCCGTTCGTTGCGGAATTCTGCGGAAAGCACGCGGAGTGCCGAGGCAAGCGGCGTGCCGTACTTCTCGGTCTGGATCATCGTCGTCACCACGCCGCGGATCGCGTCGAGATTGATCCGCATCGCCATATTCTCGAAGGCGGAGCGGCGATCGGTGAGAAAACCAAGCTCGATGGCGGTGAGCGAGAACTCCTCGCCCAGTTCGGGATAGGCGCGGCCCAGTTCCTTGGCGACGCGGCCGAAGGCGGCGTCCACCGTCAGCCCGGCCTCGGCGCAGATCACCAGCAGGTCGAGCGCATCGGGCAGGCCCTTGCGGATCGCATGGCTGCGCTTCTGGATACGGTTCTTCAGATAGAGGTCGGGGGATTTATAGCTGAGGATGAAGCTGCCGGCGACGAGGCCATAGGCCTTGAGCGGCGACCAATCCGAGAACATGTCGGTGCCATAGACCAGGTAGAGCATCGGCCCGCCGATCACGATCGGCAGCACCAGGCGGCCGAGGATCACCCCCACCGCCCATTCGCGGCGGCGGATGCCGGCCTGGAGCAGCTTTACCTGCGCCACCTTGACCTGCTCGTCCTGCAGCACCTTGAGCGAGCTCAGGAAGCTGCGGATACGGTCGGTCGTATCGCTGCGCTGGACCAGCTTGGCGCGGCGCTTCGACGGCGTGGCGATGATGCCGGCCTTCAATTGCTCGCGGCGTTCGTTGAGCGACTTGACCCGGCGCGACATCGGATCGCGCACCGTCGTCGCGGCATAGATGGCGACGAGCACCGAAAAGGCAGCGATCGCCGACAGGATCGTCGCGACCCAGGTGACGTCGATGCCGAGCAGGGTGGGGCCAGTGGGATCCATCGCCGTCAGATCTCGAAATTGACCATCTTGGCCATGATGAAGGCGCCGAGCGCCATCCAGACCAGACCGCCGCCGCCGGCGACGATCAGCCGCTGATCGGTGAAGAAGTGCATCATGTAATCGTTGTTGATCGACCACACGAGCGCGAAGACGATGAACGGCAGCGCGCCGACGATGATCGCCGAGGCCTTGGCTTCGGACGACATCGCCTTGATCTTAAGCTTCATCTGCGAGCGTTTGCGCAGCACGTCGGAGAGATTGCTCAGCGTTTCGGCGAGGTTGCCGCCGGTCTCGCGCTGGATCTGGATGGTGATCGTGAAGAACTGGAATTCGGGCGTGCCGAGCCGGTCGGCGGTCTCCTGCAGCGCCGCGTCGAGCGAGCGGCCGATCTTCATCTTGTCGCTGACCGAGCGGAATTCATCGCCCACCGGCCCCTGCATCTCGAAGCCCACCACGCCGATCGTCTCGGTGATCGGCAGGCCGGAGCGCAGGCCGCGCACCAGCAGGTCGATCGCGTCGGGGAAGGTGGCGGTGAACGCGGCGACCCGCCGCTTGATCAGGAAGCCGACCGCGAAATGTGGCAGCCCCAGCCCGACGAACAGCCCGAAGACGAGCGAGAGCAGCAGCGGCGCCCCCTGGAACAGCAGCAGCAGGCCGATGGCGAGCGTCAGGCCTAGCGTGGCAAGGCCGTACTGGCCCAGGGTCCAGCTCTTTCCGGTCATCGCCAGGCGCTTTTCGAGCTGTTCCTGGTTGGGCAGCAACCGGGCGAAGGTGAGTTCGAAGCCGCTGGCCTGCGCGGTGGAGATGCGGCGTAGCTGCGCCTCCATCGCGTTCGAGCCGGTGGCGCTGACCAGATGCCGATCGCGCAGCGAAGTCAGCCGCCGCGCACTGGCGCGCTTCGCCGAGGGGCCGGACAGCGCCAGCACCAGCAGCGCCAGCACCGCGGCGGCACCCAGCCCAAGCATCAGGAGCGGCATCAGCGGCATTGGCCGGTTACTTCTTCTTGTTCGCTATCAGCGCCTTCAGGTCGCCGAGCTTGCTGAGCAGCGAGCCGCCCTTGATCGCATGCTTCCGCTCGCCTTCCTGCCCGGCATCGGTGACATCGAGGATGTGGCGGGCGAGATCGCCCAAGGCTGCCAGTGCACGCTGATTGCGGCCGACCTCGGCCATCGATTTGCCCAGCTTGGCAGCCTGGCTGGCGATCTTCGGTTCGAATGGCAGCATGAAATCGATGCGGCGCTCGATCGAGCCTTCGAAATCCTTGCGGGTGATTTCGAGGAGTGCGGGCTGCGGCACCTTGTTGGCGATGATGAAGAGCTGGGTCTGCGGCGCGTTCGACTTGAACCAGCTGAGGATCCGGATCGTGTCGCGCGCGGCGGCGAGGGTGAGTTCGGTCGTCAGCACCGCGACCTGCACATCGGCGATCAGGTGCGGGTGCTGCACCAGCATCTGGCGCGGCAGATCGGTGACGGTGCACTCGAAGGCACCGCGCATTTCCTCCTGCAACTGGTAGAAGGCGGCGCCGTCGCCGGTCATCGGCACGTTGATCGGCGCCTCGGCCGAAAGCACGGCGAGGCGTTCCGAGGCGCGAACCATCGCGCGTTCGATGAACAGCCCGTCAATGCGGCTCGGATTTTCGATCGCATCGGTCAGGCCGCGGCCGGGCTCCAGGTCGAGCGCCAGCGCACCGGTGCCGAAATGCACGTCGAGGTCGAGCAGCGCGGTGGTGCGGGCCTGCCGCTCGCTCAGCAGCCAGGCGAGCGAGGTGGCGATGCTGGTCGCGCCGCAGCCGCCGCGCGTGCCGATCACCGCCATCGAGCAGTGGGGGCGACCGGTGCTTACCTCGCTCTGCTTCGGCGCCGCCAGCGTGGACTGCGCCTGCAGGAAGGCGTCGCGCAGCATGTCCGGATGGATCGGCTTGAGCAGATAATCCTGGATGCCGCTGGCGACGAGATCGCGGTACAGCCGCACGTCGTTCACCGCGCCGGCGGTGAGTACGATCGTGCCGGGCTCGCACACTTCGGCGAGCGCGTTGATGTCGTTGAGCGGGTCACCCGATTCGGACAGGTCGACGAACAGGATATGCGGGCTGGCGGAGACGGCGAGCGTCTGCACCGCGTTGCGCAGGCCGCCCTTGTTGACCTTTTCGGGCGACCAGCCGAGTTCCACCGCGATCGGGCGCATCAGCTCTGCCGTGGCCTCGTCGCAGACAAAGGCGGTGAACGGCTCGCGACTTGCCATCCGGGCGGGGTTGAAGGGTGCGTTCACTTCGGTCCCCCGGCAGATTCGTTCTTCACCGCGGCGCCGCCGCCTCCGGACGGCGCGGCCGCGCGAAAGGCCCCGATCGCCTTGCTCATCGTCAGCGGATCGGCGGTGGGCGAGCCCGGTGCCCCGCGCACCAGATCAGCCGGATCGGCGATCATCGCGGCAAGGTTGGCGGCGGTCGCGCAACCGAAGTTCGAACTGGTGCTGGCGTCCGCCGTCATCGTGGTGGGATGCGAATAATCGGGGCAGCCCGTCACGCTGGCGCTGGTGCGGGTGAGCACCACGCGGACGATATCGGGTGTGTTCGGCCGGCCCGTCGCGGGCGCGCGATCGGCGAGCAGCAGGCCGTAGCGGCCGGCCGCGGCGACGATCTCGGCACGGCCGGTGCTGCCGTCGGCGCCGTCGTCGATCGCGAGGCGATCGCCGTAGCGCAGGTTCATCGCCCCCATCCATTCGGCGAGGCGGCGGCTTTCGCCGGGAACGAGGCGGCCGTTATCGGCCTGCAGATCCAACGTCAGGTCCTGGCGGGTGACGACCGGCTGGTGCACTGAATCGAGGCTGCCATTATAGCCGGCGCAACCCGCTAGCAGCAGCGCGGGAGCGAGAAGGGTCGCGGCGAGAAGCGCGGGGGCGGGACGCGGGAACAAGGCGGTTCTCCTCGAAGGGCGCATCACAGGCCGAAGCCCGGTGCGGCCGCGGCGTTCTTGGACTTGGCGGGGCGGCTGGGCGGGGCGATCGGCGCGGGGGCCAGCGCCTCGGTGGCCGGTGCGGCGCTGGGCGGCGCCATGCTCGGCATCGGGCGCTCGCCGCCGCTCTTCCCCTCGGCCAGCGAGCCCATGAAGATGCGATCGAAATCGTTCGGCGCCTTGTAGCCGTCGGTCGGCAGGCGGATCTGGTTCGCGTTGACCGGGCGGACCAGATACGGCGTGATCACGATCATCAGCTCGGTCTCGTTGCGCTGAAACCCGTTGGAGCGGAACAGCGCGCCCAGGATCGGCATGTCGCCGAGGCCCGGCGTCTTGGTGATCGAATTGTTGTGGGTGTTCTGCAGCAGCCCGCCGATCACCATGCTCTCGCCCGACCCCATCTCTACCGTGGTCTCGCTGCGGCGGGTGGTGAGTGCGGGGATGGTGGTGTTGGCCAGCGTCACCGCGCCCGAAGACGAGAGCTGCGACACTTCGGGCCGGACGTGCAGCGAGATGCGGCCATCGGCCAGCACCGTGGGGGTGAAGGAAAGGCTGACGCCGTATTGCTTGTATTCCACGGTCGTCGTGCCGAGCGCCTGGGCGATCGGGATCGGGATTTCGCCGCCGGCGAGGAAGTTCGCCGTCTCGCCCGAAAGCGCGATGAGGCTGGGCGTGGCGAGGGTGGAGACCTGGCCGATGGTCTCGCCGAAATCGAGGCTGGCGAGCAGATCGGTGCCGAGGAAGCGCCCCGCCGCGCCGAGCAGCGTGTTGCCGGTGCTGGGGGTGGGGAAGGTGTAGATGCTGCTGCCCGGGGTGGCGCCGCTCGCGGGATCGACGCCGGTGCCGGTATAGGTGGTGATCGACCCCTGCTTGCCCTGGCTGATCCCGAACAGGAAGCTGCCACGGTCACGGTTGGTGAGGTTGACGTTCAGGTTCTTGACGAAGCTGCGGCTGACTTCGGCGAAGCGCACCTGCAACTGCACCTGCAGCGGGGTGGCGGTGCGCAGCCGGTTGACCACGCCGATCTTGAGCGGGGTGTTGGCGTCGCTGACGTTCACGCCCGGATTGAGCAGGCTGGTGACCAGCCGCTGCGCCTGTTCGCTGTCTTGCGGCGAGCGGACGGTGCCGTTGAGCACGGCGATCTGGCCGACGGTGGTGACGGTGATGTCCGCATCGGGCATCGCCGCCTTCATCATCGTATCGATGCTGGTGATGTTCTGGCTGACGCGGACATTCGCCGAATAGACGATCGCGCCATTGGCGCCTGTGGCGAACACCGTCGCCTCGCCGAACGCCTTGCCGTAGAGATGGATCTGGCGGGTGCTGGCGACATAGACGTCGGCGACGCCAGGGTTCGACGTCCAGACGCTCGCGGCGGCGGCGGGCAGCGTGACGAGTTCGCCTTCGCCGATCGAGAGCAGCACTTCGCGGGCCGGACGCTGGCTGCCGACCGGCAGCTGCGCCATGCGGACGGCGGGCTTTGCGGTGCGCGTTTGGGCGGTGCGCGTCTGGGCGAGGCCCGGTTGGGGAGCGAGCAGGACAGCGAGGGTCGCCGCGCCGAGCGGAAGGGTGCGGTACATCTCAGTTCTTCCCCCCTACGGGTACCAGGCTCGCATCGCTGCCGCGCACGACGCGCACGACCGGACCGATCGACGGTGCCGCGCCGGGATAGCCGGTGGCCGGCGCGGGCGCGGCCATGCCGGCCGGCGGGCCTTCGGCCTTCGCCGGAACGGTGCGGCGCTGGAAGCGCGAGACGTCGGCGCCGGTGACATAGCTGTCGCCATCGTCCTGCGGCCGGCTGGCGGCATGGGCGAGGAACGCCTTTTCCTTGGCGGGATCGTCGGGCACGCTCACCGCGCCGCTGGCGATCGCGTCGTCCAGGTCGCTCTGGGTGTCGGCAAGCGAGCGCAGCGAAAGGGAGAGGCTGCCGACGGTCTGCGCGACGGCGATCTTCTCGGCGATCTTGGGCGTCGCCTCGACGGTGACGGTGGAATAGGCTGTGACGACGGTCTTGCCCTTGTCGTCGCTCTGCTTGTCGGTGCGCTGGTCGGTGGCGAGCACGCGCAGGTTGCGCAGCACCGTCTCCGATGCGCGAAGCGGCGGGCCGTCGCCGTTCACGGTCTGGGTGAGGATCAGGTCGATGTGATCGCCCGGGAAGACGAATCCGGCCACCGCGCTCTGGGCGGAGACGGGCACGGTCACCGCGCGCATGCCGGGCCCGAGCGCTGCGGCGAGGAAGCCACGGTCGCCGGGCCTGACCAGCGCGCCCTGCGTCACCGGCTGGCCGGCGGGGACGGCGTAGCGGACCACGGTACCCTGCAGCTTGGCGGGCTCGCCCTCGCCGCGAACATAATAGGCGCCCTGCACCAGATCCTTGGGCCAGGGCCGGAATTCGAGCGCAGTGGCATCGAGGATCGTGCCCACCGGCAGCGCGCGCTTGGCGACCAGCACTTCGGTGGTGTTGACCGGCGGTGCGGCGGCGTTCGGCGCGGCGCCGGCGGCGGGCGCGGCGGTGCCGAGCACCAGGCTGCGCGCCATGAACGCGGTGACCCCGGCGATCACCAACGCCACCACGAGCAGCAATAGCCTACGTGCGTCCATGTTGAATCACGCCTTCTTGAACTCTCTGGCCGACCCGGTTGTGGCGGCGTTAAGTATCATCCGATCCGGTTAAGAATCGGTTCGTACAGGACAATCAGCGCACCGAGGGTGATCGCGACGCCGTACGGCACTTCGATCGCGGCGGCGCTTTCCCGGCGACGCAACCGGTTGTGGAGCAGCATCAGCAGGGTGAGCGCGCCGCCCAGCAGCGACATCAGGATCAGCATGCGCAGCAACGGCGCCAGCGGCAGCCACAGTGCGAGCGCGCCGATCAGCTTCACGTCGCCGCCACCCATCATGTTCATTGCGAACACGACGATGAACAGCGCGAAGACGATGCCGGCGCACCCGATCTGGATGGCGATATCCGGCCAGAGCGCCATGCCGGTTGCCCACCACCAGACCGGTGCGCCGAGTGCGATCGCGGCGTTCTTGGCATTGGCGATGGTGCGGAAGCGCACGTCCTCGACCCCGGCCGAGACCAGGAGCAGCGCCAGCGCGCCGAGAAGAATCGCCTGGAAGATTGCCCCCATGGCCCAAGTGGGTAGACGGACCCGCTTACGAAAACGTAACCACGCCGCATGGCAGTTTCCCGGAATGTTACCCGTGAGGTTCCCGCAGGTGCGCAGGTGGATCGCTGGGCTGCGCCCGATGGCTGGATGCTCCGCCGCTTTCACTGGCCGGCCGATGGCAGGCGCGGCAGCATCCTTTTCCAGACCGGGCGCGGCGACGTGTTCGAGAAATATCTGGAGAGCTTCGCGCACTGGCATGCGCAGGGCTGGACGATCACCGCGTTCGACTGGCGCGGCCAGGGGGGATCGGGGCGGCTGACGCCCAAGGCCAATTGCGGCCATATCGACGATTTCGCCACCTATATCGCCGATCTCCGCGCCTTTGCCGCAGACTGGGTGGCGGAAACGCCAGGGCCGCATGTGGTGATGGGCCATTCGATGGGCGGGCATCTGGTGCTGCGCGGGCTGGCTGAAGGCGCGATTGCGCCCGACGCCGCCGTGCTGATCGCGCCGATGCTGGGGGTGCGGAGCGCACTCGGGCGATTGGCGGCGCCGATGGCGCGGCTGCTCGCACGGCTGGGCGATCCGCGCCGGCCGGCCTGGAAGGGCAACGAGAAGCCCTATACCACCGAAACGCGTGCCAATCTGCTCACCCATGATCGCGATCGCTATGGCGACGAGCTGTGGTGGCAGGCGCAGGATCGGTCGCTGCTGACCGGGCCCCCAAGCTGGCAATGGCTGGTGGTGGCGTTCCGATCGATGGCGGGGCTGGAGGCGGGCCCGCTCGAAACGATGCGGACGCCGCTGCTGCTGCTGGTCGCCGAGGCGGACGGGCTGGTCGATGCCCGCGCCGCGCTGCGGATCGCGCCGCGCCTGCCGGAGGCGGAGGTCGTGCGTTTCGGGCCGGAGAGCGCGCACGAGATCCTGCGCGAAGCCGATCCGGTGCGGAACCGCGCGCTGGGGGCGATCGACGGCTTTCTGGATGGCCGGGCACCGCGCCGGTGAGCATGTTCGACATCGCCATCGTCGGTGCGGGGATTGCCGGGGCCGGCCTCGCTGCCGAACTGGCGCCGCATGCCCGTGTGCTGCTGCTCGAGGCAGAGGAGCGGCCGGGCTATCACGCCACCGGACGCTCGGCCGCCTTCTGGTCCGAGACCTATGGCGGGCCGGATATCCAGCCGCTCACCACCGCCTCCGGCCCGGTGCTGCGCGAGGGCGGGTTCCTCGATCCGCTCGGCGAGCTACATTTGGCGCGGGCGGGCGATGCGGCGCGGGTGGATGCCTTTCTCGCCGCGTTCGCGGGGAGCGGCGTGGCGCTGCACCGGGTCGATCCGCGCCCGCTGGTGCCGGGGCTGCGCGACGACTGGTCGCTGGGCGTGCACGAGCCGGGCTGCGCCTATATCGACGTCGCAGGGCTGCATCAGCATTTCCTTGCCCGCGCCAAGGCCGCCGGCGCGGTGCTGCACTGCTCGGCCGCGTTGACCGGGGCTGCACGCGAAGGCGGCGCCTGGCGGCTGGAGACGCTTGCGGGGTCGTTCGCCGCCGATCTGCTCGTCAACGCCGCGGGTGCCTGGGCGGACCAGGTCGCCACGCTGGCGGGCGCGGACCCGATCGGCATCCGTGCCTATCGCCGTACCATGGTGCAGCTGCGCACCGATCCGGCACCGCCGGCCGGCTGCCCGCTGGTCAGCGATCTCGGCGGCAGCTTCTACTTCAAGCCCGAGGCGGGCGGACGCTTGTGGCTTACCCCGCATGACGAAGTGGACAGCCCAGCGTGCGACGCGGCGCCCGAGGAGATCGACGTCGCGACCGCGATTCACCGCTTCGAGCAGGTGGTCGACTGGCGCGTCGCGGCGCTCGAGCATCGCTGGGCCGGTCTGCGCAGCTTCGCGCCCGATCGGCGGCCGGTCTATGGCTTCGATCCCGCGGTGCCGAGCTTCTTCTGGTGCGCGGGGCAGGGCGGCTTCGGCATCCAGACTGCGCCAGCGGCCAGTCGATTGGCCTGCCAGCTGGTGCTGGGGGCGACACCGGCCCTCGATCCCGGCCGCTATCTACCCGTTCGATTTCGGGGCTGATTGGTAAGGCCAAACGGCTTTGCGAAAATCCGCTGGTCGCCTATGAGAAGCGGTGATGAAACTAAATCGAACCAAACTCTATCAGCGCGTCGCCGCGTCGATTGCCGACGGAATCGAGGGTGGCCGCTGGGCGCCCGGTACGCGCCTGCCCGGCGAACGGGACCTGGCCGAGGAGTATAAGGTCAGCCGCCCGACCATCCGCGAGGCGATGATCGCGCTGGAAATGAAGGGCTGGATCGAGGCGCGGCACGGCTCCGGCCTGTACGTCACCCATCGCGACAGCTCGGGCGGGCTGCGCGAGGATGCGCTGAACCTCGATATCGGCGCGTTCGACCTGACCGAGGCACGCATCCTGTTCGAAGGCGAGGCAGCGGCGCTGGCAGCGGTGTCGATCACCGCGGAGCAACTGGCCGAACTGGACCATATTGCCCAGGAAATGGCCGATCCGGCGACCGGCAACGCGACGCTGTTCGACGCCGATCACCGCTTCCACATCGCCGTCGCCAACGCGACCGGCAACGCGGCGATCCGCAGCGTGGTGGAGTATCTGTGGGAGCTGCGCACGCGCTCGCCGCTGTGCGCCAACATGTTCGATCGCGCGCGGCGCAACGGCGTGAACCCGCGCTATGACGAGCATCGTCCGATCCTAGACGCGCTGCACGCCCGCGATCCGCACGGCGCGCGCTCGGCGATGCGGCGGCACCTGCGCGGCGTGGTCGACGACCTGCTCGAAGCGACCGAGCTGGAACTGCTCGAACGCGCCCGGCACGAGCTCGACGCGCGCCGCGATACGCTGGCGAAGCGGCTGGAAATCGGCCCCGCCTGAGCACCTGCCGCTACGGCTTTCGTGGGTATCGCCTTTGTCGGCAATTCGGTGGGAGTCGGGTCGCTTGTTCGTGCCGTCTGTACTATGATGCACGGGTGAGCAACACTGCGATTCCTTTCGAATTCCGGGTCGATGTCGCCCAGGACGACATCGACTTCATGGGGCATGTCAACAATGCCTCGTACCTGAAATGGGTGCAGGCGGCGGTGGTGAGCCACTGGCAGGCGCTGGCCCCGGTGGAAGCCGTGGCCGAGCATCTGTGGGTCGCGCTCAAGCACGAGATCACCTATCGCCGCCCCGCCTTCCTGGAGGACGACGTGGTCGCCACCGTGCTGCTGGAGAAGGTGCAGGGCGCGCGCGCCTTTTACGAGACGATCATCCGCCGCGGTTCCGACGTGCTGGCCGAAGTGAAGTCGAGCTGGTGCTGCCTCGATGCCGAGACGAAGCGTCCGGCGCGGCTGGCCAAGGACGTGATCGACCATTTCTTCGTCAAGGACGATTGATTCCGAACTGCCGTTCGTGATGCTGCGCTGTCGCCGCTCCCGATCCATGCCGGATCAGGCCAGGGCCATCGCGGACGGAACGGCCGTCTCGCGTTCTTCCGCGCGTTGCGCGATGCGGACTGCGATCGCCGGGAGGACGGCGATGATCAGCCCCACCACGATTGCGTCGAGCACCAGCATCGGCCACAGCAGCGCGGCAGGCTGGCCCATCGCATAGCGGTTCAGCAGCTGGTGGGCGGCGTTGACCGGGATGCGCGCGACGAAGAACAGCGGCAGCGCGTAGGCGTAGAGCCAACCCAGTTTGCGCGCGGATTCGACGGGTGTCCGGACGGCGCCGTCGGTGGCGGCGGCGACGAACCACAGCATCAGCAGCGGCTCGATTGCGACTTGCGACAGGCCGATGACGGTGCGCGCCTCGTTCACATGCTCGGCACCCAAGAAGCTGCGCGCGTAGAAGATCAGCGCGAATATCAGGAGCGAATAGACGACATAGGGCAGGTACCGGCGTGCCGCGGTGCCGACCGGTGCATTCGTGCGGCCTGCCAGCTGCCGCAGAACGAAGAAACCGCCGATATAAACGGACAGCATCTTCACCCAGCCCAGCAGCATCCTGCTGCTATCTTCCTGCACCGCGCGGGCGCCTTCGACGCTCGTGAAGAAACCGATTCGAACTTCGATGACATGCTGGGCCAATTTCCAGGCGATGACCGCGCCGAACAGCCACGGGAGCGCGCGAACCGTGCGGACGCCATCGACATGCGCGCCGATCAGATCGGTCGCAAAACGCTTCAGCCAGATCATTGCTCGTTCTCCTCGCGATAATAGGTCAGGATGTCGCCCGGCTGGCAGTCGAGCGCCTCGCAGATCGCCTCGAGCGTCGAGAAGCGCACCGCCTTGGCCTTGCCGGTCTTGAGGATGGACAGGTTGGCGAGCGTGATGCCCACCGTGTCCGCCAGCTCGGTCAGCGTCATCCGGCGCTGGTAGAGCATCTCGTCCAGGGTCACGCGCAGCGGCATCAGACCGTGGCCTCCACTTCGTCCTGCATCGCGGCGCCCTGACGGAACACCCGCGCGAGGACGAGCAGCAGCAGCACCGCCAGCCACCCCCCGATACCGGGGCCCCACCCGAAATAGCGGCCGGTGGCGGCGCTCATCCGAATGGCGATCACGCCGTAAAACAGGTCGAGCAGCTGGAAGGCGAGCAGGGCCCAGGCCATCGTGCGCAGCCGATCGGCGTTGGCGAGGGTGAAGGGGCGACCCGCCGCGACACTGTCGACCATCGCGGTCAGCCGGGTGAGGATGACGTGCGCGGCCGCCACCGATGCGATTCCGACGACGAGCGTCACCGCACCAGCATGGCGCATCAGCGCAGCGTGGCTGCCGAACTTCGCAAAGGCCGGCGCGACGGTGCCCGGCGCCAACAGAAGCAGCGCCAGGATGAGCGCGAACCCCAGCGCGAACAGCCAGTTGAGCAGGTTGATGCCGACCAGCAGCAGGCGCACCGCACCAAGCATTCCATTTCCCCTATCCGAAAATCGATGCGGCCCTTATTGACCATCAGCTATATGATTATCGATTATCGATATAATCGGCGGCTTGCAAGGGGAATCGCTTGCACGATTTTGCAGCCGCGACCATCTGCGGGGGCCGTTCCGTTTCGCGAGTTTCCGCATGGCTGCCCTTCGTCGCTGGATCGATCCCTATCTGCTGATGCTGATCGGCACCGTCGGCATCGCCGCGCTGTTCCCGGCGCGGGGGATGTGGGCGAGCATCTCCGATGAGGCGGTGACGATCGCGGTGGCGTTGCTGTTCTTCCTGTATGGCGCGCGGCTGGCGCCGGCGGCGATCTGGGCGGGGCTCACCCATTGGCGGCTGCAACTAACGGTGTTCCTCAGCACCTTCCTGCTGTTTCCGCTGATCGGGGTCGGCGCCTATGCGATCGCCGGGCATGTGCTGCCGGGCGGAATCGCGCTCGGCATCCTGTTCCTGTGCCTGCTGCCGTCGACGGTGCAGTCGTCGATCGCCTTCACCTCGATCGCGCGCGGCAACGTGCCGGCGGCGTTGTGCAGCGCTTCGCTCTCCAACCTGATCGGCGTGGTGATTACGCCGCTGCTGGTCGCGTTGCTGCTGCCGCACGGCAGCGGGGCGGGCTTTTCGCTCTCCTCGCTCGAATCGATCGCGATGCAGATCCTGTTGCCGTTCGCGGCGGGGCAGGCGGCGCGGCCGCTGATCGGCAACTTCATCCTCAAGCATCGCGTGCTGACCATGGTGGTCGATCGCGGATCGATCCTGCTGGTCGTCTATGCGGCGTTCAGCGAAGGCATGGTGGCGGGGGTTTGGACGCAGGTGTCGCTGGGCGATCTGGCGCTGGTGCTGGCGTTCAACGCGGTGCTGCTCGGCATCGTCATCGTCACGACGATGTTCGGCAGCCGCAAGCTCGGCTTCCCGACCGAGGACGAGATCACCATCGTCTTCTGCGGCTCCAAGAAGAGCATGGCGAGCGGCATCCCGATGGCGACGATCCTGTTCCCCGGCGGCGCGGTGAGCCTGATCGTGCTGCCGCTGATGATCTTCCACCAGCTCCAGCTGTTCGTCTGCGCGGTGCTGGCGCGGAAATACGCAGCGCGCGACTGATGCGGGTGCTGCTCACCGGATCGTCGGGCTGGCTGGGTCGCTTCCTCGCGCCGATGCTGGAGCAAGCGGGGCACCAGGTGATCGGGCTCGACGTGGCGCCGGGCGTCGACACGCAGGTGCTGGGTTCGGTCGCCGATCGCGCGCTCGTGGAGCGGGTATTCGCCGAGCATGGCATCGAGGCGGTGATCCATGCCGGCGGGCTGCACAAGCCGGACATCGTGCGGTATCCGGCGCAGACCTTTGTCGACGTGAATGTCGCTGGCACCCTGAACCTGCTCGAATGCGCCGCGGCGGCGGGGCATGATCGGTTCGTGTTCACCTCCACCACCTCGCTGATGATCCGTCAGTCGATCCGGAACGAGGCGGGCGAGGCGGCGGTGTGGCTCGACGAGACCAGCGGGCCGATCGAGCCGCGCAACATCTACGGCGTCACCAAGCTGGCGGCCGAGGGGCTGTGCCGGATCGCTTGGGCAGAGCGGGGCCTGGCGACGATCGTGCTGCGCACCAGCCGCTTCTTCCCCGAGGATGACGACACCCATGCCACCCCGTCGGGCGAGAATCTCAAGGCCAACGAACTGCTCCACCGCCGGTTGACGGTGGAAGACGCGGCCCGGGCGCATCTGGCGGCATTGGACCGCGCGCCGGCGGTGGGCCACGGCGTGTTCGTGATATCGGCATCGACGCCGTTCGCGCGGGAGGATTGCGCCGCACTCAAGGCGGACGCGGCGGCGGTGATCGCTCGCGCCTTCCCCGATGCGCCGGCCCTCTATGCCGCGCGCGGCTGGACCCTGCCAGCGAGCATCGGCCGCGTGTATGACTCGGGGCTCGCCGAGCGGGTGCTCGGCTTTCGCTGCGACACCGACTTCGCCGCGGTACTGGCGGCGCTGCGCGATGGACGGCCGCTGCCGTTCGCGCACGACCCCTCCTATGTCTCGCCGAAGGAAAGCGCCGGCTGATCCTGCGGGAAGATCGCGCGGCGCTGGTCTGAGTTTTCGACGCGTCTCAATAGCGGCAGGATGATGTACACGGACTATTGACTCCGCCCGTCGGCAACAATAGCGTGCCCATGTTAACGTGAACATCGCGTTGTCCAATGTGGCTACGAGGCGGGTCAACTCGCCTCGGGCGATGTTGGCGCGCGATCGATAAGAATAAGCAGCACGTTGGACTGGGGAGGAGCCGATCGGCAGTCGTGGTGCATTTGCTGCGCCGCGACGTGAATGGGTGCGCGCTGACGTTGCCGACTGTCCGGCGCGTTGCCGTCCGCGCGTTCGCCGCCGCTTCCTGCCGGTCCCGCAAAAAACCGGAACCCGCAAAAGGGAGGCGAGGATGTTCGAAACTACAGGGGAAAGCCGCCGCGCATTGCTGCGCTCGACGTCGCTTCGGCTGATCGCGGCAGGGCTGTGCCTCGCGCCGTTGCATGCCCTTGCGCAGACTGCGCCGCCGCCGCAGGCGAGCGACACGGTTCCGCAGACGCGGCCGGGCGTTTCGGAGGCCGAGGCCAGCGAGATCATCGTCACCGGATCGCGTATCGCGGTGAGCGGCTTCAACGCGCCGACGCCGACCACGGTGCTGGGCGAGGACCAGATCGCCGCCAACGCCCAGCCCAATGTGTTCACCACCATCTCGCAATTGCCGTCGCTGCAGGGATCGTCGGGCACGCAGGTCAACACCTTCAGCACCTCGAGCGGCCAGCAGGGGCTCAGTTCCTTCTCGCTGCGTGGGCTTGGCACGATCCGCACGCTCACCTTGCTCGACGGCCAGCGCGTGGTCGGCGCCAACGTGACCGGCGTGCCCGATGTGAGCCTGTTCCCGCAGCTGCTCGTCAAGCGCGTCGACATCGTCAATGGCGGCGCCTCGGCCTCCTATGGCTCGGACGCGGTGGGCGGCGTGGTGAACTTCATCACCGACACGCACTTCAAGGGTATTCGCGGCAACATCCAGGGCGGCATCACCACCTATGGCGACGACGCGACGGGGCTCATCCAGCTCGCCGCGGGCACCAGCGCGCTCGGCGACCGGCTGCACCTGGTCGGCAGCGCCGAATATAACAAGGAAGAGGGGATTGGCGGCGGCGAGTTCGGCCTGAAGCTCGCCAATGGCCGCGACTGGTTCACCCAGCGCACGCTGGTCAATCGCGGCGTGCTCAACGACGGGCTGCCGCAATATCTGGTGCGTGATTATGCCCAATCGACCACCTTCACCAAATATGGCCTGATCACCGCCGGGCCGCTGCAGGGCATTGCCTTCGATCAGAGCGGCCAGCCCTTCCAGTTCCAGTACGGATCGAACGGCGTGCCGGCGAAGAACGCGGCGGGCACGATCATCGGCTGCTATCCCGGCTTCTGCGAGGGCGGCGATCTTTCGGGCAATGTCGATGCCGGGCGGTCGCTCAAATCGGCGATCCAGCGGGTCAACGGCTATGGCCGCATCGGCTTCGACATCGCGCCCGACAACGAGCTCTATTTTACCGCCAATATCGGCCAGGTGAAGACCAACAACCAGCCGGTCAACGGCCAGAACCGGCCGGGGCTGACGCTGCAATGCTCCAACCCGTTCGTGCCGACGCTGGTCCAGCAGGCCTGCGCGGCGGCAGGCATCACCAGCTTCCAATATGGCACCAGCAACGCGGCGCTGGGCAATACCCGCGTCTATACCGATCGGCGGCAATATCGCTTCGTGCTCGGCGGCAAGGGCAAGCTGGAGGTGGCCGGCACGCCCTGGACCTACGACATCTATGGCGAGCACGGCACCAACTATACCGATATCGACGTCAACAACATCCTGCTCTCGTCCCGCTTCAACCAGGCGATCGACGCGACCACGCTGAACGGCACGATTGTCTGTCGCAGCGCGACGGCGCGCGCCAGTGGCTGCCAGCCGCTCAACATCATCGGCGGCAATCCTTCGGCGGCGGCGCTGGCCTATATCATGCCCGAAAAGGGGCCGTACCAACGCACCCGCCAGACCCAGGACGTGGCGAGCATCAACATCTCGGGCTCGCCGCTCGATCTCTGGGCCGGGCCGCTGTCGATCGCGTTCGGCGGCGAATATCGCCACGAATATTACAAGGTCCGCGCCGATCCCTATGGCGCGGGCTTCGATGCGACCGCGGCGAGCAGCGACTATCCGGCCGATCCGGTGCTGCTCACTACCGGCAACAACTGGTATGCCGGCAACTACAAGAACGGCTCCGGTGCCTATAGCGTGAAGGAGGCGTTCTTCGAGGCGAACCTGCCGTTCCTCAATTCCGAGAAGCTGGGACGCGCCAACCTCAACGGCGCGGTGCGGGTGACCGACTACAGCACCTCGGGTACCGTATGGGCGTGGAAGATCGGCGGCACCTGGGACCTGCCGATCGACGGTCTGCGCATCCGCGGAGTCACCTCGCGCGATGTGCGCGCGCCGAACCTCTCCGAACTGTTCGCCGCCCCGGTGACGACGACGCTGCCGAACTTCTTCGATCCCTTCACCAACACCAATGTGCTGGTGATCCAGAACGCGATCGGCAACACCGCGCTGAAGCCGGAGATCGCGCGCAACACCACCGCCGGCATCACCCTTGCCAATCCCGGCTGGGCGCCGGGGCTGAACCTCTCGTTCGACTGGTACAAGATCAAGGTCGACGAGGTGATCTCAAGCCTGGCGGCGACCGATATCGTCCAGCTCTGCTTCCAGAACGTGCTGCCGGAGACGTGTAGCGCGTTCAACCTGAGCAACACGGCAGGGCCGAACTTCATCAACGTCCAGGCGTTCAACCTCGCCTCGATCCGCACCGAGGGCTTCGACATCGAGGCGAGCTATCGCTGGCAGCGGCCGCTGGGGCTGCCCGGCAATCTGACGCTGCGCGCGCTGGCGACGCATGTGATCAACAACATCACCGATACCGGGCTGCCGGGCACGATCCCGGTCGACAATGCCGGCAACAATCTGGGCGCTACGCCGCACTGGAAGTGGCTGGCGGTGCAGACCTGGGATGCCGGCCGCTTCTCGCTGCTGGTGCAGGAGCGCTGGTTCAGTTCGGGCACGATCGGCAACCAGTATGTCGTGTGCCAGACCGGCTGCCCGGCTTCGACCGCGGCGCGGCCGACGATCGACAACGCCTATATGCCGGGATCCTTCTATCTCGACGTCGGCGCGACGTTCGACGTGGTGAAGGACGTGACGTTGTACGGGAAGGTCGACAATCTGCTGGATCGCGATCCAGCGCGCTCGACCATCTTCAACAACCCGGCGCTCTACGACCAGATCGGCCGGGTGTACCGCGCAGGCGTGCGGTTCAAGTTCTGAGCGCGGCGAGGGAGGGGTGGTGCTGCCTCCCTCGTCCGTCTGGTGAAGCCTGCGCGACTTTGGCATCATCGCTTCTTGTCCCCCTCCCGCTTGCGGGAGGGGTTAGGGGAGGGTGAGGGCTGCGAGCGGGCGGGACGTGGAAATGCAGGGGACGCGGCGCAGACCCGCTTCTCCAAGCACCCGCTCGGCTTCCCGCACACACCCTCCCCCTGCCCCTCCCGCAAGCGGGAGGGGAGTATAGGGGCGGGGGAAGATATGCGGGGTCTGGCGCGACTGGGTGTGGGTTTGGCGGCGCTCGCGGTGCTCGGCATGGGCGGGCTCTACGGCGCCTCCGAATGGGTGCTCCGCCGCAGCCATGCGGTGCCGCTGTCGCCGATCGCGGTGCCGCACGATGCCGCCTCGCTTGCGGAGGGATCGCGGCTGGCGACGCTCACCGGCTGCAAGAGCTGCCATGGCGACGGCAAGGGCGCGGTGTGGACCCCGGTTGACTGGCGCGAGGGGCAGGTCGCCCCGCCGCCGATCGCCCGCAGTGCCGCGCGCTATTCGGACGCCGAACTTGCCCGGCTGATCCGCCAGGGCGTTACGAAGGAGGGGCGGACGCTGTTCGTCATGCCCGCCTGGTCGATGACGTACCTGGCCGATGACGATGTCGGCCGGATCATCGCCTGGGTCCGCAGCCTGAAGCCCGCGCCCGACGACGTGCAGGCGACGACCTGGTTCGGGCCGATGGAAGATCCTGACCGGCGCAACCCGGCCGAGCGTGGTGGCCGATCCGCACGGGGTGGCGAAGCGACCCGCCGATCCGGGGCGGTACCTGACGCAGGTGCTATGCTCGGAATGCCATGCGCTTACCGAGGCGCGGAGCCATGACGGCGCTATTGTGCCCCCGCTGGCGACGACTGCTGCCGCCTATGCGCCGGAGGACTTCCGCCAGCTGCTGCACGACGGCGTCGGGGCAGGTGGCCGCGATGTCGGCTTTATGGGCACGATCGTGAAGGAAAACCTCCACGCGCTGCGGCCGGACGAGGTGGCGGCGGTGCAGCGGTATCTGCGCGGGGTAACTGGGAAATAGCGATCTGGCGCCGTAGTCGTGTACCTAGTGGCGAACCGACATGTGAGCTTTATAGTGACGATATGGCACTATCTTCTTCTACCCAGCAGCGTGAAATTCTCGAGCTCAGTTTCGAGGAAACCGACAGCGGCTTTATCTATTATCATAATCGGTGGTCGCGCGGCATTCCGGTGACGGCGGAGGAGCGCGAAGAGTATCTGCGTATTCCAGCGCTTGGATCGAGACGGGCCTGGCGCAAGGTCGTATCCGGTCGAGAAACCACGTCTCCTCGAGCATATGGGCCGGTGGCGTGGAAGCTGTCACGCAAGATGCCCCTAATGATGGGGCTCTTCAGTTTGATCTTTGGTGGCGTTCTGCTCATGTCGGGGTTGCAAGAGCCAAACGTCCCACTCGCCGCCGCCTATGGCGTTGCTGGATGCGTGCTGTTGTTTTTTGGTGGGTCGATCATCGTGGCGCGCTTTCGCCCGACATAGCGGCGCTAGGCAATGTCCGCTCGTCGACGCAACTCCATCCTCCTCCGCCAGGGGGAGGATTGGGGAAGCACAAAATGTCCCCCAGCCTTGCATCCGCGCACGATTCGACTAAAGCGCCGCCATGTCGCGTGAACCCCGCACCCTGTACGAGAAGATCTGGGCCGACCATGTCGTCGAGCGCCGGGACGATGGCACCTGCCTGATCTATATCGATCGGCACCTCGTCCATGAAGTCACCAGCCCGCAGGCCTTTGCCGGCCTTCGCGCGGCGGATCGCCCGGTGCGGCGCCCCGACCTTACCCTCGCGGTACCCGATCACAACCTGCCCACCACGCCGCGCGTCGATGCCGCCGGCCAGCCGCTGCCGATCGCCGATCCGGCCAGCGCCGGCCAGCTCTCCGCGCTGCGCAGCAACGTTGCCGAGTTCGGGGTGCCCTATATCGATGCGCTCGATGCGCGGCAGGGGATCGTCCATGTCGTCGGCCCCGAACAGGGCTTCACGCTGCCCGGCGCGACGCTGGTGTGCGGCGACAGCCACACCTCGGCGCATGGCGCGCTGGGGGCGCTGGCGTTCGGCATCGGCACCAGCGAGGTCGAGCATGTGCTCGCGACGCAAACGCTGCTGCTCAAGCAGTCGAAGACGATGGAAATCCGCGTCGACGGCAAACTCGGCTACGGCGTCAGCGCCAAGGACGTGGTGCTGGCGATCATCGGCAAGATCGGTGCGGCCGGCGGCACCGGCTATGTGATCGAATTCACCGGCGAGGTGATCCGCGACCTGTCGATCGAGGGGCGGCTGACCGTCTCCAACATGTCGATCGAGGGCGGTGCGCGCTCGGGCCTGATCGCGCCGGACCAGAAGACGTTCGACTATCTCAAGGGCCGGCCGATGGCGCCGACCGGCGAGGCGTGGGACCGCGCGGTCGCTTATTGGAAGACGCTGCCGACCGACAAGGGCGCGCGCTACGATGCGGTGGTGACACTGGACGCGGCCGACATCTCGCCCTCGCTCACCTGGGGCACCAGCCCCGAGGACGTGGTGTCGATCACCGGCGTCGTGCCCGATCCGGAGAGCTTCGACGATCCCTCGAAGCGCGCCGCCGCGCAGCGCTCGCTGGACTATATGGGCCTCACTCCCGGCACCGCGATGCAGGACATCCCGGTCGAGCATATCTTCATCGGTTCGTGCACCAACAGCCGGATCGAGGATCTGCGCGCCGCCGCCGCGGTGGTGCAGGGCCGCAAGGTCGCCGATCGCATCCGCCAGGCGCTGATCGTGCCGGGTTCGGGGCTGGTGAAGCGCCAGGCGGAGGCCGAGGGGCTCGACCGCATCTTCGTCGAGGCGGGCTTCCAGTGGCGCGAGCCGGGCTGCTCGATGTGCCTGGCGATGAATCCGGACAAGGTTCCCGCCGGAGAACGTTGTGCTTCCACTTCGAATCGCAATTTCGTAGGACGCCAGGGGCCGGGATCCCGCACCCACCTCGTTTCGCCCGCCATGGCGGCGGCGGCGGCGGTGACCGGGCACCTGACGGACGTTCGCGAGTTGATGGCGGACAACGCATAACGGATAAGGGGAGAGACGCCGTGAAGAAGGCGCTCGTCGCATTGATTGCCGGAACGATTCTGAGCGGGGTCGCCGCTGCCTATGCGGGTGCCTACCCGCGGCCGGAGACGCCGATCAAGACCATACCGGCGCTCGAGCGGGTGGTCGTCGCACCGCGCTGAGCGGGCGGCCGATTGCCGGAAGTTGGGATGGCCGCCGGCCATTCGTTAGGAAAGCTGTGTCCATGCATCTGAATGTCGTATCGGCGGAGCGTCGCTGATGGAGCCGATCCAGCAGGTTTCGGGCCGCGCCTATCCCTGGGGCGCCAAGAACATCGATACCGACATCATCATCCCCGCGCACTGGCTGAAGACCACGACGCGCGAGGGGCTGGGCAAGGGCGCGTTCGAAACCGTGCGCGCGGAGCCGGGCAATCTGTTCGATGATCCCCGCTATGCCGGCGCACCGATCCTGGTGATGGGCGAGAATTTCGGCTGCGGCTCCAGCCGCGAACATGCCGCCTGGGCGCTGGCCGACATGGGCATCAAGGCGGTGATCGCGCCGAGCTTCTCGGACATCTTCTCGGGCAATGCGTTCAAGAACGGCATCGTCACCGTGGTGCTGCCGCAGGAGGCGATCGACCGGCTGGTGCAGGTGGCGACCGCGAACAATATCACCGTCGATCTGGAGACGATGACCGTCACCACCGACTTCCAGGACCGCTTCACCTTCGAGATGGACCCGTTCCGCCGCGACTGCCTGATGCAGGGGCTGGACGAGATCGGCATGACGCTGGCACAAGATACCGCGATTTCGAAATTCGAATCCGCGGCTGCGCATGAACGCCCGTGGATCGCTGTAGGAGGCGGGCATGAAGGCGTTGCTGTCGAAGGCATCGGGCGGACCTGAT
>Ga0307412_10000308_pt1 | contig 30926 bp, 16 predicted proteins | sample DK1Cmetagenome_3_FD_203823 | JGI IMG/M metagenome (GOLD analysis project Ga0307412, IMG submission 203823) | Maize rhizosphere microbial communities from greenhouse at UC Davis, California, United States - DK15-C-1 | ecosystem: Host-associated > Plants > Roots > Rhizosphere > Soil | place: USA...
GGTTCCTAACTTTTGTATAGCAAGCTTATTCGTGTAATCTCCGTCGTACCAGAAGGAAGGATCTGCCAGTATGAAAGAAGAGAAGAGTTGTGGTTCTAAAAGTAATGTGTACATAGAAAATAAGCCACCCAAAGAATGTCCGCATAAAATATTTTCACCGTTTGCCGGATAGGTTTTACTTATATAAGGTATCAGTTCACTTTTAAGGAAGCTTAAAAAATTGGCTGCTCCACCGGATGACGAAATCTTTTTGAGCGGCGTTGGGGTAAAATCTCTACTTCTATTTGTATTACAAATTGCCACTATGATAAGAGGCGGTACATGTTTTTCTTTTTGGGCGAATTGCTGGATTTGGGAAAGAAGCGAGATATTATCTTCGCCATCTAGCAAGTATATTACGTCGTATTTGCTGTTCGGGTCTGATTTGGGCTCCTTAGGAAGCAATACTTGTATCATTCTTTTTTCTTTTAGAGCCTCCGAATAAATAGAGTCGCGTTTGCCAGGCAAATCTTGTGCATAAGTTAAGCTGGATGCGTATATCAAAAGTGCGATAGCGTTAAGCAATTTCATTTTTCAGTTTTTTGTTGCAATTTTTAAGTAGTTCTTTATCATGATTATAACTTGAGGTGTCAGGTATCAGCTGTCAGCTTGTGTATATCGTGTTATTTTAGCGATGAGCTTTGAGCTATCAGCTCCTGTATGTCGTTTTAGTTTTTAGCAGTCAGCCTTTTCCTATCTCCAATCAGATTGCTAGTAAGCTGAAACCAGAAACCCACCAGGGCGCTTTTCCAGAGCTGATTGCTGATACCTCATAGCTGAAACCCATTGAGTATTGTAAGCGGCTAAGCTGGATTTACATCTAGTCAATAATTTTTGTGCCAAAACATAAACAATTAATTTTCAACCATTTGACTTTAAAATCACTACTCAATACCGTTCATTTTCGAACAGTTGGTGTGCGCTGGCAAACATATAAATATCCTTTTGTGGGCGTTTGAAAGCTCTATAAAGTGGAGGTTGTATTTTCTTATTCGGTTCTTAAATTTTTAACTGGGCTGGCCAATGCCGCCTTTATGGTTTGGAGAATAATCAGCAAAGCAGTAATTGAGGATAGGCCAATAAAGGCAATCAGGAAGGGCTGGCTTGTAAGTGCTATCCGGTACACGTAATCATTTAACCAGCTTTGCATAACAAGATAAGCTATCGGACATGCTATAAGACCGGCAATCAGTATCACAGTTGTAAACTCCTTCATAAAAAGTGATACAATAGATGGAACCGAGGCACCGAGTACCTTTCTTATTCCTATCTCTTTTGTCCGGTTTTGGATGCTTAAAGAAATAAGGCTGAGAACGCCGAGCAGTACAATTATCAGGGTTAACGCGGTTGCAGTATAAGCGGCTTTTTTTAGTTGAATTTCTGTGGAGTACATGGCCTTTAAGGTGTCGTCCATGAAAGAGAATTCAAAGGCGGCTCCGGGAAGCAATTCTGACCATTTCTTTTGAATCGCTTCAATGGCTTCAGTAGTTTTCCCGGATTTTATTTTGAAAGATAAAAATCGGAAAGTTTGGGTCTTTCTGATGTGCTGAAACGCAATAGGCTGCATAGATTGGTGCATAGATTCGAAATGAAAATCTTTTAAAACGCCTGCAACAGTAAACACGGGCGAATCTTCTGCCATTCTAACCTGCTGTCCAATAGCTTCTTTAGCTTTATGCCAGCCCAAAGCCTTTGCCAGGGTTTCGTTAATTACGATTTTTGATAAGTCATATTCACTTTTAGTTTCAGAAAGAAAGGAGCCGGCCACTAACTGCATAGAGTAAGTATCCACATAGTTTTCATCAGAGCCTAAGCGTATTGAAGTTATTGCCCGGCTCGAGTCTGAAGTGTAAATATTTATCTTTCTTTCATAGTTGCCATTTGGAATTTGATAGGATAACGTGGCACTTTTTATTTCCGGCATTGCAGCAAACTCCCGACGAATGGTTTCCATGTGCTCTACACCTTTTCTGGACCAGTCTCTGGGCACCTGTGCCGAAACAATAAAATCTTTATTATATCCCAGATCGCTGTTCAGGAATAACTTCACCTGGCTTGCTACCGTAAGCGCGCCGATAAAAACAATCAATGCAACACAGAACTGAAAGCATACCAGAGCTTTGCGAAGCAGAATGTTTTCTTTGCCAGTTTTTAAGATGCCTTTTAAGGAATCAACAGACTTTAAAGATGATAATACTAATGCGGGGTAAATCCCTGCAAGGACACCAATAATACCGACAATAATAAAGGGCACCCAAATATAATCTGAAGGATAGCTGGAAAAAGTTGGAATATCTGTGCCTAATAAACCGCTTATGAAAGGCCTGAATAACTGGTAGAAAATCAATGAAAAGACGGTGGAGATCGATACGATTAATATGGATTCGCTTAGGAACTGTAGCATTAATTGTTTCCTGACCCCTCCCATTACTTTTCTTAAACCGATTTCTTTCATCCGTGAAGTGGACCGGCTGATTGTAATGTTAACGAAATTAATAACCGCCATTAATAAAATGAAAAATGCTATGTATGATAAGGTCCAAAGCATTTTCCTTACCGACGCATTGCCGGAATAATAATCTGCTAAAGGCGCCAGCTCTACCTTTAGATTTTTCCTGATCGGATCAGGAGCATTTTGTTTGATCAGCTGTGCTAGTGGTTTTTCCAGATCTTTCGGGCTTACACCTTCTTGTAGTTCGATATAACCCAGTATATAAATATTGAACCATACATCCATATTTCTTCCGAAGAAGCTTGAGGAACTTGCAGGGATAAATATTTGATTGTTTTCGCCTCCGAAATAGGTAACAGAATTTCTGCCTGGGGCGTCCATAACTCCGGTGATTGAAAAATCGTGTTTAGTCCCTGAAAAGCTTTCAATACTAAGCGTTTCTCCCAGCACATCTGTTTTACCAAAATACTTAAGAGCTAGGCCTGCCGATATCACAACTGTATAAGGTGCATTCAGAGCAGTTTTTGGATTGCCATGGATTAGTTTAAAACCATACATCGAGAGCATAGTGCTATCGCCCAGCTGTAAGCTCTCTCTAAAAATTTTATCGCCTTTAGAAACATTAGAGCCTATGCCGTCCCAGCGAAAATAGTTAGAAACTAAATTTGGATACTCATCTTTTAATGCCTTCGCCAGCGCACCAATGGTAGTGTATTCTAGCCCCATATTAGGATCTTTCCACTTGCTTTGCAAAATATACTGCCTATTCGGATTTTTAAGCTGTTTATTTACTTGAAGCTCAGACCATACATAACCCGAAATCAGCATAGCAAACGCAATACCTATAGACAGGCCGAGGATATTTATTGCAGAGAACGCCTTAGTATTCCATAAGTTGCGCCAGGCGATTTTGAAGTAGTTTTGTATCATGGTTTTTGAGGTATGAGCTGTCAGGTATCAGCTGTCAGCTTATGTATGTCGTTTTATTTTAGCGATGAGCTATGAGCAGTCAGCTATCAGCTCTGTTTCCGGTTTGTGGCCGTATTCTTACTTAAAGTCAATCGCTACCCTTCCCCCTACTGCTTTTACGTTAACCGGTATACCACCGCCATTCAACGTCCCGTTTATTTCGTCATCTTCCTTTGTGCCATTGAAATTAGTTAAGGCGTTAGTTTTGATTTTAGAGGCATGCAGATTTAAATTTAAACCCTGTTTATCAGGAACCTGCAAATCGATACTACCACTTGAAGTAGAGAGCTTAACATGTTTACCTAATTGAGTTAGCGCAACCTCAATGTTTCCTCCGCTGGTAGAAGCGTCGATGCTGCCCGCCATCTCCTGCAAATCAATTCCCCCGCCTGAAGTATGTGTGCTAAGCTCTCCTTTTATGTTGTTTCCATAAATAGAACCGCCGCTGGTTTTAGCTTCAATAGTGCCATCTAAATTGTTAAAGGTTAGCGAGCCTCCTGATGTGAAAAGATGTATGTTGCCCTTGCAATTACTTGCTTTAATACTGCCACCGCTGGTTTTTAAATAAATATCATTGCTTGAATTAGATACCCGAATACTACCGCCAGATGTTTTCCCATTGATCTTTCCTTTCAATTTATCCAGGTCGAGGTTGCCACCGCTAGTGTTAAAATTTTGGGTGCCCGATAAATCAGATAATTGGATACCTCCGCCGCTTGTTTGCAAGTCCGTAGAAATATCAGAAGGTACAAATACTTGAAAGGAGATATTCAGCTGCTTTTTCCAGTCCAGGTTTTTGGTTTTCTTTTTAGCAACAACTTCCAGTTGGTTGTTCGTTACAGAAATACTTAATTCATAATCCTCATCTAATCGCCTTTGAAGCTCTTCTTTTGATGGAGCGGTGTTGTTCTTGGTGTTATTTGCCCGCACATAAACTTCCAACCGTGCTTCGCCTGTGCTTATGCCAGTAACATCAATGCTGCCTCCGGAAGTCCTTGCGTAAACATTCCTTATGGTTTCTTTTGCTAAGGATTTCGTTAAGAATAAATCCTTGTCCGGATTTGATTGCCCCTGTACTATTAAGCTTAAGAAAATTATAATAAATAGTGGGAATAGGGATTTTTTCATAATATGATTAGTATTTATCGGTTTGAATTTTTTGTTTGTATTTGGGTGCTAATAGTTGCTTTTACTCGGTTTTTAAACTTTTAACCGGGTTTGCTAAAGCTACTTTCAGCGCTTGAAAACTCACCGTTATCACGGTGATTAATATGGCCATCAATGCAGCAACGCCAAACACCCACCAGGAAATTTCAATTCTATACTCATACTGTTTAAGCCAGCCCGACAGAAAATACCAGGCAATTGGCATTGCAACAAAGCAGGCCACAGCGACAAGCACGAGAAATTCGACTGAGAGCAGGTGCCACAGATTAAATACTGTGGCTCCCAGAACCTTCCGTATGCTTATCTCTTTATCTCTTCTTTCTGCCATAAACGATGTCAGCCCCAGTAAGCCCAGGCACGAAATAAAAATGGCCAGAGTAGCAAATACAGTTGAAAGGTTGCCTATACGTTTTTCGGCTTCAAACTTTTTTTCGTAGTCCTGATCAGCAAACTGGTACTCAAAAGGCACCGAAGGAACTAATTTCTCAAATCTGCCTTTAACTTCAGACAGGGCATCTGCAACCCCCACCCGAGGGTTTAGACGGATAAACATCCAACGTACAGCATCCCTATAATCAACAATATAAATGGTTGGCACCGCCGATTGATAAGGAGATTCCATAATGGGATCTTTAATTACCCCAATTATTTTAAACGGGTATCCATAATATCTGATGATTTCCCCGACAGGATTTCGCAGATTCATGTATTTTGCGGTAGTTTCGTTCACAATTACACTGTAAATATTTCCTTTTGTAATCGATGCTTCCGATACTGAATCCCTTTTAAATTGCCTTGAAAAATCACGGCCATCTTTAAATTTCCAACCCACTGTTTTGCCAAAATCATGTGAGACAGATACGTTTGCCCAATCGTCCCGAATCTTATCCGCTGTTTTCCCTTTCCATTCAAATTTTCCGGAGCTTGTCCTGTCCCAAACTCCAGTTAAAGGGCTGGAGGAAAGTGCGGTGTTTAAGGCAAGTCCCGAATTTTTTAACTCCACGCTCAGAACATCAGCCTTTTTAAGCAGATCGGGAGACGTGACTTGGATTGCCAGTAAGCCATCTTTTTCATAACCCACAGGCCGATTCCTGGCGTGTTGAATTTGCAGATATACAACCAGGGTTCCGATAATCAAGGCTACAGATACACTGAATTGCAGCACCACTAAAACTTTACGCGGAAGCGTTGAAAACTGGTTTAGCTGAAATCTGCCTTTAAGTACGTTTACCGGATTGAAGGATGATAAATAAAACGCCGGATAGCTTCCCGCCGCTAATGTAGTGAAAGCTATAAACAGCAAACTGGCTAACCAAAAGAAAGGATTTAGCCAAACCATGCTTATTTGCTTACCTGCAAGACTATTGAACCAGGGCAATGTAATAGTAACCAGCAAGAGCGCAAACAAAAAGGCTATTAACACTACCAGTAATGATTCGGTTAAAAATTGCTTAATCAACTGCTTCTTATCCGAACCGATAGATTTCCTTACACCTACTTCTTTAGCTCGCTTTTCGCTTCTGGCGGTACTTAAATTTATAAAATTAATGCAGGCCAATAGCAAAACAAAGATACCGATGATGCCAAACATCCATACAAATTGAATCCTTCCGCCCGCATTTACGCCGTTCTTCCATTCTGAATATAAGTGCCAGCGACTCATCGGATTCAAAAAGACCTGAATATTAAATTTCTTTCCTTCTTTATCCATATTAAAATGAATAGCATCTTTTATCCGGGCAGAAACTGCCTCGAAAGAAGTATTAGATTGCAACTGCACATACATAATAAACGACTTATTTGTCCAGTCATTAATGGCCTTGGCCCTCCACTTTTCAGTGGCGTTCGCTAAATCCCAGTGAGCGATAAACTTCACCGAGTGAAATTCAGTATTGTAAGGAAGGTCTTTATAAACGCCATTGACCTTAACATCCATTAGATTATTGATGCGGATAATTTTATTTAAGGGATTGCTTTTACCGAATAGCGCTGTTGCTGTAGATGAAGATATTAGAACGGATGAAAGATCCTTGAGGCCATCTCGGCTCCCCTTTATCATTTCAAGTGAGAGCAAGTCAGGAGCTTCTGCTTGCATAAATCGTCCGGGATTGCTAATTTTTTTCTGTTGATAAGAAAGGATAGATTGCTCGTTATGGCCAGACATAACAATCCGCTTGAAACTACTTCCGTACTTATTTCGCAGCTCAAACTCCAGGGGGCGGGGCACCGACCAATCAGTGCCCACTTCACCGTTAATGGATCTGTGGCTATATACTTGAGCAATCGTATCATAGTTTTTGAAGCTCCTGTTCCAGGATAGTTCATCCCAAATCCATAAGCTGATTAGTATGGCGACAGCCATTACTACAGCCAGGCCTGAAATGTTAATCAAGGCAGATACCTTACTCTTCGAGAGGTTCCGCCAGGCGATTTTTAAGTAGTTTTTTAACATCTCAATTATTATTCACATTCTAAATTCTTTACAGGGTTTTCGTTTGCTGCTTTCAATGTCTGACCAACCAGTGCAACCAAAGCAAGGCCTGTCATAAATACCCCACTCAGTACTCAATAATCGACATATAAGGTCACAAAAATGAAGGCTGTTAAACCTAACGCTAACCCGGCAATGTTTAAAAAATTATACCATTTGCCTTTTAGAAAGGCACGAGCGGCAATTTTGAAGTCCGATTTATTCATGGCTGTGCTTTATTTTTAACATGATACAGTTTCGCTTTAATGGCTGATTGCTAGTCGGAATCACGTTTTCAATGTCTTTTTATCTCACCGGAACCTATAATCCTCTCCAGAGCTGATTGCTGATTGCTCAAAGCTGACAGCTCTTTTTATTCTGTTCTCAAACTTTTAATCGGATTTGCTACCGCCACTTTCAGCGCTTGAAAACTCACCGTTACTAAAGCCACCAACATGGCTGCACACCCTGCCAAAGCAAACATCCACCACTGTATTTCAATGCGGTAAACAAAACCATGAAGCCATTTATTCATCATCCACCAAGCCAGTGGAAATGCTATTAAAGTTGCAACAAGCACCAGCTTAACAAAATCTTTTGAGAGCATAACCATCAGATTGTTGACCGAAGCACCCAGAACTTTCCGAATACCTATCTCTTTTGTTCTAATTTCTGCATTAAATGCAGCCAAACCGAAAAGGCCCAAACATGAAATAAGGATAGCGAGGCCTGCGAAATAAATAGAGAGGGTTGAGATACGTTTTTCTGACACATATAAGGCTTGATAATCATCATCCAAAAACTTGTAATCAAATACAAAGCCCGGACTGAATTTTTTGTATAGAGCTTCTACGCTTTGTAGCGTTTCTTTTTCTTTACCAGCTGTTATTCTACCCAGAATTAGGTTGGTCTGTTGCGGATTGTATCTAAAAACCAGGGGGGCAATCGCTTCATGTAAAGAGAGGATATGAAAATCTTTAACTACGCCTACAATATCCATATCCTTCCCCCACATTCTAACGGTAGTGCCAATAGGGTTTTTAAGTCCCATCGCTTTAATAGCAGTTTCGTTAAATATTAGCTTTGTAGAATCAGAACCAAAATTTCCAGAGAAATCTCGTCCTTCTGCAAAATGAATTCCAAGCATTTTTATCAGGCCATCATCAATTGTCAGCACCCCAAAGTTTGTGAGGTCATCTTCTTTTTTACCCGGCCAGGATATCCCATAGGTTGCTGAATTCAGGTTGTTTTGAACCACACTTGTTTGTATAGTGGATGCATTTTCAATCCCCGGTATTTTTTTCAATTCCTCTAGAAAGGGTTCCCGGCTTTGTCTGATATTATCATTTATATCAAATTGAATAACGTTGGACTTATTATAGCCGATATTTTTAGATTGTATGTAATCCATCTGGCCGGATGTAACCAACACTGAGACAATTAAAACAAGGGAAATCGCGAATTGAAAAATAACCAAGCCTTTTCTTGCAAACAGTTCACTAATTGAAGTGTGTAGTTTTCCCTTCAATACCAATACTGGATCAAACTTTGAAAGGTAAAAGGCAGGATAACTTCCGGATAAAACGCCAATGATGAGCGTTACTCCTAACGTGATTGCGATTATCTTTCCATCAGGGTTAAAAGTCAGTTGTTTACCTGTTAATGAACTAAAAAACGGTAAAACCATCACGACAATAATTACAGCGAGAATTAGTGATAAGAAGGCCGTAAAAATTGCTTCGCCTAAAAACTGTATAATAAGTGTAGGCCTTGTGGCTCCTATAGTTTTTTTTATTCCGACCTCCTTAAGCCGCCTTGATGCTCTAGCGGTGGCCAGATTCATGAAATTGATACAGGCAATTACTAAAATCAGGATAGCAATTATGGAGAATGTTTTTACATATTCAATCCTTCCGCCAGTTTGTACGCCATTTTCGTACTTGCCATATAAATAGGCGCTTGAATAAGGCCTAACAAAGAGCGAAAAGATGCTTTGTTGTTTCTGATAATCAGAAAGGAGATTGGATATCTTTTGGTTGAATCTATCAACATCAGTTCCATTCTTTAACACGATGTAGGTTGAAAACGGTTCGTTATTCCAGCCTTTTAAGTTAGGTATAAGTTGAATTAATAAATCGTAATTCCATACAAAATCGAAGTCCAGCGAGCTCTTATCCCCGGGTTTGCTAAACACCCCTGAAACGATGGATCGCTTCTTTCCGATAAATTCCCAGTCAATTGTTTTTCCAATAGCCTTCCGGGCAGAACCAAATAAACTTATGGCAAGGTTTTCTGAGATAACGATACCGTTTTTTTCAGACAACGCCTTTTGTTTATTGCCTTGAATCAGTTTGAATGAAAACACATTAAAGAAATCTTTACCAGCAAACATGCCGCTGCCTTTTATTATTTTATTAGTGGAGGCAAGCTGAATATCTATTGAAGTAGATACTGGCACGGCCGCCTCTATTTCGGGCAGGTCTTTTAACATGGCTTCGGCCAATGGCCCTTGAGTGGATTCACTAACAATGATTTCCCCCTGATCCTTATGTGTCTCCATTACCTGAAAAAGCCGGCTGTCTTTTTCATGAAACTTGTCAAAATTTAATTCATCATTCACCCAGAGATAAATTAATAAAGCACAAGCCAAACCGGTAGAAAGACCGATTAAATTAATAAAGAACGTTTTTTTTGAACGTTTGAAGTTTCTAAAGATCAGGAGCAGAGTATGTTTAAACATAATTTTAGCATTGTAATTGTCGCACTTAAAATTTTCGAATTCTGTCACCTCATCTATTGAGGGGTTATCTTTAAGTTAGCAAATGCCCCCGAAGAATTATTACCAACCCATAATGCAATTGCACCTCTTGTTGTAGGTGACAACTTCTCTACTTCCAGACATGGCCTAGTCTCATTATTTACAAAGGCTTTAATTGTCTTTCCCTTCACGATGAGTTTAACATGAAACCAATCATTGGCATTTGTCACCGATGTAACGTTGCTTTCATATTTGCCCGGCCATGTTTCCCTTAATTTTTCCCAGGGATAGTGAGGGATTGAAATATATTGCACTGCCCTGTGGCGTCTTGCTGTATCTGCATTAAAAAAATTGAACGGCCTGAAATATATGGCATCGTACGAACTATCTTTTTGTACATGAAAAGCTATTCCTACAAAGCTTTGCCCCATGGCATCTTTGCCTTTAATATCAGCTTCAATAATTCCCGAAGAGAACTCTATATCTTTTAAAACCATAGCGCCATCCCCAGGCGATTCCGTTAAAAAAACTCCGTTCCTCCCGTTCTCATTAATTGCTTTTGCAAATCGGTTAATAAGATTCCAGCTATTCTTTTCTATCAGATTAGGTGAAATAGTTTGTGCTTTTAGTGTTATGCTAAAACATAGCATTGCTAAGATTAAATGAAAACCAGCAGGTTTATTTTTCATGATTTCATGTACGTTTTTTATTGTACTATTTGTTAAATATCATTTAAAATCCACTGTTACTTTTCCGTTTCCTGATTACGGGAATCCCTCCACCCATTCAGTGTCTTGCAATAAGAAGGACAAGTGTATTAACATGGCTAATTGTGTTTACTCAGTCCTTAAACTCTTTACCGGATTTACCAAGGCTGCTTTAACAGCCTGGAAGCTAACCGTTAACACAGCAATTAAAATTGCAAGCACTCCGGCCAGGGCAAAATACCACCATTGCCACTCTATTCGGTAAGCAAAATCCTGCAGCCACTTATTCATTATAAAATACCCTAAAGGCCAGGCAAAAAGATTTGAAATAAGAACAAGGCTCAAATAATCTTTTGAAAGAAGGTTTATAATACTGGCAATTGGAGCACCCAAAACTTTCCGAATGCCGATCTCTTTTAACCGAAGGCTAATACTGTACGAAATCAAGCCAAATAAACCTAAACAAGCAATAAAAATGGAAAAGATAGAAAAGCCTGTAAATAGTTTTGCCCTTGTTGCTTCGGTTTTGTACAGATCTACAAAAGAATCCGATAAAAACTCGTATTCAAACGGACGGTGAGGCAAATACTTTTTCCAGAGTTTTTCGGTGTAGGCTAATGCCTCTTTTGCATTTTTACCCTGAATTTTAATTGAGAGCTCATCAACATCAGTATCAAGAAAAAAGATCATGGGTTTTATAGGGTTGTACATGGCTTCAAAATATACGTCTTTCACCACTCCAACTATCCTTCCTTTCTTCGAACCGTACTCGATATCCTTTCCAATAGCTTTGTTTGGATCAGCAAAGCCAATAGTTCTTAAAGTAGATTCATTAATAATAAAGGCGTTACTATCAGTAGAAAAAGCTTTGTTAAAATTTCTTCCAGCCAACAACTTAAGCTCATAGATCGGTATAAAGTCGAAGTCAACCTTTACATAATTTACCATGGGGGTTTCTACCCGTTCATTGCCTCTGCTGGTTTTTATACTTCCACGGGTATTAGAAAGGCTGTATGACGGAACCTGATCTGATAAAGAAGCATCTTGTACGAAGGCACTTCTTTTCAAATCGGATTTAAAGGCTTCAAAATTGGGCGACAGTTCATTGTAAAAGGGCAGGCGAATAATCTGTTCTTTATTGTACCCCAGCTCTTTGGTTTGCATAAACTGTAATTGCTTATAAATAACAATGGTACCCACCAGTAAAATGATAGTAATAGTAAATTGAAAAGTTACCAATACTTTTCTCAGGGCTGTATTCCTCGATCCTGAACTAAGCTTTCCCTTCAAAACTTTTACAGGGTCAAACCTGGAGAGAAAAAATGCCGGGTATCCCCCCGCAGCTAAACCCATTACTATTATTAAAGCAAACAAGAATAAAAAGACGGTGAGAAAATTTAAATCAACTACTGAAAGGTCTTTATCTATTACCTGGTTAAACTGTGGTAATAAGGTTAATACCAATATAATGGCCAACAGAACAGATACTACACAAATTACAAACGTTTCGACCAAAAACTGTTTCATAATCTGGAACCTAAAAGCCCCTGCTACTTTTCTAATTCCTATTTCTTTAGCTCTTGATGCAGATTGGGCAGTAGTTAGATTGATGAAATTAACACAGGCAATAATTAAAATTAATAGCGCGATACAGCTAAAGGTATATACATATTTTATGTCTCCATCAGAATCCATCAGGTGAGAAGAATAAAGATGGATATCGGTTAACTTTTGTAAGTGAAGCCCAGTCCATTTATTGGCCTTTTCGCCCATGTGTTTATTCAGAAAGGCAGGAAATTGTGCTTCTATCTTATCCGGCGACAGATTTTTAGGGAGAACTAAGAAGGTTCTATAACTATTATTATCAAACCGGGTATCCATATCCTTGTCGCCAATTCTTTCATCGTACATTGTTTTAAAGGATACAAATATCTCTCTTCGAATGCTTGAGTTTTTTGGTAATGCTTTTATTATCCCGGTTATTTTTACATTAATTTTATCGTTGGTCATTTGAATAACCTGGCCAAGTGGATCTTTTTCTCCAAAGTATTTTGTAGCTATCTCTTGGGTTATTACAGCAGAAAAGGGTTCAATAAGTGCAGTTCGGGCATCACCTTTTAATAATTCAATAGAAAATACATCAAAAATATTTTCATCGGCCATAAAGACCCGTTCATTAAAAACCTTTTCACCATGAGTAAAAAGCATACCTCCACCGCTTATTCTTAAAACCTGCTCAATTTCAGGAAAGTCATTTTTAACACGCGGGCCAAAAGATGCGGCTATATAAGGGAGATTTAAATACGTTGCCCCATCCTTTTCTTTAAACTCCCTGGTAATCCGGTATGTTCTATCCGCCTTTTTATGGAACTTATCATAACTGAGTTCATTAGCGATATAAATAACGATGATGAAGAAGCAGGTAAGGCCCGCCGTCAGCCCAAAAATATTGATGAACGAGGATATTTTATTCCTGGTTAGGTTTCTGATAGCGATTTTTAAATAGTTCTTTATCATGTTGTTATTTTAGCTTTGAGCTGTCAGGTAACAGCTGTCAGCTCTTGTATGTCGTTTAGTTTAGCAGTCAGCTTTTAGCATTCAGCCTGTTTTCCTATCTTTAATCAGATTGCATTAAGCTGATAGCTCAAAGCCATTAAGGCGCTTGTCCGGAGCTGATTGCTGTTTGCTCAACTCTGATTGCTAGCCGGAATCAGTTTTCAATGCCTTTTTATCTCACCCGAACCTGTAATCCTACTTTTTGTAAGCTGCGCATTGCCCTTATAATTTACATCTCCCGATCCTGCTATTGTTGCTTCAAGAGATTTGTTTGCCGTAACATTAACATCGCCTGAACCTGCAATTGATATGGAGCATATGTCGCTCTTCAATCCAAAGGCACTGATATCTCCGGAACCTGAAATGCGAAGAGATTGCTTCTTAACGTCTCCGGAAGACACCTGAACATCGCCAGATCCTGATATTGATAAATCAAGGTCATCAGCTGCTAATACACCTAATTGCGCATCTCCACTTCCACTTACTGCGATAAGCAGATGCTGCTGTGCTTTTATCTTTCCTTTAATGCTGATGTTCCCGGAACCGCTTGAGCTTATTTTTACGTTTGTTGCAGAAATATCTGATTTACAATTTAAATCCCCCGATCCCCCTCGGGCAATACCTTCGAGCCGTTTGTAAGTGATATATACTTTTGTGCGGATATCCTGATAGTTCCCCTTTTCCACATAGACTTTTAAACTATTTTGGTTCACTTCTGTAATTATCTTTTTAGGATCAATTCCTTCAGCTTCAATCCTAACCGATTCCTCGTCTCCCTGTTCTACGAACGTATCGAAGGCTCCACTTACATCTATTTTAGTAAAGGAAGAAGGCTTTCTTGTTTCGGTTCCTTGAGAGAATACAATACATGGGATCAAAAGGAATCCGATGGCTAATAACTGTTTTGTAGTTTTCATATTTTTTTAGCTATGAGCTGTCAGCAATCAGCTTTCAGCTCGTGTATATCGTGTTGTTTAGCGATGAGCTTTGAGCTGTCAGCCTTTGTCTATTATATGTTCTTGCTATCTTTAATCAGATTGCATTAAGCTGATACCTAATACCTGATTGCTCAAACCCATTAAGGCGCTTGTTCAGAGCTGACACCTCACTGCTCAAAGCTCACAGCTCCTTCATTCTGTTCTCAAACTCTTCACCGGACTTGCCATAGCCACTTTTATCGTCTGGAAGCCTATGGTTAATAATGCAATAGATAAAGCAATACAACCCGCCCCTCCAAGTATCCACCAACTAATGGTAATGCGGTATGCGAAATCTTCAAGCCATTGACTCATTACTAACCAAGCGATGGGGTAAGAAATTGCCACAGCGATTAGCACCAGTATTAAAAATTCTTTGGAAATCATGATGACAATGCTGCTAATGTCTGCGCCAAGCACTTTCCGAATACCAATTTCCTTGGTACGCTGTATGGTACTGTAGGAAGCTAAACCCAATAGCCCCAAACATGAAATAAAAATGGCCAGAATTGCAAAGTTCAAAAACAGCTTTCCAAATCTTTCCTCAGCACGATACTGTCTATCAAAAGATTCATCTAAAAAGGAATAGCTGAATGGCTTGTTAGGCATAAGTGTTTTCCAATTTCTTTCAATAGAAGCAATTGTTGCAGGTAAATTACCGGCTTCGAGTTTTACAGAAATAAGGTTAGATTCTTTGAAATTAATGCGCATTGTCAAAGGCTTGATGGTTTCCTGCAATGAACGAAAATGGAAATCTTTGACAACCCCGATAATTTTTCCTTCCTGGCCCCATTGCTTGAAACGTTTTCCAATGGCAGCCTGCGGAGAATTGTAACCAAACATTTTGACAGCAGTTTCATTCAATATAATAGCCTGGGTAGTATCGGTACCAAAATCTCTGGAGAAGGCACGGCCCGCCAGTATTTTTATATTGAACTGTTTAATGTAGTCGTAATCAATATAATATAAATCCAAATTGGCTATTTGCAGAGCGCCTTTGTTATTTTCAACTTCAGAGTAAGCAACAGAATTTCCCTCGCCAGGAACACTGGAAGACATGGTTGTGGATGTAACAGCAGGTAAATCCGCTATCGCTTTTTTGAAAGCTAGTTTAGCAGGATCACCTTCTGTAGGTATAATCATCGTTTGATCTTTATTGAAACCCAGGTCATCGTTGCGCATATAATTCATCTGGTTATAAACTACAATGGTTCCTATGATCAATGTGATCGATATCGTAAATTGCGCTATCACCAGGCCTTTTCTTAATATAATCCCCCGATTACTCTTTACAAAACGCCCTTTTAACACTGCCACAGGCTTGAATGACGATAATACCAGCGCCGGATAAATGCCTGCCATCAAACCAATGCCGATTGCTGAAAAAAACAAAATCAAAAGATGGTGCAGATTTGCAAAAATGCCCTGGCTAATGCTTTTCCCGGATAATTCATTAAACAATGGAAGGAGTAAAATGGAAAGAACAACAGTTATCAAAAAGGCTATTAAACACACTGTTACTGATTCACCTATAAACTGGCCAGCCAGTTGTTTTTTTGCTGCGCCTGCTACTTTACGTATCCCTACTTCTTTTGCCCTATCTGTGGAACGGGCAGTAGTAAGGTTGATAAAGTTGGCGCATGCTATTAAAAGGATAAAAATGGCGATGACAGAAAATACGTAAACATTATAAATATTGCCATTTTTAGAACCATCTCTGGTAGAGTACAGATATACGCCCCTCAAGGGTTCCAGAAAAAAAGTAAAATGAGACTGTGCCCGCTTCAGATTTTTGCCATAGTATTTTTCGATAAATGCAGGAAGCTTAGCTTCTAAGGCTTTGGGATCAGTTCCAGATTTTAATAATAAAAAAGTAGTAACTCCAAAATTGTCGCATTGTTCATCGATTTTTGGATCAATATTCTGAGTTAATGTCGTCATGGACAGTAACATATCCGCCCGTATCTGTGAATTCCCCGGTATATCTTTCATAATACCGGTTACTGTTGCAATTCTGCTTTTATCTGTAAGCAATAAAGTTCTACCGATAGGGTCTGCATTTCCAAAATATTTTTTGGCAGCCGTTTCAGAAAACACAATACTGAACTGATTTTTTAATGCTGTTTGTACATTACCTTTAATTAATTTAAAATCGAAAACATTAAATAAAGACGAATCTGCCAATAAGGCGTTTTCCTTGAATTTTACGTTCCCGTTTCTCACCAACATACTCGTTCCATAAGTGCGAACAAATAATTCTATCTCAGGGAATTCGCTTTTTAAATTCGGTGCAAATGGCCAGGAAGTAGAATTCCAATTCAGCGTTTCCGTTGGTGTTTTTATATCTGTAACCAGCCGATAAATTCGGTTGGCCTTTGTATGTTGAGAATCGTAGCTTAGCTCAAAGCTCACATACAGAAATATAAGAAAGCAGGCCGTCATAGCAACAGTAAGCCCCATGATATTTATGAACGAAAAGACTTTATGCTTCCATAAATTCCTTACTGCTATCTTCAAATAATTTTTTAGCATATTTTTTTTGCTATAAGCTGTCAGCAATTAGCTTTCAGCTTGTGTATATCGTGTTGTTTAGCGATGAGCTTTGAGCCTAGGGCGCTGGTTGCTCAAAGCTATTAAGGCGCTTGTCCAGAGCTGATTGCTGGTTGCTCAAAGCTGACAGCTATCTTTCTACTCCGTTCGTAAACTTTTTACAGGATTTGCCATAGCCGCCTTTATTGCCTGAAAACTGACTGTTAACAAAGCAATTGATAATGCAGTGCAACCCGCTCCTGCAAATGCCCCCCAACTGATGGTTATGCGGTAAGCAAAGTCATGAAGCCATTGTTCCATTGCCCACCATGCGATAGGAAAAGCAATTGCTGCGGCGATTAACACAAGTATCAAAAATTCTTTTGATAGCATCGTTACAATACTGCTAACACTTGCGCCAAGCACTTTCCGAACACCAATTTCCTTAGTACGCTGTATAGTACTATAGGAAGCTAAACCAAGCAACCCTAAACATGAAATAAAAATGGCCAGAACAGCAAAGTTGAAAAACAACTTTTCAAATCTTTCTTCACCACGGTACTGCTTATCAAAAGATTCGTCTAAAAAGGAATAGCTGAATGGCTCATCAAGGATGAGGGCTTTCCATTTCCTTTCAATCGAAGCAATTGTTGAATTTAAATTGCGAGGTTCAAGCTTTATAGACATCAGATTACATTGACTTAGGTTTATTCGAATACTCAAAGGTTTTATGCTTTCCTGCAATGAACGAAAATGAAAGTCCTTAACAACCCCTATGATCTTTCCTTCCCGGCCAGACTGTTTGAAACGCTTACCAATGGCCTCACGGGGAGAGCTATAGCCAAATACTTTTACAGCAGTTTCATTCAATATAAGAGCCTGGGTGCTATCGGTACCAAAATCTCTGGAGAAAGTACGGCCCGCCACCAATTTTATCTTGTACTGATTTATATAATCATAATCAACATTATAAAAATCAATACCGGCTACTTGCATCTCGCCGTTTTTATTTTCAATTTCAGATAGATCTGCGGCATTACCGTTTCCCGGGACACTGGAAGATAAAGTTGCTGATTTAACGGCTGGTATTTCTGATATCGCTTTTTTGAACGCTAATTTAGTAGCATCAAGTCCAGTGCGTATAACAATCATTTGATCTTTATTAAAACCCAGGTCGCTATCTCGCATATAGTTCATTTGTTTGTAAACAATAAGGGTCCCTATAATCAAAGAAATGGATATAGTAAATTGTGCAATCACCAGTCCCTTTCTCAAAATAGATCCCCGGCTACCTGTTACAAAACGTCCTTTTAGTACTGCTACAGGCTTGAATGAAGAAAGTACCAGCGCCGGGTAGAGGCCAGCCAGTAAGCCGATACCAATTGCTCCAAAAAGCAAGGCTAGCACAGGATATGAATTTGTAAAAATGCCTTCGCTGATGGTCTTACCAGATAATTCATTGAACAATGGAAGTAGTAAAATGGAAAGACAAATGCTTATCAAAAAGGCTATTAAACATAGGATTACTGTTTCTCCTATAAACTGGCCTGCCAATTGCTGTTTGGCCGCACCTGCTACTTTACGCACTCCTACTTCTTTTGCCCTATCTGCTGAACGGGCAGTAGTAAGATTAATAAAGTTGATACAGGCGATCAAAAGGATAAAAATAGCGATGACAGAGAATATATATACATTACGAATTTTACCATTCTTAACATCTCTGGTAGAACCATCTCTGGTAGAGTACAGATACACATCCCTTAACGGCTCAAGAAAAAAAGTGAAATACGCCTGGCTTTGCTTTTGCTGTTTGCCAATGTACTTCTCAATAAATGCAGGAAATTTTGCTTCTAAAGCTTTATAATTAGTTCCGAATCTTAAGAGTAAGAAAGTAATAGCTCCAAAATCATTCCATTTTTCGTCCAGTTGCAGATCGGGATTTTGAGTTAATGATGACATAGATTGTAGCATATCGGCCCGTATCTGTGAATTCTCAGGTATATCTTTCATGATGCCTGTTACAGTTCCTGCCCTACTCTTTCCCAATATTAATCTTTGGCCAATTGGGTCTGCGTTCCCAAAATATTTCTTTGCTGCCGTCTCAGAAAGCACAATGCTAAACTGATCTTTTAACGCTGTCTTCGGATTCCCTTTGATTAATTTAAAATCGAAAATTTGAAATAATGAAGAATCTGCGAACAAGGTATTTTCTTCAAATTTTATATTCCCTTTTCTCACCAAAGTATTTGTTCCAAGAGTACGAACAAATGATTCTATTTCTGGAAATTCAACTTTTAAATTGGGGGCAAATGGCCAGCAGGTAATACTCAAATTCATGGATTCTGTTGGTGTTTTTACATCTGTAACCAGCCTGTAAATCCGATCAGCCTTTGTATGGTCAGAATCATAGCTTAATTCAAAGTTTACATATAAAAATATAAGAAAGCAGGCCGTCATCCCAACAGCAAGCCCCATGATATTTATGAATGAAAAGACCTTATGCTTCCATAAATTTCTTACTGCTATTTTCAAATAATTTTTTAGCATATTTTTTAGCTATGAGCTGTCAGCAATCAGTTTTCAGCTCGTGTATATCATGTTATTTAAGCGATGAGCTATTAGCTTTCAGGCCAGAGCTGATTGCTCAAACCTGACAGCTCCTCCCTCCCCCCTACTATACAAGGATGTGCCAAACCTATAATACATTCATTATCTGTACTTTTCATTTTTTTAAACGATAAAATCGTTCGTATCCGAACATAGGGGTGTACGATAACGATACAAGTTTTTTAACCAAAACAATAAACAAAATATGGAATCCTTCCGCTTGTAAGGCTATTAAGTTAAGTGAATCCTAAAAACTCCATATAACCTTCTATTTTGTCCAAAGGACTCCTGTGGAGGAGCTACTGTATATATACTAGTTTTTGGTATTTAGGCGATTTGCAGGAGGGCATTTGAAATAGGCAGAACCCTTGATTCGGAGGTGGTGCCTTGTGATTGCCTGGATAAAAACTGCGAAGCACTCATTGAGACCCTTTTAGAGAAAATTAATACCTCAATAATTCACTTATCAGTGAGGCTGTGTATGAGGAAGGTGCATTGTCGGGTTTCTGAAGCGGTGGGATGTGCGGAAAGAGAAAGGCCGGCGCAGCACCGTGCGGCTGATAAGGGAACTGCGAAGCACTCATTGAGTCCTTATAGAGAAATTTAATATCTCAATAATTTGCGCTGAGGAATGTGCGAAAAAAGGCACCTCGCAAGGCACTAGATTTATTCACACGTTAACTGTTTTCTAAAGTGTTCATGATATTGCTTCGCTAAGTATTGTTTCTTTTCATCGAAGTGAAAAAGAAAAAAGGTACAAAAGCAACCAGCTGAATCTACAGGAAAGGTGTACACACGGTAGCTTTTGTCCAAAGGACTCCGTAGAGGAGACCTGTCCCGAGAATTCGGGAAGGGATAGGGATGAAGCTAAAAAAAGCAATTTAGAGCTCCTTTAAGTGTTTGTTAAGGTAAATTCGGGTCGATGGCAATAATAAAATATCTGCGTTGAATTTCCGCCGCAAACTGCTTAACCAATGCCTTTTTACCTTTAACCAAAACGCCCATTCTTTATCTCACAGTCAATAGATTCCCCAGTTAGTAAAATATTCTTGCCCCATCAGATAACAATCTCATAATCTTGTATTTGACTTAAAAAATGAGTAATTTTCATTCTACTCTACCAAGTTCTTATCCATAAATAAACCTTTGGTGCCATTGCCGGAGTGTTGGCTCTTTTACTCCTTTTTTCTTAGCTCAAATGAATCAATTGAATAAACATATTTCGTTTGAAAACACCATTGAAATGGCGTTTAATAGCATAAGCGATATATTTTTTATTCTGGATAAGGGCTATAGGTTCCAATACCTGAATGACAGTGCAGCCTCCTTTTTTAAAGTGCCAAAATTCGAAGCGGTAGACAAACTTCTTTGGGATGTGTACCCCTTTGAAGAGAAATACACACTTTCAGATATTTTATTTAAAGCTTTTTTTGCAGATGAGAAGGTTTCCGATGAGTACTACTCTATCAGCCATTCCCGATGGTTTAATATTACGGCATATACCTGGCAGAATGGCATAGCCGTGATTATGGCCGATATTCACAAGAAAAAAATCGAACAGCAAAATTTAAAAAAGAAAGACTCTCAACTAACCCTTATCCTGGATTTTATTCCACATATAGCTTTTATTTTAGCGCCTGATGCGAAGGTCACTTTTTTAAACAAGCGATGGACCGAATACACCGGGCTTGCCATTGAAGAAGGGATGGACCAAAAATGGAAAGAAGTTATCCACCCGCAAGATTACCGCAAGAAGATGCTGATCTGGGAAGAAAAGAGCAAAACAGGACAGCCTTTCGAAACCAAATTCAGGGTAAAAGATTATAAAGGCAGATACCGCTGGCACTCTGACCGTATTGTGCCAATACCATCAGAAGACGGCTCAATTAATATGTGGGTAGGCACAGCAACCGATATTGATGTTTTATATCGCACGCAGAAAAAACTGGAGCATATCAACCAATTGCTACAAACCGTACTTGACCATTCGCCCAGCATCATTTTAATTACCAATTTGATAAAACACACCAATGTTTACAGCAATAAATCCCTTGAACGGGTATTAGGATTTTCGAAGGAATACATTACCCGACATGGCTCTAACTTCCTGGAAAAACATGTGCATCCGGATGACTTGCCTGCTGTCTTTAGAAGTTTATATAAAGCTGGGGAACTCGAATCTGATAACTACGGACGCGAACTGGAACACCGCATTAAAGACAGTTATGGAAACTGGCACTGGTTGTTAATGAAGTCGATAGTATTTCGGCGCAGCCCATCCGGAAAAATAAAAGAGATATTAAACTATTTTACTGATATAACGCCGGTAAAACAAGCGCAGGAGCAACTACAGAAAAGCCTCCACTTCGCCAAACAAATTACAGAAACTTCGCCCGACCTGATTTTGGTTTTTGACATCCGAAAGGAAAAAGTGGTGTATTATAACAAGCCATTGACCTCGGGTGATATTTCTGCCCGGCAGTTAAAGGCATTTGACAGCAAGGATATTAGAAAATCTATACATCCTGACGACTGGCAGGCTTTTAATAAATTCCACAATAGCTTTGTCAAGGCATCTGATGAAGATATGCCGGAAATTGAATACAGAGCGAAAGGTATAGATGGAGACTGGCGCTGGCTAAGTGAGCGGGGCAAGGTTTTTCAAAGGGACAAAAGTGGTAAGGTAGCTCAGTTTATAGCAGTTATACAAGACATCAACGAAAAGAAGATTGCCGCACAAAAGCAACAGGAAAATGATTTGCTAAACCAACTTGTTGCCCGTAAAGACGAGTTTATTAGCGTTGCCAGCCATGAAATAAGGACGCCGCTTACTACAATTAAGGCTTCCATGCAGTTGATGGAACGGCTGATTGAATCGCATAGTGATAAGAAAAAAGTATTAGTCTATATTGGAAAAGCCAATCAGCAGATAAACAAATTAGCCTCTCTCATCTCAGACCTCCTGGACCATACCCGAATCCATGCCGGGAAACTCAAATTGAAAATTGCGCCTTTTTCAGTAAATGAAATGATAGAGAATTGCATTGCCCACCATAAAGAGGAACAAAGAATCATTGTTAAAAACCAGGGTGATATCCTTGTGGAAGGTGATGAAATCCGGCTTAGCCAGGTGCTCAATAACTTTTTAAGCAATGCCATTAAGTATTCGCATAAAAAAAAGGAAGTTATTGTTGAATCGAGCATAGAACGCAAATGCTTAAAGATCGCCGTAACTGATTTTGGCATTGGCATAAAGCAAGAAAAAATGAAAAACTTGTTTTCCCGCTTTTACAGGGTTGATGATTTATCGCAGGAGTTTTCAGGGCTGGGCCTTGGATTATATATTTCGGCAGAAATCATCCGGATGCATAAGGGTAAATATGGAGTTGAAAGCGAAGTTGGAAAGGGATCAACTTTTTGGTTCAAAGTTCCTTTGAAACAACCTGAACTAATAGCACAATCAACAAGTTAGCGGCACTCTCCCTCTCTTTCTTTTTGTAATCGGCTTTGGGTTCATATATTTGGTTTACTAAGAATTAAACTTATGATCCAAAAACATTCTTCGAACCCATTTTCTTTGAACCGTCTTTTATTAGCTCCAATACTTTTTGTAGCTGCAATTCTGGCTTTCTTCCCACTTTCGGCTTCGGCAAAAAAACCTTTACGGGTTCTTTTGATTACAGGTGGCTGCTGCCATAACTATCCGTTCCAAACCAAGGCATTGCAAGATGCGTTAGGCAAGCTTACAACAGCAAATTGGACAGTTGTTAACGAGGGCGGCACCGGTACAAAGGCGGAAATAAATCTTTACGAGAATAAGGATTGGGCAAAGGGCTATGACGTTGTTGTACATAACGAATGCTTTGCCGATACCCAGGATTCTTCTTATATCAAAAAAATCACCTCTGCGCATTATAAAGGCGTACCTGCTGTAGTGATTCACTGTGCAATGCACACTTACCGCTCAGCAAAAACAGATGATTGGCGCCAGTTTCTGGGAGTTACCAGCCGCCGGCACGACCACCAAAGCCGATATCCGGTAAAAAAAACAAACCCTAAACATTTTATTTTGGAAGGCATGCCTGAAAATTGGGTAGGCCCTAAAGATGAACTTTATATCATTGAAAAAGTGTGGCCACAAACGCAGGTACTTGCCACCTCTGTTAGCGAACGCGACGCCAAGGAACATCCCGTCCTGTGGACTAACAAATATGGAAAAGCAAGGGTATTTGGTACTACCTTCGGCCATTCAGACGAAATGTTCAGCGACCCGGTTTACCTGAACGCTGTTGCAAGAGGACTGCTCTGGGCAGCCGGAAGGGACTAGGCGAGCTGATGCTGAGAGCAGGAGAGCTATTAGCTATTAGCTGTTAGCTCTCCTGCTTATCGCTTATCGCTAATTGCTAATTGCTAATCGCTAATCGCTAATTGCTAATCGCTAATTGCTAATTGCTAATTGCTAATTGCTAATTGCTAATCGCTAATCGCTAATTGCTAATTGCTAATTGCTAATCGCTAATCGCTAATCGCTAATCGCTAATCGCTCACACCTCCCACCCATCGCTGTTTCCCGAAGCGCATTCATCAACTCTTCAACCTTTAAGGGTTTGGAAATATATTCATCCATGCCGGCTTTAAAACAAGCTTCTTTGTCCTCTGGCATTGCGCTGGCAGTCATAGCCACTATTTTAGGTTGAGCAGATGAACCTGAACGAATAACCCTCGTTGCTTCCAGCCCATCCATTTCAGGCATAAGTACATCCATAAGGACGATATCGTATGTTTTCTCCTGTAACATTCCAACAGCTTCTACCCCATTGTTAGCGATGTCCAAATGATATCCTAATTTATTAAGCACCCTGGTAGCCAGTTTTTGATTTATAATATTATCCTCTGCCAATAAAATAGAGAGAGGATACTCCAATGCGAAATCTGCAGACAGTACGTTTGTCTCTTTCTTCCTTTCTTCCCTTTGGATTAAAGCCTTGCTTTCTTTCAATTCTATCTGCAAAGTTGAGTAAAGCTGGCTTTCCTTAACCGGCTTGGTTAAAACGGTACTAAATAAGTGAGGAAACTTGGTCCGGTTTTCATCGCCTACTGCACTTAGTAAAATTATTGGGATATCTGGCAAGGCTTTTTTGATTGAAGCCGCAAGCTCAACACCATCCATTTCGGGCATTAACTTATCTGTTATTACAAGGCTAAAATCCCTCTCCTTTTCAAGCATGGCCAAAGCCTCTTTACCAGATGTTGCCGCGAATGCTTTTAAGCCCCACTGCTCCAGCTGAGGCTTAAGCACGGATAAGTAATTAGCATTATCATCAACTATCAATATCTTTTTATTGACATTACTTTTAGCATTGATGTATGCATATTGTTTTTTGCTTACGCTGGATATCTGGCATTTAATGTTAAAAGAAAAAGTAGTACCCTGCCCAACGTTACTCTTCACAGTGATCTCGCCGCCCATTAGGCTCACAAGCTTTTCACTAATTACGAGCCCTAGTCCGGTTCCGCCATATTTTCTGGTTGTAGAAGAGTCTACCTGAGAAAATGCCTTAAATAATCTTGAAATTTTATCCTCGGGTATTCCTATCCCGGTATCAGTTACATCAAATACTATATTTGTTTCACTTTCTGAAATACTCTTTAAAGAAACGTTTACAAAGACTTCCCCTGTATGAGTAAACTTCAGTGCATTATTAATCAGGTTGATTAGTACCTGCCTTAAGCGATGGCTATCTCCAATAACAGAGGACGGAATAGCCGCATCAATCTGATAAATCAAGTCGATACCCTTTTCTGCAGCCTTGCCCGAAAACAAGTCCATAACAGATTCCAGGCATTCTCTTACATAAAAATCTTGCTGCTCAATTTCCAGGTTGCCTGATTCAATCTTCGAATAATCAAGAATATCATTAATCAGCCCAAGCAATGCATCGCCACTGGTACTAATAATGTTTACGTATTCTTCCTGTTCCGAATTTAAAGGCGTAGACGATAACAGGTTTGCCATTCCAATCACACCATTCATCGGAGTACGTATTTCATGGCTCATTGTAGCCAGAAAAGTACTTTTTGCCTGATTGGCTTTTTCTGCTTCGCGTTTTGCCTCTTCTGCTTTCAGTTTCTCTGCTAAAACTACAGACAGGTACTTCTTTTCAAAGTCGATACTTAAATACGCAAATAGCCAGCAAAGCCCAACGGACAAGATAATATTCTGATAAAACTTAAATGTGACGGTAGCCGCAGGAATATACTGATAAGGGCTTTTATCCTGTGCCACAAAAATGGCGGTAAGAAAACAAAGGCTACAAAAAGAAAGGTAGAAAAACATTTCCTTTTTGAAGCTCTTTTTCTCATCCATTAAATAAGGAATAGAGAAAAAAAGAGGCATAAAATACATGTATAGCCCTGAATCTTTTCCCTGAAGGATAGTTAATAAACAAAAGAAAACGTTTATACTGATAATGGTTATCATTTTAGTATAAACCAGGTAGCCCCTTTTTGTGAAGTATAATATTGCCAACAGAAACAGCGAATAGCCTGCAAGCACCTCTGCCGAAAGCTTAAGCCCCTGTAAATAATTAACAAATATTAAAGGGATTGTAAATCCTAAAGTAACCCGGATAAACCTTACTGTACGTTTTGAAACTTCTTTGATATCAAGCACCACCGGCTTTTCCAAACCCGTCTCCGCCTTCCTATTCTTTTCCACTTAATCCTCTCGCTTGTATAGCCCCCAATGTACGGCCGGCAAGATTATTTGTTACAAAAGCTTTTAGGGACTGAGGAATAATTTCTTCGAAATGACATAGGCATTAGGTACTTTTGTCTGGCTAAGGCTCTTGCTGGTTCAAGCGTGCCGCTTGGACCTTACCGTGATATAAAACCATGTAGGCTGTTTTTTATAAGGCAGCCTCTTTAATAACTCAGGGACTACTTCAACCCTTCTTTCCTTTACTTTTTGTCTTGAAACAAAAGAGGTAACAAAATACTTAGCGAAGCGATCTCATTTATACCGATTAAAAACAATAAAGTCATAAATAATTCAAGAAAAGAAAGATGCTTCAGCGCTCAAGGCTCAAGCGTACCCGCCTTTCTTTTCAGCCCTGCGCTCAGGCCTCCGCAAAATCGGCAGTGCTAAGACTCATCGATTTTGCCACGATTGATGTCATTTTTCCTTTCTATGTTTGAAAAAAATAACCCACTAGCTATGACATAAAATTTGTTTCAGAGGGACGGTGTGGGCTAGGATTACAGTACAAAATGTTATTGCACCTTGCTGTATTTGAAAAAAAACAACTCACTCAAAATGACATCATTAGAACTTGTTCATTTTTAAGGTTCTTTCAAATTAGGCGTTTTGTCATCTCGACCTAAGGAGAGATCTTAAAGCAATACGCATGACAAAGCATTTAGGATTATTTGGATCTCGTTTGTTTTTTAAAGGTCCAAATGCTTCTTCGAGGTTCTCCTATCGTCGGAATGACAAGCGGTTTAGCCTGCGTTTCGAGGACCAAGCAAAAAAGTCGGGAACTACGATTGTTATTTCCAACAAAACTTGTTTAGAGCTAAGTGCTTTTGTGCTTTGACGAAGAGCCCGGAAAGAAATGCGTTTGTCAATGGGGCTTGCGGGATGGTAGGGTGCATCAGCTGGTTCGCGAAGTTATGGGGCTGTGCGACAACAGGGGCGGCACCGTGAGTTTGACAAGTGCATTTGTGCGGCTGCATGTGCGAAGAAGGGCTCCTCGTCAAAGCACTTGACTTTTTGTTCTTTTTGTCAAGAAAAAGAACAAAGCCCAGCCGGCAAGGCGATGATGATCGAAGCTCCTAAATCCGAATTACTTGCTTCGGGATGTTTTTTATTGCTCCCCAACTTTTACGCTTGATCCCGTTTCGCCAGATGTCATCTCTATATTTTCTTTCCAAAAATTCTTAACTCGAAATGACAAAAAAAAATGCCCTGCAGATCCTCACCTGCAGGGCTAACCTAAACCTTATCACAATTGTTGTGAGCTGCAAATATAATGCTTGTCATTGAAAATGCAACATTTGATACAATTTCTTTAACAATTTTTAAGATTGCGGCGTACGGCTACCTCAGCCCATAATTAGCTCCTATCTTCGATATTAAAATTCTTTACTTAAGGCTTTGGCTCTCTAACCGGGCTATACAATCTTTAACGGTGCTAATAGCTAATCCATAAAGATCTGTATTTCCTTTAGGCATCTTCATCAATAGCCCCTTGCATTCTTTAATAAAAACCCAGGCAAACTCCGGATCGTGTTCCACAATCTCCTTGCAATTATCAATGATATCAGCATATTTTATCGTTTGGGCTTCGCCACTGGTTGCTTCAATTCGCTGTGACTCCTTCAGTTTCCGTTTTTTACGGTTCCATTTCGGATAATTTTGTTTGGTATAGATATCCGTTAATTCAACTACCAGTTTGACAGTCCTAACAGCTTTATCATGCCCCAAAATTTCAGCCAGGAAAGAAAGCATTTCCTCTTTCGTCACAGAGGTATCTTCAAGCACATCATGCAATAAGGCCGCAGCCAATACGCTCATATTCTGGGTATATGAACGGCATATCTCCATTACCCTAACGGGATGCACAATATACCTCTCGGGAGTATACTTGCGTAATTGGCTGCCATGTGCTTTGTCTGCAAAATCTCTGATCTTTTCTAAGGCTTCTTCCATAATTATAATACCTCTTATTCAAAAAATACAATATGCATCAGATTGTTCATTTTGAATGATTTATCAAACATTTTTTTACTTTTAGCAAAAAATAGAAATCAGATCTAAACCATGAAATCTTCGTTATCAATCTTCATCCTCACCTTTCTTGTATTCAAGGCTTTTACCCAACATTTGCCGACTGATGCCTTAGCCGAAAAATTTGTCAGGTATTACAACAACACCCAACCAGACAGCATCTATCCGTTATTTTCCGAAGAAGTAAAAAAAGCACTTCCATTAAGCAATCTAGGCGCTGTTATTCAGCAATTTAAAGGTCCATTAGGTAACCTTCTTAAAAGCGAATTCCTGCAGGAAACACCACAGACAAAAAGTTACATTGCTAAATTCGAGAAGATAGATGTGGTATTGTACCTTCACTTTAACAATCAAAACCAGCTGGCAGGATTCTTTACCGGAGCAGACAAACGCCAGCCTGAAGAGCCTGGCTCAATCACAGTAAAAACACCTGACGCGACGATCAGAGGCACTTTATCCCTTCCTCATACCGAGAAAAAAATCCCGGTGGTACTACTTATTCCTGGATCGGGGCCAATTGACAGAAATGGTAACTCAATACTGATAAATGGCAAATCCAATCATTTTCTTAAAATAAGTGAAGCCCTAATGAACCAAAATATTGCGGTGTTGAGATACGATAAGAGAGGAATAGGCCAAAGTAGCACTACAAAGGCAGAAGTTGATTTAAGATTCCAAGACAACGTAAATGATGCTGTAGAGCTAATTAAATTCCTGAAGAAAGATAACCGTTTCTCCAAAATTATTGTAGCCGGGCACAGCGAAGGATCTTTAGTAGGCATATTGGCAAGCAAACAGGTAGGAGCTGATGCCTTTATTTCTATTGCCGGAGCTGGTTATCCTATAGATGAAATTCTTAAAACACAGTTTAAAGCAATTCTCCCGTCTGCCGATTTTAAAACAGCGGTATCTTTAATTGACTCTATAAAACTGGGAACCCCAACCCAAACACCTCCAAATCAAGCGCTTGCAAGTACATTCAGAGCTTCTGTAATTCCTTACATATATTCATGGATGCAATACCAGCCTCAGGCAGAGATATCCAAACTTAAAATGCCAATCTTAATTATTCAGGGAGAAAATGATGTTCAAGTAAGTACAGACAATGCTCTGCAATTAAAGAAAGCATGCCCTGTGGCTCAATTAAAACTAATCAAGGGAATGAGCCATATCCTAAAAGAAGCACCAGCAGACAGGGCGCAAAATTTAGCCACTTATTCCAATTCCAATCTTGAACTGCATCCTCAATTAATTCCCGCTCTCTGTGGATTTATAAATGGCATTAAATAATTGCTGGCTTTGAAGTATAAACGGCTTCACCTCCACAACTTAACGTATTTCGACTAATAGCCCTGCTACCCTTCTTTAGCAAAGAACGCTTTCATTTCATCCGGCCAAGGGTAATTCTTCATCTGCCGCCTTATAAGAACGATTTCACCGAGATGAAATGAAAGATGGGTAGACATCTCCTGAATCAATTTTAATTTCCTGGCAAGCAAGGGAGTCTCAAGAGTAAGTGCATCAATGAGTTGTTGTACTTGAAGAATCTGCCGATAGAAGTATTTTACTAATTCATTTAACTGCGGCTGGCTATTTACCTCTGGCTCTACCAACCAGGATTCTCCTTCTAAAACCTCAGAATAATTATTGGTAAATAGTTGCTCCAGCTGCCTGTTCTGGAAGACAACTAAATGATTTAGAATCTGCCAAATACTTTTAGGAGTGTCCTCAGGTGTCACACTGGCTTGCTTAATGGATAAATTATCGAAAATCCTAAATGTGTCAAACGAACTGGAAAATATGCTATGAAAATCAATGGAATACATCACTGCGCTGGTTTAAATCACATAAATAACAAATAAATAGTACAGTTCGATACCGTTACTTCATTCGGTAAGAATTCTCCTCCCATTTTTACATTTCCACAAAATGACGTTCATCATACATTGCCCCATTATGGCAAAAAAATGACTGTTATATCTATGGCTCATAGATAATCTTGATACCTATCCGCTAAAAGTTTTATTATCTTTGTAATACAATTACAAAAACAATATCTTTTGATATGAATCTCCCAATATATTTAGACAATAACGCTACCACTCCAATGGACCCTCGTGTTCTGGATGCGATGATTCCTTATTTCACTCAGAAATTTGGTAACGCTGCAAGCAGAAACCACGCTTTTGGATGGGCAGCAGAAGAAGCAATTGATTATGCCCGCGGACAAGTGGCTCAGCTGATTGGCGCAAACGAAAAAGAAATCATTTTCACATCCGGCGCTACTGAAGCAGACAACCTTGCTATCAAAGGTGTGTTCGAGATGTATAAAGATAAAGGTAATCATATCATTACTGTTGTAACAGAACACAAAGCAGTTCTGGATACTTGTAAACACCTTGAAAAACTAGGAGCTTCTGTTACTTACCTTCCCGTTAAAGAAGATGGTTTAGTTGACCTTCAGGAGTTAGAAAACGCAATCACAGATAAAACTATCCTTGTTTCTGTAATGTATGGAAATAACGAGATTGGTGTTATCCAGCCTATAAAAGAAATCTCTGCCATCGCACACAAACACGGTGCTTTATTCTTTACCGACGCAACTCAGGCTGTTGGTAAAATCCCGGTTGATGTAATTGCAGACGGAATTGACCTTTTGGCATTTTCGGCTCATAAAATGTACGGGCCAAAAGGTATTGGTGCATTATACGTACGCCGTAAAAACCCAAGAGTTAAAGTAACTGCACAAATGGACGGCGGTGGCCACGAGCGTGGAATGCGCTCTGGAACCCTTAACGTACCTGGAATTGTTGGCTTTGGTAAAGCTTGCGAACTTTGCCGCCTGGAAATGGCTGATGAAGCAAAACGCCTTTCTGCGCTACACGACAAACTGGAAAAAGCCCTTAC
>Ga0307412_10000309_pt1 | contig 30916 bp, 28 predicted proteins | sample DK1Cmetagenome_3_FD_203823 | JGI IMG/M metagenome (GOLD analysis project Ga0307412, IMG submission 203823) | Maize rhizosphere microbial communities from greenhouse at UC Davis, California, United States - DK15-C-1 | ecosystem: Host-associated > Plants > Roots > Rhizosphere > Soil | place: USA...
ATTGACAATCTGCTTCGGCATCCGAATCAGGCGATCGATCTCTTCATCCGTTAGAACCACGCCTTTCTCCTTGATTTTGCCTCGCATCCAAGATGCGACAAGGCCAGGACGATCGTCCAGCAGATGAAATTCTATGGTGTATTCGCCCCCATCATCTTCTCTTAAACCGCATCCAGGACTGAGTCACGGTCACACCCGTTTGTACATGATCGTCGTGGCATCCAGCTTGCCCGCGTCATGCGGATCGCGGCTGAAATCGGGGATCTTCCCGACCGCCACATAACCCAACGATGCGTATAGCGGTTCGGCGCTGTCGCCGCTGCGCGTATCCAGCGTGAGCAGGCTGCGGCCGATGCGGGCCGCGTGAGCTTCCGCCTCGCGCATCAAGCGGCGGGCGATGCCGCGGCGGCGGAAATCGGGGTGCACCAGCAGTTTGCGCACCTCGGCGCGATGCGGTTGGTTGGGCGGCGTGTCGCTGTCCAATTGCACCGATCCCGCGATGCGGCCGTCTTGCCGCGCCACCCACAACGCGAGTTTGCCGCCGGCCAGCGCCGGCAGGATCTTGGTGCGCCAGAAGGCTTGCGCGTCGTCGGGCGAATACGGCAGGACGAAACTGACGCTGGCCCCGCCCTGCACGCAGGCATGCAGCAGTTCGCCCAGCGCGGGCAGATTGGCTGCGGCGTCTTCCGCCGTCAGCAGGGTCAATTCAAGGGTAGCGTGGTGGTCGGACATGGCGGTTCAGACGATGAAGAGCAGGTAGCGGGCGCCGCGATGCGGCGGTGTGATGAAAAGGCTCGCGCCGAACAATTGGTAGCGCAGGCAATCGCCCGGCGCCAAGGCATGGGTCTGGCCGTCGACAGTGATGTGCAACTCGCCTTCCAGCATCAGCAAGTGGTGCTCAAGGCCAGGCCGCGGCGAATGGTCGTAGGCGATGCGCGCGCCGGCCGCCAGTTCGCAGGCCAGCACTTCGCCCGCCAACTGCTGCGCGGGCGGCGACACCGAACGCCGGCGGAAGCCCGCGCTGTCATCGACCCACACGCTCTGTTCGCGTTCGGGCACCAGTGGCACGAAATCGTCTTCCACCATCATCATCAGCCGCGACATCGTGAGGCCATGGGCCGCGCACAGCTTGCCCAGCACGCTGGCGGTGGGGCTGACGTCGGCGTTTTCCAGCCGCGACAGCGTGGCGCGACTGACGCCGGCCAGGCCAGCCAATTCATCCAGGGACCAGCCGCGCTCTTGCCGCAGCGCCTTCAACCGCTGGGCGATGCGCCGGTCCAGATCGGCATCAATTGTCGTGTTTTCCATATTCGGGAATTTATTCCAAATATGGAAAACCATCAAGACCCAGCCGGCCGGGGTTTTTTCGGCACAATACGGGCATGCTTTTGGCCAAACCCCTACTTATGACCGCCCTCTGCCTTTCGTTTTTAAGCGGATGCAGCCTGCCTCCGCTGGACAAGCGCAACGAATCCCGGACGCTGACGCCCGAGCAATCGGCCGCCACGTCCTTGGGCCGCGGCATCACGCCACTGGCGGCGGCCCACCCCGGCAAGTCGGGTATCCACCCGCTCTCCAACCCGTATGACGCCTTCGCCGCCCGCATGATGCTGGCGCACGTCGCCGAGCGCAGCCTGGATGTGCAGTACTACATCTGGCACGACGACATGACGGGCACGATGCTGCTGGAAGCCCTGCACGCGGCGGCCGACCGCGGCGTGCGCGTGCGCCTGCTGCTGGACGACAACGGCACGGCGGGTCTTGACACGGTGCTGGCCGCGATGGACGAACACCCCAATATCGAAGTCCGCCTGTACAACCCCTTTGTGCTGCGCTGGCCAAAGCCGCTGGGATATGTCACGGACTTCAGCCGCCTGAATCGGCGCATGCATAACAAGTCCTTCACGGCGGACAACCAGGCCACCATCATTGGCGGCCGCAATATCGGCGACGAGTACTTCGGCGCAACCAATGGCGTGCTGTTCACGGACCTGGACGTGCTGGCGATCGGCGCGGCCGTCAACGACGTATCGACGGACTTCGACCGATACTGGGCCAGCGAGTCCGCCTACCCCGTGGACCGGCTACTGAAGAAGGCGGAACCGGGCGCGCTGGCCGCGCTGGAACAACGCGCCGGCAAGGTGGAAAAGTCGCCCGAGGCCGCCACCTACGCCGACGCCATGAGGCAACTTCCGTTCATCCGGCAACTGCTGCAAGGCGATCTCAGCCTGGAATGGGCCAACACCCGCATGGTCAGCGACGACCCGCGCAAGACGCTGGGCACCGCGCCGCCCGAAGCGATGCTGCCGCACCAGCTGCATGAAATCATCGGCGCGCCGACGACCAACCTGGAACTGGTGTCGCCATATTTCGTGCCCACCGCGGCCGGCACGGAAGCCTTCGCGAAATTGGCCAAAAGCGGCGTCAAGGTGCAGGTGCTGACCAATGCCCTGGAAGCGACCGACGTCGCCGTGGTGCATTCCGGCTACGCCAAGCGCCGCAAGGACCTGCTGGCCAGCGGCGTGGAATTGTTCGAGATGAAGCGCATGGCGGGCGAGGTTGAACGCAACAAGAGCATGGGCCCCTTCGGCAGCTCGGGTTCCAGCCTGCATGCCAAGACGTTTGCCGTGGACGGCCAGCGCATCTTCGTCGGGTCGTTCAACTTCGACCCGCGCTCGGCCACCTTGAACACGGAACTGGGTTTCGTGATCGACAGCCCGACGCTGGCGCGCCGCATCGCCGACGCCTTCAAGCAGGACCTTCCCGACGTGGCCTACCGCGTCTGCCTGGACGACAAGGGCGACCTGTACTGGCTGGAGCAACGCAACGGGGAAACCCTTCGCCACGACACCGAACCGGGCACCACGGCGTGGAAGCGGTTTTCCGTCTGGTTCGTATCGCTGCTGCCGCTGGAGCCGCTGCTGTGAGCACCGCGCAACAAGCGGAGTTCGCCTGACGGCGAGCAGGCGTAGACTGGTTTTTCTCCCATTTCCTGCCTGGCCGCCCCGACGTCATGGATGCCCTGCCCGCCCCCTCCTTGCCGGACCTCGATTGGGTCCGGATCGCCGAATCGCTGGATGCGCATGGCAACGCCATCGCGCCGGGGCTGCTGACGCCCGCGCAATGCGCGTCGCTTGCGGCCGGCTATTCGGCGACGGATGGCTACCGCAGCCGTATCGTGATGGCGCGGCATGGCTTCGGCCGCGGCGAGTACAAGTACTTTTCCTATCCGCTACCGCCATTGCTGGCGCATCTGCGCACCGCCTTGTATCCACGGCTGGCGCCGATCGCGAACCGGTGGAACCGGCAATTGGGTATTGCCGTGCAGTATCCGGCCGATCATGCGGCCTTCCTGCAGCGCTGCCACGACGCTGGCCAGCGCCGACCCACCCCGCTGATCCTGGAATACGGCCCGGGCGACTACAACTGCCTGCATCAAGACCTGTACGGCGAACAGGTGTTTCCCTTGCAGGTGGCGGTGCTCTTGTCGCGGCCCGGCGTGGATTTCACGGGAGGGGAATTCGTGATGACGGAAACCAGCAGCCGCGAGCAGCGGGCGGACGTGCTGCCGCTGCAACAGGGCGACGCGCTGATTTTCACCGTGAACCAGCGGCCCGTGCCCGGCGCGCGGGGTTGGCGCAGAACCGCCATGCGCCACGGCGTCAGCGCCTTGCGCAGCGGCCGGCGCCACACGCTGGGCCTGATCTTCCACGACGCGCAATGAGCATGACGCTGGATCTGTTTGGCGACGACGACACCGCGCAAAGCGGACGCGAGGCGATCGGCCCCCAATCGTTCGTGTTGCGCGGATTCGCGCTGCCATTCGTCGACGCGCTGCTACAGGGGGTGGACGCGGTGACTGCGCAATCGCCTTTCCGGCACATGCAGACGCCGGGCGGCTACACCATGTCGGTGGCGCTGACCAATTGCGGGCAATGGGGCTGGACGACGGACGCACACGGCTACCGCTATGCGCGCATCGACCCGCTGTCCGGCCAGCCCTGGCCGGACCTGCCGCCCGCCTTCCTGGCGTTGGCGCGGGCCGCGGCGGCCGATGCCGGTTTTCCCGGTTTTACGCCGGACGCCTGCCTGGTCAACCGGTACGAGCCGGGGTCGCGCCTGTCGCTGCACCAGGACAAGAACGAACGCGACTACAGCGCGCCCATCGTCTCCGTGTCGCTTGGCATGCCCGCCATCTTCCTGTTCGGCGGCAACGAACGCTCGGACAAAACCCTGCGCGTGCCCTTGCTCCACGGCGACGTAGTGGTCTGGGGCGGCGTGGACCGGCTGCGGTATCACGGCGTGATGCCGATGAAGGATCTGCCGCACCCCAAGCTGGGCAGCCAGCGGATCAATTTCACCTTGCGCAAGGCAGGTTGAACGCTGCCCCCCGGGCGCATGAGGGTTCCCCGCGTCTGGTCGGCCGTGCGCGGCGGCCCTACTATGTCGCACCCTTGGCCCTGCGCACCCGCGCCCGCGACTCTCCATGCGTATCCGTTCCAGCCTGTTGCTTGCCAATTTCCTGCTGTCGACCCCGCTGCTGGCGGCGCCGCCCGCCGACCCGCCTGCCGTGATCCGGAATTCGCTGGGCATGGAATTCGTGGCCATCCCCGCCGGCGCCTTCCAGATGGGCAGCGACGAAGCGCCCGAGACGCTGGCGCGCGACTATCCGCAATATCCCAAGGACCGATTCGCGCAGCTATTTGACGAAGCGCCCGTGCATACCGTGCGCATCACCCGCCCGTTCTACCTGGAACGCACGGAAGTCACGGTGGGCCAGTTCCGGCGCTTTATCGAAGCCTCCGGCTACGTGCCGGAATCCGAGGCCGACGGCACCGGCGGCTACGGCTACAACGCCGCCTACGACCCCGACCGATCCGATAGCGGTGACGCCTTCGAAGGCCGCGACCGCCGCTATTCGTGGCGCAATCCGGGCTTTGCCCAAACCGACGACCATCCCGTGGTGAACATCAGCTGGAACGACGCCCAGGCCCTGGCCCGCTGGCTCACCCAGAAGGAAGGCCGCACCTACCGGCTGCCCACTGAAGCCGAATGGGAATACGCCTGCCGCGCCGGCACACGCACGCGCTACCAGAACGGCGACGATCCGGCTGGCATGCCCGACGCCGGCAACGGTTTCGACGCCGACGCCCAACCGCTGTGGCCGAAATGGCAGGCATTCGCGTCCGCGCGCCACGACGGGCACACGTTCACCGCGCCCGTGGCCAGCTACGCGCCGAATGCGTTCGGCCTGTATGACATGCACGGCAACGCCTGGGAATGGGTGGCGGATTGGTATGGCGAGGACTACTACGCCCATTCGCCCACGGACGACCCGCAGGGCCCCGGCAGCGGCAATGTGCGGGTTCGCCGAGGCGGCTCCTGGCACACCTGGGCGCTGTACACCCGATCGTCCTACCGCAACTGGAACACCCAGGAAACCCGCTATCCCCTGGTGGGCCTGCGGTTGCTGCGGGAGGCCGATAGCCGGTAAAGCGCCGCGGCGGGTTAGCATAGCCGCACGCTTAACCTCAAAGAGAGTCCTGACATGCATTCGCTGGGCCGTCTTGTCCTTCTCGTGAACGACTACGACACCGCCATTTCTTTCTACCAAGACAAGCTCGGCATGGAGGTGTTCGTCGATATGCCCGTGGGCCCACAGCGGTACGTGCACCTGCGCCTGCCGGCACAGCCTGCCGTGGGCGTCTGGCTGCTGCAAGCCCTGACCCAGGCGCAGCGCGACCGCGTCGGCGACCAGACCGGCGGCCAGCCGGTCGGCGTGTTCTACACCGACGACGTGGTGCGCGATCACAGCCAGTTCGCCGCCCGGGGCGTGCGCTTCACCAAAGAACCCGTCCATGACGACGCCACCGTCTACGCCCACTTCATCGACCTGTACGGCAACGAGTTCGTGCTGGTGCAGGTGAAGAAGTAGACCCTGCCGCGTGTCCGCCATGACGTCGGCCAAACCGAAGCAGGACTGGATACTGCGCGCCGCGCCCTCGGGCCACGTGGAGCGCATCGAAGCCTACTTCGGCGGTCATGGCTACGACATGCACCGCCACGACACGTACGCCATCGGGCGCACGCTGTCGGGCGTGCAAAGCTTCCACTACCGCCGCGCATTCCGGCACAGCCTGCCAGGCAGCACCATCGTGCTGCATCCCGACGAGCCGCATGACGGCCAGGCAGGCACCGAGGCCGGCTTCCATTACCGCATGATCTACGTCGAACCCGCGCTGATCCAGCAGATTTTGGGCGGCCGTGCGCTGCCGTTCGTCCCGGGCGGCATCTCGGCCGACCCACGGCTGCACGCCGCCAGTGGCGCGCTGCTGCAAAGCACCCAGGCCGCGATCGACCCCTTGCAGGAAGACGATGCGCTGTATGACCTGGCCCATGCGCTGTGCGCCGCCGCCGGCCGTCCGCAAGGGCGCCGCGCCGCCGATTACGCCGCGGCCGAACGCGCCCGCCAGTTCATCCACGCATCGCCGGGCCAACCCATCACGCTGGACCAGTTGGCAGAGGCGGCGGGCACCGACCGCTGGCGCCTGTCGCGCGATTTCCGCGCGCTGTTCGGCACCAGCCCCTACCGCTACGTGATGCTGCGCCGGCTGGATTTGGCCCGCCGCTTGATCGCCGCCGGCCAGCCGCTGGCGGACGCCGCGGCCAGCGCCGGTTTCACCGACCAAAGTCACCTGACGCACCGCCATGTCCAGACTTACGGCATGACGCCGGATCGCTGGCGACGGATGTTGCACGGCTGACGGCCGCCCCCCCGGAAACCTGCAAGAACGTACAAGACGGGGCGCGGCCAGGCGCCCTATGCTGCGGGCGTCCTTTCCTTTCGAGCCCACGTCATGTCCCTTATTCCCGCTATCAATATCGCCGGCAAACTGTCGCTGTTCTCGGAACACTGGCAGCCCAAGGTCATCGCCCAGATGAACGACTACCAGTTCAAGGTGGTCAAGGTGCAAGGCGAATTCGTCTGGCACAGCCATGCCGACACCGACGAGACCTTCATCGTCGTCAGCGGCCGCTTGCGCATCGAACTGCGCGACGGCCATGTCGACCTGGGCCCTGGCGAAATGACGATCATCCCGAAGGGCGTGGAACACAAGCCATGCGCGCAGGAAGAAACGCACCTGATGCTGATCGAGCCCTGTGGCGTCGTGAATACCGGCGACCAGGGCGGCGCGCGCAGTGCTCCCAACGACGTCTGGATTTAAGCCCCCATTCTGCTAACGTGGCAATCACCCAGGAGAAAGCCATGTCCAAAGTCATGCTCGTTACCGGAGGCAGCCGCGGCATCGGCGCCGCCGTCGCCAAGTTGGCCGCCCGCCGCGGCTACGCCGTCGGCGTCAACTATCGCACCCATGCGGGCGCCGCCGACGCGGTCGTGGCCGACATACAGCGCCAAGGCGGCCACGCCGTCGCCATCCAGGCCGACGTTTCGCAGGAAGACCAGGTGCTGCAGATGTTCCGCACGCTGGACGAGCGCCTGGGCCGGGTGGACGCACTGGTCAACAATGCCGGCATTCTTGAAAAACAGATGCGCGTCGACGACATGGACGCCGACCGCCTGCTGCGCGTGCTGTCCACCAACGTCATCGGCGCCTTCCTCTGCGCCCGCGAGGCCGTGCGGCGGATGTCGCCCCGCCACGGCGGCCACGGCGGCGCTATCGTCAACGTGTCGTCCGCGGCCGCGCGCCTGGGTTCGCCCAACGAATATGTGGACTATGCGGCGTCCAAAGGCGCGCTGGATACGTTGACCATCGGCCTGTCCAAGGAAGTGGCGCCCGAAGGCATCCGCGTGAACGGCGTGCGCCCCGGCACCATCTACACCGACATGCACGCCAGCGGCGGCGAGCCCGGCCGCGTCGACCGGCTGAAAAGCGTGATTCCGCTACGCCGCGGCGGTTCGGTGGAAGAAGTGGCCGGCGCGGTGCTGTGGCTGTTCTCGGACGAAGCCGGCTACACCAGCGGCTCGTTCATCGACGTGTCCGGCGGCTCTTGACTCTGCCGGCCGGGCGGGCGTCGTCATGTGTTGCCTTTCGACTTCACGCCCGGCGTAATCACGCTTTGTTCCCGCGGCGTGGAAATGCGCGCTTCCACGCGCCGCAGCACGGCCAGGACAAACAAGGCCAGCAGGGTGCTGACCAGCGCCGTCGCCTCGCGGCCCATGCCGGCCGCCACGCCGATCGCGGCAGTCATCCAGATGCTTGCCGAGGTGGTCAGTCCGCGGATTTCACGTTCGTCGCTTAGCTTGATGATGGCGCCCGCGCCCAGAAAGCCGATCCCGGCGATCACGCCCTGCAGCACGCGGCTGATGTCGCCCACCTGCATGCCGCCCTGCAACGGCACCAGCACGAAAATCGCCGCGCCCAGCGCCACCAGCATGTGAGTGCGCAAGCCCGCGGCCTTGCCGCTGCGTTCGCGCTCATAGCCCAACAGGCCACCCAGGATCACGGCCATGCCCAGCCGCAGCACGATGCGCGTGGCTTCGCCCACGTCCGGGATGTCCGCGAATTCACTGCGCACGGTGGTCCAGATTTCCAGCCAGATTTCCGACATCGCCACGTCCTTGTGGATCAGGTGGATTCAGCATAGCAGGCGCACGCGCGAACGCGCCATGCGGCGTTCAGGCTGGCACCCGGCCCGCAACTGGTTTACAACCTAAGCGTGTCCCGCAGGGGCGGGCGTCAATCGACAGGAGCGCTTCATGGACTTGCAGCTGGCCGGAAAACGCGTGCTCATCACGGGCGCATCCAAGGGCATCGGCCTGGCATGCGCGATCGCTTTCGCCCGAGAAGGCGCGGACCCGATCCTGGTGGCGCGGGACGATGCCGCGCTGCACCAGGCCACGGCCTCGATCCGCGAACGGACGGGCCGCGCCGCGCAGGCGATGGCCCTGGACCTGGCGCTGCCAGGCGCCGCCGAAAAGCTGGCGAAGGACACGGGCCCCATCGACGTGCTGGTGAACAATGCGGGCGCCGTACCGGGCGGCGCATTGGACCAGGTGCAGGACGAACGATGGCGCGCCGGCTGGGACTTGAAGGTGCATGGCTACATCAGTCTGGCCCGCCATTACTACCCGGTCATGCGCGATGCCGGCGCCGGGGTCATCGCCAATATCATCGGCATGGCGGGGGCCGCGCCGCGCGCGGACTACATCTGCGGCGCGTCGGCCAACGCTTCGCTGATTGCCTTCACCCGCGCACTGGGCGGCGAAGCGCCGCGCCACGGCGTGCGCGTCTTTGGGGTGAACCCGTCACGCACCCGCACCGACCGCGTGCTGACGCTGGCCCGCCAGCGCGCCCAGGCCCGTTGGGGCGACGAGACGCGTTGGCAGGAAACCCTGTCCGATCTGCCGTTTGGCCGCCTGATGGAGCCCGAAGAAGTGGCCGACATGATCGTGTTCGGCGCGTCGCCGCGCGCCGGCTACCTGAGCGGCACGGTGATCGACCTGGACGGCGGCGAACAGTACGCCAACCACGCGCGCTGACGGCGCGCGGCAGGCCCCGGCGGCCTAGCGCCCGCCGGCCTGCCAGCCCGCCAGCAGCGCGGGCAGTTGATTCATGTCGGTGAACACATGGGCCACGCCCACGCCACGCAGGGCCTCGGCCCCGCTGTGGCCGTTGGCGTCCGGGCTGTACCCGAACACCGTCGCGCCCGCGGCCACGCCGGCAGTGGCGCCCGTGACGGTGTCTTCCACGACGGCGCACCGCTTCGGGTCCACGCCCAGCGCCAGGGCGGCAGCCAGGTAGACATCCGGGAACGGCTTGCTGCGCGGCATTTCGTGGCCGCTGAAGACACGTCCATCAAAGCACTCGGCAATGCCTACCTTGGCCAGCTGCAACTCGACCTTGAGGCGGTCCGCGCCCGATGCCACCGCGATACGGCCGCCCAACGCCACGTGCAAGGCGCGCACGGCGTCCGGCGCACCGGGAATTTCCAGCAGGTCGCGGTCCAGCGCGGCATTGCGGCGCTGACGGAATTCGTTGAACCACTCGGGGCCCAGTTTGGCGCCCGTGCGCGCCTCGATCAGCGGCAGCTCGTCTTTGACGGCCTTTCCGGTAAAGAGGCGCATCGTCTCGTCATGCGTGATGTCCCAACCCAATTCGTTCAGCATCTGGGTCAGCACACCGCTGGTGATGGGTTCGGAATCAACCAGCACGCCGTCACAATCGAACAGCACGGCGTCAAAGGGGAAATCAGTCATTGCAGGCGGCATAGGGGGGTTCGTGAAGCCGTCAAGCATACTGCAAGGCCCGGAACGGTTCCCTCGAGACCGCTGCGGCCATCGCAAGCAGCGGAGTGACGCGCGGCCGGTCCGCGCTCTATCCTGCCGGAATGCGCACGCCTTCCCGCCCCACCATGACGCCTGACCTCCTGTCCCTTCCCCCGTACGATTGGAACCTTGCCGCCCAGGACCTGGACGCCGAAGGCTGGGCGCTGCTGCCCGGCTTCTTCCCGGAGGACGCCGCGCGGCGGCTGGCGCTGTCCGGTGCCGATCCGGCCGACTTCGAGCCGCTGCGCGCGGCCCTGTACCGGCAGTTGCTGCCCATCGCCCGCCGCTGGGCCGCCGCGCTGCAGCAAGACGCGATATACCCGGACGACTTTCCGACCTGGGCGCAATGCAACCGCCAGGCTGGCCAGACACGGCGCCTGTCCGGCCTGCATCGGCTGTCCACCGATGGCTATCAGCCGCTGATCCAGCATGCCGACGGCGCGCACGTCTTCCCATTGCAACTGGTCGCGCTGCTGTCGGAACCGGGCGTGGATTTCACCGGCGGCGAATTCGTCATGACCGAGCAGCGCCCGCGCATGCAATCGCGCCCGATGGTCGTGCCGCTGGGATTGGGCGATGCCGCGGTGATCGCGGTGTCGCACCGCCCCGTGCACGGCTCGCGCGACATCTACCGCGTCACCGCCCGGCAGGCGGTGAGCCGGGTGCGCTCGGGGGAACGGACCGGCCTGGAAGTGGTGCTGCACGACGCGCCGTGAGGTCTCATCCGTCCCGCTGCAAGAAAGCCAGCAGGTGTTCGGAGAACGCCTCGTGGCACTCTTCAGTCACGAAGTGGCCGCAATCCGGGATGATCACGCCGGTCAGGTCGGCGGTGTTGTCGCGCATCGTGATCAGCGGCGCGTCGCGGGTCGCGTACTCCGTGCCGATGGCAAGCACCGGCATGCGCAGGCGGGCCTTGGAACGCGCCTGGTTCTGGCGGATCGTCTCGGGGATGGCGCGGTAGTACGCAAAGCCACTGCGTAATGCGCCCGGCGCCGAATAGGCGTCGATATAGACGTCGGCGGCGACGCGGTCGCGCCGGTGCGACCACTTGTCGAAGATGAAGCTCAAGTACGCGCACTCGCGTCCGGCAATCAACGCTTCCGGCAGGTCTTGCACCTGGTTGAACATGAAATGCCACAGGAAGATGTTGTCTTCCGGCGGGACGAATACCGGCGGCGCGGGCGCCAGGCCCGGAATCACGGCCTCGGTCAACGCCAGGCGGCGGACGGCGTCGGGAAAGTCGCTGGCCAGGGCGTACGCCACCCACATGCCGATGTCGTGGCCGACCACGTGATAAGCCGTGTGGCCCAGCTGTCCCATCAAACGGTGCAGCACGCTGGCGACCGCGCCCGTGTCGTACCCGTGGGCGGGGCGGCCGGAGTCGCCCGTGCCCGGCGGGTCCACGGCAATCGCCGTATAGCCCGCTTGCGCCAGCGACTTCATGATGTGGCGCCACGTAAACCAGGTCTGCGGCCAGCCGGGAATCAGCAACACCGGTGGGCCGTCGCCCATGACCGCGCAATGCACGCGGGAACCGTCCACCAGCATGTACTGGTGCGTCACGGCGTCGGCGGGGGTGAAGAAGGTAGAAAGTGAGTGCGTCATGATTCTGTTTTCGGCGCTTATGCCAAGCCCAGCAGGGCATGGATCTGTTGTTTGTCGATGGCCCCGCCAACGAAATCGTCGAACACCTTGGACGTGACCGGAATGATGTGGCGGTTGATGAATTCCACCCCCTCGCGCGCGCCCGTCTCCTGGTCTTTCAGGCAGCATTCCCACTCCAGCGTGGCCCAGCCGGCATAGTCGTGCTGCGTCAGCTTCGAGAAGATCGACTTGAAGTCCACCTGCCCGTCGCCCAGCGACCGGAAGCGCCCCGCCCGATTGATCCAGGATTGGTAACCGCCGTAAATGCCCTGCCGACCGGTGGGATTGAACTCGGCATCCTTCACATGAAACATGCGGATGTGGTCTTTGTAGATGTCCAGGTATTCCAGGTAGTCCAGCTGCTGCAGGACGAAGTGGCTGGGGTCGAAAAGAATGGCGCAGCGGGCATGGCCGCCGACGCGTTCGTGGAACATCTCGAACGTGATCCCGTCATGCAGGTCTTCGCTGGGATGGATCTCGAAGCACAGGTTCACGCCTTGCGCGTCGCAGGCGTCAAGCACCGGCATCCAGCGTCGCGCCAGTTCGTCGAATGCCGTCTCGATCAGCCCTTCGGGGCGTTGCGGAAACGGAAACAGATACGGCCACGCCAACGACCCTGAGAACGTGCCCATATCGCTCAGGCCCAGGCGCTTGGCGGCGCGAGCCGAATTCAAGAGCCCCTGTTTCGCCCAGGCCGTCCGGGCCTGCTGATTGCCGCGCGCCTCCAATGGCGCGAAGTTGTCGGCCATCGCGTCGTATGCCGGGTGCACGGCCAGGAGTTGGCCGAACATGTGCGTGGTGAGTTCGCTTACGACCAGCCCATGCGCGGCCAGCGTACCGGTGACCTCGTCGCAATAGCCCTGGCTGGCAGCGGCCGTCTCGGCATCGAAAAACCGCTTGTCCCATGCCGGGATCTGCAACGCCTTGAAGCCCACGCCCGCCGCCCATTCCGCGATAGCCGGCAGGCTGTTGAAGGGCGCCGCGGCGTCGCTGAACTGCGCCAGATGCAGGCTGGGTCCCTTGATCGTCTTCATATCGAATCCTTAATTGTTTGTCGATCGACAAAGAATAGGCGATAAATCGGCGCGACGCAAATGCAAGGGCGGGCGGTACACTGCCTCCAGATCATTTTCCCGAGACCGTGATGGCAGGCAGACCCAGAGAATTCGACCGCGACCTAGCGCTTCAGCAAGCCATGCTGGCATTCTGGAAACAGGGGTATGAAGGCACGTCGATGGCGGATCTGGTGGCGGCGACCGGCCTGGCCTCAGCGCGGCTTTACGCGGCCTTTGGATCCAAGCAGGACCTGTTCCGCGAAGCCGTGGCGCGATACGAAGCGGGTGACGGCGCGTTTGCGGAAAAAGCGCTGGAGGCCGACGACGGGGTGCGCAGCGCCATCGAGAAGCTGCTGACCGACGCGGTGCTGACCTACACCCGGCGCGGGCGCCCACAAGGCTGCATGGTGGTCAGCGCCGCCACCAACTACGCCGCCGAAAACGAAGACGTCATGGCATGGCTCACCACGCATCGCAAGGCGCGTACGCAAGGCATCATCGACCGGCTTGAATCTGCCGTGCGAAGCGGCGAACTCAAACCCGGCACGGACGTGCAGGCGTTGGGCGACTACTACGCCGTCGTCCTGCATGGCCTGTCCGTGCAGGCGCGCGACGGCGTGGGCAAAGCGCGCCTGCTGGCGATGATCCCCCCGGCGCTTGGCGCGCTGGATGCGGTGTTGCGCCAGGGCCCTTCAAGGCCCTAACGCGCACCGGCTTTCAGTTTTCCGCCGTGATGTGGCCATCGGCCACGACCTTGGCGAAGACCGCCGTCTGCGCCTTGATGAAGGCGCGGAACTCGTCCTGGCTCATCGGCTGCACTTCGCCGCCCAGCTCGCGGATGCTGGCCACGAACTTCTCGTCGCGCAACGCGCGTCCGATCGCGGCGGCCAGTTTCTGCTGCGTGTCTACCGGCGTGCCCGCCGCGACGAACACGCCAAACCAGTTTTCCAGCGCATAGTCCTTCAAGGGGGCATATTCGGCCACGGCGGGAATGTCCGGCGCGAACGAGGCGCGCGTGGCGGAGGTGACCGCCAACGGCTTGACCTTGCCGCTCTTGATGAAGGGCAAGGCGCCCGCCAGGCTGACGAAGGTCAGGTCCACGCTGCCCGCGGCCACATCCACCAGTTGCGCGGACGCGCCCTTGTACGGCACGTGGACCATCTTGATTCCGGCCAGCGACTGCAACAACTCGCCGTTCAGGTGCTGCGGGTTGCCCACGCCGCTGGTTGCATAAGTCAGCTTGTCGGGATGCGCGCGGCCATAAGCCACCAATTGCTCCACATTGGCCACCGGCAGCTTGGGATTGGCGACCAGCACGTTGGGCACGCGGGCGACCAGCGCGATCGGCACCAGGTCCTTTTCCGGTTGGTATTGCATCTTGGCCTTGAAGACCAGCGGGTTGATGGCGGTTTCTCCCGCCGAGCCCAACAGCATCGTCGCGCCGTCCGGGGCCGACCGCACCACCGCCTGCGCGCCGAGCATGCCGCTGGCGCCCGGCTTGTTTTCCACCACCACGCCCTGCGGCATTTCGCTGCGCAGCCGTTCGGCCAACAGACGGCCCATGCCGTCGACGCCGCCGCCAGCGGCAAAAGGCACGATCAGGCTGACCGGGCGGCTGGCGTCGGCGGCCCGGGCGGAGGGAAACGGGAGGAAGGCGGCCACCGCCAGGGCGGCGGCGAGCAATCGGATTTGGGGCATGGTGTGTCTCCTGAGCGGCCTGTCCGGATGGCGGCCGGGTTTTTACTTAATTGCATTTTATAGATGCAATATGCAAAACTGGCAGCTATGGAAAACACCAATGCCCGACTGCGCCACACCCGCTTCACGCTGGACGGGGCCACCTATACCTGCCCGGATCTGCCCGCCACGTTCGGCGCCGACTATTTCCGGCTGCCCGTCGTGCTGCGCCTGCTGTTGGAAAACGTGTTGCGCAACGTGCAAGGCGACGAGCGCGACGCCGCGGTGGCGGCGCTGTTCGGCTGGCTGGCCCACGGCACCAGCGATGCCGAAATCGCTTTCCAGCCAGGCCGGGTGCTGATGCACGACACCACCAGCACGCCCGCGCTGGTAGACATCGCCGCCATGCGGGATGCGCTGGCCGAAGCCGGGGTGGACCCCGCCGCGCTGAATCCGGTGTTGCCCGTGGACGTGTCGGTGGACCATTCGCTGGCGGTCGAAGCCTACGCCCGGCCCGATGCCGCGACGCGCAACCTGGACCTGGAACTACGCCGCAACGCCGAGCGCTACCGCTTTTTGCGTTGGGCATCCAAGGCCCTGTCCAACGTGCGCATCCATCCCCCGGGCACCGGCATCATGCACACCATCAACCTGGAGCAACTGGCCACGGTGGTCTGCCAAGGCGACGGCGGTGCGTTGTATCCCGACATGATGATCGGCACCGATAGCCACACACCGATGATCAACGGGATCGGCGTGCTGGGCTGGGGCGTCGGCGGTCTGGAAGCGCAGACGGTCATGTTCGGCATGCCCACCCTGCTGCGCATTCCGGACGTGATCGGCGTCCGGCTGACCGGGGCGCTTGCCGCAGGCGTCACCGCCACCGACCTGGCGCTGACGGTGACGCAGCGGCTGCGCGCCATCGAGGTCTCGGGCGAATTCGTGGAGTTCTTCGGGCCGGGCGTCGGCACGCTGTCGGCGGGCAGCCGATGCGTGGTGGCGAACATGGCGCCCGAGTACGGCGCCACCACCGGCTACTTTCCCATCGACGGCGAGACGTTGGCCTACCTGCGCCAGACGGGCCGCGCGCAGACCGACATCGCGCGCATCGCGGCCTATGCCGAACGCACGGGTATCGCGCTGGACCCGGATGCCGCTCCGCGCTATACCCGCGTGGTCGAGATCGCGCTGGACCGCGTGCAGATGCATGTGGCCGGCCCCAAGCGGCCGCAGGATCTGCATCCCTACGGCCAGACCCGCGCCATTCTGGCTGCGCTGAACTTCACGCCAGCGCCGGCCGCCCGTCGCGACCTGCCCCGCTACCCGGTCGCCCTCGCCGCCATCACCAGCTGCACCAACACGACGGATCCCCGTTTGCTGATGGCGGCCGGACTGCTGGCCCGCAAGGCACGCCAGGCCGGCCTGCGCGTGCCGTCCTGGGTCAAGACATCGCTGGGCCCGGGCTCCCCCGCCGCGGCCGATTACCTGGCCCGCGCCGGCTTGCTGGACGACCTGGCCGCGGTCGGTTTCGACATCGTGGGGTACGGCTGCACCACCTGCATCGGCAATTCCGGCCCCCTGCCCGACAGGGTGCGCGACGCCATGCAGGCCGGCGCGGTCCACCCCGTCGCGGCCCTGTCCGGCAACCGCAATTTCACTGGCCGCATCCACCCCGACCTGGACCTGGGTTTCCTGATGTCGCCCCCGCTTGTCATTGCCTTCGCGCTGGCCGGCGACGCCGAACGCGACCTTAGCCGGGAACCGGTGCAGGTCACAGCCGACGGCCGTCCGGTGCACTTACGCGAGTTATGGCCGGACGACGCCGACATCGATGCCGCGCTGGCCCAGGGTTTGCGGCCCGCCGATTTCCGCGCCGCCTTCAAGATCGCCAGCGCCAATCCGGCCTGGCAAGCGCTGCAATCGCCGGATACGCCCCGCTTTCCGTGGGACCCCGCGTCCACGGCGCTGCGGCGTCCGCCCTTCGCCTCGACAAGCGCTGGCAGCCAGCTTGGCCGTTACACCGCGCACCCGCTGCTGGTGCTGGGCGACGACGTGACCACCGACCACCTGTCGCCCGCCAGCGCCATTCCGCCCGACAGCCTGATCGCCGACTTCCTGGTGGCCCGCGGCGATGACCGTCATGACCTGAACGTGTTCGCCTCGCGACGCGGCAATTGGGAAGTCATGATGCGCGCGGCGTTCTACAGCAAAAGCCTGACGAACCTGCTCTGTCCGGATGCCCCCGTGGGCCACACGCGGCATGCGGGTAGCGGCCACGTGGAACCCATCTGGGAAGCCGCTGAACGCTACCGCCGCGAACAGCAGTCCGTGGTGCTGTTGGCCGGGGCGCGCTTCGGCACCGGCTCGTCGCGCGACTGGGCGGCGAAAGGGCAGCGCCTGCTGGGCATCCGCGCCGTGCTGGCCGTGAGCTTCGAACGGATTCACCGATCCAATCTGATCGGCATGGGCATCTTGCCCCTGAGGCTGCCCGAGGGCGTCACGCCGGCCACATTGTGCGTGCAGTCCGGCGACCGCATCCAGATCGATGCCCCGGCGAATACGCTGGCGCCGCGTATTGCCGTGCCCGTGCGCATCCTGCGGGCCGATGGCCGTGTTGATGCGCTGCACGCCACGGCCGCGGTCGAGACCCGGCTGGACGTGCGTTTGTTGCGGATGGGCGGCGTCATTCCCGCTATCCTAGCGGATACTCTCCGGCCATCTTCCCTCCCATGAGCGCGCAAACCAATACCGTCACGAAGATCCTGGACCTGATCCGGCAAGACCGCCTGCCCGGCGGCGCGCACCTGACCGCGCAAAAGCTTGCCGACCGGCTGCGGCTGTCGCGCTCGCCCGTCAATGACGCCCTGGGCATCCTGGAGCAGCATGGCATCGTGGCGCGCAAACCCAACCGCGGCTACTTCCTGCAGCAAGGCTACGACGCCCTGCCCGACGCACGCGCCGGCCTGACGCCGCCCTCCGTCGATGACATCGTGACGCAAAGCTACTTCAAGCTGGCCGACGAGTTGCTGCGGGGCGAACTGCCCATGCAATGCAGCGAGGCCCAGTTGCGCGTGCGCTATGCGTTGACCCACGCGCAAACGCAGACGCTGCTGGCCCGCGTGTCGCAGGAAGGCTGGGCGCAGCGGCGGCCTGGCTACGGCTGGGAGTTCTCGTCCATGATGACCACGCCGGACAGCCTGCTGCAGTCGTACCGCTTGCGTCTGGCGCTGGAACCCGCAGCGTTGCTGGAGCCATCGTTTCGCATTGAAAAATCCGTGATCGAACGATGCCGCGCCGCGGAAAAACACTTGCTGGACGGCGGCATCGCCACCGACACCGCCGACCAGTTGCACGAACGTGGCGTGCGCTTCCATGAATCGCTGGTGGAGGCGTCCGGCAATCCGTTCTTCATCGACACGATCAAGCGCGTCAACCGCGTCCGGCGCCTGCTGTCGTACCGGTCGATGCAAGACCGCAGCCGCTACCAGCAGCACTGCGACCAGCATCTGGAAATTCTTGACCTGCTGGAACGCGAACGAAACGAAGACGCCGCCGCCGCCTTGTCCAGCCACCTGCGCAGCACGTTGGACAACCTGGCCCGCATCAGCGGCATCCTGACTTCCTAGGCCGCGCGCCTGGCGCGCATGGCCGCTTTCTTTTCAAGCCGAGGATCGTTCCATGCACGTCTACATCGGTTCCCGCACCACGCGGGAACGCCATGCCCGCGGCGAGGGCATCAGCGTTTTCGACTATGCCCAGGACACCGGCACGCTGACGCTGACCCAAGTCGTCGGCGGCCTGGTCAACCCGTCTTATCTGCTGCCGCACCCCGCGCTGCCCGTGCTGTACACCGTGCATGGCGACAGCCATGAGGTCAGCGCCCTGCAACGTGACCCGCATACCGGCGCGCTGACGCCATGGCGGCAACAGGATTGCCAGGGCCGCAACCCCGTGCATCTGGCGCTGGACCCGGCGGGCCGTTACCTGATGGTGTCGAACCACCTGAGCGGCACGCTGGCCGTGCTGCCCGTCGGCCGCGACGGCGCGCTGGCGCCCGTGGCGCAGTCCGTGCCCATGGCCGGCGAACCCGGGCCGCACCGCAAGGAACAGCCCTTCGCCAAACCGCACTACAACCTGGTCGATCCATCGGGCCGCTATGTGGTGGTGCCCGACAAGGGCCTGGACCGCGTGTTCCTCTATGCCCTGGAGAACGGCGGCATCAGCGCCGACCCCGCCTGCATCGCCGCCACGCGCGAGGGCGCGGGCCCGCGGCATGCGGCGTTTCACCCCGCCGGCCGCTGGCTCTACGTCGTCAACGAGCTGGACAACACGGTCACCGCCTACTCGCTTGCGGCCGGCTCGCTGCACCCCTTCCAGATACTGCCGACGTTGCCCGACACCTATACCGGCAATAGCCGCGCGGCCGGCATTTCCCTGGATGCGCACGGCTGCCACCTGTATGTGTCCAACCGGGGCGACGACAGCATCGCGGTGTTTCGCGTGGACCCCGCCAATGGCCGCCTGACGCCCGTTCAGCATGCCGCCTCCGGCGGCAAGACGCCGCGCTTCTTCACGCTGTCGCCCGACGGCCGCTTCCTGTTCGCGCTGAACGAAGACAGCGACACGCTGGTGCGCTTTCGCGTCAATGCGCAGGACGGCGCCCTGACCCCCGACGGCTACGCGCTGCGCATCGGCAGCCCGGTCTGCATGGTGTTCGCCCGCCTCCGCACCTGAACGGGACGGCGGCCGGCAGGCGGTCAGAAGTCCATCGACGCCGACAGCATCAGCGTGCGCGGCACGCCTTGCGACACCGTGCCGTAGGACGCCACGCCCGACCAGTAGGCGCGATTGGTCACGTTGACGACATTGGCCCGGAACGTCACGTCCTTGCCCTGGATCTTCGTGGCATAACGCGCACCCACGTCAAACGTCGTCCAGGACGGCACCGACTGCGTGTTGGCCTGGTCCACGTATTCGCGGCCCGTGTACATCATGCCGCCCGTCAGCGTCAGGCCCGCCACCCATGGCGTGTCCCATTCCGCGCTGAGATTGGCCGAGAACTTCGGCACACCCACCGGCCGGTTGCCCACCGTGGCCGGGTTGCTGGTGCGCGTCAGTTCGGCGTCCAGATAGGTCACGCCGCCCAACAGACGCAGGCCGCGCACCGGCTCCCCGGACAGGGTCAGTTCCAGGCCGCGGTTGCGCTGTTCGCTATCGGCGCCATACACGCCGTTGGTCAACTGGCCGCTGGGCTTCGTGATCTCGAACGCGCTGAACGTCAGCATCGCGTCGTCCAGGTCCACCTTCACGCCCACTTCCTTCTGCTTGGACTTGTAGGGCTTGAACACCTGGCCGGCGTTGGACGCGGTGGCCGGCGCCACATCTCCCTTGCTCAGCCCTTCGATGTAGTTGGCATACAGCGACACGTTGTTCCAGGGCTTGATGACCAGGCCCGCCAGCGGCGTGGTGGCGGTTTCGTCATAGCTGACGGTGCGCACGCCGGTCGTGGCGTTGAAGTTGCGCGATTCGATGCGCTGCTGGCGCACACCCAACGTCAACTGCGCGCGCTCGTCCAGGATGCTCATCGTGTCGGCCAGCGCCAGGCCCGACAGGTCCGACGACGACACCTTGGGCACATTGGCCGGCGCCGGAATGTTCTGTTCGGGGCGCGTGATGGGGTGATAGATGTTGGAGGTCAGCGGCGTGCCGGAGACGCTCGCCTGCAGGTTGCGGTCGCTGTACAGGCTGCCCATGAAGCTGATGGCATGGCGCACCGGCCCGGTGTCCAGCTTGGCGCGCAGCCCCGCGTTGTAGGTGCTGCGTTCCACCTTGAAACGGAAGTTGTTGGGCGTCACCCGCGTGTCGCCGGCGCTGTTGACGATGGTGGGCGTCTGGTCCGACAGGCGCGACACCTCGGTGTCCGATCCGCCCGCATCGGCGAATACCGTCAGCCGGTCGCTGACGTCGTATTCCACGCGCAGCAGCGCCGACTGGCCGTCGGACTTCCACCAACCCCAGGGCTGGGTCGCGTTGCGGCGGCCATCGGCGGCATGCGGCACGTCGATGCCGGCCGCGACCAGGAAGGGCCGCGTCGGCGCATCCACCTTTTCGTTCTGCGTCAGCAAGTCCAGCGACGCGCGCAGGCGTTCGCCCTGATAGTCCAGCGACAGGGCGCCGATGTCGGTTCGGGAATACAGGTTGTCCAGCGGCGTGTCGCCCTGGCGGTGCATGCCGTTGACGCGCACGCCCCATTCGCCGTCGTTGCCAAACCGGCGGCTCAGGTCCACCCGGGCGCCGAATTGCGAATCGCCCACATAATCGGCGGACACGCGCGTCAGGTCTTCCGCCAGCGACCGCTTGGGCACCATGTTGATCACGCCGCCCACGCCGCTATTGGGCGACATGCCGTACAGCAGCGCCGCCGGCCCCTTCAGCACTTCGACGCGTTCGATGTAATCGGTGAAGACGTGGTAATTGGGCGCTACGCCATAGACGCCATCGAACGCGATTTCGCCCAGGTTGCCTTCGCCGATGGGAAAGCCGCGGATGTAGAACGAATCCGTCACGCCGCCGATCTGGCCCGTAAAGCGCACCGAGGGCTCGGCATTCAAGGCATCGGCCAGCGTCACGGCCTGACGGTTGGCCAGCAATTCCGACGTGTAGCTCGTGATATTGAACGGCGTATCCATCACATCGCGATTGCCCAGCAATCCCAAACGGCCGCCGCGCGCCACCTGGCCGCCGGCGAACTCGGCCGGCAAGGCCGAGGGGCTGACACCCGCTCCCGCGACGGTGATGCTGGGCAGCAGGGTCGCGGCGTCGCTCTCGCCCGCGGGCAGCTTGCGCAAGGAATATGCGCCCGCCCCCTGTTCCGCCAAGGCATAGCCCGATCCGCTCAGCAAGCGCGTGAAGCCTTCACGCACCGTGTAGGCGCCCGTCAGGCCCTCGCTTTGCCTGCCCGCCACCAGGGCCGGATCGAAGGAAAGCGGCACGCCCGCCGCCGCTGCGAATTGGGCCAGCACGTCACCCAGCGGACCGCCGGCGATCGCGTAGGACTTGCGCGCGGTGGCCGCCCCCGAGCCTGCGGCGGCCGATGCCGCGGCGGCCATCTTGGCATCCGCCGCCGCGACAGGCGCGGGCGCGGCGGTCACGGCCAGCAGCATCAGTCCCATGCCGGTAGTCTGGAACATTGCCGCCAACGGCGGCAGGACGGCCTTGCGACGGGGCAGGCGCGACGAACGGGAAATTCGGGAAACCATGAAACGATCCTTCGTAGGGAACTGGGTGACGCTCGCATGTCGCGACGATTCACCCGGTACACCGGACGAAGCGGAAAAAAGTGTCAGCGGATTGGCGATTAATTTGTAACGGAAGGGCGCGGCGCCACCGTGACCCAGAACGGCGTCACGCGGCTGATCCGCACGGGCAACGTTTTCTCCAGCAAGCGCAGGCTGCCGTCGGTATCCGACAGCGGAAACGCACCCGACACCCGCAGTCCCGCCACGGCCGGATCGCAACGCAGGACGCCCGGGCGGTAGCGCGCCAGCTCATCCACCAGGTCGGCCAGGCGCCAATTGCGCACGGCCAGCATGCCTTGCTCCCAAGACGTCGACGCCGCATCGGCCGCCGCCAGCGGCTGGACCTGATGGGCGTTGAATACCGTCTGCTGCCCGGCCGGCAACACCACGGCCGCCACACCCGGATCTTGCGGCTGGATTTCAACCGCGCCGTCGAACACCGCCACCCGGATGCTGTCGCGTTCATCGCGCACCATGAAGCGTGTGCCCAATGCGCGGATCGTGCCTTGAGACGTCCGCACAATGAAGGGACGATGAGCGGGCGCCGGGTCGCGGCCGGTCGTCAGCAGGATTTCGCCGGCGCGCAGCCACAGCAAGCGCTGTTCGGAGGTGTAGAGAATATCGACCGCGCTGGCCGTGTTCAGCACCAGCCGAGTGCCATCGGCCAACTCCAGGTGGCGCTGTTCGCCCGTGGCGGTGCGCACGTCCGCGGCCCATTCGCGCCACGGCAGCGTGCGCCATCCCGCCCAAGCCGCCGGCCCCAGCACCAGCAACCCACCCAGCGCCCGGATGGCCTGACGCCGGCCGGGCCGGTCCAGGCGGCGCAGCGTGTCGCGCCCGATCGCGGGCGGCACCTGGCCAAACCCGCGCACCATGTCTTCCACCCGTTGCCACGCGGCACCGTGCGCGGCGCTGCGGCCACGCCACCGGTCGAAGGCGGCGCGGTCGGACGCGGACAGGGTTTCGGATTGAAAGCGCACCAGCCAGCCGGCGGCCTCTTCCAGGATCACGGGGTCGATCGCCGCGCTCATGCCGCGTGGACCTGATAGGCGATCAAGCAGGCCGTCAGCGCCTTCTGCATGTGGCGCTTGACGGTCGCCAACGACACCCGCTGGCAGTCGGCGATGTCGGCATAGGCCATGCCGTCGAACTGCGACATCAGGAAGATCTCGCGCGTTTTCACGGGCAGGGTCCGCAAGGTGGCGTCGATGGCGTGCAGGGTTTCGAGGATCAGCGCGCGTACTTCCGGCGACGGGACTTCCGGCGCGGGCAACTGCGCCACCACGGCCAGATAGGCCTCTTCCAATGCGCGCCGCCGCCAATGGTCCACCACCAGCCCCTTCGCGATATGGGTCAGCAGCGCGCGCGGCTCGGCGCCCATGCCTTCCTTGCGCCGGCCGCTCATCACACGCACGAAGGTGTCGTGGGCCAGATCCGCGGCGTCAAACGAGTTGCCGAGCTTCTTGCGCAACCAAATCGACAGCCAGCCGTGATGGTCACGATAGAGCTTCATGACGGTATCGGCGGGCAGGAAGTCGGACGGAGGCAAGGCGCACCTCTTGGTAGCATGTAAATGGGAACGATTTCTATTTTAGCTTATCTCCGCTCGCCCGCCTTTCTCCCTTCGTTCTCCCCCTTGTTCCCCCTGTTCGGCGCCCGTCGGTCGGATAAAATCAATCACCCTCAAGTCATCGTCGATAACACCATGCAGAACGACTCCCCCATGCCCTCTTTCCTTGCTGGCGGCGGCGAAATGGGCTTGCGGGTCGCCGCCTTCGACTGGGCGGCCACGCCACTAGGACCCATCGCCGAATGGCCCAGCGCCTTGCGCATCGCGACGGGCATGGTGATGGCGTCCCGATTCCCGTGTTGCCTGGTCTGGGGCAAGGAATTGATCACGCTTTACAACGACGCCTTCACGCCGATCCTGGGCACCAAGCCCGATGCACTGGGCCGGCCGTTCAGTGAAATCTGGCACGAAGCATGGACGTTGATCGGGCCCATCGCGGAACGCGCCTTCGCGGGCGAAGCCACCTTTATCGAAGACTACCCGCTGCAGATCGTGCGTTCCGGGCAGCCTGAAGACGCCACCTTCACCTTCTGCTACAGCCCGGTGCGCGACGAGGCGGGCACGGTGGTCGGCATGATGGACACGGTCATTGAAACCACCTCGCGCGTCAACGCCGAACGGGCCCAGGCCGAGGCGTTGCGGCAGGCCGAGGACACGTTGCGCCAAAGCCAGAAGATGGAAGCCGTGGGGCAATTGGCCGGGGGACTGGCGCACGATTTCAACAACCTGCTGATGAGCATCACGGGCAGCCTGGAATTGCTGTCCATGCGGCTGGCCCAGGAACGGCACAACGACCTTGAACACCATATCCAGGTTGCGCAAAGCGGCGCCCGCAGGGCCGCCGCGCTGACCCACCGCTTGCTGGCCTTCTCCCGGCGCCAGCCGCAAGACCCCAAGGCCACCGACGTCAACCGCCTGGTGACCGGCATGGAAGAACTGATCCGCCGCAGCATCGGTCCGGGCATCACGCTGGACCTGGCATGCGAACGAGGATTGTGGCCCGCATGGGTCGACACGCATCAGCTGGAAAACGCCCTGCTCAATCTGTGCCTGAACGCGCGCGATGCGATGCCCGGGCAAGGCACGCTGGGCATCGCGACCCGCAATGTCGCGCTGGAAGCCGGGCCGGCGCGGGATCTCGGGCTGGCGCCGGGCGACTACCTGCTGCTGCGCGTCACGGACACGGGCCGCGGCATGGCGCCCGACACGGTGCAGCGCATCTTCGAACCGTTCTTCACGACCAAGTCGGCCGGTCAGGGGACGGGGCTGGGCCTGTCCATGCTGTACAGCTTCATCCGGCAATCGCGCGGGCAGGTCCACGTCCATTCGCGCCCGGGCCAGGGCACCGCGATGACGCTGTACTTCCCCCGCTATCTGGGTGCCATGGCGCCGCTGGAACACGCCGCCGTCGATACCCCCCCGGTCGCGGCCCGCGGCGAAACCATCTTGATCGCGGAAGACGATGCCGCCGTCCTGGCGGTGGCCGCCGAGTCCCTGAAAGAGCTGGGCTACACGGTGGCCGAAGCGGCCGACGGCGCGGCCGCCCTGCGCCACCTGGCGTCCGCCGAACCACTGGACCTGCTGATCTGCGACCTGGGCTTGCCCGGCGGCATCAATGGCCATCAGGTCGCCGAGGCCGCACGCCAGCTGCGCCCCGGCATGAGAGTGCTGATCATGACCGGGTCGGGCCTGGACGGATGCGACGCTTCCTCGCTGGGACTCGCCGTGCCCATCCTGCCCAAGCCCTTCGCGCTGGAAGACCTGGCGCGCCAGGTCCATGCGCTGATGCACGCGTAGACTCGCGCCGCGTTCTCCCGCCGTGAACTACAGCTTGGGCGCGTAGCGCACCGTCAGCATCACATTGCGCGGCTCGCCGTAGTAGTTGTTGCCGGACAGCGTGTTGTAGGACGGCACGTAGTACTTCTTGTCGAACACGTTGTTCAGGTTCAGGGCGAAGCTCAGTTCCGGCGTGGCCTGGTAGCCCAGGCGCGCATTCCAGACCGTGAAGCCGGCCAGCTTGAACTCGCGGTCCGAACTGATTGTGTCGGTCTGCGTATTGACGCCAGCGCCCACGCTGACGCGGTTCATCATGCCCGGCAGCTTGTAGTTGGCCCACAGGCGCAACATGTGCTTGGGCGTCCAGGTGTTGAAGACCGCGCCCTGGTTGTCGGGGTCCGACAGGTACTTGGTGGTGTTGTAGGTGTAGCCGGCGTACAGCTCCAGGCCCTTGGCCACTTCACCCGAAATCTCGGCTTCGACGCCCTGGCTGCGCACTTTGCCCGACGCGCGCGAGCAATACCAGCCGTCGCACGCGAAGCCGGCGTCGTAGTCATTGACCGCACGGTTCTTGTGGTCGTAGCGGAACACCGCCAGCGATGTATTCACGCGGCCGTCCATCAGTTCGCCCTTGACGCCGACTTCGTAATTGTTGCCCTCGATCGGCTTGAGCAGGCTGCCGTCCACGCCGCGCGCGGTCTGGGGTTCGAACACGGTGGTGTAGCTGGTGTAGGCGGACCAGTTGTCGGTCAACGCGTACACCAGCCCGACGTAAGGAATGAACTTGCCCGACGTGGTCGAGGTAGTGGTGCTGCCGCCACTGGAATAACCGTAGTCGTACCAGCCCACGCGGCCGCCGCCGATCAGCGCCAACGACTCCGTGGGCTTGACGCGCCACGTGCCGTATAGCCCTTTCTGGCGAATGTCGTAGCTGCTGCGCGAGTCATAGCCGCTTGCCGCGGCGATGCTGTCCATGTCCTGCCACGGGCGATGGTGGTCGATATCGAACACGTTGCCGCCGGACTGCCAGGCACGCGTGAAGCGGTCCGCCGTCGTCAGCTTGGAGTAGGCCGCGCCCACGACCACCTCTTGTTCCATGCCCAGCGCGGTAAAGTTGCCGCTGACCGACATGTCCAGCCCACGCTGCTTGCTCTTGAAGTCCACGCCGAAGTCGCCGTAGCTCAGCCCGCTGCCGTCCGGCATGATGGGGCCGACTGCGCGCTGATGCACCGTCGTGTTCTTCTCGTTCATGGCAAGGCCGGCCAGCCTGAACCGCCACGCGTCGTTAAAGCGGTGGGTCACGTCGGCATTGAAGATGGTCTGATCGTTCTTCGCGCGGTTCCAGGTGGACCCGGTGAAGGTCGAACGCGGCAGATCGATGTCGCCGCCGTCCTTGTAGCGCGGATAGGCCACGAACATCGGCCGCGAACGGCTATAGCGATTGCTGATGCCGATGCCGACCGTGGTGTCCTCGGTCACGTCGAAATCCAGCGCGGCATACAGGTTGCGCGTCTTTTCCCACGCGTAGTCGACGAAGGAATCGCTCCGGTCCTCGTCCAGGACCACGCGGCCGCGCAACGTGCCTGCCGCGTTCAACGGCCCGCCCGCGTCCAGCTGCAAGCCATAGTGGTCCCACGATCCGGCCTTGCCGGTGATGACCACCGACGGCTCCGCGCCCCCGCGCTTGCGCACCAGGTTGATCGCGCCGCCCGGGCTGCCGGCGCCTTGCAGCAAACCCGCCGCGCCGCGCAGGATTTCCACGCGGTCGTAGAACACCAGCGAATCCTGCTCCCAGTTGCCCAGGCTGTAGCTGTTGCGCAGCAGCGCCACGCCGTCGTATTGCAGCAGGTCCACGGGGAAGCCGCGGGCGTTGATCGCCACGCCCGGCCCCACGCCCTGCACGCCCACCATGCCCGCCGTGTTGTTGATGGCGTCAGGCAGGCTCGTCATGTCCTGGTCATCCATGCGTTGGCGGGTCAGCACGGTGATGGACTGCGGAATGTCCTTCAGGGCCTGGGTGGTCTTGCCGATGGTGACGGCCGGCGACGTGTATGACGCCGTTCCGTCCGTGGTGGCGTTGTAGCTGCCCGTCACGGTCACCGGCGCCAGCGTCGCGGCCTGGCCCGCAACGGGAGCTTGCCGCAAGCGGAAGCCGCCCTCGGGCCGCGCCACCGCTTGCAAGCCCGTGCCCGCCAGCAAGCGCTCCAGCGCGACACCCACCGGATACGTGCCGGTCACGCCACCGGTCCGGGCGCTTGCCGTCAAGGCGGGATCGGACGCCACCATGACACCGGCCTGCACGCCAAACGTCCCAAGCGCCGCGCTGAGCGGACCCGCCGGGATACTGAAGGCGACGCCCTGGCCTGCCCCCGCCTGCGCGTGCACGGCGGACGGCCACGGCGCGGCCAGTACGACGGCAGGCAGCGCCAGGCGCAGCGCGGCGCTCAGGCGGGTACGGGGCAAGGTAAAGCGGGCAAGGACCGCGGCGCGGGCAGGACGAGAAGACATGAGAGGATTCCCTGGCACATGAAGGATCGGCGCAGCCGTGGAGACGGACCGTACCGGCTGCTTTCCTTACATGAAGCGCGAAGTCAGGATTTCCGCCGTTCCAGTTACAACTCGGACGCAAGACACGGAAGCGCGGCTCACGCGAGCCCGACCGTGACCCAATAACGCGTGTAGTGGCGAACGCGCACGGGCAGCACTTCTTGCAGCATGGCCAGTACCTTGTCGGTATCGGCCAGCGGGAAGGCGCCCACGACCCGGAGCGCGCCCGCCGCGTCGGAACAGTTCAACAGGCCGGGACGATAGCGCCCCAGTTCGCGCAGGAAGTCCGACAAGGGCAGTTCATCGGCGATGAACATGCCGTTCAGCCAGGCAGTGGTCGCGGGCGCCAGCGGCCCGGCCACGACACCGACGCCGGGCGAGAAGTCGGCCTGTTCACCGGCCGGTACGCGCCGGGGCGCATCGGCGGGCCCCAGGCCACGCACGTCCACCGCGCCTTCCAACACCGCCACGCGCATCGCTCTGCCATCGTCCAGGTCGCGCACCAGGAAGCGCGTCCCGACGGGCGTCAGCACACCGCTGCGCGTGCGTACCGTGAAGGGACGGCCTTGCGGATCTTGCGCCGTGGTCACGAGGATCTCGCCTTCGCGCAGCACCAATTCCCGATGGCTGGCGGTATAGCGCAGGTCCACCGCGCTGCCCGTGTTCAGTTCCAGCAACGCGCCGTCCGGCAACGTCAGCACCCGCCGTTCACCCGTGCCGGTGCGCAGGTCGGCGGTCAGGCGGCGGATCGTGCCGCGTTCGCCCACCGCCCACGCCGCGAGGCCCATCCCGGCGGCCGACACCATCCAGCGGATCGCGTTGCGGCGCGACTGGATCAGCGGCGCCTGTCGCAACGTGCGTCCGGCCACGCCGCTGCCCGCCTCGGTCACGCCCAGCGCCACGTCGCGCGTCAGCGCGCTCAGCCGCTGCCACGCCAATTCATGGGCAGGCTCCGCCTGGCGCCAGCGCTCGAACCCCGCGCGGTCGGCGTCGGTCGCACCCTCGCGCAGGCGCGCCCACCAGTCAGCGGCCTGGCGGATGACCTTGGGATCGATCCGGCCCGCCTCGGGCGCATGCGGCCGCAGCAGCTTGGCGCTGTCCATCCGGCCGACGCTCACCCGTAGACCGCCGTATAGCAATGCACCAGCGCGCGCGCCAGCGACTTCTGCACCGCGTTCGGCGTCAGGCCCAGCTGCTGCCCGATTTCGGCGTAGGACAAGCCATCGATCTGCGCCATCAGGAAAATCCGGCGACTCATCATCGGAAGGCTGTCCAGCAATTCGCACACCTGTTCCAGCGCCTCCAGGATCAGCGCCCGGGCTTCCACCGACGGTTCCACCGCGGCCGGCTGCAACGCCAGTGATTCGGCATAGGCCGTCTCCAGCGCCGCCCGGCGCGCGCGGCCGATCAGCAGCCGCGTGGCGATCGTGCGCAGATAGGCGCGCGGCTCGCTCAGCGGTTCGCGCACGTTGGCGCGGATCAGCCGTTCAAAGGTGTCGTGCGCCACGTCGGCCGCATCGGACGCATTCCCCAGCTTGCGCTGCAGCACGCCCCGCAACCATTGGTGGTGGGCCAGATAGACGGATTGCACCTCGGCGCGAGGGGCGAATGAAGAAGAAGGCATGACGTGGCGCCCCGGCGTCGCCGCCGGATACCCGAACAAAATGAAAATGATTCGCAATTATAGTTATCTTCGATCCTTTTACAAGAATTGCGAATTTGCGCCGGGAAGCCGTATAAGCGGCCAATGCATCGCGACGGAGCCGAGGGTTTGCGAATGCGAGGCGGGCGTGCTGGCGGCGGCCCGCCAGCACACAGCCGCTTAGAACTTCGCGGTCAGGTTCACGAACACGCTTCTGGGTTCGCCGTAATACACCTGGTTGCCGATCCCGCCCAGGTAGTACTTCTTGTCGAACAGGTTGTTCAGGTTCAACTGCGCGGTCAGGTTCGAATTGAAGTCGTAGCGCGCCATCAGGTTGTAGATGGCGTAGGCCTTCTGCTTGACGGTCACGGTGTCGTTGCCTGCGCTGACATCGCTATAGGTCGAAATCTGCCAATTGACGCCGCCGCCCACCGTCAGCTTGTTGAAGTCGCCCGGCAAGCGGTACGTCGTGAACAGCTTGGCCATGGCGCGCGGGCGCTCCGGGTTGACGGACACGCCTTGGGCATCGCGGCTGGTGTAATAGGTGCCGCCCGCGTAGGCGTTCCAGCCCGTGGCCAGTTGGCCGCTGACTTCCAGTTCGACCCCCTTGGTGGTGACGCCGTCCGCCGTGGTGTAGGCCTGCTCGACCGAGCCCGGCACCAACACGTCGCCGTCCAGCACGGCCACCTTGCTTTGCTTGACCTTGAACAGCGCAAGAGACGTGTTGAGCCTGCCGTCCAGGTATTCGCCCTTCACGCCCACTTCGTAATTCTTGCCCTGCGTCGGATCCAGATAGTTGCCGTTGCGGTCGCGGTTGTCCTGCGGCTGGAAGATGTCGGTGTAGCTTGCGTAGGCCGAATACGTGTCGTTGATGTCGTACACCACGCCGGCGTACGGGATGAACTGCGAATCCTTCTGGTCGCGCGTGTCCGACTTGGATTTCCAGGTTGCGTAGCGGCCGCCCGTGATGGCGGTCAGGCCGTCCGCCAGCGACCAGCGCACGGCGCCGTATGCGCCTTCCTGGTGCGTGACGGTCGGGCGCAGGCTGGCGTCGGTCCAGGTAGGCTGCGCGAACGATCCGTCCCATTGGTAGAAGTTTCCGGTGCTGGCCAGCGAACTGCTGTCAAAACCGTAGCGGTAGAAATCCTCGCCGTAACGGCTGCGCATCGCGCCCACCACGACCTCGTGCTTGCGGCCCAGCAGCGTGAACGGCCCCTTCGCCTGCACGTCCAGCGACGTCTGCTGCGCGTAGGAATTCCAGTAGCCCGGCAGCGCCCGCAGGCCCGTGCCGGTTTCGCGGTCCAGGGCGCCGTACAGGTACAACAGCTTGGCGTCGTACTTGCTCTTGCGCTGCGACCAGTCCGCGCGCACTTCCCAATCGTTCTCGAAGCGGTGCTCCAGCGTGGCGAACATCGTCTG
>Ga0307412_10000310_pt1 | contig 30888 bp, 26 predicted proteins | sample DK1Cmetagenome_3_FD_203823 | JGI IMG/M metagenome (GOLD analysis project Ga0307412, IMG submission 203823) | Maize rhizosphere microbial communities from greenhouse at UC Davis, California, United States - DK15-C-1 | ecosystem: Host-associated > Plants > Roots > Rhizosphere > Soil | place: USA...
TCGCGCTACAGCATCCCCGATCCGATCGTGGGCGGCCTGCTGTTCGCCGTGCTGGCCTACTTGCTGTCGACATGGGGCGGCGTGTCGATCTCGATGGAAACCAGCATCAAGCCCACCTTGCTGCTGCTGTTCTTCGGCTGCATCGGGCTAACCGCGAACCTGAAGCTGCTGGCCAAGGGCGGCCCGCGGTTGATCGCCTTCCTGCTGGCGCTGATTCCCTTCCTGGTCCTGCAGAACGCCGTGGGCCTGGGCATGGCCTGGCTGTTGGACATGCATCCGCTGATGGGTCTGCTGGGCGGCACCATCACCCTGGTGGGCGGCCACGGCACCGGCGCGGCCTATGCCACGCGCTTTGCCGACTTCAACAACATCCAGGACGTCATGGCGCTGGCGATGACCTCGGCCACGCTGGGCCTGGTGCTGGGCGGCGTGGTGGGTGGCCCGGTGGCGGAATGGATCATGCGGCGGCACAAGCTGGCCGGCAGCCTGGACCACCCGGCGCAGACTGGGCATGCCGCGCCGGATCTGGCCGAAGAGGCCGCACCCGCCACGGCCGGCTCGTTCATCGTGTCGCTGACCGCCGCCTTCGTGTGCCTGGTCGTCGGCGGCTACCTTGCGATGCTGGTGGAAGGCGCTCCGGTCAGCCTGCCCAACTTCCTGTGGTGCCTGGCAACCGGCGTGCTGATCCGCAACGTCGGCGTGCGCCTGGGCCTGAAGCTCGACGACCGCGCCACCGAAATCATCGGCACGATCTCGCTGTCGCTATTCCTGGGCATGACCATGATGACGCTGGACCTGTCCAGCGTGGCGCGATTGGCGGGCCCGCTGGCCCTGATGCTGGTGGTGCAGACGCTGTTCTGCGCGTTGTATGCCACCTGGGTGGTGTTCCGGATGCTCAAGAGCGATTACGAAGCCGCCATCATGTCGGCCGCTTTCTGCGGATTCGGGCTGGGCGCCACGGCCACCGCCATCGCCAACATGCAGGCCCTGACGCGCCGCCACGGGCCCGCGCCGGAAGCCTTCATCGTGGTGCCGGTGACGGGCGCGTTCCTGGTCGACATCCTGAACGTGATCGTGCTGACGTCCTTGATTTCGCTGCCGTTCGTCGGAGGGATGTAAGCATGAACCTGTCCATCCTCAAGCGTATTGCCCTGATCGGGCTGTGCCTGGTCCTGGCGGCCTGCGGCCGCGCGCCCGATACCGACGCCCTGCGCGCCGACGTCGAACGCGGCCTGAACGCCACCTATGGTCAAGGCGTGTTCCGCATCGCCGAACTCACGCGCATGGGATCGGCCGCGGACAGCAACGCGCCCCCCGGCGAAACCCGCCGCGTGGTCTATTACGACGTCGAACTGGATCTGGGCCGCGACATCGCGCTAGGCGCCTGGGACCAGCCGGGAGCGGCGTCGCTGGTGACACTGCTGGGCGCAGGCCCGCGCAGCATCAGCGGCGTGAAGTCGGGCGGCAACCAGACGGGCGACCGCATCGTCGCCCACGCCAGCGCCATCTATCGCCAGGAAGGCGACGCCTGGAAACTCGTTACGCCGGCGGGCTTCAAAGCCGCCGAAGCGCCATCGCTGGATACGGGCGCCCCGCCGCCCGTCACGCAGCAGCTGCTGGACACGCTGGATCAGATCACCCACTCCGTTGCCTACAGCGCGTCCAGCACGGCGCAGCATGTCGTGCAGCAGGAGCTGGAGCGCTCGGTGTCCCGCATCAACGGCCGGCTGGCGCGAATGCAGCGGGGCTACCCGCTGGCTGGCGGCCCCGACCGCGGCGAGTACGTGGCCTTTGCCCGCGCGCTGGCCGCCGTGGGGCGTGCCCGGCAGATCCGCGTGACGCCGCTGATCACCGGTGGCGGCGCCGAGAACATCGCACTGCTGCGCAACGGCGACGCCGTCGTCGGCCTGGCGCAAGCCGACACCGCCCGCCTGGCCTATGAGGGCCGCGGCCCCTTTGCGGCGCAAGGCCCCTTCGTGGGGCTGCGTGCGCTGGGCAGCCTGTATCCCGAACTGGTCCACATCGTGGTCCGCGACGACCCGGCGCTACGCGGGGTGCGCGACCTGAAGGGCAAGACGATCGCGCTGGGGCCTGAAGGCTCCGCGGTGCGGGCCACGCTGGAGGCCGTGCTCGCAGCCCATGGCTTGCAGGCCGGCCGCGACTACAAGGTGGCGGACACGCCCTTTGCCGCGTCGCTGCCCGCCCTGAACGCGGGCACGGTGGATGCCGCCGCGCAGGTGATCGGCGTGCCCGCCACCCCGCTGCGCGATGCCCTCACCCAGGCCCAACTGAAGCTGCTGCCGCTGGACCCGGCCGCCATCAAGACGCTGGCGGCCCCGGAGAGCGGGTTGATACCGCTGGAAATCGCGGCGGGCACGTACCCCAACCAGTCGGCGCCGATCCCGACCATTGGTACGGCCGCCCTGCTGCTCACCACCGCCGACCTGACCCGCGACGAAGCGCTGGTCGTCGTGCGCGCCGTCTACCAGACGGGCCAGGACCTGCTGGCCGCAGGCTCGCCACAAGGCGCGCAGGTATCGGTGGCCAATGCCCGGCGCGGCCTGACCGTGCCGCTGCACGACGGCGCCGAAGAAGGATTGGCGCTGCTGGAGCACGCCAAACCGCGTTGACGCCGGTTGCGCTTATGATTGCGCTCCTAATCAGGAATTTCCATGAATAAATTCGATCTTCAAAAGAACCAGGCCCTGAAGTTGGCCGGCCAACTCAAGCAGTCCGCCACCCCCGACCGCTTCGGCGTGGCCTCGCAGGCGCCCGACCGCCGCGAACAGCGCAAGCTGGATCAGGCCGCCGGCCTGGTGCCGTTTCCGCTGAAGCTGTCGCAGGCGCACGCCGACAAGCTGCGCGCCCTGGCGGCCGAACGCGGCGTGTCCACCAACGACATCGTGGCCGACGTGCTGCAGAAAGCACTGGGCGAATAAGCGCTCATGCATATCTGGGTCGATGCGGACGCGTGTCCCGTGGTCATCAAGGACATTCTGTTCCGCGCCGCGCAGCGCTGGCAGGTGCCGGTGACCCTGGTGGCCAACCAGCCCCTTGCCACCCCGCCCTCGCCGCTGATCCGGGCGGTGCAGGTACCTCGCGGCTTCGACGTGGCGGATGCGCACATCGTCGAGCGCGCGGAACCGGGCGATCTCGTCATCACCGCGGACATCCCGCTGGCCGCCGAAGTTCTGGAAAAAGGCGCCATGGCGCTGAACCCGCGCGGCGAACGCTATTCGCCGGAGACCATCCGGGAACGGTTGACGGTGCGGGACATGATGGAAGAATTGCGCGCAAGCGGCGTGGACACGGGCGGCCCGCCCTCGTTCAGCCAGGCCGACCGCAAAGCCTTCGCCAACCAGCTGGACTCGCTACTAGCCCGCATCGCCCGACAGCAGGCGCCGAAAAGCTAAGGGCCGCCTTGCCGGGCGAATCATGGCCACGTCAATAGAACGTGATGTAGGCCTTGTACAGGATGGAGCCAATCGCCGTGATCAGGCCCAGGCCCATCAACCCCATCCCGACGTTGCGGTCGCGCAGCCCGAAACCGACCAGCATCAACGCCACGCCCGTGACGATGATGATCAACATGGTATTTGTGCTGGCATGCATGGACGTCTCCTGTTCGCGTAAGCGAGCCCCGAGATTTCCTCTTGGCGTTCGCCGCTCAACAATCATAGACATGCAAAGACCCGACGGGACGCAAGGGCCAAAGGCACGGTTGCGTTTGATCAAGCGCCCGATCAATAGCGTAGTGCGTTTTCCGCCCCAGAAGTTTCCCGTCGCAGAAGTTTCCCGGCCCCGAAGTTGCCTGCCCAGAAGTTTCCTGCCGCAGAAAACAAAAAAGCCAACCGGTAAAGGTTGGCTTGTTTGCTTTGCACCCGGCAACGCATCTTGCGATACGGTTTGCTGTGCGACTTGCTGTACAGCTTGCTGCTGTACCACTCGCTGTACCGCTTGTAGACAGTTTCGGCTTGTTGGATATTGGGCCTGCGCTGCCTTTCAAGGGTCTTTGGTGGGTGGTACAAGTTTCGAACTTGTGACCCCTGCCGTGTGAAGGCAGTGCTCTACCACTGAGCTAACCACCCTGAAAGAGGCGAAATAATAGCATGTTTTTTAAAACGTGCGCAAGTCGCCTTGGGAAATTAATTACGCTGCCGCGACCGGCGCGTCCAGCTTGCGCCACACGCACTCGCCGCCCACGGACTTGTCCAGCGCGGCCAGGTAGGTTTCGTGCTCGGCCAGTTCATCATCGCTGGCCTTCACGACCACCAGGCCCGACGCGTCGAACTTGGCCAGCACGATGCCGTCGCTGCCGGCGCCGTCATTGTCGTCCACGTCGATCAGCAGCGCATCCTGGCCGCGCGTCATGGCCAGCCAGACTTCCGCCAGCAACTGCGAGTCAAGCAACGCGCCGTGCAACGTACGATGCGCGTTGGAAATGCCGAAGCGGTCGCACAGGGCGTCCAGCGAATTGCGCTTGCCGGGGAACAGCGACCGGGCATGCAGCAGCGAATCGGTGACCGTCTCGCAGTAGTCGGTGATGGGGCCACGGCCCGTCTTGGCCAGTTCGGCGTTGAAGAACTTCACGTCGAACGCCGCGTTGTGCGCGATCAGTTCCGCGCCCTGGATGAATTTGACGAATTCGTCCGCGACGTCCGCGAAGCGCGGCTTGTCGGACAGGAATTCCGTCGTCAACCCGTGCACCGCCAAGGCCTCGGGATCGCTGTCGCGATCCGGGTTCAGGTAGAGGTGCAGGTTGTTGCCGGTGGACATCCGGTTGACCATTTCCACGCAACCGATTTCAACGATGCGGTGGCCCTGGGCGGGGTCCAGTCCGGTGGTTTCCGTGTCAAAGATGATCTGGCGCATGACTTATTCCGACGCTGCATTGGCCGAGGCCGGCGGCGTCTGGGCGTCCGGCGGGTGGGCCGGGGGATGCTCTGCGCTGCCGGCATGGCCGGGTTTCTGGCGCGCGGTGGCAATCAGCGTGTACGCCACCGGCACGACGAACAAGGTCAGTAGTGTACCCAGCATCAGCCCGCCCACCAGCACCCACCCGATCTGCTGGCGCGATTCCGCCCCCGCGCCCGTGGACAGGGCTAGCGGCACCGTGCCCAGCACCATGGCGCCGGTCGTCATCAAAATGGGGCGCAGCCGCAGCACGCTGGCCTCGGTGACGGCGGCGAACAGCTCGCGGCCTTCGTCGCGCAGCTGGTTGGTGAACTCCACGATCAGGATGCCGTGCTTGGTGATCAGCCCCACCAACGTGATGAGTCCGATCTGGCTGTAGATGGACAGCGTGCCGCCCGTCAGCCACAAGGCCAGCAGCGCGCCCGTCATGGACAGCGGTACCGACAGCATGATGATGAAGGGGTTGCGCCAGCTTTCGAATTGCGCGGCCAGCACCAGGTAGATGAAGGCAAGCGCCATGGCGAAGACCAGATAGATGCTGCCCGATGAATCGCGGAATTCGCGCGACTGGCCGTCCAGGTCGGTCACGATGGTGTTGGGCAGTACGTCGCGCGCGACCTGGTGCATGTGGGTCAGGACCTCGCCCAGGGCATAGCCCGGCGCGACGGCCGCGTCGATCTTCACGGCGCGCAGGCGGTTGAAGTGGTTCAGCGACTGCGGCGACACGCCTTCGTGCACGCCCAGCAGGTTATCCAGCTGCACCATGCTGCCGTCGCGCGCCCGCACGTAGATGCCCGAGATGTCGGTGGGGTTGGCGCGGTCGCGCGGCGTCACCTGCACGATCACGTCGTATTGCTCGCCTTCATCCTTGTAGCGGGTGACCTGGCGGCCGCCCAGCATCGATTCCAGCGTGCGGCCCACGGTGTCCACGTTGGCGCCCACGTCGGCCATCTTGTCGCGGTCCACGCGTACCCGCAGTTCTGGGGTATTCAGACGCAGGTCGGTGTCCAGGTTGAGCAGGCCGGGGTACTTGCGCAGCTCGGTCAGGAACACGTCCGTCAAGCGGGCCAGCTCCTCGTAGGAGGCCTGGCTCATGATGATGAATTCCACCGGCTTGGAGCGCGCCGACTGGCCCAGCGATGGCGGGTTGGTGGGGAAGGCGCGCACGCCGGGCAGCGACGCGAACTGCGGCTGCAACTGCTGGGTAATGGCCTGCTGCTTGCGGTCACGCGCTTCCCATGGCTTCAAGCGCAGGATGGCGGTGCCGTCGGTCACGGTCGGAAAACCCACCGTGACCTGGCTGCCGCTGGCTTCGGGGATCGCGGAATAGAACTTCTCGATGCCCAGCATGCTGTCCAGCGTGTAGTTCAGCGTGGCGCCTTCCGGCGAACTGACGATGCCGAACACCACACCGCGGTCTTCGATGGGCGCCAGTTCGCTTTTGACCACCTTGAACAGAACGCCGCTGCCGGCAGCCACGGCCACCCCGATCACGACGACCAGCCAGCGGTGGCGCAACGACGCCCCCAGCAGCCGGCGGTAGCCGTTGCTCATGCCGTTCAGCCAGCCTTCGATCAGGTTGTACCAGCGGCTGTGGCTGCTTTGGTGGCGCAGCAGCACCGAGCACATCATGGGCGTCAGCGTCAGGGCGACAAAGCCCGACACCAGCACGGCGCCGGCCAGGGCCAGCGCGAATTCGATGAACAGCCGGCCCGTCCGGCCGGTGGCGAACGCCAACGGCGCGTACACGGTGACCAGCGTCATGGTCATGGCGACCACCGCAAACCCGATTTCCTTCGAGCCGCGCAGCGCGGCTTCCTTGCGCGGCATGCCCTCTTCGATATGGCGGTAGATGTTCTCGAGCACCACGATGGCGTCGTCCACCACCAGGCCGATGGCCAGCACCATCGCCAGCAAGGTCAGCGTGTTGATCGAAAAACCAAAGAAGTACATCAGCGCGCAGGCGCCCACCAGCGACACCGGGATGGTGACGATGGGGATGATGCTGGCGCGCAGGTTGCGCAGGAAAAAGAAGATCACCAGCACCACCAGGACGATGGCTTCGCCGATGGTGTGGAAGACGGAATCGATGGAGCGTTCGATGAACACCGACGAGTCGTAGGCGATGTTCAGCTTCATGCCCGCCGGCAGCGTCTCGTTCAGGCGCTCGACTTCCAGGCGCGCCGCCTTGGACAATTCAAGCGGGTTGGCGGTGGATTGCCGCGTCACGCCGATGTTGATCGCGGGCTTGCCGTTGAAGCGCGACAGCACGCGGTCGCTGGCCGCCGCGATCTCGACCTTCGACACATCGCGCAGGCGGACGGGATAGCCCTTCACGTTAGCCACGATCACGTCTTCGAACTGCGCGGGCGTCTGGAGGTCGGTGGACGAGACCACCGAAAACTCGCGCGCGCGCGACTCGATCCGGCCGGCCGGGATCTCCACGTTCTGGCTGCGCAAGGCGGCTTCGACGTCCTGCACGGTCAGGCCGTAGGCCGCCAGTTTGTCGCGGTCGACGTAGATGCGCATGGACGGCAAGCGCTCGCCGAACACGCGGACTTCGGCCGCGCCAGGCAGCACGGACAGCCGGGTCTTGATATAGCGGTTGATGTAGTCGGACGTCTGGATCGCCGAGTACGTGCCGGACTCCACCGCGATATAGATGATGGGCTGGGAGTCGGCCTCGACCTTGCCGATGATGGGTTCGTCGATCTCGTCGGGCAGGAAGCGCCGGGCGCGCGACACCTTGTCGCGCACTTCGGCCGCGGCGGCGTCCGGGTCGCGGGAAAGGTTGAACTTGATGTTGATCAGACTGCGTTCGGAGCGGCTGCGCGAGGTCATCACGTCCACGCCTTCGATGCCGGCCAACTGGTCTTCCAGCGGCTTGGTCACCTGCGATTCGATCACCTCGGGCGAAGCGCCCTTGTAGGTGGTGTCCACCGACACGATGGGCTCGTCGATCTTGGGATATTCGCGCACGGTCAGGCGCGAATAGGAAATCAAGCCGATCAGCACGATGATCAGCGACAGGACCGACGCGAACACCGGCCGCTTGATGCAGGTTTCCGAGATACGCATTGCGCTATCGCCAAGAAAGAAGAAGAGCCGGCGTCACGAGCCGCCGCCGACGACGTCCACGGTGGCGCCGTCCGTCACGCGCTGCATGCCCGCCACCACCAGCTTATCGCCGACCGCCACGCCTGTGAGGATCTCGACGCGGCCTTCGCGGCGCTCACCGATCGTGACCTCGCGCCGCTCGGCGCGGCCGTCCTTGATGCGGTAAACGTACTGCGTTTCGCCCGAGGGAGACAACGCGGCCTCTGGCGCGACCAGCGCCTTGTCCTGATTGAACAGCAGTTGCACGCGGGCGAACATGCCCGGACGCAGCACCGCATCCTTGTTGGCGACGGTGGCGCGCAGCAGAATGGAGCGGCCACCCGCGTCGATCAGCGGGCTGACGGCGTAGACCATCCCCTGGCGCTCCTGGCCGGGCAAAGCGTCCAGGCGCAGCGTCAGTTGCTGGCCAACGCCGACCTTGCTGAGATACATCTCCGGCACGCGGAAATCCACTTTCAAGGGGTCGATGGCCTCAAGCGGCGCCAGGTCTTGCCCCTGGTTGACGTAATCGCCCACGGACACGCTGCGCAACCCCACGATGCCGCCAAACGGCGCCGAAATCGTCATCTTGTCCAGCCGGGCCTGCGCCAGCGCCACCGCCGCTTCCTGGACCTTCAACGTGCTGGCGGATTCATCGCGGGCCTGCTGGCTGACGAAGCCCTTGCCCTGCAATTCCACCGCGCGGCGGTAGTGGCTCTGGGCCAGGGTCAGGTTGGCGCGAGCCTGCGCCAGTTCGGCGCGCGGCACGGAGTCATCCAGCCGGATCAGCGTCTGGCCGCGCGCGACCGGCTGCCCTTCCTTGAATTCGATGGCCTGGATGCGCCCGGTGACTTCGGGCCGCAGCACCACGGACTCGTCGGAACGCAGGCTGCCCACGGCGGACAAGCCGCGGGCGAACGGAATTTCCTGGACGGCCGCCACCTCGACGCGCACGGGACTGGCCGGCGCCACTTTCGGCGGGGTAACGGTCTGGCTGGTGGTGACCCCGGGCGCGAGCCAGCGCGGCACAAAAACGCCAAGTGCGGCCCCCGCGGCCAACCCGGCCGCGACGGCGGCCAGCAGTACAGCTTTTTTCATGCGCGAATGTGGCGGTGGTGCGGCGCGGGCCGTTTTCCCCACATGGCCGATGCCGCAGGAACTGGAATGGGGATGGCACTGTAGCACCCGAATTTACATACTGGAACAATCCAGAAGTTGGATGAAAGAACTAAATCCGCCCCAAAAGGCGGAATTCAGGGTATATCCCGATGCCGTCAGCCCCGCTTGGCCGCTTCCACGCCCATATTGGCCAGTTGGTCGGCGCGTTCGTTGCCGGGGTCGCCGGCGTGCCCGCGGACCCAGCGCCACGACACCTGATGGCGCTGGACCTGCTCGTCAAGCGCCTGCCATAGCTCGACGTTCTTGACGGGCTTCTTGTCGGCGGTCATCCAGCCGCGGCGCTTCCAGTTCGCCAGCCATTCGGTCATGCCCTTCATCACGTACTGCGAGTCCGTGTGAATGGTGACGACGCAGGCGCGCTTGAGCGCGCGCAGGCCTTCGATGACCGCCAGCAGTTCCATGCGGTTGTTGGTGGTCTGGAGTTCGCCACCGTGCAGGGTTTTTTCGTGGCCGCCCGCGCGCATCAGCACGCCCCAGCCGCCCGGACCCGGATTGCCCTTGCAGGCGCCGTCGGTCCACATTTCCACTTTCTGATCGTTCGGTTTGTTGTCCTGCATGGTGCTGCTTGGTCATCCTTATTCGTGCAAAGTGAGTCCCGGACCCGGCCCGTTCAGGACCGGTCGAAACCGTCGTCGGCCTGGCGGTTGACCACCACCGACGCGGCGCGCGCCCGTTTGGGCTTGGTTTTCCAGGCGGGCCCGATGATACGCATGCCAGCCACGCGCTTGACGGCCGACACCATGTAGACCGCCCCGCCCACGCTCCACCACCGGGCGCCGGCCGATTCCAGGAACCCCCAGCGCTGCAGCCATTTCTCGCTGCGGCAGGCGGGTGCGTAGCAGCCAAACTGGCTGCTCTGGAGTTCCAGCGACAGCAGCTTGAACCAGTCTTTCAGCCGCGGCACCGACACCTGGGACGACGGCGGCTGCGGCAGCCAGGGCTCCATGCCGGGCATGCGCGTGCGCGCCCCCCACATGCTCCAGGGGTTGAAGCCCGAAATCACGACACGCCCTTCCGGCACCAGCACGCGTTCGACCTCGCGCAAAACGTTGTGCGGGTCCGACGTGCATTCGAAGGCATGCGGCAGGATGAGCAGGTCGACGCTCTGGGTTTCGAACGGCAGCGCTTCGGGTTCGGCCAGCACCACGCGGGACTGCCAGCCGGCGATGCTCTCCGCCGACGGGGTCTCGGTGCCCACGTAGCCCTTGAAGGGCATGCGGTTGGCCCGCAACAGGTTGATGTCGGCCAACCCGACCTGCCAGGCGTAATATCCAAACACGTCCGCGACAGCCGCGTCGAACTGGGCCCGTTCCCAGGCCAGCGCGTATTGCCCCGGCGGAGTCTGGAACCATTCGGCCAGTTCTACAATCGGCGGAGTATCTTCTGCCACGTTTCTTTTCCTTCGAATCTCATGCAAGCCTTGACCGCCCCCGCAGGCGGCCGCGAACGCAGTGCCGCGGTCTTGCCTCTACCCGCCTTTACCGACAACTACATCTGGGCCATCGTCCATGGTGAAAACGCCGCCGTGGTGGACCCCGGCGAAGCCGGTCCAGTGTTGCGATGGCTTGAGCAGGAAGGCCTGAAGCTGCGCGCCATTCTACTCACGCACCATCACGGCGACCATGTAGGCGGCGTTCTGGAATTGTCACGCATCGCGGACATTACCGTATACGGTCCGGCGCGGGAACAACTGCCCCGCTGCGACGTCCCCCTGACGGAAGGCGACCGCGTGGCCCTGCCCGAACTGGACCTGGACCTGCGCGTGCTGGACGTGCCCGGACACACCGCCGGGCACATCGCCTACACGGGCCGGGCGGCGGGAATAGAACCCGTGCTGTTCTGTGGAGACACCCTGTTTGCGGGGGGCTGCGGCCGGCTTTTCGAGGGCACGCCTTCGCAAATGCATGATTCCTTAGGAAAATTTTCTGTTTTACCGGCAGATACACAGGTTTTTTGCGCGCACGAGTACACTCTAGCGAACTTGCGCTGGGCATTGGCTGTGGAACCCGCCAATCGCACCCTGCAACAGTGGTATCAGCGAGCCCAGCAATTACGAGCAGAAGGTCTTCCCACGCTTCCGTCGACGATCAGTCAGGAACGCGAGACGAACCCGTTTTTGCGTACGCAGCAAGTCGACGTCGTCCGTGCCGCAGCCAGCTGGGCCGGACGCAATCAACCTACGCCGGTAGAGGTCTTTGCCTCCCTGCGTGAATGGAAGAACGATTTCAAGTGACCACCTGATGAATCTATCCCGACTCCTTCTGCCACTCATGTTGGCAGTCCTCGCCGGTTGCGCAGGAACCAAAGCCCCCGATAGCAAGAACCTCACCACCAATTCCCAAGGGCGCTACATCGCCCGGGACACGTCGCGAACGGTTGACCTGACCAACCCGCCTTCCGACGCCTGGGACCGCATCCGCCGCGGTTTCGCCATCCCCAACCTGAATACCGACCTCTCGCAGCAGTGGACCGACTACTACGCGTCCCACCCCGAGGCGGTGCAGCGCATGGCGGAACGCGCGGGCAAGTATCTGTATTTCATCGTCGACGAAATCAACCGCCGCGGCTTGCCGACCGAGCTGGCGCTGCTGCCGTTCGTGGAAAGCGCCTACAACCCGACCGCGCTGTCGCGCTCGCAGGCATCCGGCCTGTGGCAGTTCGTGCCCGCCACCGGGCAGCACTTCAACCTGAAGCAGGATTGGTGGCGCGATGAACGCCGCGACCCCATCGCCTCGACCAATGCGGCCCTGGACTACCTGGAAAAGCTGTTCGAGATGCAGGGCGACTGGTATCTGGCGCTGGCGTCCTACAACTGGGGCGAAGGCTCGGTGCAGCGCGCCATGGCCAAGAATGAAGCGGCCGGCCAGAACACCGACTACCTGTCCCTGAACATGCCGGACGAGACCCGCAACTACGTACCCAAGTTGCAGGCCATCAAGAACATCATCGCGGACCCGCAGCGCTATGCGGTGGCGTTGCCCCCGGTGGGCAACACGCCGTACTTCGTGACGGTCCAGAAGAACAGCGACATCGACCTGGAAATCGCCGCCAAGCTGGCCGAAATGCCGCTGGACGAATTCAAGGCCCTGAACCCCTCGTTCAACCGCCCCGTCATCCGCGGCGACCACGGCCCGACCCTGCTGCTGCCGGCCGACCGCGTCGAGATCTTCAACGCGAACCTGACCAACTACAAGGGCGACCTGAGCGCCTGGAAGGTCTACCACTCGCGCCGTGGCGAATCCTATGCCTCGATTGCCAAGCGTTTCGGCGTCACGGAAGCCAAGCTGCGCGCCACCAACGACATCGGCTCACGCCAGAAGTCGGCGTCGGGCCAGGCCCTGCTGGTGCCTGGAGATGCCGGCACCGGCGGTGTGCAACTGGCATCGCTGGCCGCGCCCGTGGGCGCGCTGGAGCCGGCCCCGTCCGACAACAAGGCCTCGGCCCCGCGCGGCCGCGCCGCGCAGGCGCCGGCCGCCCGCGTGGCCAGCGCCCGCCCGAACGTGCGCACCCACAAGGTCCGCCAGGGCGACACCCTGTTCTCGCTGGCCAAGCAGTACGGCACCTCGATCGAAACGCTGCGCGCGCTGAACAACCTGAAGGGCAGCGCCCTGAAGGTGGGCGCGCCGCTGCGCGTGCCGGGCACCAACGCCCGCGGCTGACCCGCCGCCAGACCCGACAGCACGGCGCCCCTCTCGGGCGCCGTTTTTTTTCAAGTACGCGAAACCGCCAAAATCCTTAAAATAGACGGTCTTCAGCAGGTAAGAATCAAAGGAAAAAACATGGGCTTTCTCGCCGGCAAGCGCATTCTCGTCACCGGGGTGCTTTCGAACCGATCCATCGCCTACGGCATTGCGCGCGCCTGTCACCAGCAAGGCGCCGAACTGGCGTTCACCTATGTCGGCGACCGCTTCAAAGACCGCGTAAGCGAGTTTGCCGCCGAATTCGGCAGCAAGATCGTGCTGCCTTGCGACGTGGCCGAAGACAGCCAGATCGAAGGCGCCTTCACCGAATTGGCCCAGCACTGGGACGGCCTGGACGGCCTGGTTCACTCCATCGGCTTTGCCCCCCGCGAAGCGATCGCCGGCAACTTCCTGGACGGTCTGTCACGCGAAGGCTTCCGCATCGCCCACGACATCTCGGCCTACAGTTTCGCCGCCATGGCCAAAGCCGCGCTGCCGCTGATGGAAGGCCGCAACGCGTCGGTGCTGACCCTGACGTACCTGGGCGCCGAACGCGTCGTGCCCAACTACAACACGATGGGCCTGGCCAAGGCGTCGCTGGAAGCCAGCGTGCGCTACCTGGCCACGGCGCTGGGCCCGCGCGGCATCCGCGCCAACGGCATTTCGGCGGGCCCCATCAAGACCCTTGCCGCCAGCGGCATCAAGGACTTCTCGGCCATCCTGAAATTCGTGGAAGCCCAGGCGCCCCTGCGCCGCAACGTCACCATCGACGATGTGGGCAACGTGGCCGCATTCATGCTGTCGGAACTGGCTGCCGGCGTCACCGGTGAAATCACGCACGTGGACGCCGGCTTCTCGACCGTCGTCCCGGGCATGGAAGACTGACCTGCCGTGCAGGGCGGGGCAACGCGCCCCGCCCGGCCGGCCACGATCAGGCCGGCCGCACCACCAGCGTGGACACCTGCACGTCCACCGCCGTCATCAGCTTGTGGATCGGGCACTTCTCGGCCACCGCCAGCAGCTCATCGATCTGGGCGTCGGACAGTTCGCCGTGCAAGGTCAGCTTGGCCGTCAGCCGATAGACGCCTTTGCGTTCCTCGCTGGCGTCCCGTACCACTTCCACCCCTACCGATTCCAGCGGCAGTTCCTTGCGCTGCGCGTAGACCATCAGCGTCATCGCCTTGCAGCCGCCCAGCGCGGTATCGAAATAGTCGTGCGGATCAGGGCCTTCGCCTTGCGGCTGCGGCATCGCCAGCGGCAAATCATGGCTTTCGGCCGTGGCGGTGAACTGCAACGTGTTGGGCGCATTCTGTCGGACGCGGATACTCATGGGTGGGATCTCCAGGGGAACGAGCGCCCGTCGCGGACGCCCATGCCACCTTGTAGCATCTGCCGAGACTTGCGCTTACTGACGGAAACCTGAACTTATTGGCACGCGGCTGGTCGGATATCCCTATCCGCGATTCACGCACAGACAAAAGGGGGCCGCATGAGCGCCAGACAACTTCTTGATCAATTGCTGCAATCGGGCCAAGGCCTGCTTTCCGACGCCACCAACCGCGTGCAAGGCGCGACGGGCGGTTCGGGCGGGGGCAAGGGTTCGTTCCTGACCGGATTGGGCGGCGGCGCGCTGGGCGCAGGCGCCCTGGGGCTGCTGATGGGCAGCAAGAAAGCCCGCAAGATCGGCGGCAAAGTCGCCATGTACGGCGGCATGGCGGCGTTGGGCGCGCTGGCCTATCGCGCCTATGGCGACTGGCAGCGCAACCAGGCGGGCGGCGCGCCGGCCACGCCGCCGCAGACGCTTGACCGCCTGCCCGCCCCAGAGGCCGAGCAGCACAGCACCGCCGTCCTGACCGCCATGATCGGCGCAGCCAAGTCCGACGGGCACATCGGCCCCGAAGAGCGCACCCTGCTGGAAACCGAATTGGCCAAGCTGTCCTCCGACGCCCAGGACCGCCGCTGGCTGGAAACCGAGTTGTCCCGCCCGCTGGACCCGGCCGCCGTGGCCCAGTCGGCCAAGACGCCGGAAATGGCAGCCGAGATGTATCTGGCCAGCCTGCTCGTCGTGGACGAGGAAAGCTACATGGAGCGCGCGTACCTGGACGAACTCGCGCGCCAGCTCAAGCTGGCTCCCGATCTGAAGGAACAGCTGGAGCAGCACGCCAAGACGGCTGTCGCCTGACCGGCCCGTTGCGATGCGGCAGTCCGGCGGACAAGCGGGCGGGGTTCAGGATGCCCCCCGCCCAGCCGGATCAGTCCGCCCGCAGCCCGATTGATTCCGTCAACGCCGTGTAGCGGTCGATGTCGGCATTGATCATCTTCTGAAATTCGCGCGGCGTGCTGCTGGCCGGCGTGAAGCCCTGCTCGCGCAGCGACGCCTGGACCTCCGGATTGCGCACGATCTTCGCCACGGCGGCATTCAGCCTGTCGACCACCGCGGGCGGCGTGGCGGCCGGGGTCAGCAAGCCGTGCCACTGGTCCAGCGCATAGCCCGCGACGCCCTGCTCGGCCACTGTCGGCACGGTGGGCATCAGCGGGGAGCGCGCCGGCGACGTCACGGCCAATGCGCGCAGCTTGCCCGCGGCGATGAGCGGCGCGGCGCTGGACGCCGTCACGATACCCATGGCCACCTGTCCCGCCGTCACGTCGGTCAAGGCGGGACCACACCCTTTGTACGGCACATGCTGCAACACCGCGCCCGTCGCGCGCGCCAGCATCTCGCCCGCCAGATGCTGCGGCGTGCCATTGCCGCAAGACGCGAACGGCAGCGGATTGGACGCCTGCGCCGCGGCCAGTGCCTCGTCCATTGTCCGCAGCGGCGAAGTCGCCGGCACCACGAAGACGGACGGCACGAACGCCACATTGATCACCGCGGAAAAATCCCGTTTAGGCGCAAAGCCCAGATTCCGATAGACCCCGGGGTTGATCGCGAACGAGCTGTTCACCATCAACAGCGTGTAGCCGTCGGGCGGCGCTTCCGCAACGATGCGCGCGCCGATGTTGCCGCTGGCGCCGGGGCGATTTTCCACCACCACCGGCTGGCCCAGTTGCTCTTGCAGGCTGGCGCCGATGCGGCGCGCCAGCAGGTCGGTGCCGCCGCCTGGCGGAAACGTCACGACGATGGTGATGGGGTGCGCGGGATAGGACGCGTCACCGGTGGCTTCGCCCGAAGGCGAATTGCCGCAGGCTGCCAGCGACAGCGCGAACAGCGGAAGGAAGGGTCGAAGCAGACGTTTCATGTTGCGGGCCTGTAAGCGCCGCGGCCGCGCCTGTCGGCGCGCCGTGTCGTAAGAAAGCCGGCCAAGCCGGCGGAAGGAATCAGGCGTCCAGACCGATGTCCAGGACCTTGGCGCTATGGGTCAACCAGCCGACGGCGATCTGGTCGACGCCGGTCGCCGCCACCTCGGCGGCCGTTTCGGGCGTGATGCGGCCCGACGCTTCCGTGATGGCGCGGCCTCGCGCCATGGCGACGGCGCGCCGCAGGTCTTCCAGGCTCATGTTGTCCAGCAACACCACGTCCACGCCCAGCGACAACGCCACTTCCAGCTGCGCCAGGGTGTCCACTTCCAATTCGATCTTGACCATGTGCCCGACACCGGCACGCGCGCGCTGCACGGCCGTGGCCACATCCCCCGCCAGCGCGATGTGGTTGTCCTTGATCAGGACGGCGTCATCCAGGCCGAACCGATGATTGCTGCCCCCACCCACGCGCACCGCGTACTTCTGCACCGCGCGCAGGCCCGGCATGGTTTTGCGCGTGCAGGTCACGCGGGCGCCGTGGGCCGAGATCGCGCGGGCGATGGAGGCGGTGGCGGTAGCCACGCCGCTCAAGTGGCACAGGAAGTTCAGCGCCACGCGCTCCGCGGTGAGCATGGCGCGGGCGTTGCCGCGTATCCGGGCGATCTCCATGCCCGGCCGCAAATCGCTGCCATCGCGCTGGGTCACGGCGAACTCGATGGCCGGGTCCATGGCCCGAAACGCCAGGCGAGCCAGGTCCAGGCCGGCCAGCACGCCTTCCTGGCGGGACACGAGACGGGTTTCGGCGATGGCGTCCGCGGGCACGATGGCATCGGTGGTGAGGTCGCCCGCGCGGCCCAGGTCTTCCAGCAACGCCGCCCGCACCAGCGGGTCCAGCATGACGTCCGGCAAGGGAGGGACAGCCAGGCGGGAGGCAGTCACAGGCGCTTCAGGATTAATGCTCATTTTGAGTATTTATGGGTTAAAAAAAGGCGCGCAGGGATTGCGCACCACTTATGCTAAAGACGAGCATAAGCCTTGTCAAGCGTCAAAGCGTGCGTGACAAGGGCAATTTGCTACCGGCGATCGCGCGCTCGAGCAGCACATCGCGGCGGAAACGGAACAGCTTGGCCGGGCGCCCCGCCGTGCCCGTCGCCATCTCGCCCGTTTCCTCCACCAGCGCCTGCTGCTCGATCAGGCGGCGGAAATTCTGCTTATGCAGGCCCCGGCCGGCCAGTGCTTCGACGGCCAGTTGCAACTGCAGCAAGGTGAACTGCGCGGGCATCAGTTCAAACACCACGGGGCGGTACTTGATCTTGGCTCGCAGCCTGGCGATACCGGTGGCCAGGATACGGCGATGGTCATGCCGCATCGGTTCACCCGGCAGCGCCGCGCGGCCACCGCGGCGCCGCGCGGCTTCGGGCACCAGCCCCGCCTCGAACAGGAGTTCGTAGCGCTGCAGCACCATGTCTTCGTTCCAGGCGGCGCCCTCCAGCCCGAAGGTGATGGCCGCCCGTTGATGGCGGCGCGCGCGCACGGCGGCATCGGCGCTGTCTTCGCACCAGGCGGCCAACTGCGGCACGATCTGTTCTTCAACCAGCGCCGGCGTGCCCGCGCGGCGGTCTTCCCAGGGGAAATAGCGGTACCAGTCCTGCCAACCCACCTGCGCCACACCGGTCTCGCCGGCCTCGCGGGTCAGGCCCAGATAGCTGACCGACATGACGCGAGCGCCGGACTCGTCGGAACGGTCGCCGTCGGCGAAGGTATAGAGCTGCTCGACATAGCCCAGCGGATGATGCGTCTGCGTTTCCACCCAAGCGCGCAAGCCGGCCTGCAACGACCGGTGAGACAGCTCAAACGGCCCGGCCGGCAAGGCCCGGGCATCGTCCGTCGTCAGCACACGCGGCTCGCCATGGGTCACCGCGACAAGCACGGCAACGAGTTCGGCATGGACGGAGCGTTCGACGGATTCGGTCAAGTTGGGTGTGGAGGCAGAAAGAGGAGAAGGAAAAGGAGCAAGCCGCGCGCCATCGCCGAACGCGAGGCGCGAACCGAAGGCGCGAACCGAATTATAAGGTTCCGTCCCTGCAACAGCCCCTTGCAAACGTGACAGCGCAATCCACCGCAATGCCCGCGCGGCGGCCTAAGATAAAAAGCACATCCAGGCGCGTCGCCATCCTGGGACGCGCCGCTTACGCGGAGTCACCGACATGTTGAAGACCGCCCCTGATACCGTCACTGAAAAGCCCGCGGCCAGTGAAGAAAAGCCGCAGGCGGCCGATCCCCGCAAGGGCACGGGCATCATGCCCATGCCGGACCAGAGCAAGATGGTCGCCGGCATGCCCCGGCGCGGACGCGCCATCGAAGAGCCCGGCGAACCCGGCATCATCACGCCGGAGGACGACGTGCTGGACACCTCTTACGAGAATCGCCAAGGCTGACCGCATGATGGCCGCGGCCGGGCGGGCCGCACCCGCCTGGCATCTACGCGGTCAGGCTGACGCGATCGTCCATGCCTGACGGACACGTCGCGGGCAGCGTTCGGTTGACTAGCCTGCCACCGGTTTGCTTTCCGAGGCGACCTGGCGCAACGCCTGCTCGAACGTGTCCGGCGGCTGGCCGCCGGACACCAGGTATTCGCCGTTGATGATCACCGACGGCACCGACGTGATACCGAGCTTGCGCCATTCCTCCTCTTCCGCCCGGACCTCGTCCGTGTAGCGGCCGGTGGCCAGTACGTCGCGCGCGGCGGCCTCGTCCAGGCCGGCGTCGCGTGCGGCTTCGGCCAGCACGTCCGCATCGCTGGTGTCGCGGTTCTGATAGTGATAAGTCTGCAGCAGGCTTTTCTTCAGCGCGATCTGTTGCGCCTGGCCTTGCAGGCCGGCCCAGTGGATCAGCCGATGCGCATCGAAGGTGTTGAAGGAACGGTTGTCGTCGTCCATGCGCATGGGCATGCCCACGGCGGCGGCCCGCTCGCTGATGACCTTGCGATTGGCCTGCACGCGCTCGCGGTCGTAGCCATACTTCGCCATCAGCCGTTCGATGGTGTTCTGCCCGCCGGCAGGCATGTCGGGGTTCAGTTCAAACGGGCGGAAATGCAGCTCGACATCCGCCGTGCCTTCCAGCCGGCGCATCGCTTCCAACAGCCCTCCCAGGCCTACCGCGCACCACGGGCAGGCGACGTCGGACACGAAATCGATCGTGATCTTGGCCATGGTTTACTCCGGAATTGATTGTCGATACCCCAGAGAGTAAATCATCTTCTTGTGCCCCAGCTAGCGCACGCCGCCCATCACCACCGCACGAAATTCCTTCATCAGCGGCGACCAGATCGTTGCGCCGGAATGGCAAAGGGCTGTACGACGGCGCGGTCAAACTCGAAAACTGAAACGCAGGCGGCCTGGAAAGACGGAGGAACCCTCCGCCTATTCCAGGCCGCCGTGCGCCAGGCGCGTTAAGCGCCTGAAGGTGCTTTAAGTACCTTCAGGTGCCTTAGGCGCCTACCGGCTTGCCATCCTGACGGCGCACCACCACGGTCGCCGAACGCGCGTCGCCGCCGCCAGCCCGCACCGTGTTCCAGGCAGCATTGGGATGCTGGATGTTGATGAAGAACGTCGTCAGGTCCGGCGTGTAGGCGATGCCGGTGATCTCGCAACCCAGCGGTCCCACCAGGAAGCGCTTGGACTCGCCCGTCTTCTGGTCGATGTAGTACATCGAGTTATTGCCGAAGATGCTGGTGACGCTGGTGCCCGTGCCGGCGTCGGTCTGCACCCACAGGCGTCCCTTCGGATCCACGCGAATGCCGTCAGGGCTGGAGAACTCGTCGCCCTTGATGTTGCCGGTGATGTTCGACGCTGCGCCGTCGGCGGCATCCTGACCCGCCAAAAGCAACAGTTGCCATTCGAACGTGGTGGCCAACGGCGAATTGCCGCGCTCGTTCCAGCGCACGATGTGGCCGTGGCGGTTGGTCTCGCGCGGGTTGGCCGCGTTGGTGCGGCGGCGGCTGCTGTTGTTGGTCAGCGTGCAATAAACCGTCTTGTCCACACCCACCGTGATCCACTCGGGACGGTCCATCAACGTCGCGCCGGCCACCCGGGCAGCGGCCTTGGTGTTGATCAGCACGTCGGCCTGGCTGTTGAAATCGATCAGCGTGTTGGTGGGCACGTCGGTCGGAGCGACCTGCGTGTAGTTGCCCGGATCGATGGCGCCCACGATCAGGTTGTTCTTGCCAACCGTCAGTTCCACCCAGTTGCCGCTGCCATCATCGTTGAAGCGCGCCGCGTACAGCGTGCCCTCGTCCAGCAGCTTGCTGTTGTTGGCGCGGTTGGCCGGGTCATACGGCTTGCTGGGCACGAACTTGTAGATGCAGCCCGGCGTACCGTCGTCGCCCATGTAGAACGCCACGCGGTTGTTCTCATCGACCATGAAGGCCGTGTTCTCGTGGTCGAAGCGGCCCATCGCCGTGCGCTTGACGGCGGTCGAACCCGGGGTGCTGGGGTCGATCTCGACCACCCAGCCATAGCCGGTTTCAGCTTGCGTCGGGTCCAGGTAGTTGTCGGTCGTCTCTTCGCAGGTCAGGTACGTGCCCCACGGCGTATTGCCGCTGGCGCAGTTGTTCAGCGTGCCCACGACGGTCGCGCCGACCACCGAGGCGGCCGGGCCGCCCACGTTGTAGACGGTGTTGCCCGTATAGCGCTTGTTGTAGCGGGAATCGGTCTTGACCGCCCACTTGCCGTCCTTGTCGCGCGCGATCTCGACGACCGATACGCCCACGTTGGACAGGCGGGTCTTCACCCCTTCGACGGTAACGTCCAGCGTGCTGTTGTCGAGGCTCTCGTGGTTCAGCACCAGCAGGCCGCCCTGGTTGGGATCCACCCCTTCCAGCGGATAAAAATGCATGCCGTCATGCTGGCCGCCGGACTGCGTCTCGGTAGCGGGGTACGACTGCGGCACGCCCATGTAGCCGGCAGAACCGATCACGCACTTGTCGCCGGCCGAATACAGCACTTCGGCCACGTAGCCTTCCGGAACCGTCACCGTGTCGGCAACGATCTTGTCGCCCAACGGCTTGAACGTCACGGAGTAGTCAAGGCCCGGTTCGGGCGTCGGGGCGGGCGTCTCGGGGGCGGGTTGCTCAGGCGTCGGCGCCGGATCGTCATTGTCGTCATCGCTGCTACAGCCGGCCAATGCCGACACGCCGAACACCGACAGCACCGACAGCCCGAAGCTGTTCTTCAGCAACGTGCGGCGGGTGGGATTGGCGGCGACGATCTCGTCGAACATCTGACCGGGAACAGTCACTTCCCCCCGGGCTTCACGGTAGGGCGCACGCAATTTGTCTGTAAGGTAGGACATCTGAGTCTCTTGGTTTGACGAAGGATAGGACAAGCCATTTGTCAGCAAATTGAAAGTTGGCTGACGAACGGCTGAGAGATTACGAGACCGATGTGACAGACTTGAGACGTTCTGATGAATCCTTCATCACGGGCGCCACGGCCAACCATCGCGACCGGCCCGGATTTCGTCTAACGTATCGACGACCTATCCGCTGCCGGACGCTTCATGCCTATCTTGCGCACCTACTTCATGAACAGCCTGAGCGACGACGAACTACAGTCGTTGCTCGGCAAGCGCGATAACTTCTTCCTTGAGAATGTCCTGAATATGGACCGCACCCTGCAGTACGCGCAAGCAACGATCGCCAAGGCAGGGCTGACCAGCCGTGTCGTGGATGAGCCCGCCAATCCGTTCGCGCACCTGCGTCACGACATCCTCGGCGCGATTCCACTCATCGGGCCGTTGTGGGTGCTGGGCTTGAGCGCACTCCAACTCGGCCAACCGGCAGCAGACGTGACGTTCAAGCGAACGGCCGCGCAATCCATCAGCGTGATTTTCTCGCGCAACGCGCGGCGCCGAAATACAGAGGCGGCATGAACCGGGCACGAGCGCTGCTCGCCCACGCGCATGATCGACGGAAAACAAAAAGCCCCTGACTTCTGTCGAAGTCAGGGGCTTTTAAACATTCTTGGCGGACAGAGGGGGATTCGAACCCCCGATACGCTTTTGACGTATACACGCTTTCCAGGCGTGCGCCTTCAACCGCTCGGCCACCTGTCCTAATTGCTAACGTCGGGGTGGGTCAGAAACACCACTACGAAATTTGCGAATCCGCGATTCTAGCAGAATCCGGGCAGGCACCACAAGTCGGCAAAGAAAAAGGGACGCACTAGGCGTCCCTTCCCGCTGCACGGAGCGTCTACGTCGCAGTCGGCGCTTCCTGTTCGCGGTACGAGCTGACCGTGCCGTCCGGCTCGGTCTCTTCCAGCCGGACCTTGAAGCCCCACAGACGCGCCAGGTGCTTCATCACCTGCTCGGCATCGTCGCCCGCCAGCGGCCGGCCGCGGCTCTTCAGATGGCGCAACACCAGCGACCGGTCGGAATCGCGGTTGAAGCGCACGACCTGGATGTCCGGCACCTGATTATCGCGGTTGTGCTGCGCGGCCAGCAGACGGCGGATGTCGCGGTAACCCTCGTCGTTGTGGATGGCGGCCACTTCCAGCTTCGGATTCGACTGATGGTCCGAAATCGCGAAAAAGCGGAATTCGCGGATCAGGCGCGGCGACAGGTATTGCGAGATGAAGGACTCGTCCTTGAAGTTGCGCATCGCAAAGTCCAGCGTCTTGCCCCAATCGCCGCCGGCTATGTCCGGGAACCACTTGCGGTCCTCGGGCGTGGGCGCCTCGCAGATGCGGCGGATGTCCGACATCATGGCGAAGCCCAGCGCATACGGATTGATGCCGCCATAGCCGCGTTCATCGAAGCCGCGCTGGCTGACCACGTTGGTATGGCTTTGCAGGAACTCCATCATGAAGCCGTCGTCCACCAGGCCTTTCTCGTGCAGGCGGTTCAGGATGGTGTAGTGCCAGAACGTGGCCCAGCCTTCGTTCATGACCTTGGTCTGCGACTGCGGGTAGAAGTACTGGGCGACCTTGCGCACGATGCGCACCAGTTCCTTCTGCCATGGCGCAAGCTTGGGCGAGTACTTCTCGATGAAGTACAGCAGGTTCTCTTCGGGTTCAGGCGGGAACACCGAGGCCTCGGCGCGCGTGTCCTTGTCGGCTTCCAGACGCGGCAGCGTGCGCCACAAATCGTTGTATTGCAGCCGGGCATGTTCCTCGCGTTCGGCCTGGCGCGCGGCCTCGCCCTTGAACGACATGGGCGTCGGGCGCTTGTAGCGGTCCACGCCATGATGCGACAGCGCATGGCAGGAATCCAGCAGCGCTTCCACGGCGTCGATGCCGTAGCGGTCTTCGCACGACATCACGTACTTGCGCGCGAACACCAGGTAGTCCAACACGCCATCCGCGTCGGTCCACTGACGGAACAGGTAGTTGCCCTTGAAGAACGAATTGTGCCCGTAGCAGGCATGCGCAATCACCAGCGCCTGCATCGTCATGGAATTTTCTTCCATGAGGTACGAGATGCAAGGGTTGGAGTTGATGACGATCTCGTACGCCAGCCCCTGCATGCCGCGGCGGTAGTATTGCTCGTTACGGATGAACTCCTTGCCGTACGACCAGTGCGGATAGCCAATAGGCAGACCCGCCGACGCATAGGCGTCCAGCATCTGTTCCGAGGTGATGACCTCGATCTGGTTCGGGTAGGTGTCCAGTCCGAACTCCGCCGCGACCTTGGAGATCGCTTCGTCATAGGACTGGATCAGCTCGAACGTCCATTCGGAACCTTGGGAGATCGGCCGCGCGCCGCTGGCCGATTCCGGCTCCACGAGAGCACCTACGATGGCATTCATGCGGTCTCCTTCTTGAACAGGTCATGGAACACGGGGAAGATCTCGCCCCGGTCGCAGATGCGCCGCATGACGAAATGCGGCTCCAGCTTCTGTTCATACTCGGCCCACAGGCTGCTCTTGCGAGCCTCTTGCGAGTCGGGAATTTCAATGTAGGCAAAATAGCGCGTCGACGGCAGCAGGTGCTCGGCCAGGAAACGCGCGCTCTTGCCCGCGTCTGCCCCGAACGAGTCGCCGTCGCTGGCTTGCGCCGCGTAGACGTTCCACCCCGCGGGCGGATAGCGCTTTTCAAGGATCTCGCGCATCAACTCCAGCGCGGACAGCACGATCGTGCCGCCGCTCTTGGGGTCGTAGAAGAACGTCTGCTCGTCGACTTCCTCGGCGTTGTCCGTGTGGCGAATGAATACCAGGTCCACGTGCTCGTATTTGCGCGACAGGAACAGGTACAGCAGCGTGAAGAAGCGCTTGGCCAGGTCCTTCTTGCCTTCGTCCATGGAACCGGAAACGTCCATGAGGCAAAACATGACCGCGCGCGCCATCGGAATGGCAACGGACACGCGGTTGCGGTAGCGCAGATCCAGGTCATCCAGGAACGGCACGCGCGCAAGGCGCTCGCGGCAGTCCTCGACGTCCTGCTCCAGCGTGCGGATCTCGGCGGCGGGCGCGCCCGCCGCGCGCGCCTTTTCCAGCGCGGCCTCGGCGTCTTCCAGATCGGCCCGTGCCTTCACGTTCAGCGCCACCCGCCGCGCCAATGACGACTTGAGCGTGCGGCTGATGCTCAACATGCTGGGCGAGCCGGTCGTGGTGTAGCCGGCGCGCTGCCATTTCTTCTGGCTGACTTCGCCCAGCTGGTTGCGCGCCAGGTGCGGCAGTTCCAGATCCTCGAAGAACAGGTTCAGGAATTCGGCCCGCGACAGGCTGAAGGTGAATTGGTCTACCGATTCGCCTTCGCCGGGTTCGGAACCGCCCTCGCCTTGGCCGCCCTGCGGCCGGTCGATGGTGTCGCCCTTGGCGAATTCACGATTGCCAGGGTGCACCATCTCGCGGTCGCCGCCCGATCCGTGCCGGAATGTCGGCTCGGAAATATCCCGGGCGGGCAGGTTGATCTCTCCGCCTTGATCCATATCCTGAATCGAGCGGTCGCGGATCATCCCGTGAACCGCCTTGCGGATCTGGTCCTTGTAGCGCCGCAAGAAGCGCTCGCGATTGACGGCGCTTTTATTGCGCCCATTAAGACGGCGATCGATCAGTGAATTCATGATTCACCTCGCTCAGGAAGACTTCCTCACACGGAGATACCACTCGCACAGCAGGCGGACTTGCTTTTCCGTGTACCCCTTTTCCACCATGCGATCCACGAAACTCTGGTGCTTCGACTTGTCCTCGGCCGACGCCTTGGCATTGAACGAAATCACCGGCAGCAGATCTTCCGTGTTCGAGAACATCTTCTTCTCGATCACTTCGCGCAGCTTTTCATAGCTGGTCCAGGTCGGGTTGCGGCCGTTGTTGTTGGCGCGCGCCCGCAGCACGAAGTTCACGATCTCGTTGCGGAAGTCCTTCGGGTTGGCGATGCCTGCCGGCTTTTCGATCTTCTCCAGTTCGTCATTCAAGGCGCTGCGATCGAAGCTTTCACCGGTTTCAGGATCGCGGAATTCCTCGTCCTGGATCCAGCAGTCGGCAAACGTCACGTAGCGATCGAAGATGTTCTGGCCATACTCGGAGTACGACTCCAGGTATGCCGTCTGGATTTCCTTGCCAATGAATTCCGCGTAGCGCGGCGCCAGGAAGCCCTTGATGAACTCCAGGTAGCGCCGGCGGATTTCCTCGGGGTAGTCCTCGCGGCCGATCCGCTGCTCAAGCACATACATCAGGTGCACCGGGTTGGCGGCCACTTCCGTCTGGTCGTAGTTGAAGACGCTGGACAGGATCTTGTACGCGAAACGCGTCGACACCCCGTTCATGCCTTCGTCCGTGCCGGCGTAGTCCTTGTATTCCTGCAAGGCCTTGGCCTTCGGGTCCACGTCCTTCAGGCTTTCGCCGTCGTAGACGCGCAGCTTCGAATAGATGCTGGAGTTCTCGGGTTCCTTCAGACGGGTCAGCACCGAGAACTGCGCCATCATGTCCAGCGTTCCCGGCGCGCACGGGGCGGCCGACAACGAGCTGTGATGCAGCAGCTTTTCGTAGATGCGGACTTCTTCGGACACCTGCAGGCAGTAAGGCACCTTGACGATATAGATACGGTCAAGGAACGCCTCGTTGTGCTTGTTGTTGCGGAAGGTCTGCCATTCGGATTCGTTCGAGTGCGCCATGATCGCGCCATTGAACGGAATCGCGGAGAAGCCCTCAGTGCCCTTGAAGTTGCCTTCCTGGGTGGCCGTCAACAGCGGATGCAGCATCTTGATCGGGGCCTTGAACATTTCCACGAACTCAAGCAGCCCCTGGTTGGCCAGGCACAAGCCGCCGGAATAGCTGTAGGCGTCCGGATCGTCCTGCGAATGGCGGTCCAGCTTGCGGATGTCCACCTTGCCGACCAGCGACGAAATGTCCTGGTTGTTCTCATCGCCCGGTTCGGTCTTGGCGATGGCGATCTGGCGCAGCACCGACGGATTCAGGCGCACGACCCGGAACTGCGAGATGTCGCCGTCGAATTCCTTCAGCCGCTTGACGGCCCAGGGCGACATGATGCCGCTCAGGTAGCGCCGCGGAATGCCGTATTCCTTTTCAAGCGTGTCGCCGAAGCGTTCGGGATGAAACAGCCCCAAAGGCGTTTCGTTGACGGGCGACCCCTTCAAGGCATAGATGGGATAGCTTTCCATCAAGGCCTTGAGACGTTCCGCGATGGAGGACTTGCCGCCCCCTACGGGCCCCAGCAGATAAAGGATTTGCTTGCGCTCTTCCAGCCCCTGAGCAGCGTGTTTGAAGAACGCGACGATCTGGCCGATCACGTCCTCCATGCCGTAGAACTCCTGGAACGCCGGATAGCGCCGGATGGTCCGGTTGGAAAACAAACGGGAAAGACGTGGGTCGTTGCGCGTATCCACGATTTCGGGTTCGCCGATCGCCGCCAGCATGCGCTCAGCGGGGCTGGCGTACGCCATGGGATCGCGTTTAGCGAGGTTCAGATATTCCTCAAGGGAAAGCTCTGACTCCTGCTCTTTTGCATACTGCGACTTGAAGCCTTCGACGATGTTTTGCACGGAAACCTCCTACAACACGCGAAAAATTCAGCACGTCCCTACGTGTCCCCATTGTGCCTCAGTGCCTACGCTTTACTAGACAAACCAGCGATAAGCATTTGCGGCCCGGTGTTATGTTGCTTTCGCCACACATCAACCATGAAGCACGATCGGGGCCCTTTCCATTTAGGCTGCATCCCGCGGACACAAGTTCCGTCAGGGAATGCAACTTACGTGAATAAGTTATCTCGCTAGCCTTCAGCATATTGCTATGGCCGACACGCATGGTGCGGCCGCACATGAAATGGTCAGCAATCATTTGAAGGGATGAGCGATATCCCGGTGGATTCTTATGATTCGGGCGTAAACCCGATGCGCCCGCTATGCGATGGCAGCGGACGGTCTGAACAGCGCCTTGGCGTACTTGTTCAGCAGCGTGCCGGTTCGGTCGTGAAAGGCGCCGATATCGCGGCACGGGAATCCGTGGTGACGAGGGCGCGTAGCACTGTTCGGTGAACGCCGTTAGCACGTAGCGCCAAGTCATGTGCCTATGCTAAAGCCAATTGACTGTTTTGTGGCAATTCATTTGGCGCATCGCCGAAAATAGTGATGAGGGTTTTCGCGATGAAAACGTCATGCGCGAATCGCTCGCAAACTTGATGCGATTGCCGCCACGCATGCGTCGCGAGGGCCTGTAGAAAGGCATTTCCCGCGGTTTCAATCGCACAATTGGCAGCCGCGCATGGCGAGTGCTATTACCCATGGCGCAAGCACGGATACTTCCTGCAAGCGTTGTCATCGACAAGAAACCATGCCTTGCCGCCGACGAGGAAAACACGCATCCCGACGCGCGCCGCTTTTTAAACACGCAACTTCAGCAAGAAGGTGGACCAGCAGGTACCAGCATCTGCCGTGCCATCCACGCCGGCGCGGGCGTCTTCGCACGGCGCCATCGTGCGGCGTCGCTCGGTGCCACGCGGCGTCACGCGGGTCCAAGGTAGACCGGCGGGCGTGGAAACGAGTGGGTGAAAAGAAAGATTCAGGCGTCAGCGGGCAAGGCCACGCGCTGCGCCAATTGCCGCCAGGCGCCAGGCACCCTGGCGCGCAGGCGCATGTCCGCGCCCAGCCGCGCGGCGTCGATGAATTCGTAACGCTGGGCGGCGTCCAGGTGCTCAAGCATGGGCAGGCGCACCATGCCCGCCGCGTCGCCCAGCAGCACGGGCGCCAGATACAGCAGCAGTTCGTCCACGCAGCCCGCGGCAACCAATGCGCCAGACAGGCCCGCTCCCGCCTCGACGTGGACTTCGTTGAACTGTTCCTGGGCGAACCAGCGCATCATGGCCGGCAGATCGACGCGGTCCGGCGCCTGCCCGGGCAGCACCACCACGCGCGCATTCTTGTCCGCCAGCCGCGCGGCCTTTGCGGCATCTTCTCGGGCGGTAAAGACGATCACTTCCGCGCCATCAAACAACCGGGCGCCCTCCGGGATCTCGAAACGGCCGTCCACTACCGCCTTGCGCGGCTGGCGCGGCGTTTCCAGGCCGCGCACATTGAGTTGCGGGTCGTCTTTCAATACGGTGCCCATGCCGGTCAGCACCACGCAGCTGCGCGCACGCCAATGATGGCCGTCCGCCCGGGCCTCGGCACCGGTGATCCACTGCGACATGCCGTTATGCAACGCGCTGCGGCCGTCCAGCGACGCCGCCATCTTCATCCACACCCAGGGCAGCGACCGGCTCATGCGCGAGATGAACCCCACATTGATCGCCAGGGCTTCCTCGGCGCAGACGCCGGTCACGACCTGGATACCGGCGTCACGCAAGCGCGCCAGGCCCTGTCCGTTGACGAGCGGATTGGGGTCGCCAATGGCGACGACGACTCGCGCAGGCTTTGCCGCCAGCACGGCGTCCACGCAAGGCGGCGTGCGTCCGAAATGGCTGCAGGGTTCCAGCGTGACGTACATCGTCGCGCCTTCCACGGGTTCCTGCCGGGCCTGGGCGTCGCGCAGCGCGCGGATTTCGGCGTGCGGGCCGCCGGGCGGCTGCGTCGCGCCTTCGCCCAGCACTCGCCCGTCGCGCACGATGACGCATCCGACCCTTGGGTTAGGCGCGGTCGTGAACAGCACGCTCTCTGCCAGCGCCAGGGCGCGTCGCATCCAGAAGATATCGTTAGGGTGGCTTACGGTCGTCATGGCAGGAATTGTATGTCCGGCGGCGCGGCGCAGGGCGTAACGTGCCTTGACCAGGAGGGGTATGCTTCCTGCATGTCCGTTTTGGGCCGGTCGAGGTCTTTCGACGATCTCGCGGGCGGCTGAAATTCGCTTCAGAATGGCGCTGCACCCCTTGAAATCCTTGGCCTGGAGCCCGGAACATGAAACAAGCACTGATCGTCATCGACGTACAAGAGTCTTTCCGGCATCGTCCGTTTTGGGATGAAACCGAATATCCGGCATTCCTGACCCAGATCCAGGGGCTGATCGACGCTGCGTCCGCCCAAGGCATTCCCGTCCTGCAGGTGTTCCACACCAGCAAGTCGGCCGACCCCGCCAATCCGTTCTCGCTGGCCTCCGGCCACGTCAAGACACTGGAAGAACTGCACATCGCGCCCACCGCCGTGTTCCACAAAACGGTGCACTCGTCGCTGTACGCCGAAAGCGCGGATGGCCACTCGCTGCATGACTGGCTGTGGGAAAACGGCATCGAAGGCATCATCGTCAGCGGCATCCGAACCGAACAATGCTGCGAAACGACGTCGCGCCACGCCAGCGACGCGGGCTTCAAAGTCGTCTTCCCGACCGACGCCACACTGACGTTCGCCATGCAAAGCCCGTCCGGCAAGCACTACACGCCAGCCGAGATCCGCGACCACACCGAGCTGGTGCTTCAAGGCCGCTTCGCCCGCGTCACGCGCGCCGTCGACGCGCTGGCGGCCTGATCCGGACCAGGAAGGCGCCATGCTTCCCGTGTACTTCGTGCTATCGCGGGGCATCGTCCTGCTGGACCTGGCGGGTCCCGCAGAAGCCTTCCGCGTCGCCAACAAGCTTTGTCCCGGCACGTTCGAGCAGCACTTCTGCGGCCCTTCCGAGGTGGTGGAAAGCGGCATCGCCGGGCTGCACCTTGCCCATATACGGCCACTGCCGGCCGCGCTGCCCGCCCATGCGCTTGTCATCATTTCCGGAGTGGTCGGCCAGCCCATCCGGCTGGATAGCCCCGACGCCCACGCCATCATCGACTGGCTGGCGGTCCGCCATCCGGCGGACGGCTTCACGCTGATGACCGTGTGCGCCGGTGCGTTGTTCGCCGCGTCGGCCGGATTGACCCGGCAACGCGAATGCACCACGCACCACTCCTGCCTGACGCAGTTGACGGACATTGATCCGACCGCCCGCGTGCACGACAACCGGATCTTCGTCGAAGACGGCAACCTGGTCAGCAGCGCCGGCATCACGGCGGGCATCGACCTGGCCCTCCACATGGTGGCGCGCCACTGCGGACCGCGCACCGCCAGCGAGGTGGCGCGCGACATGGTCGTCTATCAGCGGCGGGCCGGCACGGACGCCACGCTGTCGCCCTGGCTGGAGCACCGCAGCCACCTGCATCCAGGCGTGCACCGCGTGCAGGATGCCGTCGTGCGCAACCCCGCCGCGCCGTGGTCCGCGCAGTCGCTGGCGGATCAGGCGCATACCAGCGCGCGCCATCTGGCGCGCCTGTTCCGCGAACACGCGGGCTGCACCCCGATGGACTACCTGTATCAGATACGCGTCGCGCTGGCGCGCGACATGCTGCGCGAAACCCGGCTG
>Ga0307412_10000311_pt1 | contig 30815 bp, 26 predicted proteins | sample DK1Cmetagenome_3_FD_203823 | JGI IMG/M metagenome (GOLD analysis project Ga0307412, IMG submission 203823) | Maize rhizosphere microbial communities from greenhouse at UC Davis, California, United States - DK15-C-1 | ecosystem: Host-associated > Plants > Roots > Rhizosphere > Soil | place: USA...
CCCGTTTCGGCTTCGAGCACCTTGTAGCCTTGGGAGGCCAGGCTGATGCGCAAGAACTTGCGAATCTGCGGTTCGTCGTCGATGACCAAAAGGGTCGCGCTCTGGCTCATGGGTTCCATTCATCACAATCAAGTCGCGAGAGCATAACGCAGCGCCGGTCAGGCTTCATCGTCCATGCCCGGTTGTGCCTGCAAGGGCAAGTGCAAGGTAATGCAGGTGCCGCGCCCATCGAGGCCGTCGCCGACGCTGATTCTCCCGCCATGGGCACCGACCATGCCCTGGCAAATCGCCAATCCGAGCCCGGTGCCTTGCCCGCCGCGATCACCGCGGGCAGCGGTGTAGAACATGTCGAAAATCTTCTCGCGTTCTTGTTCGGGAATACCTGGCCCCTCATCCGCCACGGCGAAGAGGATTTCGTCTGCCGTCGCCTCGGCGCTGAGCAACAATTGCCCGTGGGCCGGAGAAAACCGCGCGGCGTTCTCCAGTACGTTGACCAAGGCCTGCTCGATCAGCGCGGCGTGGACATACAACAGCGGCAAGCCGGCCGGTACTTCGACGCTGACGGCCAGCGGCGCCAGCACCGCGCGCAAGCGGTTCAGGGCACTGCCGACGATGTCGGCCGGCGACACCCAATCCCGCGCCAGCTTCAGGGCGCCGTGACCCAGGCGCGTCATGTCGAGCAGATTCTGGATATAGCGATCCAGCCGCTCGGCCTCGTCGCGGGTGCCTTCGAGCAGTTCGCGACGGTCCTCGATCGGAATCGCTTCGCCCAACGCCAACAGGCTGTCGATGCTGCCGCGCATGGACGTCAGCGGCGTGCGCAAATCATGGGAGACAGAGGCGAGCAAAGCGCTGCGCAATTGTTCGGTTTCGCCGTGCAGGCGCGCCGCTTCCAGGTCCTGGGCCAGTTGCGCCCGAGCCAGGGCCTGGGCCAACGGCTGGCTGAGGGCCGCCAGCCATCGCCGTCGCTGGTCGCTGAGCGGCTTGCCGTCTTTCGTGCAGACACCGAGCAACCCCAGCGGCCCGCCTTCCGCCGACAAAGGCCACCACCACCAACGCCCGGACGGCAGCGTCGCGGTACCGGCGCCGGCCGGCTGATCGTGTTGCCACGACCAGTCGGCGGCGGCGCGCTCGGCTTCGTTAAACGTCAACGGCTCAAGAGTCTCGACTTTCCAGCCAGCCTGGCCGTCCCGATTGAGCAGGCACAATTGCAAGTCGTACTCGCTGTTGAGATGGAGCACGGCGGCGCTGATCACGGCTTGGCGATCGGTTGCGGCGGTCAGCTTGCGAGACAAGTCGAGCAGCTCGCCGGTTTCCTGTTGAGTGTCGCGCAACGCCTGCAACTGACGACGCTGACGGGCCGCGAGATTGCCGGTAAGGGCCGCCATCAGCAGGAAGAACACCAGCGTCAGCACGTCCTCTTCGCGTTGAATCGTCAGGGAAAAATTCGGCGGAATGAACAAGAAGTCATAGGCCAGGAACGACAGCGCCGCACAGGCCAGCGCCGGGCCGAGGCTGCTGCGCACCGCCACCAGCAACACCGCCATCAGAAACACCAAGGATATGTTGGGCAACGCCAGCAGCCCGGAGATCCCCCAGGCCAAGGCGCTGGCCACCACCGTCGCCACCAGCGCCAGCGCATAGTCGAACCCCGTCTGGACGGAACCTGCGCGCTGGCTGGCGGGCGGCGGCGATCCATCGCTGTCCAGCACGTTGATTTCCAGGCCACGGGCATTGCGCAACAGGCGCGACGCGAGGCCACCGCCAAACAGCTTCCGGCGCAGCCGCGGTCGGGACTGCCCTACCAACAGCAATGTCGCGCGACGTTGCCTGGCGTGTTGGATCAAGGTCTTGGCGACTTCGCCAGCCCGCAGCAGCACCACTTCCCCGCCGAGCCTTTCGGTCAATTGCTGGGCGTTCTGCAAGCGTTGGCGCGAAGCCTCGTCCCGTGTCGCGCCGTTATCTACATGCACCACGCTCCAGGGCAGATGCCGGCGCTGGGCGACACGACTGGCGTGGCGCACCAGCCGTTCGGCCTGCACGTCGCCATCCACGCCCACCAACAGCCGCCCCTGTACCGCCGGCGCCGACTGGCCCAGTTGTCGATAGCCCTGGGCCAGATCATTGTCTACCTGCGCGGCGGCGGTCTGCATGGCCAGTTCGCGCAGTGCGGTCAGGTTGGTCTGGGAGAAAAACGCATCGATCGCGGCCCGCGCCTGTTCCGGCACGTAGACCTTGCCGTCGCGCAAGCGCTCCAGCAGCTCGCGCGGTGGCAGGTCGATCAACAGCAGTTCATCGGCTTCCTGCAACACCCAATCCGGCAATGTCTCGCGCACCTGCACGCCGGTGATGCCGCGCACTTGATCATTGAGACTTTCCAAGTGCTGGACGTTGACCGTGGTGTAGACGTCGATGCCAGCGGCGAGCAGTTCCTGGATGTCTTGCCAGCGCTTGGCGTGACGACTGCCGGGAGCGTTGCTGTGGGCCAGTTCGTCCACCAGCGCCAGGCTCGGGCGCGCCGACAGGAGTCCGTCGAGGTCCATTTCCTCGAGCATCACCCCGCGATACTCCGAACGCACCAACGGCTGCTGCACCAGGCCATTCAACAGGGCTTCGGTCTCCGCGCGCCCATGGGTCTCGACGACACCGGCGATGATATGCGTGCCTTGACGCAACCGGGCGTGGGCCGCCTGCAGCATGGCGTAGGTCTTGCCGACGCCCGGAGCGGCGCCGAGGAAGACCTTGAGGCGACCACGGTCGTGGCGTGACAGGTTGGCTAACAGTGCATCGGCGCGGCTGGCGTCGCTCTTGCGGGATCTCTTTCTTATCTGATCAAATTACCCTGTGGGAGCGAGCCTGCTCGCGAAAGCGGCTGCTCAGCCAACATTGTTGTCGACTGACACAGCGCCTTCGCGAGCAGGCTCGCTCCCACCTTGGCTCAGTGTTTCCCACCTTGGCTCAGCGTTTTTCCAGGGCCAGGTTCAGCGCCAGCACATTCACCACCGGCGGGCCCACCAAGGGCTGCTCGGTGTTGTCGTCAAGCAACTGCTGCAACGTCGACACCGGCACATTCCTGGCGGCGGCGACACGCGCCAGTTGATAGGCAATCGCCGCCGGAGGCAAGTGCGGATCCAGCCCACTGCCGGAGGTGGTCAGCAGCGCGAGGGGCACCGGGCCCTGGTTGGAAACTTGCAGCTTATGGGCGTCATCGATCACACGGGCGGCCAGTGCCGGGTTGCTGGGCGAGAAATTGCTCGCGCCGCTGGCCACCGTGGCGAAGCCGCCCGCCGAGGGGCGCGGATGGAACCAGCCATCGCCGGTGAAATCCTGGGCGATCAGCCGGGAGCCGCGGACTTTGCCGTCGGCATCACGAATCAGGCTGCCGTTGGCTTGGTCCGGGAAGGCGATTTGCGCCACACCGGTGACGAGCAATGGGTAGGCGACGCCGGTGAGCAGCGTCATCAATAACAACAGGCTCAAGGCCGGGCGAATCAGGGTGAACATTTTTCTAGATCCTCGATGTACACACCGTGGCGAGGGAGCTTGCTCCCGCTGGGCTGCGAAGCAGACCCAAAAATGTGCGGCCGTGGCATGTCAGGTGGAATGCGTTGGGTTTCTCTTGGGGCTGCTGCGCAGCCCAGCGGGAGCAAGCTCCCTGCCACAAAAGCTGTCTTGTCTGGAACTCCTCGGGCTCAAACCAAGTGCAACCCCGTCAGCAACAGGTCGATCGCCTTGATCCCCACGAACGGCACCGCGATCCCGCCCAGACCGTAGATCAGTAGGTTGCGCCGCAGCAAGGCCGCCGCGCTCGCTGCCTGCACCCGCACACCGCGCAGGGCCAGGGGGATCAGCACGATGATGATCAGGGCGTTGAAGACGATGGCCGACAGAATCGCGCTCTGCGGGCTGCTCAGATGCATGACGTTCAACACGCCGAGCTGCGGATAGATCGAGGCGAACAGCGCTGGCAGGATCGCGAAGTATTTGGCGATGTCATTGGCGATGGAGAAGGTGGTCAGCGCGCCACGGGTCACCAACAGTTCCTTGCCGATCTGCACCACATCCAGCAACTTGGTCGGGTCGCTGTCGAGGTCGACCATGTTGGCCGCCTCGCGCGCGGCCTGGGTACCGTCGTTCATCGCCATGCCCACGTCGGCCTGGGCCAGGGCCGGAGCGTCGTTGGCACCGTCGCCGCACATGGCGACCAATCGGCCATCGTTCTGTTCGTGACGGATGCGCGCCAGTTTTTTCTCCGGCGTGGCCTCGGCCAGCACATCATCCACACCCGCTTCGGCGGCAATCGCGGCGGCGGTCAGCGGGTTATCGCCGGTGACCATCACCGTGCGGATCCCCAGCTTGCGCAGCTCGGCAAAGCGCTCGCGGATGCCGGGCTTGACCACGTCCTTGAGGTGAATGGCGCCAAGCAGTTTGCCGTCCACGCAGACCAGCAACGGCGTGCCGCCGCTCTGGGCGATCTTGTCGACTTCCCGTGCCAATGCGGCGGGCAGCCCATCACGGGGCAAACCGATGAAACTCAACAGTGAATCCACCGCGCCCTTGCGATAAACCCGTCCTTGATAATCCACGCCGGACAAGCGGGTTTCGGCACTGAATGGCACGGCCGTCAGCAACTCAGCGGCGGGTTCTGCCTGCGGATGCAACCCGCGCAGGTATTCGACGACGGACTTGCCCTCGGCCGTGTCGTCGGCCAGGGAGGCGAACAAGGCGCCTTCGGCCAACTCCTTGGCGCTTACGCCTGGGGCCGCACAGACCGCTGCGCAGCGGCGATTGCCGAAGGTGATGGTGCCGGTCTTGTCCAGCATCAATACATGCACATCCCCCGCCGCCTCCACCGCGCGGCCGGACTTGGCGATCACGTTCAGGCGCACCAGGCGATCCATCCCGGCGATACCGATGGCCGACAGCAGGCCGCCGATCGTAGTGGGAATCAACGTCACCAACAGCGCCACCAGGAACACCAAGGGCAGGCTGCCATTGGCAAAATGGGCGAACGGTTGCAGCGTCACCACCACCAGCAGGAAGATCAGCGTCAGGCCGATCAACAGGATATCCAGCGCGACTTCGTTCGGGGTTTTCTGGCGCTTGGCGCCTTCCACCAGGGCGATCATGCGGTCTAGGGTGGACTCGCCCGGATTGCTGGTGATGCGCACCAACAACCAATCGGAAACCAGCCGCGTGTTGCCGGTCACGGCCGAGCGATCACCGCCGGACTCACGAATTACTGGCGCGGATTCACCGGTAATCGCCGCTTCATTGACCGCCGCGATGCCTTCGATCACCTCGCCATCGCCAGGAATCATCTCCCCGGCTTCGATGCGCACCACGTCACCTTTGCGCAAGCGGGTGGCGGGTACGATTTCAAATCCGTCCGCAGTCTGGCGACGGGCGCTCAAACCTTCGCTGCCGGCCTTGAGGCTGTCCGCCCGAGCCTTGCCGCGCCCTTCCGCCAAGGCTTCGGCGAAGTTGGCGAACAACACGGTGAACCACAACCACAGGGCGATTTGCGCGGCCACGAAAGTCGGCACGGCGCTGTCGGGAATCAGGCACAGCACGGTGGTGAGGATCGCGGTGAGTTCCACCACCAGCATCACCGGCGCACGGTGCAGCTGGCGTGGATCAAGCTTGACGAAAGCTTGCACCAGCGCCGGCCGCCACAGGGCCGACAGATTGGTTTTGGCTTGCTCCGGCGCCTTGGCGACGACGGTCTTGCTCATCGGCATGTTCATCATCAATTCCTCAGAAACCCAGGCTCAGGTGTTCGGCAATCGGGCCCAGGGCCAGGGTTGGCAGGAAGGTCAGGCCGCCCACCAGCAGAATGGTCACGGTCAACAACGTCACGAACAGCGGGCCATGGGTCGGAAAGCTGTTCTGGCCGATGGGGGCGGTTTTCTTCAGCGCCAGGCTGCCGGCCAAGGCCAGCACCGGCAGGATGTAGCCGAAGCGGCCGATCAACATGCCCAGGCCCAGCATCAGGTTGTGAAACGGCGTGTTGGCACCAAAACCGGCGAACGCCGAACCGTTGTTTGCCCCCGCCGAGGTGTAGGCGTAAAGCAATTGGCTGAAACCGTGGGCGCCAGGGTTGCTCACCGCCGCCGCAGGGCCGGGCAGGCTCGCGGCGATGGCCCCCAGCACCAGCACGCTCACCGGCATCACCAGCAGCGTCACCACCAGCAACTGCACCTCCCGGGCGCCGAGCTTCTTGCCCAGGTATTCCGGCGTGCGACCGATCATCAAACCGGCCAGGAATACGGCGATCAGCACGTTCAGCAACATCCCATAGAGCCCGGCACCGACGCCGCCGAAGATCACTTCGCCGACCATCATGTTGACCAGCGCCACCATCCCGCTCAGGGGGTTGAGGCTGTCGTGCATGGCGTTGACCGAGCCGTTGGATGCCGCCGTGGTCGTCACCGACCAGAGCACCGTGGCGGTGGTGCCGAAGCGTGCCTCCTTGCCCTCCAGCGGCGCGGTTTGTTCAACGGCAGCGTCATTGAGGGCTGGATTGGGCTGGTATTCGGCCCACAGCGACGTCGCCCCGCCGATCAGGAACAAGGCCAGCATGCAGGCGATAATCGCCCGGCTCTGGCGCAGATCCTTAACGTAATGACCAAAGGTGAACACCAGCGCCGCCGGGATCAGGATGATCGACGCGACTTCGAACAGATTGCTCCAGGCCGTCGGGTTCTCGAACGGATGCGCAGAATTGACGCCGAAGAAACCACCGCCGTTGGTGCCCAGTTGCTTGATCGCAATCTGGCTGGCGGCCGGACCGAGGGGGATTACTTGATCCACGCCCTGCATCGTCACCCCATGCACATAATGCGCAAAAGTCTGCGGCACGCCTTGCCACACCAGGAATAGCGCCAGCAGCAGGCACAGCGGCAACAGTCCATAGAGCGTGGCACGGGTCATGTCGACCCAGAAATTGCCCAGCGTGGTGGCGGACTTGCGCCCGATTCCGCGACACAGCGCCACCAGCACAGCCAGCCCGGTGGCGGCGCTGACGAAATTCTGCACCGTCAGGCCGATCATCTGGCTAAGGTAGCTGAGGGACGCTTCGCCGCTGTAGGACTGCCAGTTGGTGTTGGTCATGAAACTGACCGCGGTGTTGAACGCCTGGGTCCATTCCATGCCGGGCAGGTTCTCGGTGTTGAGCGGTAAATGCCCCTGCAACAGGAGCACGGCGAACAACACGGCGAAACCCGCCAGGTTGAATGCGAGCAAGGCCAGGGTGTATTTCTGCCAACTCTGCTCTGTGGTCGGATCAACGCCGGCCGCCTTGTAACAACCGCGTTCTAGAGGACCCAGGATTGGCGACAGCCAGGTACGCTGGCCCTCCATCACCCGATAATAAAACCGCCCCAGGAACGGCGCCGGAATCAACACCAGCGCGAAAAAGCCGAGGATCAGCCCGTAGTCATAACCGTGCATAGCCGCTCCTAACCCCGGTCCGCGCGCAACAGCGCAACCAACAGATAAATGAACAGCGCCACTGCCAGCAGCAGCGACACCCCGTCCAGAACACTCATGGGATTTCTCCGTGGTACGGCGTCGTGCCGTGTGTGGAGGAATTGTCGGTAGGGAGGGTGTAAAGGTGCGAGATTGAGGATGGGGTGGGGGAATAAAGAATCCGTAAAATCAGGTGGAGGTTGTTGAAGAGCTTTTGTGGGAGCGAGCCTGCTCGCGAAGGGGCCCTCGCAGGCAACAACGCTCCGAACTAGGGCACAAACCCAGGCGATCCAGGCGCGAACATCCCCGATACGACACGATTCCCCCCATTACGACCGCCCCAACCATACTGGCACGTCCACTGCACTGCCCTCCCCAGCGCTTTTGCTACTTATCGAGGGGGAGCCACCAATGAACACACAACTAAAACCCACCCTGGGCACCCTGCACCTATGGGGCATCGCCGTCGGCTTGGTGATATCCGGCGAGTACTTCGGCTGGAGCTACGGCTGGGGCGTCGCGGGCACACTGGGTTTTCTGGTGACATCGTTCATGGTCGCGGCCATGTACACCTGCTTCATCTTCAGCTTCACCGAACTGACCACCGCCATCCCCCACGCCGGCGGGCCGTTCGCCTATAGCCGCCGGGCCTTTGGCGAAAAAGGTGGATTGATTGCCGGACTCGCGACGTTGATCGAATTCGTCTTCGCCCCGCCCGCCATCGCGCTCGCCATCGGCGCCTACCTGAACGTGCAATTCCCGGCGCTCGACCCGAAACACGCCGCCGTCGGTGCCTACATCGTGTTCATGGGCCTGAACATCCTGGGCGTGAAACTGGCCGCGACTTTCGAACTGATCGTCTGCGTACTGGCTGTCGCCGAGTTGCTGGTATTCATGGGCGTGGTCGCGCCGGCGTTCAGCTTCAGCAACTTCGCCCTGAACGGCTGGGCCGGCTCCGACGTGTTTGGCGCACCAGCCATCGCCGGGATGTTCGCGGCGATCCCCTTCGCGATCTGGTTCTTCCTCGCCATCGAAGGCGCCGCCATGGCCGCCGAAGAAGCCAAGGACCCGAAGCGCACGATCCCCAAGGCCTACATCAGCGGCATACTGACTTTGGTGGTGCTGGCGATGGGCGTGATGTTCTTTGCTGGCGGCGTGGGTGACTGGAGCGCCCTGTCCAATATCAACGACCCGCTGCCCCAAGCCATGAAAGCGGTGGTTGGCGATAGCTCCGGCTGGCTGCACATGCTCGTTTGGATCGGCCTGTTCGGCCTGGTCGCGAGCTTCCACGGCATCATCCTCGGCTACTCGCGCCAATTCTTCGCCCTTGCCCGGGCCGGCTACCTGCCCGCCTCCCTCGCCAAACTGTCACGCTTCCAGACGCCGCACCGAGCCATCATCGCCGGCGGCCTGATCGGCATCGCCGCTATCTACAGCGACGGCCTGATCAACCTCGGCGGCATGACCCTCACCGCCGCGATGATCACCATGGCGGTGTTCGGCGCCATCGTCATGTACATCATGAGCATGCTCAGCCTGTTCAAGTTGCGCAAAACCGAGCCCAACCTGGAACGCACCTTCCGTGCGCCTGGCTATCCGGTCGTGCCGGGCATAGCATTGGTCCTGGCAGTGGTGTGCTTGGTGGCGATGGCCTGGTTCAATGCTCTGATCGGGCTGATATTCCTAGGCTTCATGGCGGTGGGTTTTGTGTATTTCGTGCTGACCGCGCAGTTGCGTGCTGATGCCCCGGCCGATGCGATGTTGACCGGGCTATAAGGTGCACCCGGCATAACCGGCGTAGTATGGAACCACTGCGAACGGTCTTCGCTCATAAGTGGTACGGGCAACGACCAGCGAAATACTCGTCTGGCCATTGCCCCCTCAAGGAGAGCCCTATGCCCTGGTATGCCTGGTTAATCCTGATCGTCGCCATCGGCTCGATCGTGGGTGGTTTGATGATGCTGCGCGACACCGCCAACAAGGTTGAGCTGACGGACGAACAGCGCAAGCGTGTTGCCGAGCGCAATGCGGAAATGGATGCGAAAGAGGCGAAGGATCGTTGATTAGCTGGCTTGCTCAGTGCTTTTGTGGCGAGGGGATTGATCCCCGCTGGGGCGCGCAGCGGCCCCCTTTCAAAAACCCAACCAGTTCATCAGACGCACCGGGTTGCAGGTTTTGGGGCCGCTGCGCAGCCCAGCGGGGATAAATCCCCTCGCCACGAAAAGCCAGCGCCTGCTACATCACTTCTCCCAATCCGCCTTCGCAATATGCAACCCATGCTGCCCCTTGTAAGCCGCCCGCTCCGGCTGACTCCAACCCTGCAGCAACGAATCCTCCAACCGATAAATCTCTACCCCCAGCGGACGACAAACGCTAAGGGGATCCTGAGCATCCGGTCCCCACATCGCCAACGACAGATCGCCGCCAGGACAGGTCGATAACGCACACAGCAGATCGATTTCGGCAAAAAACTCCAGGTAGTCGCCTTTCTGCGCCGGACACGCCTTCATGAAATACATGTCGTCATGATTGAGCCCGGTGCATTGGAAGATGTTCAGCACATCGTGTACATCGAACTCGGTCAAACCATGAGGCAGCACCGCACGGGTCAGGTTGGAGTGGCAGTGATGATGAAAATCTTCGCCGGTCAGCATCTTGTTCACATAGGGGTCACACCGCGTGCCCAGCAGATCGTGCAGACGCCCGCCATGCTCGTCGATCCCGTAACCGGCCAAGCTGTCATCGGTGATCGTCACCAACGGTCGCAGAAATGGCAGGTTCGACCACAACCGATCATAGGTGCTGACATGAGCGCCCTGAAGCTGCCGCGTCCGCGCCGCCCACAAACGTTCCCGTGGATCGTGGGCATTCCAGACGTTGAAATCTCCCACCTGCGGGCCAACCGGGGTGGTCACGCGGAAGACATGACCGGCCGGAACATGCCAGGCACGGCCGGTGCGGATTGGGACTTCGAACTGCTCGATCAGCGTGCGCTGGTCTTGCTCGGCGCGGATTCGGTCGTAGAAGGGTTTGTCTATCTGCAAGGCCGAATCTTTACTGAACTGATAGGCGGCTGGGTAGTCTTTGTACATGGCGCGAATCCTCAATCGGTGATGTCAAAGCCTCTCAAGGCTGCGGCGCAGCTTGGTGAGATTGCTCGGGTCTGGTCATCGCTTCCTTGTTTGCGCCCCGCCACTGCTTTTCACAAAGCTCTTCAAATAGAGGACGCCTTGCTGGCACCACTATCCGCTTTACGAGGAACCGACGAACGAAGATCCCATTTAGCCAAAATGACTGATATTAGTGAAACTAAAATTAAAATAACCTGTTAACGATGGTCAAGCATCATTTCTACAAATGAATTTTGGGTGACTAATGAAAATTTACGCTGTACTGATTTTGCTACACACTCTATTGCTCCCCGCTCTGTGCAAGGCAGAAATAACGAGTACGCTGATTAAAATAGAAGCCAATAGCCGTAACCTTTCTACTATCGACGCCGTCAGAGAGTTCGTTTACAAACACTCTGACCATGGAGATGGAGATTGGAATAAAACCTACGCCAGCAATGCTACTTATGTATTAGATCATCTATTCCGCACCGCTATAGGTGACAAAAAGGCTGAACGCCCAGAGCTCCTCTGCGGGGAACGCTCCACTGCGATGCAAGCAATTTTTGATAAATTAAGCATCCGCACCCGCACGATTTATGTTTTCTCCAATTATGCTGGCACACTCATGGGACATGTCTTCATTGAGGTCATGAATCCACTTACCGGTTCGTGGGAGGTCCAAGACGCCGATTATAATGTCGCCTACGAAAATCAGAAAGGTCGGCGCCTAAGCATCGGTAATATAATAGCGGAAGCCGATTTCAAAAACATAACGCCGGTAAACGCAACAGCTCGCGGCTGGAACGAGGCAAAAGCGATGCCGTTGATGCGAGGACAGTTCTTCAATATAGCTTACAGCCCTACCGAAGGTATGCTCTATTATAATCAGCAAGCACTCGATACGGGGCTCGTAACGCAAGTTACAGATTACATAAAAAAGAACCACGGCCCCGTAAATTACACACCGAGCAAAATTGGAAATTATATAGTACGTCCATTAGCTGACAAAACGTAATCACAATCCTGAATCCCCATAAATACCTAGCCATTAAAAGCCAGCCATCGAGACTGGCTTTCAATGCGTGTATTTACTTCACTTCCAACTTATCACGGTTCCTATCCAGAATCGCTTTGCCAATCCCTTTGACTTCTAGCAATTCCTCGACCGAAGAAAAAGCTCCATTCGCTTCACGGTACGCAACAATAGCGTTTGCTTTTGCTTCCCCCACACCTACCAGTTCGCGTTGCAACTTGATTGCATCTACCTCGTTGAGATCGATTTTGCTTTGCTGCTCGGTCACAACATTCACTACCTGCGGCGCAGCGGATGTATCCAATTTAGTAGCAGGCGCAGCAATAACAGCAATAGAACTGCCCGCCAGCAAGGCAAAGAAAAGCGAATGAAAATAGCCTGTACGCATGGGTAGTGCTCCATAATGTAATAAAGTGAGAAACAGCTTTCCGAAGCTGCTTCTCAAAACTTAGACGATTATAGGCAGCTGTCAAAACCGAGTACGTTACAGGATATTAGCGATCAAGGTTCAAGGTGACGTTGCTGATATATCCAATCAACAATTTCTCCATCCGGTGCGTAACCGCTTACCGTATCACGTAACAACTGGCGAACCCTTGCATAATCATCTTGATCAATCGCCTCCAATAACTCCAACAGACGAACCTTGAGCACTTCCCAAGGAAAATAATCCTCATGAGCACTCATTATCATAGGATGTTGGGTTGCGACGACGTTGTCACCGATCAGCAACTCTTCGTAGAGCTTCTCGCCAGGACGAAGGCCTGTGAATTGGATGGATATATCACCATGAGGGTTCCTATCAGAACGGATACTCATGCCGGACAAATGAATCATCTTCTCCGCAAGCTCCACAATTTTAACGGGCTCGCCCATGTCCAGCACAAATACATCGCCTCCTTTGCCCATCGAGCCAGCTTGAATGACCAACTGAGCTGCTTCAGGGATAGTCATGAAATAGCGCGTCATTTTAGGGTGGGTAACGGTCAATGGTCCGCCGGATTTGATTTGCTTATGAAAAAGCGGAATGACTGAACCAGAAGATCCCAAAACGTTACCAAATCGGACCATAGTAAAACGCGTCTTGTTAACGCGCGATATATTTGCCTCATCGCCGAACAACACAGGCGCCAGCTCCCGGCTTAAAGCTTGCAATGTCAACTCTGCAAGCCTTTTGGTACTGCCCATTATATTGGTAGGGCGTACCGCCTTATCGGTTGAAATCAGAACGAAATTCGAGACACCTGCTTGCAATGCGGCCTGCGCAGTATAGAGCGTCCCCACTACATTATTCAGGATGCCTTCGGCTATATTATGTTCTACCATAGGAACGTGTTTATAAGCGGCAGCGTGGTAAACAGTATCAACGTGCCAACTATTCATAACATCCAGCAACTTTTCCTGGTCCCTTACTGAACCTAGGATAGGCAGGAGCCGAACAGACAAAGACTCGCGAACAATTCGAGGTTCCAACTCAGATAAAATACTGTAAAGATTGAACTCACTATGCTCGTACAATATAAGAACGGTGGGCCTCAGCGCTAAAATTTGACGAGAAAGTTCGGAGCCAATCGATCCTCCAGCCCCTGTAACCAAGACCACCTGATCTGTAATGCAATGCTCCAGTAAATCGTCTTGGGCGGGAACCGGATCACGACCCAAGAGATCCGCAATATCGACTTCTTGAATATCATCTACTTTCACCCTTCCGCTGGCCAAGTCCATGAAACCAGGAACGCTGCGGACATGTAATGGAAAACTTTCAAGCAGGGTTAATATTTCACGACGCCGACCTCGAGAGGAGGAAGGCACGGCGAGGAGAATCTCCTGAGCTCCGGTAGCATCGATCATTTGCTGGATATGCTTTGGCTTATATACCTGCAGCCCAGCAATTATACGGTCAGCGATATCACTGTCATCATCGATGAACGCAACCGGACGCATAATCCGGCCCATTCTTAACGCGGCTACAAGCTGATTGCCAGCAGCCCCGGCTCCATAAATGGCAACCCTTGGCAGCCCATCGTCACGATTGGCAAAAGGAACATATTGGGCCGCGCTGAACCAATCTCCTAGAAAATATTGGCGCATCATCAGGCGTAGCCCACCAATCATGATCATGCTCAACCACCAATAGTTAAAAATGATAGAGCGAGGAACGATCGTTTCGTGGTTGCTGTACCAGAATACCACCAGTGCCAGGAGTAACGCGGAAAGACTGACCGCTTTACAAATGGTGATCAACGCGTCGTTACCAAAATAACGCATCACAGCCCGATACATACCGAACCGGACAAAAATCGGAATAGCAAAGATCGGAGCGAATACAAACAGCCAAAAATGAACTTTAAATGGTGTTGTTAGCGCTTCGACACCCAGCCTAACGACGAAGGCGAGCCAAAGGGCAAGCCAAACGAGAGCAACATCAGCGATAACCTGGACTGCCCGTTTATGGCGTCTTGGCAGCGCTAACATGGCAATTCTTAACCTATCCATAAATCCTTCGCCCACCTTCGTCAACTCCTAAAACAAAACGTCCTGTACCGTCCAACCAAGCCCATTTATTTGGGAAATCACTATCAAAAAGCAATGCTAGAAGATCAGACTGCCTCCAGTTCGCCAGCATGAAACTTAATCGCGAGCAGCACCAGGGGAATATACGCCAGCACGAGCGCCAACGCACCGTCAACCTCCCACAGCACGACGCTAGCAGCAACAGGTAGCAACCAAAACAGATTGATAGCAATGACAGCCAACGTCACCGGTAAATGACGGCCAAACCGACGAGCAGCGAACTGGTAGGCATGACTGCGATGGGCCTCGTATACTTTGTCTCCCCGCAATAAACGCCGCATTAACGTGACAGTGGCATCAACAACGAAGACCCCAAGTAAAATCAACCACATCCAAAGCAATTCTTGCGAAAGCCAAGCAGCTTGCAACGAAAGCAGACCAAGTATTATTCCTAGAAAACCGCTGCCTGCATCGCCCATGAAGATCCGTGCAGGAGGAAAATTCCAGCAGAGGAACCCCAATACCGACGTTGCCAGAAACAACGGAAGCGTAATCAAACTATTAAAATCGGCCAGCCAGTACAATAAACTGGCACTTAAACAGACACAAACGGCCTCCACGCTGGCAATCCCATCGATCCCATCCATAAAGTTATAGAGGTTAAGCATCCACACAAGGTAGAAGACGCCGATGATGCTTCCGATCCATCCAAGGTCGAACTCATAGCCAAATAGGGTAACCGGGGCCACTCCTTCAATAAAAAATAGTGCCCAAAAAGCGGCTAGAAAATGTGCCAACAATCTCCAGCGTGCTGCTATATGTCCATGGTCATCAAGAAACCCGATGACAGCAATCCAACCGCCAGCGCCAAGCAAAGCAAGGGCCGTGGGCCACGTAATGGTCCCCAACCAAGCCAGGATCGGCACAACAATCAGAAAACTCAGGACAATAGCTACTCCCCCTCCTCTGGGAGTCGGCACAGAGTGCGAACTCCTCGCATTGGGAATATCAATTAAACTCCGCGCCAAGGCATACTTACGCAGAAAGCCGGTGACTAAAAGTGAAAACCCTAACACGGTGGCCAATAAAAATAGGTTGCTCAAAATTCAACTTCCCGAACAGCAGAGGTTCCCTGCAGTTTAATCAGCCTGACATTATGCATTTTGGTAATATTGCTTTTCTTTTTCTAGAAAACAATTGGCGGTCAATATGAGCGCATCATCAACACTAACCGGGGGATTCCAACCTAAAAGCTCCCGCGTTTTTGTTATATCTACTTGCAATGAGCCGCATAATCTTTGCGATAACGATTTTTTGCCGAGAAGCGTGGCACCCAGCTCAAGTAGCCAGCTTGGAACAGGTAACAAACGCGCAGGCTTACCCAACACGTGCCCCATGCGGACCAACAACTGAGTAGTGGATAAATCCTCACCATCACTGACCAGAAAAGTCTGATTCACAGCTGCTGGATGAGTGATGCAAACAACAACCACATCCACCAGATTCGCCAACGCAACCAAACTACGTCGATTATCGATGGCCCCGAATGGAAGCGGAACCCCCCTATTCAACCAACGCATCATATTTAGAAAGTTAGCCTTCACACCAGGACCGTAAACAAGCGTGGGACGGATGATTACAACTTCCATTGCCGAATGAGCGGCGATTTCGCGCAACCCCTGCTCGGCCTCCAGTTTGGAAATCCCATAGGGATCGACCGGTGCGGGTGAAGTGTCCGCTGTATAAGGCTGATTCAATCTTGTACTTTCGCCATTGACCTTTATGGAACTTAGAAATATGAAACGTCTTACGCCTTTATTCACTGCCTGCCGAGCTAAATTCAGGGTGCCTTCGACGTTCACACTTCGATAGACGCCAAGAGGATCTGTCTCCCTATCATTCATCACATGGACTCGAGAGGCGCAATGGATCACGACTGAGACTTGATCCAATGCGTCAGACCAATCTGTATCGCTCTGCAACCCGGTCGTTCGAACCACTTTCAATTTTTCGGGGCGATCGGGCATGCTATCTGAACGAATGGATGCGATTGGCTCGAAATCCGCTGAAGTTGCAAGCCGGTCCAACAAAGCACGACCAACGAAACCATTGGCCCCCGTCACTAGAACGCGCATTTTCATCCTCGGCCCCGGTTAAGTCTTAGACCAAACAGTACGATTAATATAGTCGGTATAGCTCAGTACTACACGTACAACCTGCTTCGACACTGGCCCTGCCTGGTAGTCCTTGACGATAGGGATAACCCGTTTTGCGCGATTATGTTGGCTAACGACAACACGCACCGCCTGCAAGACGCCATCGGCTTTCAAGCCACTCATAACCAGCGTCCCTTCATCCATCCCCTCCGGACGCTCATGTGCATTGCGGATTGTGATAGCTGGAAGATTTAAAAGAGAAGCCTCTTCGGTGATAGTGCCGCTGTCTGACAAGACACAAAAAGCAGACATCTGCAATTTTATATAATCAAACAGACCAAACGGCTTGGAAAAGCGGATCAGTGGATGGTCAAGCGCCTCCCCTATCGCCTCCAAGCGTTTCCGTGTTCGAGGATGTGTAGAAACAATAATTGGAAAATTGAATTCGTCAGCTAAGGCCCGCAACGTCTTGAGTAAGTCGCGCAGATTTTCTGGGGTGTCGACATTTTCCTCACGGTGGGCACTCACAATGAAAAACTTGTCTTGTTCCAACTTTTCCCGAGAGAGAACGTCACTCCCAAGAATTTTCGGCATATAGTAATCGAGCACTTCCTCCATATGTGAACCTGTTTTTATAATCGTTTCAGGCCGAATCCCTTCCGCAATCAAATAGCGTCGAGCATGCTCAGTCAACACCATATTGATATCGCTTAGGTGGTCAAGCACTTTGCGGTTCAGCTCTTCAGGCACACGTTGGTCAAAGCAACGATTTCCCGCCTCCATATGAAAAACGGGTATCTTGCGGCGTTTCGCAGCGATGACGGCAAGGCAAGTGTTAGTGTCACCGTAGAGTAAAAGAGCATCAGGTTTTTCAGTTTCGAAAACCTCGTCTGCTTTGGAAATCACCTCAGCGATAGTTTTGGCAGCGGTGTCACCAACAGCCCCCAAAAAATGGTCCGGCTTCCTTATGTTCAACTCGTCAAAAAAAACCTGATTCAATTCATAGTCATAGTTTTGCCCAGAATGAACCAACACATGGTTGAGTTGCTCATCAAGCTCTGCAATAACACGGCTCATTTTGATAAGTTCCGGTCGCGTACCGACCAACGTCATGACTTTAAGCATTGAGGCTTTCCTGTATATAGTCCAAGCTTAACAACGTCCTCTTAATATCTTCGATACCAAGACGCACGGTATTATGCGAAGTATAATCATCCAGATCGGAAATTTCCTGTTCCCCTTCAACAAAAAATTTCTTGTAGTTGAGATCACGATTATCCGCGGGTATGCGATAGTAGCGTCCCATATCCACGGCCTTGGCCATTTCCTCACGAGAAATTAGCGACTCGTAAAGTTTTTCCCCATGACGCGTTCCAATTACCTTTATAAGGTTGTCACGAGAAAACAATTCTTTAAGCGCTTGAGCCAAATCCGCAACCGTCGACGCAGGCGCCTTTTGAACGAAAATATCCCCCTGCTCTGCATGCTCGAAGGCATGCAAAACCAAATCGACGGAGTCCTCAAGGGACATGAGGAAGCGAGTCATATTTGGGTCTGTTACTGTGAGCGGTTCGTCACTTTTTAATTGTTTGACAAAGAGAGGGATGACAGACCCCCGTGAAGCCATGACATTTCCATAACGTGTCGCACAGATGACGGGACCAGTTGCCGGAATCATGCGAGATTTGGCAACCATCAATTTCTCAGCCATGGCTTTTGAGATTCCCATGGCATTGATAGGATAAACAGCTTTGTCGGTACTTAGCACGACAACGCGTTTAACTCCCGAAGATACTGCAGCGTTTAGAACATTCTCGGTTCCGATGACATTAGTACGCACAGCTTCCATCGGATAGAATTCACAGGAAGGAACCTGCTTCAACGCGGCCGCATGAAAAATATAATCCACACCGACCATTGCTTGAACAAGACTGTCATAATCCCGGACATCACCGATATAAAATTTCACCTTGTCATTGGACAGGGCAATGCGCATATCTTCTTGCTTTTTTTCGTCTCGGCTGAAAACACGAATCTCTTTGACGTCAGTATCGAGGAAACGTTTTAAGACTGTATGCCCGAACGAACCGGTTCCTCCGGTAATCATCAAAATTTTATTATCAAACATATCCATCTCTCCCAAGCTATTGATTATTGCTCGCGCAGCTCGCGCATCGACCTCACCAACTCCAGCCAAGAAGGCGGAGCATAGCCAGTAATTTTCCGAAACTGTGCTGAATTTAAGGAGCGATCAATTGAAACAGCTCTATCCGCAACAATTTCGATCTCTTTCTCATAAACCTGAGCAATCAGTTTCAAAAGAGAATACTTATCAATAGGTTCGGCCGATACATGGTAGAGCCCAGAAAGTTCAGGACGCGGAAGGACATAATCAGCTATAACACGTGCAAGCTCTACGGTGGGAAGCCCCGAAAATACCGCTTTCTCATAGCCTTTAACTATGGATTTCTGTGAAAGAAACCAGTCAACTAAAGAATAACTGCTGCGCAGTTCATGTCCAATTATAGAGGTTCTCAGCGTTACAGCGTTTGGCAGCGAATGAAGCTCACCAATATATTTTGATTTTCCATAAAGATCTTCAGCGTCGGATGTATCACTTTCGATATACATTCCCTTTCGCCCGGAGAATACGCAATCAGTGCTGATATGAATCAAGCGCGAGCCGGACAAAGCACATAACTTGGCAAGACGATGCGGCAACATAGCATTAATGGGAAGCGCCGAAAGCGGATCCTTGGCATCCGCCAGCTGCTTGATCAGCCCTACACAGTTGATGATCACGTCGGGCATAACGCGAGCCAGTACTGAAACGAGGGAGTCTTGGTCTAGCACGTCAACATCACTGATCAAAGCGTCACGAGACGCCTCACTAAAATATTGAATGCTTCGAGGATTACGCAAGGTGCCAAAAACGCTGTAGCCAGGTTTCCCGTAGAGCCGCCTAAACATGGTGCTACCTAGCATCCCGGTGACACCTAACACAAGAATCTTCATTTTTGCTCACCCTTTGATTCACTAATTCTGCTGGCTAGAATCTCAACCAACCGCTGACTTTGCCGCCCCATTTCGAAGTGCTCGAGATAATATGCGCGCCCCGCCCTTCCCATCGACTCGCGCTGCTCCCCAGTCATTAGGAACAGCTGCTCAATGCGGTCAGCGAGGCCCTGGGCGTCCTCCGCAGCGCAGACTAGACCCGCTCCGGCTTCCTGGACCACACGAGCACCTTCCCCATCCAATGCGGCGATGATTGGCCTTCCCGCCGCCAGATACGCCTGAACCTTGCTCGGAATGGTATAGGAGAACGTCGGGTCTTGCTTCAACGTAACCAATAACCCATCCGCACGGCTGAAGAAATGAGGCATTTCATCAAGTGGATAACGGCCTGCAAGTATCAAGTTGTCCAACTGCCTTAGCTGTTTCTGCTCACCAATCCACTTCGACATACTACCACTGCCGACCAGCACAATTCTTAATTTTGGTAGATGTCTGAGCTTATCCGCGACTTCAACAAGCGTCTCAACTGACTGGGCGGTTCCAAGGTTTCCTGCGAAGAGCAAGCAGAAATGATTATCAAGCTCTCCAATCAATTCTTTAGCGATAAGCGTAGGATTGATTGCAGAAGGTACGTCCTGATAAGAATTAGGGTAATATATTATTTTCTCGGAATGAGCATAGCGAGAAACAGGCTTTCGAAATGCATTTGACTGAACAAGTAACGTATCGACGAACGCATAAATACCCCTTACGAGCCATCCCACAGCGCCCAGTGCCATCTTATTCTTGACAAAACCAGTAGCACTTAAACTTTCCGGCCATAAATCTTGAACCCATACAGCCAAATGACTTTTTAATTTCCATTTCAAATAAATAGCCGGGATGACTGAGGTAATGGGGGATGGCGCAAATACAAGAATCGCGTCGAAATGCTCGTTTTTTACAGCGCGGGGGTAAAACCTAATACCATTCACGATAAAAGAAAAGTAATTCAGGATTAAATTTTTCGCACCTGAAGAGCCACGCGGTCGAAGTGGCGCTCGATAGACCGCAACTGAGGACTCATAATTTTCTTCGGTACACCCGGAAGCACAGTAGCCGTCAAAAATAGCGCCGTCTGGATAATTGGGTTTTCCCGTAAGAACTTTAACGGTATGGCCTTGCATCGATAAAATTTTAACGAGATCATTTATGATGAACGATTCGGGCCAAAAATACTGAGAAACAACTAAAATCTTCATCTATTAAGCACCTGTTAAAGACGACCAGCCAAAGCCAACAATTCGCCCCAGGTTCGTCTCGATGTGGTTTCCCAGTCAAACTTATTACTTTCCTTAACCGCTGCGAGTGACAAGTCCCTTAGCAAGTCCGGACGACATAAAACCTCACTCAAAACCCTGTGTATATCAAGCGAGTCAAAAGGCGAAAAATATAACGCTGCCCCCGCCCCAAATTCAGGCATAGGCATCACATTGGAACAGATCATAGGTCTGCCTGAAGCAAGGGCCTCAAGCATGATATTGGGGCAATTTTCACATGAAGATGCAAAAAGGTTTAAATGAGCATGGTGGTAAAGCGAAGGAAGATCATGATAAGGGATAGCGCCAAGCAACAAGACCTGCCCCTCCAATCCCAACGAAGAAATCAGCGTCTTGACACGAGCAGCCTCAGGCGAGTGAGTTTCACCTACCAGAACCAGCGTATAATCGTCCCGTATCGCCTGAGGAAGCTTACCGTACGCATCTACCACTTCGTAATGGTGTTTATATACATCAAATCTAGAGACGTATAAGATATAGTCATTCGAGGGTAAATAATCAGGGCGCGCCATCACCTTGTCATGTGTTTTGAAAAGAGTCCCGATGCCGTGAGGGATGGTTATAGGATTTTTAACACTCACCATTCCCTCAATGACGCTGCGAGCATAATTAGAAATAAAGATTGTTAAATCAGCGTCGCTCATACTTTTGAGCATTATGCGATTTAATAACCAGTTCCTTAAACGCTGCAGCCCCCATGGAATTGCTTTGCGTACCCGCATATCGAACGGAATCATATTCCGAAACATCGTTACAACTTTACAAGTCGAGGGCGAGCGCGTGCTAACTACCCCTCCTGGACAAAACAGCACGTCAGCTTGTTCAGTTCTCAAAACGCTGGGCAGCACCAACTTTTCCCACAGAGTCCTTATAATAGGATTTTCGGTTCGCCAAGTGGGTTCGACGCGACGAATTTTTGGATGAGGCGGAAGCTCCAGCGACTTCGGCGCAAACACCAGAATCTCAAGGTCTTGGTTAGCAGGAACAAACTGCAAAAGATTAATAAGATAGGTCTGACCACCGCCGAGACGGGCAGAAAGAGCGTTAATTACTATTTTCATCTTGCATCTGTGCCCGCTGTCAAATATGGGTATTTTTATCAAGCCATGATTGAAACATCAATATATTCCATAAATGGAGGCTTCGATCATAGGTTCTATTCTGGTGTTGTAACCAGGCAGCTCGTACTTTTTGAGGGTCGAAATACCCCTCCCTTCGAATCTTATCCTCGGACAAAAGATCCTCTGCCCAGCTTTTTAATGGCCCTCTTAGCCATTGTGCAAGCGGAATAGAAAATCCTGCCTTCGGTCTTTCGAATAAGGAGGTCGGAATATACCGGCCGAGGAGCTCGCGCAACGGCCATTTGCCCTTCCCGTCCTTAATCAGATGATGTGCGGACAGGGAAAATGCTAATTCTGCAACCCGATGGTCAAGCAAAGGGGCTCGAGTTTCCAAGCTGGCGCTCATCGAACCGCGATCAACCTTAACTAATAAGTCATCCGGTAAATATTGAGAAACATCCCAACGGCGCATTTCCTCGATAGGATCTTCGGCAGACTCCCATGCCTCAATCTCTTGATACATCGTGTCACACCCTAAAACCAGTCTATCTACGGGCTGCCAATGTGACATCAAGCCGATATACATTTGAGCCAAACTTTCGGAGGCCAGCAGCTCCGACATTCTATATATCCGACGACCATTGATCTTTGATCGCACTGCCTCAGGTAAGACCGCACATACATTATCCCATCCTTTAGAAGACAAAGATCGAAGTGGATAAGTCATGCCTTGGCGAACAGCCAACGGAAGCTTCTCGATTTTGCTCCATAATTTAGCCGTAATTTGATAACGCGGATACCCAGCGAATAGCTCGTCGCCGCCATCGCCTGAGAGAGCAACAGAGACGTGCGGCTTTGTCATCTTGGAAATTAATATAGTAGGAATTTGAGATGAATCAGCAAAAGGCTCATCATAAACTTCAGGCAGACTTGGAATTATAGAAATCGCGTCCTCGGAACCCAGATAAAATTCGGTATGATTTGTCCCGAGGTGCTCAGCGATGGCCTTAGCATAAGGCGCCTCATCAAACTCGGGCTCATTGAAACCAATTGTATATGTATTGATACTCGAAGCGCTTTGTGCCTGCATTAAAGAAACGATCAAGCTTGAGTCTATACCGCCCGATAGAAAAGCCCCCAGCGGTACATCCGAGATCAACTGCGACTTCACAGCGGCAGATAGGCGTTTATCAACCATATCCACAACTTCGCTATCGGAAGCCTGAGACAATTCCATTTTTAGATGGCTATCGTGCTGCAGTGCCCAGTATCGAACTGGTGTATTTGAGCAGCCGTACGAGTCAACAACTAAGTAATGCGCAGCTTTTAGCTTCTTGATTCCTTCATATATAGAATACGGAGCTGGGACATACCCATAACGAACGAATTTTGTGAGCGCATAACGATCGATAGTTAGTTCTGCACTGAAAGCCGCCTTGATTGCTTTCAACTCTGAAGAAAAAACAAATTGATGGCCGATAAATCCATAATAAAGAGGCTTTTCGCCCATTCGGTCTCGAGCGATTGTTATAGATTTAGTTAGCTTGTCCCACAGCGCGAAAGCAAACATACCCACGAGCTTATCCAGCGCCGTCTGGACCCCCCAGGCATCAATGGCAGCTAGCAATACCTCGGTATCCGAATGCCCCCGCCAAACGCAACACTTCCCCTCCACCTCCAACTGCCGACGTATCTCGTTAAAGTTATAGATCTCACCGTTATAGACAATAACATAACGCTCGCTACGAGATACCATCGGCTGACTACCATGGACCGACAACTCCAGAATAGAAAGACGTCGATGACCTAACGATACCCCATGCTCAGTATCTGACCAAACTGCTCCATCATCGGGCCCACGATGCAACAAAGCCCCCACCATTTCGGCCGCGGTGGTGGCAACGTATTGATTCTGTTTCCACCCAACAATTCCGGCAATTCCACACATACTATTCTCTCAAACTTCCAAGATCATTTTTAACATATGCCCCGGAAGAGCTTCATCGCGAGAAACAACCCTAACGCCATCACGTAGAACACCAACGCGTTAAGTAAGTATATCTCACCATACCAGACCCAGTGCATAACCGAAGCGCTACAAAGCATATACAAAAAAAAGCGAAGAAAATTATCATTTCGGCAACGGGCGTCTATCAGGCGCAGAAAGCACATACTGATAAACCCGTTTAGGAATACACCCAGTAGACCAAAATTTTCAAACGCAACACCTGCCACGTGAATCCCCCCCAGTCCAGGTACATAATACCAAAGAGCTGGGTTATCGACCACGATGGGCTTCTCAACAGCTAACGCCGAATAAATGGGCGAAGGGGCAAGCGAAAGAAACATATCAAGATACGTTTTACCATAGCGCAAATGCTCGCCATCCCAGAACAAAGTAAGCTGTTCAACCAGAGGTAGTATGATCGCGTTCCACGAATTAAATAAAAAATATTGAGCGATATTCGCCACCGTCAACTCCACATCCATGCGAATCATTGAAACAATCACACCAGCGGCCAAGAGCACAAGCATCAGACAGCCGACCAATACCAATATTCTTGGTCTTATAGAATACCTATACCTAAACATTATTCCCAGTATGTAAGCTACAACCAATACAACAAAATCTCTATCTCCTGTCATTGCATTGGCAACGCAATAGCAGACAACCAACATCGCAGAAACAAGAAACAAAAATGGCGACGGATAAGCAAGCGCCAAAGCTGATACCATTATGATAGAAAATACTACTAGTGACTCAACACCCGCAAATGTGGCCAACATAGCATCTGCATTGATCAACCTGAACAGTATGAAAAAAACAGACAACCCAAAAAACAAGATCCCCGATGATTTTAAATCTATCGATGAAAAAACAGTCTTCCCCCCTGTTGTAGTTGAATATGAAGGCATTAATAGTGAAAGCAAATAGGCAACAAAGGCACCGGTCACGCCAAGGAACCAAACAAGAGCAAGCCGAAACACCAGGGGGTCGTCCAAATAAAACTCATACCCATCTACAGGCCATAAGATAACGGTTTCGCTCCAGAAGCAACTCGTAAGCGCCAGAAAAGGCACCGAGTAACAGACCGTGTACAACGCAACCAAATAACGCTTTGCCATCAAACACAAACAACCAGACAGCAATAATATTAACAGCGACAAAGAAACTAGAAGTATAAACATCAATTGGGACCAGCAAACAGAAGATGAAGAATAGGCGACTGGCCTATCTCATGCCCTTCCCTATTAAAACTATGTTTTTTTTGGGGACAGCGCCTAAGATACAAGTTTGCGCCCCCCAAATATCGTCAATACCAAGAGCTGAGAAACCATAGCCAGCAAAAACGTCTGAAACAGACCAATTGCAGTCATATCATTTCCAATAGCCATATATGTTGTCGCAAGCAAATAAGTGGATGCATATACGCAACTTGCTAAAAACACAACCCGACTTAGATTGGCACTGTGAAGTATCTGAATAACGATCATGGTCATAAGCCCAATACCCCCTGCTAAGACAGCATAGAAAAGAAGATCACCCGCATTGCAGTAATCGGCGCCCAGCAAGCACAACCAATAATCTTTTGAAACGATCATAATAGATGGTAAAACTATGGATATAATTAGCCCGAATGAAAGATATAACCGCCTCGCCTGGACGCTTCCCACAAGCTTGACAACCGCATAGGATGCCAATGCACTGGGCAGAACGGTAACCAAGATATAAAAAAGGAAAAAAATATTAAAATAGCCGACTTCAGAAATACTCGAGCTGGCTCTCGCAAATATCATCAAGCAGACGATATGAATCGGCCCACCTAAAAGCATGCCTCCGGCAACAGATGGCGCGCCAGACGATTCAAGTAAATTTCTCATTTTCTGTAATGAGAAAAACGATTTACCTTGGCGATTAGCGATTCTTGATTTGCTGATTATTAACAATCCTGAAACGGGCGCGACCAAAGTACAGATCGCCATACCGAAAAAAGCGCCTTCAACTCTTTTCGTGATCCATACCACGCCTACAACAATAAGCAGACCAAAAATACCGTGGGCAGCTAATGCGGTAACCCACTGCCTAGAGACACTCAAAGCAAACATTATCCCCGTAACTGACAGGTTACAAACGCAAGCAATCCCCAGCAAGAACACGCCAATTAACATACTATAGGCGTTGGTATCGTAAGCTGCAGTTGGTGCTGGAAATATAGCTAATATAATGACCGACAGCATGCCGACCAGAACCCCGCCCCAAAGCATAAGACTAAAGGACGTTTGAACATCAATTTTTTCCGGGTGAATGACAGCGTACCTACCTAGCGCAATACTCAAGCATTCTCCCACTACCGTGGCAATACCCGTCACAATTGCATAATGGTAGGAAAATACCCCATACAACTCTACACCTAGAATCCTACCCAGACTGAACAGCGACAAAAAAATGAATAATTTGTTTAGCAGAACAATAACCGCACACATTTCCCGTATCACAAGATTAACTTCTTGAAAAATAGGAAGCGTACCAATTGGCGGCTTTTAAGATTCCATCGCCAACAGTAAATAAAGGGTGATATCCGAGAATTTCAGTTGCCTTTCCGATATCAGCTTGGGAATGACGCACGTCACCTGCCCTGAATTCCCGATAAACGATTTGCGAGGTAGAATCAACACCGGAGCGAGCCAATGCGCTTTTAATATGCTCGAATAGCTGATTCAAAGTAGTTCTGTCACCCACGGCGATATTATAAATATTATTTTTCGCTTCTTCATTCGCGCAAGCAGCCAACAGATTGGCTTGCACCGCATTGTCTATGAAACAAAAATCGCGACTGGTTTCGCCGTCGCCATTAACGAAAACTTCCTCATTACCTATCATGGCTGCGGTCCATTTTGGAATTACGGCAGCGTAGGCGCCATTTGGATCCTGCCGTTGACCAAAAACATTAAAATACCTCAGTCCGATTGACTTGAAGCCGTATGCTTTAGAAAAAACGTCTGCATAAAGTTCATTAACATACTTTGTGACGGCATAGGGAGAGAGCGGCTTGCCAATGACATCCTCAACTTTGGGCAGCGCTGGATGGTCACCATACGTGGAGCTTGAAGCAGCGTATGTAAAGCTTTTTACGCCAGCATCCTTCGCCACTACCAACATATTGAGAAACCCATCCACGTTGGTAGCGTTGGTGGTGATGGGATCATTTATAGAGCGCGGTACAGATCCAAGCGCAGCCTGGTGCAGAACGTAATCTACCGGAACACCGAGCCGCGCTGCATCTTCAATAGAATCGGACTTTGAGTAAAACGTCATCGCCTGCTTGCAATCTTCGATATTTCTTATATCGCCATTTAAAAAAAGAAAGCGGGCCCACTGCTCCGGGCTAACGAGCGACTTTACCTCATCAAGATTACGCTGGTACCCCGTAGAAAAATTATCTAGTCCAACGACTCGCTGATCCAATCTGAGCAGCATCTCCAGCAGGTTGGAACCGATAAATCCAGCCACACCGGTAATCAGCCACACCTTAGGTGACCGACGGAGAGTATTTTGTAATTCTTCAAATTTAAGCATAGTGTTCTCGGTTTGGCTTTAGCCCAAATGCACGCAACGTATTTTTGCATGTCCCAATTAAAGACGAAGGTCCGATTGGGAGGCATCCAATAAATATTTCAGGTCATAGAGGATGTGTTTATCCTTACCCAGCGCTTTAATACTTTCAGCACCCATGGCACGAAACTCTTGATGAGCCACAGCCAGTATAATCCCGTCATAACAATTAACTTTTAGCGTACCTACGGGCTCAATACCATACTCATGCATGGCCTCACTTGCATTTACCCAAGGATCATAAACATCAACTAATATATTGAATTCCGCCAATTCCTTTACGATATCGATAACCTTAGTATTCCGTAAATCCGGGCAGTTTTCCTTGAATGTGAGTCCCATAATTAATACACGAGCGCCTTCAACATGAATCCTGCGCTTGAGCATCGCCTTGACAAGCTGAGAGACTACGTAACTTCCCATGCTATCATTCAAACGACGTCCCGCCAGAATAATTTCAGGGTGATAACCGATCGATTGTGCCTTATGAGTCAAGTAGTAGGGATCAACACCAATGCAATGCCCGCCAACCAAGCCGGGTCGGAACGGCAGGAAATTCCATTTAGTTCCAGCCGCCTCTAATACAGCTTCGGTATCGATACCCAGCTTATTGAAGATCAAGGCCAGTTCATTAATCAAAGCGATATTCAGATCACGCTGAGTATTTTCGATGACCTTAGCAGCCTCGGCAACTTTAATGCTTTTCGCCTTATGAGTGCCTGCCAAAATTATTGTTTTATACAGATCATCTACGAGATCTGCGACTTCCGGGTTAGATCCAGAAGTTACTTTTTTTATCGTGGTAACCCGATGAGCCTTATCTCCTGGGTTTATCCTTTCCGGGCTATACCCAGCAAAAAAATCTACGTTGTATTTAAGCCCTGAAACTCTCTCCAATATAGGAACGCAATCTTCCTCAGTCGCACCGGGATAGACGGTAGACTCATAGATAACAACGCAACCTTTCTTAAGAACCTTACCAATGGACTCACTTGCTCTTACTAGAGGAGTCAGGTCCGGTCTCTTGTGCTCATCAATCGGAGTGGGAACCGTAACAATAAAAACATTGATATCTTTTAAATCATCCAGGGATGTACTGTAGGTTAATTTCGAAGCCGCTTTCAGCTCTTCATCACTCACTTCAAACGTAGAATCATGTCCGCCCTTGAGCGCGGCGACTCGTTTATGATTAATATCAAAACCAATAACCTGGATTTTCTTGCCAAACTCAACGGCCAACGGCAAGCCTACATAACCTAGACCGACGATGGCCAACTTTACATCTTCGAGTTTAAGCATTGTCTTCCCTTGCAATTCATAATGTTAGATAGCTCGTCTAACGCATGTTGTAAATGGCAAAAATTCTAGCCCATAAACACACATCGCATGAGCCTATGTACGCGAGTCGAATAATGCTCAACCCATCGGGCTGCCCCCCATGCGGCCTGAACCACAATGGCTCCTTATGGCGAGACATGCGTCGACCCGAGCATCGTCGCCTGCGCAGGAATTGACGCCCCCAGCAAGCTCTTCCGCCCCATACTCTCCCCGAAGGTCTGCGCGTACCGCTTTAATTTACATTATTCCATATAAAAAGCCCACCAAGGCTGGGGATTCCCAACACTGACGGGCTTCATTCAGGATGCGAGAGCTCTTTTTCTACGAGGCTTGGCCGAGATTAGCACCCTTGCGTACGCTGCCTGTCTTCCTCTCCCCGAGTAAAAACAAACCGGATCAAGGCGATAAACCCACCTAAACATAGCCCCACCAAGACCCCTAAAACGATAATTATTCCTTTCTTTGGCTTTACAGGGCTCTCTGGTATTTCTACGCTACCGTCCTGTCTATATACGGAGATTTTTGTCGGATCAACATTAAGCTGTTTATAAAAACCATACCTCATTTGTAACGGCCGCAAATCTTCTATGAACGCATCATCCGAAGCTCTCGACTCTAATGCCTGAACTTCTGCTGCCAGCGCTTTACTGCCTCGCTGGTAATCCATTCCGTTACCCGTGTCTACAGTGATATCCACTGCAGCAGTAGAGTTTACAGCGGGGGTTTTCAGGCCTATCGATTCCGCGATTTTAAGCGCTTCGCGCAGCTGCTCGATACGATCCTCTCGTACACGCTGTGCATTTGCACGCATACTGGTAATGCGCTGCTCGAGATTACGAGCTCTAACTTGGGCTTCTGTCGTTACGTTCTTTATCAGCTCACTCTCGGCAGCATCATTGGCGCGCTGCACATAAGCTTTCGCCCACTCCCTGGTTCTGACCGCATCATCGTTTTGCACGGTTACTGAAAAGCGATCTGGCGTATCTTTAGCAGGTGCTCTAATTACTAACGCTCGCGAAAAACGCTCATAAATACGATCTAATGGTCCGCTTCGCTGGGACTCACTGAGTGAAGGAAGGTACACCTCATTGAAGAAGGTTTGACGAAGGGACTCCCCTTGGAGGTTGCGAATAAAGACATCATAAACATCTTTAATTGAATAAGGATCAAGCTCTGTACTTTTACCACGGCCATAGTTTAATTCAGCAATACCATTTTGAGTGGGAGGCATAATGTAGAGTCTCGCCTCATATATTGGCTTACTGAAAAATGCATAGGCAACTGCGGCTGCAATAACAATAAGAGCCACGATAAGAATCAACCATTTCTGGGCCCACAACCCATAGACGAGCGTCTTGAAATCAATTTCCTCACCGCTCGGCACTTCAACGTCTTCTCTCATTTATCGCCTCGCCTTTCTTTTTTATACTGCAGCTGCAGACACGATGAATGTATCGAAAGGCACAGCGAACGAAGCCTCTACTGATCTAGCTGTAAACTGAATTAAATTAAACACGAGCATAACGCACCCAAAGCCATAAAATGCGAATGGTGATCCTTACCAAGACTACTGGGCTCACATATCCATTATTCCCGCAGCCGAACTCTCCCGGCGAACCACGCCAACAGGGGACCAATGATCATCCCAGAAAGTAGCGCTAGCAAGACAAAAACCGAAACAGGAAGTTGCGGTGCAGACCATCCCAAGAACAACAATGCGACAGGCTGACTGTTCTCAAGCACGAACAGTACGATAGCCGAAGCTACAAGCACCGCAAGTACGACAAGCGCCAGGCGCCTAAAGTTCCGCATGGAGACCTCTTTTTTTGGGGCCGTTTCAGACGTCGTCATCCTCATTCACCCGATCTCGCAGCTCCTTGCCCGGCTTGAAGTGAGGTACAAATTTTCCATCGAGGCTGACCGATTGGCCGGTTTTGGGGTTGCGACCCACCCGTGGGGCGCGGTAATGCAGGGAAAAGCTGCCGAACCCACGGATTTCAATACGATCTCCTGTGGCCAGGCATTGGGACATTTGTTCGAGCATGGTCTTGATGGCCAGCTCCACATCCTTGGACGAAAGCAGCCCTTGATGGGTGACAATCCGTTCGATCAACTCCGACTTCGTCATGTTTTTCCCTTCTTTTTCAAGCAGCTAGGAAAATCGCTTCAAAGGTTTTAGCAT
>Ga0307412_10000312_pt1 | contig 30798 bp, 40 predicted proteins | sample DK1Cmetagenome_3_FD_203823 | JGI IMG/M metagenome (GOLD analysis project Ga0307412, IMG submission 203823) | Maize rhizosphere microbial communities from greenhouse at UC Davis, California, United States - DK15-C-1 | ecosystem: Host-associated > Plants > Roots > Rhizosphere > Soil | place: USA...
CTACCAGTCCTCGAACGAAGCCTATGTGATCGAGGATTTGGAGGGCGCCTGCCTGATCGAAAACATCCAGGAAAATAACGCGGCATAACGACCGTCCCACGCCCAGAGCGACGGGTCGCATCCCCTCCCGGTAGCAATGCCGGGAGGGGAAACACCCAGCCAGGAGCCAGCCTCATGATTTCACCTGCCCGCGCCAGCATGCAACGCAAGCTCGCCGCCCTCGCCAGTGGCGAAGGGATCGCGTCGAGCGCAGCCCCAATGCCGACCGATGGTCCCGTCGCCACTGAATATGCGCTGCTTCTCGCCGCGCTCTCGGCCGACTTCACTACCCTGTCCAACACTGAATCGACGGAACGGAAGATCGAAGCCAAGCGCGGCATGATCGACCGTTATCGCCCATGGCTGGAAGGCGCGATGCAGGCGCAGGACCCTGTGCAGGACGAAATCGTCGGCACCATGGCGGTCTGGTCGATCGACATTGGCGACTGGCCGCTGGCCTACGACCTCGCGGCCCATCTCCTGACCCACGGAATCGCGCTGCCGGAACGCTATCGGCGCAAGCCTGCCACCCTGATCGCCGAGGAAGTCGCGCAGGCAGGCCTCACGACACCGCCGACTATCGATTATGAGTGGCTGGCAGGCTTCGACAAGCTGACCGCCGATTGCGACATGCACGACCAGGTGCGGGCGAAGCTGAAAAAGGCGATGGGCCTTGTCCTGGTAGCCCGCGCCGACAGCTTCGACCCTACCGCCGAGAACCAGCGCGCTGGGGGCAAGATCGCCCTGATCGACGCCGCGCTGGACAACCTCAATCGCGCGAAGGCGCTGAATGAGGGCGTCGGCGTCAAGAAATTGATCGAGCGTCTGGAAAGTGACCGGCGCAAGCTGGCCGAAGCCCCGTCGCCCCAGTCTTAACGGTTGCGCCACCCGCGCCGGGGGGCGGGCCGGGCCGAGGAACGCAAGTCCCGAAGGCCCGAACCCTCACCCCCCACTTATTCCGGGAAATGTCGATGTCGTCGCCCTTGATCTCCGTTCCGCCTTCACCGGCATCGCCGCAGAACAGCAAGGTCGCTGTCGATAGCTGGTATCCGGAGATCGACTGCAACGCGATGCGCGATGCCCTGCGCGTCGGCGAGATCGTCACCCATGCGCGCCTGCTGGAGGCTGTTCGATCCGGCATCATCACCGTCACGGGAGAATTGCGCAGCTGGCGCGCCCAGCAAGAAGCCGCAGGGCACGCGACCCTCGCCGATGTGTCGGGCGACGACAAGATCGACGATGTGGCCCGCCTCGAACTGCTGTTCACCCGCGCGGTGCGCATGATGGCGGCCGCCGAACTGGTGGAGCTTCACCGGGACATCTCCGCCACCAATGACGGCGTTGGGCGTGACGAAAGCCAGTTGCAGACCGCCGCCGACTATCGCCGGATGGGCATCTGGGCAATCCGCGACATGCTCGGCACCACGCGCGTTGCGGTGGAGCTGATCTGATGCGCGTGGCGGCGCTCCAAGGCGACACGCTCGACCTCATCTGCTGGCGCGAACTCGGCACTACCGTCGATGTCGTTGAGCAGGCCTATGACCTCAATCCCAGCCTCGCCGACGCGGGGCCGATCCTTGCCGAAGGAACGATCGTCACCCTTCCCGGCGTGCTGCCGGCGTCCACACTCACCCGCGAAACCATCAATCTCTGGGACTGACATGCACGATAATCTGAACGATTGGCGGGACTTCCTCTTCTGGTGGTGCGCGTCCCTGTTCGCCGGGACCATGGTCGTTGTCGCCCGCCTCGGCATCAAGCTGTTCGGCACCGCCATCGATCCGCCGGATGATGCGGCGATGGCGCTCCATTGGGCGCGCCGGCGGCGCTGGCTCGCCATTTCGGAAGTGTCGGCGCTCCCCGCTTTCGCCACCGTGTCTTGCGTCCTGGTCGCATACTACCGGCTCAACCCGATCGCGGCAGTGTTGATCGCAATCGCGCAGGGATTTGTCGGCTTTCCGCTGTTGCTTGACGGGGCATCATGGCTGTTTCGCCAGCGCCTCGGCATGCAAGGGGTGAGCCCCGGGAAGGTCGCGACCGATGAATGATCCCATCCTGATCGTCAGCCTGGTGAGCGCAGGCGCCGCCGTCGCCGCATGGGGCCGGTCCATTTGGCATCGGTGCCGCTTCGAGTGGCACAGCACTCAACATGACGGCCGCCGCTGATGCAGAAGCCCGACAGCCTGCGCGAAGCCCTGACGCTCGCCGATCCCGAACTGGGGCGCGATCCTGACCGGCTGCTGATGTGGGTCGAAAAAGGCCGCATTCGCGCGCCGATGACCGCGAGCCGCAGCTTCGGGTATGAATATACGCTTCATATCGTGATCGTGAGTTTCGAGGGTCACCCTTCGGTCCTGTTCCTCGCCATCAACAACTGGCTGCGGACCAATCAGCCTGACCTTCTCGCCGCCGGCGGCGCGGGCGCAGGGCGCGGCTATGCGTTCGACGCCGACATCATGGACAATCGAAAGGTCGATCTGGAACTGCAGCTGGAACTGACCGAGCAGGTGGCGCTTCATCCGCGCGAAGATGGCGGGTGGAATCTGGAGCATCTGGCCGAGCCGCCCATGTTCCCTGACGATGAGCCCTTGTCCGATCCGCCCGCGCCGCTGCGCCAGGTATGGTGGAAAGATGAACTGCTGGTGCCCTGACGATGGCCGATGACCTGACCGCGATCGAACCATGGCTGGATGGAATCATGGCTCGCCTTTCTCCGGGGGAGCGGGTGAAGGTCGCGCGCCGGATCGGCCAGCTGCTCCGCCGGCGCAACGCCGAGCGCATCCGAGCAAATGTTCAGCCTGATGGAACGCCCATGGAGCCGCGCAAGGTGACGCGCGACAAGCGGGGAAGGATCAGGGGCCGGCGCGGCAAGATGTTCCCCAAGACCAGCCTGTCGAAGAACATGCAGGTGCGCGCCGACGCCGACGAGGTGGAGGTGAGCTTCAAGCAATCCGTCGCGGGCGCGGCGAAGGTCCACCATTACGGCCTGGTCGATCGGGTGTCGCGGACACCCGGCGCGCCGCGCGTCCGCTATCCCATCCGCCGTCTGTTGGGGATCAATGACGAGGACCAGGACATGATCCTCGCCGAAGTCAGCAAGATGCTCGAGGGGTGAGGCGATGCACTGCAAGTCAAGGCCTTGATATTGCGTTGTGTGCAAGCCATACCGCGCAAATGGGCGGAGCATCACATCTAATTGGACAAACACTTGTTGGCGACAGAGCCAGAGAGGAATGGAATGTGCTGGAGCAGATTAAGCTCCAGTCTTCTCTCACCCCTGGTCAGTTTTCAGTCGGCTATCGAGTAAAGAGTGTATCCGGCAAAGAAGGCTTCTTAAAAGCATCAGATATCGGAATGCTGTTGGGCAGTCAAGATCCCGTACAAAAGCTGTTGGATGCGACCACAGCACATCAGTTCGAGCGCTCAGTGCTTGAGCATTGCAGAGGTAATCGCCTGGACAAGATCGTCACGGCCATAGACTCTGGAACCCATCAGATCGATGTAGATGGTGTGCGAGACTTTGTTTTCTTTATTGTTTTCGAATTGGCTTCTGGCGACCTGCGAAAGTATGTCGCATCCGACCAAGGAAACGATCTTCTGTGGGTTGTGTCGGCTATTCACAATCTGAGTGTCGCCGTCTCCCAAATGCACAGTGCAAATATCTACCACAATGATTTCAAGCCAGGTAACGCTTTAGTTTTCGAGGATACCGAAAAAGTAGCCGATCTAGGTAGGGCCACCTCTCCACAATTTCCAGTATCGCATGAAAATATGCTGTGCGCGGGCGACAGCAGGTTTGCTCCTCCAGAGCAGCTCTATTTCAATGATAATGGGTCTCTTGCCATAGACAAATTCATACGCTTCAAGGCCGGCGATCTCTACAATTTGGGAAGTGTCATGCACTTCCTTGTTACAAAACGTATGTTGACGCCTGAGGTGATAGTTCGACTGGATGATGCTTTTAAACCTCCTCGTTACCATGGAGGCTGGAACGACAGCTTGAATGATGTCATGCCCTACTGGCGACAAGCCTTTAATGTTGTAATAACAGAATTTTATGATGACCTACCCAACTCCTGGCTATATAAATACAGGTTCTGCTTAGATGAAATTAAAGACATAATTCTGCACCTGTGCGAGCCTGATATTTTGTCGCGCGGTGACTTGAAGGCAACCGAAGCAAGCTTATCTAAATACAGTTTGGAGCGGATAATTTCAAAGCTGGCGAATTTGAAGAATAGGCTGTTGGTGAAATCACGTGCATGAAGACGCTAGAGAAGAGCGGAATGTTCTACCGCGCTGGCGGCCGCTAGTCGCGGTCGAACGAAATGATTTAAGCTCAGTCGGACGTTTCGAGAAAAGCGCTTTCAAGGTTGAGAGTAATCAGTTCGCCGATGATATCGCCATTTGGAAGAACGAGGGAGGCATCGCTGCGGCCAGCGATATCTTTGATACTTTTTTAGTCACAGGCGATCGCAGCCTTCTGAGGCATGCCATTTCGCTGCTGCGCCCTCACAAATCGGTCATACCGGCCCGGCTAAAAGACAGCATTATCGCTGCATTCAGAAGCGATCCTGATCGTTTGGAAATCAGAAAGTCTATTGCGCGAAGAGAAACTGACGAGAGCTATTTACGCCAGTCTATAAGGATCATTAAAAAGAGATTGCTTAATTACCCGAGGGACGCCCTTTCATATTTGGAACTGGCGCGACTGTACACGGTAATCGGTAGTTACGAAAAATCCCATAAGAATTTGATTAGGGCGCTGGCACTCGCGCCCGATAGCAGAGCTATTTTGCGTGCCAATTTGCAGTTCCACAACATCGTGGGCTCGCTGGAAGATGGCCTGCGGATGCTACGAAGGTCTGAATCCCTCCGCTTCGACCCGTGGTTACAGAGCGCCGAAATAGCCACGACATCACTTATGGGCATGTCCAGCAACGTAGCGAAACGCAACTTGGTCGCCTTCGATCGTAAGGGAGAAATTCCTCGATCCTCGACAGAACTGGCGATGGCCATGGCAACGCTAGAACTTTCAGCAGGCATGGCGGAGCGAAAAGTTTTTCAACTTGTGCGCAAGGCGCTCCCCAATTCGACCGAAAACGGATTCGCTCAAGCCATTTGGCTGAGCGACAACCGAAGCTCACGAGACTTCCTCATGCGATTTCCAGAGTTTCGGCCATCGGGTGAGGCCTTTGAAGCGAAGGTAGATATTTCCGTTAAGGAGAACAATTTCGAAGACGCAGCGATCTTCGCCCAGTTTTGGGTGGAGGATCAGCCGTTCAGCGCCGAAGCCATCGTAAAGTATCTCAATTTACGATCAGTCCACACTTCACCGAATGAAAGTTCGGTAAAGTGCGCTAAGAGAGCCTTGTCCGTCCATGGCGACGACTGGCACGTACTAAATGCTTGCGTTTTGGCGCTTGTTGAAGCGGGTGAGTTCGACGCCGCGCGCCGTGGTATTCAAAGACTAATTAAAGAAGCACCAGAAGGTGCGGCTCAAGCCTTTGTTGCCGCAGCCAGTGGATTTCTTGCATTCGCTGAAGGTGATTTTATCGCAGGTCGGCTATACTACGAGCAAGCGCAAAAAATCGCGATTGAATTCAAGGCTCAGAACTTATTGATCAATGCCACAATGTTCTGGCTGCGTTGCGAAGCGGTAAATGGACTTGTGTCGGTAGACTGCGTTGAAACGATGCGATCGTCGATCGAAAAGGCGCTAGGTCGTTTAAAGCATGATGATAAGGATTACTTGAAGAGCGTCTGGCATTCCGTTGAGCGTATCGTATCGATGAAATCCGACAAGTACCAAAATAGCTCAGGCGATGAGCTACTTACGTCATTCTCCAGCAAGCTGGAGCAGGCTATCTTGATATAGCGCGTGCCGCTGATCGGTGCTGCCACTTTTGCCACACCTAGAAGGCAGGCAATGTCGGAGTGGTATTACAGACGTTACGCCGCACGCACTGTCCGCTATCACTGCTCTACATCGATGATGACGCTGGCCGCGCTTTCCCACGCCTGGATCAGCTTCTGGAGGCGCAGGCTGTTCGCGGTGCAGATCATCGCGTCGGCTTCATCCACGATGGCAAGTCCACCGGCGCGCAAAGCTCCCCCGGCCCGGTCGGACAGGTCGGAAAGGACGGGCACGTCCGCCGCGCCGCCATCACCTTCACATCGGACGCTCGCTCCACCCGCGCTTCCGTCGCCGCGCAACCTGCGGCGCAGGTCAGCAAGAGCAGCGGCGTGATCCTTCTGCAAATCATGGGTGATCCTTTCCAATTGGGCGGCCTGCTCGCGCTTGACGCGGGCGACATTCTCGCGATCGAGGCGGGCAGCTTCCTGATATTTGGCGCTCAAGATGCCGGGAATTTTCCGCATCTCTTCCCGCTGATCGACGAACTTGATTTTCCAGTGCTGCGCCAGCTGTTGTTGCTGCCGGCCCCACTTCACGGCCCCATCCCAGCCATGCCACGCCCAGGCAAAGGCCAGCAGCGCGGCGAGCGCGAGCGCCTGCCATGGGTGCCGCCACAGCCATTTCGCCGCGGTAATCAGGATGCTCCCGATCCCGTCGAGCAGCTTGAGCGGCCAGCGCAGATACCAGGGCAGAAGGTCGGCCATGGCGATCAGGCCTCATTCGTGGACAGCGCGCCGCCGCGCGCGACGATGCGCCGCTGCACGCTGGCGGGCTGGGCGTTGTAGATCGGGCGGCGCACGGCGATGCAGCGGCTCTTGGCGATGCGGGTGATCGTCACGGCATTGCTCTGGTTGCCGCCCAGCACATGATAGGCGATGTCGTCCTCGGCGACGTAGAAGGCAACGTGACCACCGCCGCCGGCCCGTTCGAACACCAGCACATCGCCCAGTGCCGCCGCCGCTGCCTTCGTGCCGAACTTAGCCCAGTTGCGCGCCCATAACGGATTGGCGACGACATCCTTGCCCGCGCGGTGCGCGACGATCGCGGCGAACAGCCCGCACCATGCGATGTCGTCGTCGCTATAGCCGCTGATCGCCACCCCGGCAGCGTTCAGTTCATCGCACCAGGACAGGATGGTCCAGTTCGAGCCCTTGCCGACGACTTCGGCAACGCCCAGCAGCTTGAGCGCTTCGCCGATCATGCGCGGCGGCACGGTGACACGGGCCAGCCAATCATAGGCGGCGGGCAGCTTGGGCATGGAAATCTCCCTGAAAGAACAGGGGGATTGTCGATCCCGCGGGCGTCCCGCTCAACGCGGGGGCGTTGTAGAGCAAGGCCTAACAACGGCGCGCGATTGAAGGAGCGCGCCACCCTGCCCGATGGTCCGTCAATGGCCATTGCATCCGACAGTTTTACCGGCGTCGATCTGTCACGCCTGCCCGCGCCCACGGTGATCGAGCCACTGAGCTTCGAGATCATCTATGCCGATGCGCTGGCGCAGTTTCAGACCTATTTCCCGGAATTCGACGCCACGGTCGAAAGCGATCCGGTGGTGAAGCTGCTCCAGCTGTTCGCCTATCGCGAACTGGTCCTGCGCCAGCGGGTCAACGATGCGGCCCGCGCCGTGATGCCCGCCTATGCCGTGGGTGCCGATCTGGACACGCTGGCAGCGATCGTCGGCGTGGAGCGCTTCGTCCTTGATCCCGGCGACCCTGAAAATCAGGTGCCGCCCACGCTGGAAAGCGACGATGATCTGCGCCGGCGCATGGTGCTGGCACCCGAAGGATTCTCCGTCGCGGGGCCGGAAGGTGCCTATATCTTCCACGCCCTTTCCGCCGATGGCGACGTGCTGGACGCCTCTGCCGTCAGCCCGTCACCTGGCGAAGTGGTGGTGACGGTCCTGTCCCGCACTGGCGACGGCACGCCATCGGCTGACGTGCTTGCCGCCGTGGAAAACAAGCTGACCGATCGCGCGATAAGGCCGCTGACCGATGCGGTCATTGTGCAGGGTGCGGACATCGAGCCGTTCGCCATCAACGCCACTTTGACCTTCCTGTCCGGCCCCGACCGATCGCTGGTGCTCGCCGAAGCGCAGGCCCGGCTCAACAGCCATCTTGCCGCCACGTTGCGACTGGGGCGCGATGTGACCCGCGCTGGCATCATCGCCGCTCTGCATCCCGAGGGCGTTCAGAACATCGCCCTTGCCTCGCCGGCGGCGGACATCGTGCTGACGCGCCAGCAGGCCGGTTATTGCACCGGCATCACGCTGCTCGACGCCGGCGTGGGCGAATGACCTCGCTGCTGCCGCCCAACACGTCCGCGCTCGAAAAGGCGCTGGAACGGCTCACCGTGGAGCGGATCGGCGACATCAGCGTCCCGCTCCGTGATCTGTGGTCGGCGGAAAATTGTCCCGAAGCCTTGCTCCCTTGGCTCGCATGGGCACTATCGGTCGATCAATGGTCTGCTGACTGGCCGTTGCACATCCGCCGCGCCCGTGTCGCCGCCGCCATCGCCATCCAGCGGATCAAGGGGACGGCGCAATCGGTGATCGATGTTGTCGCCAGCTTCGGCGGCAATGTCGTCGTGCGGGAATGGTTCGAGACGACGCCGCCTGGCGATCCCCACACCTTCGACCTGACCGTCACTCTCGGCGGCCAAGGGCAGGCCGCGCCCACCGCCGAATTCATCGACGCGGTGATTGCCGAAGTGGCCCGCACCAAGCCCGTCCGCTCGCACTTCGAATTTACAGTGGCGACCGCGATGCAAGCCCGCATCGGCCGCCGCGCCGTCGCCCGTCCCGTCGTCGCCAATCGCCTGTGGTGCAACGCCGTATGAGCGCCGCCGCCCCCTCTGCCAACGGAGCCTGACCGATGCCTGCCCCTCTCGAAATCATCGTCACGAACGCGGGGCGCGCCGCGATCGTCAATGCGCAGAACACCGGCACAGCTCCGGTGACGATCACGCAAATAGGACTTTCGGGAACGGCCGTGACGCCGCTGCCAACATCCTCGGCTCTCACCGGCGAGTTCAAGCGTGTCGCGGCCATCGCAGGTGAAGTGATTGCCGACGACACGATCCATGTCACTCTCACCGACACCAGCGGCGATGCTTACAGCCTGCGGTCGATCGGGCTCTATCTCGCAGATGGCACATTGTTCGCCATCTATGGGCAGGCGGCACCTGTGCTGGAAAAGACGGCTCAATCGATTGCCGCCCTGTCGATCGACGTGATCTTCGCAGACATTGCCGCCGCCGCGCTCGCGTTCGGGGATGCCACTTTCACTAATCCGCCAGCGACGACAGAGCGCCAGGGGGTGGTGGAGCTGACAACGGTGGCGGAAGCGCAGGCGGGGGTCGATGCATTGCGGGCGCTAACGCCAGCTGCTGCAAAAGCGGCCATCCTCGGTTGGCTGCTGTCGCAGGATGGTTCAGGGTCAGGCCTCGATGCTGATCTGCTCGATGGTCAGGACGGGAGCTTTTACACGAATATCCCGCAGCGTCTCGGCTTTACCCCTGTCCAGCAAGGCGGCGGCGTTGGGCATCTGGTGAACACGGTTAAGATCGGATGGAGCGGCACGCGCCTCAAAGCGACCGTGGACGTCAGCGATCAGGGGAATTTCGTTTTCGACACACACATCGCCGACGTCTGGCGCGCGTCCAATGATGGCGCGGGGTCGGGTCTGGACGCGGACCTTCTCGATGGTTTGCAAGCCTCGCAATTTCTCCGAAACTACAACGGCACCTGGGTCAGTTCGGAAGAGGGCACCCCCCGCTTTCACTTCATCAATGCTGGCGCAACTTACATGCGCGTCACAGCCGCCTTCATCTGGCAAAATTCGGCAAACGGCAATGTTATGTCGCTCGATGAGAGCGGCAATGGCTGGTTGAACGGGCAAGTCGATGCCGTTCGCTTCCTGGCCCGCGCGAATGGCGATGGGCAAGCCGTAAAAATTGGCGACGACGCGTGGATCGGGGACATCAACAAGCCGAACGGGTTCGGAATTCGGGGCGTGCAGGATTCACGCGCAGGCTTCCTCTACTTCGGTAATGCGCAGTTCCCGCTTGGTTGTAATCCCGACGATGGCACCCTGCGATATAATGGCGCTGTGATTTGGAACGCCGGCAATGATGGTGCTGGCTCAGGTCTGGATGCCGACCTTGTCGACGGCTGGCATCGCGATAGCATCCGCGACTGGAACAACCTGCTGAACAAGCCTTTCAACTGGTCCGGTCAGGGCGGCCAGCCGCAATGGCTGTGGGGCAGCAATGACGGCAACGCCTACTATGTCTGGAATCCCGCAAATTTCAGCGTCAATTATGCCAATTCGGCGGGTAATGCCGACACGGTCGACGGCTATCACGCATCTGCGCTGCTGCCGACCGGCAATCTTGAAGCATCCGGCTATTGCCGCCTGCCCAACGGCCTGATCCTCCAGTGGGGAACCGTCACCTGCAACCCGGATTCCTACGGGTCGGTGACGTTCCCGATCCAGTTTCCAACGGCTTGCTTCCACATCCATTCGGGCGTGGCAACGGAGGTAGGCAACGGGAACGCGCAGGCGAACTGCCCTCTGCCCTATGCCGTTACCCAAAGCGGCGCCAACTTTTGGAATGCCGCTCCGCAGGCCACCGCCTGGTGGATGGCTGTCGGCAAATAAGGAGAGTATCGTGCCCCTCTTTTACAGCGCGTCCGCTGGCGGATTTCTGGACGATGAGGTCCACGTCAGCATCCCCGAAGATGCGCGGCCCGTCGCGGTCGAGGCCCATCGTGAACTGATCGCTGCCGCCTCCAGCGGTTCGATCATTGTGCCGGACAGCAATGGCGATCCGGTGGCAGTGCCACTTCCACCGCCTGAACCTTCCGAATTGCTGCGCCAGATGCGCACCAAGCGCGACCGTTTGCTGAGTGAGTCCGACTTCACGCAGATGCCCGATAGCCCGCTGACCGCTTCGGTGCGCGAGGAATGGCGGGTTTACCGGCAAGCCCTGCGTGACCTTCCCGAAACCGTGGCGGATCTGTCCGCCATTGATTGGCCTTCCGCCCCCTCCAACTGATCGAGGATCACCATGACCGAACTGACGACCAGAATTGGCGCCTTTGACGCGGAAACGCGCTCGGTGCCTGTCACCTTCACCAGCGGAGAAATCAAACACGAACGCCGCGTCAACGCCGTGCTGAAGAACGACGGCAGCTATGATCGGGCCGCTACCAAGGAGCGCGTGTCAGAAGTGGCGCTTGGCGTTGCGCAGAAGATCGAACTGGGTGTCATCACCAATCCGCCACCCGAGCCGGAAGCTCCCGAAGCTTCGGCCGGATAAGGGCGTTGTAGGACGAAACCAAACAACGCCCGCCCATGGCTTGTCCGGCGGGCGTTGTCATCGTGGGCTGCATGCGCACGCCCGAAGACAGCGAAACCGACGCGGACAATATGATCCGCCCTGGCACTATCGCGTCAGTCGATCTTGCGGCCGCCCGCTGCACTGTGTCCCTTGCCGATGGCGTTGAGACGCCGCCCGTTCGCTGGATGGAAAGCCGCATGGGCGCGGTGCGCATCTGGTCGCCGCCCACCGCAGGCGAACAGGTGCTGTTGCTCTGCCCCGCGGGGGAGATCAGCGGCGGCATCGTCCTGCGCGGCATCCCGTCCGATACCTTCCCGGTGCCGACCAACGCGCCGGATGTCACCCATATCGAGTTCCCAGATGGCGCGGCCATCGGCTATGACCACGCTGCCCATGCGCTGCTGGTGACACTTCCAGAAGGCGGCACGGCCACGCTCAACGTCCCCAGCGGCGTATTTATAAACGGCCCGGTCGAAGTGAACGGCGATGTCACCATCACCGGCACCGCAACCGCCAGCGAAGACGTGGTCGGCGGCGGCAAGAGCCTCAAGGGTCACAAGCATGGCGGCGTGCAGGCTGGCGGCGCTCAGACAGGCGCGCCGGTATGATCGGCATGTCCGCAGCGACCGGCAGAAGGCTGGAGGGCGACGATCACCTGGCGCAGTCGGTCGGCGACATTCTGACCACGCCGCTCGGTACGCGTGTCATGCGCCGCGATTATGGGTCGCTTCTGCCCGAACTGATCGACCGGCCCCTGAATGCGGCCACGCGGCTGCTGTGTGCGATGGCAACGGCAATCGCCATCGCGCGCTGGGAGCCGCGTCTTTCCGTTCGCAAGGTGCAGCTGGAAGGCTCCTTTGCCGGCGGAGAGGCCACCATCGTCGTTACCGGCGTCCGCACCGACCAGCCCGACCCCAATGCCCTCACCCGCCTGACCATCCCGATCCGTTAACAGGAGCCAGCCATGCACGGCATCAAGACCAACGTTCTCACTATCGGCACCCGCGCAATCATGCCGGTTGCAACCGCGATCATCGGCGTCGTCTGCACGTCCACCGATGCAGATGCCGAAGCCTTCCCGCTCAACAAGCCCGTGCTGGTCACGAACATTCGCGCGGCGATCAGCAATGCCGGTGTGCTGGGCACCCTCAAGCCGACGCTGGAGGCGATCAGCGACCAGGCCGATGCCGTGGCGATCGTCGTGCGCGTGGACACCGACGCTGACCCCGCCGACCAGGACGATCTTGTCGTCGGCACCGCTACCGGGGGCAGCTTTACCGGCTTGCAGGCTCTACTGGCGGCAGAGGCGCAGACGGGCGTCCGCCCGCGCATCCTTGGCGCGCCGGGCCTCGATACGCAGGATGTGACGGCCGCGCTGGTTGTCGTCGCCAAGAAGCTCCGCGCCTTCGCCTACGCCGCCGGCATCGGCGCGGACATCGCAGCCGTCTCGACCTATGGCGAGAATTTCGGCGATCGCGAACTGATGCTGATCTGGCCAAACTGGAGCAGCGGCTTTGCGGGCGATGCCGTGGCGCGCGCGATTGGCCTGCGCGCTGCGATCGATGAAGAGCAGGGCTGGCAGAAGACGATCTCCAACGTGCCGGTGGGCGGCGTCACCGGCGTCAGCAAGGACATCCATTTCGACATTCAGGATGATTCCACTGACGCCGGCACCCTCAACGCGGCCCAGATCACCACGCTCATCCGCTCCAGCGGCTTCCGCTACTGGGGCAACCGCACCCGGTCGGAAGAACCGCTCTGGGCCTTCGAAACTTCGGTGCGCACGTCGCAGGCGCTCCAGGATGAAATTGCCGAGGGCATCCGGTGGGCGATAGACAAGCCGCTCACCAAGATGCTGATCAAGGACATCCTCGACACCATCAATGCCCGTTTCCGCGCGCTGACGGCGCAGGGCCGCATCATCGGCGGCTCAGCCTGGTATGACCCGGCCTTGAACAGTCAGGCCGATCTGGCGGGCGGCAAGCTGACGATCGACTATGATTTCACGCCCTGCGCCCCCCTCGAAAGCCTGACGCTCAATCAGCGCCTGACCGATCGCTACTATGCGGACTTCGCTTCGCTGGCGGCCTGACCCTTCCCTGAACTTCCGGAGATTTCATCATGGGCATGCCCTCCAAGCTCAAGAACATGAACACCTATCTGGATGGCGTCGGCCATCTGGGCATCATCGCATCCTTCACCGTGCCCAAGCTGGCGCTCAAAATGGAGGAATGGCGCGGCGGCGGCATGCTCGGCCCGATCATGGTCGATCAGGGCCTGGACAAAATCGAGGCCGAATTCACCATGGGCGGCCTTGTCGTCCTGGCGCTCCGCCAGTTCGGGGCCACTCAGCACGACGCGGCGCTGCTGCGCTTCGCCGGCGCCTATCAGGACGATGGATCCGGCGTGGTGAAGGCTGCCGAATTCACCATGCGCGGTCGCTATTCCGAACTGGACTGGGGCGATGCCAAGCCCGGCGACGATACCGAGCATAAGTCGAAGATGGCATGCTCCTACCTGCGCATCGACATCGACGGCCGCAACGAACTGGAAGTCGATCTCCTCGCCGGCGTCTTCATCGTCAACGGCATCGACCGCTACGCGGAAATCCGCGCCGCCATTGGGGGCTGACCCCGCACCAACTTCGCCCCGGCGTGAATAAGCGGGCACGCCGGGGCGGGGACTTGTCCGCCCGCCCGATCATAAGGAACCCGCATGTCCGAACCCAGGCAGCCCAAGGCGGCCACCGTCACCAAGATCACCCTGCTCGAACCAATCGAGCGCGAGAGCGGCCCCGTGAAGGAATTGACGCTGCGCAAGCCCCGTGCGGGCGAGATGCGCGGCCTTTCGATCAAGGACCTGATGAACGCCGAAGCCAGCGCCGTCATCACGCTGACGCCGCGCATCTGCGATCCGTTCATCACCGATCAGGAAGCCGCCATGCTTTCCGCCGAAGATTTCGCCGAAGTCGCAGGAACGATTGTCGGTTTTTTTATGAGCCCGGCCCAGAAGGCGATCTTGCAGGCGATGGCCGGGGGCGCTCCGTCGACGAACTAATGGCGGACATAGCGGCCATCTTCCAATGGCCGCTGTCCGAGATGGTGGGGATGGACCTCACCGAACTGATCCGCTGGCGTGAATTGGCCGTGGAACGCTGGAACCGCATGCAGGGGCAGGAATAATGGCCGACAACAAGCTCAACCTGGTGGTGCAATTCTCGCCGCTCGACAAGCTGTCGGGCGCGATGCGCAACATCATCGGGCTGGGCAGGTCCGGCGGCCAGGTGCTGGGGCAGATGCGCCGCACCGCCCGCGATCTGGACGGCGAACTGAAGGATGTGCGCCAGCAGATGGCCCGCTCCACGGGCAACATCACCCAGCTGGTCGACCGCGAACGCGATCTGGAGGCTCAGGTCGCGCAGGCAAACCGCCAGCTGGAGCGGCAGAAGTCACTTCTGGCCTTTCAGGGGAGGGTCGGCCGCATCAGCGCGCGTGGCGAGCAGATGCGCAGCGAGGGCCAGTCCAATGTCGGCACCGGAACCGCAGGGCTGCTGGCGATCGGCGTGGCGCTGAAAGGCGGCGTGGAATTTGATGGAGTGATGGCCGACATCGGCATCAAGCTGGGGATCAATGAGCGCCTGACTGCCACGCTCGCCCAGCAAATCCTCACCGCCGCCAAGAACAGCAACCAGCTGCCATCGACCATGCAGGCCGCCGCCGACACGCTCGCGTCAGTCGGGCTGACGGCCAAGGAAATTCCGGCGATGCTGGGCGACATCGGCAAGGTCGCCACGGCCTATAACGCCCTGCCCGAAGACCTGGCGGGCGCAGCATCGGCGTCGATCAAGAATTTGGGCGTGGAAGCGAACCAGACCGGAAAGGCGCTGGCATTGATGGCCGTGGCGGGCAAGGCAGGCAAGTTCGAGATCAAGGATATGGCTGCCCAGTTCCCGCAGCTGGCGGCCACGGCCGCGAGCCTCGGCCAGAAGGGGTTGGGCGCGGTCGCCGACCTGTCCGCTGCATCCCAGTTCGTCGCCGAGGGCGTCGGCGGCGACATGTCCACCGCCGCGAACAACCTCAACAACCTGCTGGCCAAGATCAACACCGAGGATGTGCGCAAGAACTTCAAGGAAATGGGAATCGATCTGCCGGCGGCGATGAAGGCGGCCTATGCGCAGGGCAAGACGCCGATCGAGGCCATCGCTGAACTGACGAAGAAGGCGCTGGGCGGGAATATGGAAAATCTGGCGCTGCTGTTTGGCGACATGCAGGCGCAGGACGCTCTCAAGCAGCTGGTGCCCAAGCTCGACGCCTATCGCGCGTTGAGGGCCGACATCCAGAAACAGACGGGGCAGGTCGAGGATGATTTCGCGCGCAAGTCCGCGACGGCGCAGAGCGGGCTTCTCGCGCTGATGGGGGACGCGCAGGCTATCGGCGTCACGATCGGCAGCACGGTCCTGCCCAACCTGGTCGAATTCACCGGCTACCTGCGGACGGGGGCCGACTGGCTCAATCGCTTTTCTCAGCAGCACCCCTTGCTCATCAAATATCTTGTGATGGGTGCGGCGGCGACCGCCACGTTCAAGATCGGGCTGGGCGTGCTCCAGTTCGGCTTCGGCGGCATGCTCGGCATGTTCGCCAAGGCGCTCCCGCTCCTGAACGTCGCGCGTATCGCGTTCCTGTTCCTCGCCCGGGGCGTGATGCAGGCTGGCATGATGATGCTGGCGAACCCTCTGGTGCTGGCGATCGTCGCGATCGGCGCGGCCGTGGGCACGCTTGCTTATCTCGTCTATGCGAATTGGGGGAAGATCAGCGGCGCATTCACCACCGGCTTCAACTATGTGAAGGGTCTGCTTGCCGCCGCGCCCGCATGGATGCGCTCGCTCGGCTCGATGATGATGCAAGGGCTTCTCGCCGCCCTCAATCCCATGCTGCTCGCGAACCGCCTGCTGTCGATCGCGCGCACGGGGATCACGGCTTTCAAGCAGTTCTTCGGCATCAAGTCGCCATCCCGCCTGTTCATGGAAATGGGCGGGCATATGACCAGCGGCTTGGCGATCGGCGTCGAAAGAGGCGGCAAGCAGCCCCTGCGCGCGATGAACAACCTCACGGGGCAGCTGGCGGCATCCGGCAACGGCGCGAAAGGTCCGACGCGCCTTGCCGAGCCAGCGCCCAATCCAATTACGGCTCCCGGACGGACCATGGCACGAGGAGCCTCGGCGCGGCGGGAACCGGGGGCGGGCATGTCCGCCGCGCCGATCACCATCCAGATTTACCAGCAGCCCGGCGAAAGCGCCGACACGCTGGCTGATCGCGTGATGCAGATGCTGGAGGCGAAACAGCGCACGGCGCGCCTGTCCAGCTATCGCGATGACTTCTGACGGAGGACCTGGCTGATGCTCGCCGCTCTCGGCATGTTCATTTTCGACACTGACAGCGCGCTTTTCGATGAACTGTCGCGCCGCAGGTCATGGCGGCATGGCCGAACGGAGCGTTTCGGCGCGCGGGCGGCGAGCCAGTTCCTCGGGCCGGGACAGGATCAGGTCACGCTTTCGGGCAAGCTGATCCCCGAGTTGGCCGGCTCCTATTCGTCGATCGAAAAGCTGGTGGAAATGGCAGACACCGGCGAGGCTTACCCGCTGGCCGATGGACTGGGCAACATCCTCGGCTCATTCACCATCGAAGCCATCGACGAACAGCACAGCAACCTGATCGACACGGGGCGCGCACGGACGATCGACTTCAGCATCGATCTGGAACGGGTGGATTGATGGCGACGGCGAACGGAAGGAAGGGCGATCAGGCCTATGTGCAGCCGCGCGCCGCATGGTCGGCCGTGCTGGATGGCAAGGACCTCGCCGACAAGCTGGCCCCGCGGCTCATCAGCCTGCGATTGACGGAGAAGCGGGGGGAAAGCAGCGACGAACTGGAGATCGTACTGCATGACCATGACGGCAAGCTGGCGCTGCCGAAGGAAGGGGCGCGCCTGACCATCGCACTGGGGTGGGAATGTGGGACGGGCGTCAGGGTGGGGCTGGTCGGCAAGGGTAGCTTTGTCGTGGATGAACTCAACTGGGAGGGGCCGCCGGACAAGGTGACGATCCGCGCCCGCTCCGCCGACCTCCAACAGGGCTACCGCACCCGCAAGAGCCGCGTCTGGAACGGGAAGACCATCGGGCAGATCATCGACCAGGTGGCGGCCGACAATGGCCTGACGCCACGTTGCCATGCGGACCTGCGCAGCAAGGTGGTCACGGCAATCGAGCAGTCCAACAAGTCCGACATGGCGTTCGTCCGCGATCTGGGGCGGCGCTATGACGCGGTTGCGACGGTGAAGGACAAATGCCTGATCTTCTCGCCCGTCGATGCCGACACCACCGCGACCGGCAAGGCCATCCCCTCGATAGACATCACGCGCGGCAAGGGGGACAGCTACAGCTATCGCCGCGCCGAGCGCGACCGTAGCAACGACGGCGCAGAGGCCGACTGGTATGATCAGGGGCAGGCGAAGCGGAAGACCGCCAGCCATGGCGGATCGCGGCGCAAGAAGCTGAAACGCGTCTATGCCAGCGAGAGCGATGCCAAGGCGGCGTCGAAGGCGGAATCAAACCGGATAGCGCGGGCGGCCGCGACCCTCCAGATGACCCTGGCCTATGGCATTGCCGATCTCGCGCCAAGCATGCGTGCGACGGCCAACGGCTTCAAGACCGAGATCGACGCGCGCAAATGGCGCGTTGCATCGGTCGATCACACCATGGACGGCGATGGCGGTTTCCGCACCCAGCTGGAGATGGAAGCTGCCGCCTAGCGCGCGGGCTCCGCAACCAAGTGTTTGGAATTGTGGGACCGGTAGCTGATAATGTATTGGTCCATGAACACGAGATTGCCGGGGGCGAGCTTGGAAGAAGGTCAGATCATCGAAGCCGACAGGATCGCTGCGCGAAATCTGATCCTTGAAATCAACGCTCGTCGCTTCTCGCATGCTCGCACGGCTACCGAATTCGAGAGGCGTGTTTTGGCAGAAGCTGAGGCGCTCGGAGAATTCGCGCGAGAAGCTGACACTCGCACCTACTGTATTCTCGTCGTCTCCTTTGTAGAAGACACCTTGCGTGAGAATTTCATGGAGCGATGGCAAATTCGGCCTGCGCAGCGGAACGATTTTTTCGGTGCCAACGGACCGCTAAGCACTTTTTCGCAGCGAATAACTCTGGCCTCAGGGATGAACTGGCTCCCCAAATTTTTCGAAAAAGACGCTGGTCTGTTACGCAAGATCAGGAACGAGTTCGCGCATAACCATCGCGTTCACTCGCTTACACAAGAACCTCTACTCAGTTGGGCAAACAGCCTAAAACCGGCGGAGACCGTTTGGATAAGTGAAGCGGACACGGACACGAGATACCGCGATGCCTATGCCGCCGCCAATCGGGAAACTCAACTTAGGATCAGGATACTTTGCGTCGCGCTACACATCATCGCCGCAGTTATTGCGAGGTCCAAGAACCTCGCTAACGAATTACCACCTAATTACCGGGCCAGTGAGAATGCGGACGGAATGACCGACATCGAACTGGGACTGATCGACGCTATGGTGTGTCATGCTTACCTAAGCCTCGGTATTCGGCGATCGCCCCCTGCAGAGGATCAATCTGAAGTCAGTAACTCGGACGGCTGAAATCACTAAGGTCAGTTTAGCGCGCGAGCCTCGTCGGCACCTTCATTTAGATGTGCTCACAAATTGATGCTCATCAATGCTTGGTGTCTTCCGTCATCCCGGACGCTCTGCCAATCGCTTTTGATTTAGCGGCATTCACGAGCTAACCGCCTTCCGTCGTCCCATCGCGCTACATAGCTTGCTTGGCCGCGCTCCAGCTGGGCGCACGCGAGATTGACGCCGCCAGCGTAGACCTGTGCCACGACGCGGCCATAGTGGTCGTATTTGACTGGCACGATCCTCATTTGCCCGGTCATGAGCGATGCCAGGCTGCGTTGCGAAGCCCGGCAGCGGCGGCGTGGAGGGCAGCCGTGTAGCTCAGGCGCGTCGATCCCCAACAGCCTATAGCGTTGGCTGCCGCACCTGATGGTGTTGCCGTCGCTCGCATGGCATGCGCTCGCCGCAACGGCGAGCATCACAGACAGGATCATCGATCAGGTGCGCCGGATCACGCCGACGACGCGGCCGAACACGAACATCTCGCCGTCATGCGCCGTTTCTTCGCGCACATTGGGATTGTCAGCCATGAGCTTATAGCTGCCATCAGGCATCGCACGAACACGCTTGATAGTCCCCAAGCCGCCATAGGACAGCGCCCATATCGCCTCTTGCTCATCAATCGCTCGGCGGGACCGATCTATGATGATGATGTCCCGATCATTGATCGTCGGATACATGGAATCGCCGCGAGGACGCGCAATGGTTAGATGCGAAACAGGGGCTGGCGTGAACTGGCGGACCCACTCCTCTGGCATCCATCGTGCGGTCGTGTTGACGGGAGCCTCGTCGAGATAGGCCGCGCCCATGCCTATGCCCAAATCAATCTCTTCGAGCCGGATCAAGCCCATCTGCTCGGCTATGTCCTCGGGCGTCGGAGGAATGAACGCTCCCGCATCCGGATCATCAGTTCCGCCGGTCAAATACGCCGGAGTGGTCCGCAAAAACTGAGCAATAACGTGCAGGTGCGATGAGGACGTCGATTCCCCTCGCGCCAGCTTCCCGATGGTCTGCGGACTGACGCCAACCTTCCGGGCAAGGCTTGATTGGCTTTCCCCGACCGCCTCCATCCGGGAAATAAGACGCTCAGGGATGATCATGTGCGCACCCTACATCCATGGTTGTAGATAGCCATGGAATTTTTCTTCTTGACCGGCTTGGAACTTTGGTTGTAGATGAGCGGCATGAAACAGGAAATTACCCCATATCAGGCGCTTGTGTCTGCAACTGAGGTTGCAGGTTCCCAGTCTGCGATGGCACGCATCTGCGAAGTTACGCAGACCGCTGTCTGGAAATGGTTGCAGTCGTCCAAACGCCTGCCCGCCGAGTATGTCCTTCGCGTCGAAGCAGCGACGGGCGTTCCCCGCCACCTGCTCCGCCCCGACATTTACCCGCTCGATCTTCCCCCAATTCCTGCCTCCGCTATCGCGGACCGAACCCCGCTCTGTGGTCCGATCCTATCCGGCCACATGGTGGACCGACAGGGTAAAGCGCAGAGACTTTTGGACAAAAGGGCGGCGCAATGAACGGCTTGGCTCTCACCATCAACACGATCTGCCAGCGGACCATCGCCTCGCTCTCGGACGACGCCCATTTTTCCAAGAGCGAGACGGCTTGGGTTCTGATGCCTTTCGCTGGCTGGATCGCCCTGATCATCACCGGAGCGCCGCAGTGAAGCCGCGCCGCGCCCTGACGCCCTATCGCGCTCTGCATGAAATCGCCGATCTGCTCGGTTGGGACGGCTGCGCCTCAGTTCTGGGCAAGTCCGAAAGCCTGGTGCGCAAGTGGGCCGATCCCGACACCGAACGGGAGATCAGCTATCAGGCCGCCATCCGGCTCGACGCCGCTTACATGCGGGCTGGTGGGAAGAACGCGCCGCTGTTCGAGTGCTACGCCGCGCGGCTCGACCTGTCGGCCGATGAAGACGAGGACCATGCCGGCACCATGGAGGCCGTCAGCGCCGCTGCAAAGGAGGCGGGCGAAGCCATTGCCGCCGCCATCGATTCAGTGGGCCGGTCCAATGATCTGGCTGCCCGCAATCGTGCCGTGATCGAGACTGAGGAAAGCATAGGCGCGCTGCAACGGCTGCGGCAGCGCCTGAAACGGAGCGGTTGAACGAGTGCCAGACGCGGGGGCGGGAAACATGGGATATGAAACGAAATTTCCTGATCAGGACGGCAAGCGCAGCCTTGGCTTGCGCTGCCCACATTGTCAGGCGTCGGCGACCTGCCGCACCAGCAAGGGCGTCACTTCGATCTTCCGCGAGCTATTCTACATCTGCAGCAATGTCATGTGCGGACACACGTTCAAGGCATCGCTGACCTACGAATATGGGCTGTCGCCAAGCGCCTGCCCTGATCCGACCCTGAACCTGCCGATGCGCCCGGTCGAACGCTCCGTCGCCATCGCGCAGGCCGCCCAGCAACCTGGCGCAGGCCCGCCCAGCAAACAGCCCGGCCTCTTCGACTGATCCCGCTGACATTGCCGTTTTGCGCGCTCGCTTTCGAGCCACGCCCTCTTTTTGCCTGAAAGAACTGACCCTTGCCTATTCGCGACGACATCAGAAACGAGGTTATCAAGCGCGTGACGGCCGAGTTCGGCTTCATGGGCAAGGGTGACTGGCTGCAAAAGGGCAAGTGTCCCCAGTGCGGCAAGAAGGAGCTTTTCACCCGCTCCGATAACCCGATCATTCTCCGTTGCGGCCGCGAGAACCGCTGCGGTTGGGAAGGCGCGACCAAGGATCTGTATCCCGACATTTTCGATGTGTGGTCGAAGCGATTCCAGCCCACGGAAACGAACCCGACCGCATCGGCCGATGCCTATCTCAGCCATGCGCGCGGCCTTGATCTGGCGGGCATGCGCGGCTGCTACACGCAGGAAAACTTCATCGACCGCAGCAGCGGCCACAACAGCGCGACGGTCCGCTTTGCGCTGCCTGGTGGCTCATGGTGGGAACGGCTGATCGACCAGCCCGGCAGGTTCGAGAAGAAAGCCAATTTTGCGTGGGGCAAGCCGTGGCGCGGCCAGTTGTGGACTGCACCCGACCAAACGCTGGAGGCCATCGCACGCGCCGATCGGCTGTTCATCGCAGAAGGCATCTTCGACGCATGGTCGCTTCGACAGGCCGGCCATTTTGCCGGATCGGCCATGTCGTCCAACAATTACCCGGAAATCTTCCTGGCCGAACTTCGGCGGGTGATGGCCGCGCAGGAAATCGCGGCAGGGCCGGAACTGGTCTTCGCCTTCGACGTGGGCCGCGCCGGCACCGAATATAGCCGCAAGTTCGTCAAGCGCGCCCGTCAGGAAGGCTGGCGCGCCACCGCCGCCCAACCCCGGCCCGAGGGGGAGAGCGAGAAGCTCGACTGGAACGACCTGCTGCAACGCGAACGGCTCGAACCGCAGCATATCGTCGAATATCTGTGGAACGGCGAAGTGCTGCTCGCCGACAGCGCGGCGGAAAAGGCCTTCCTGCTTTATGATCGCAAGGGCTGGCCCAGCTTCTCCTTCGTCTATGACAACCGCACTTGGTGGGCGCATTTCAACGAAGCGAAGATCGCTGAAACGATGGCTGCGGACGGGATCACCCGCAAGGCCGCCGCCAAGCTGTGCGCGGACATCAGTGAGATCGCCAACTGCGCCTTCCGCGTCCTCTATTTCCAGCGCGATGACACGATCGACGAAAGCCAATATTATCTGCGCGTCGATACGCCCAGCGACCGCCCGCCGGCCAAGGCAGCCTTCTCGCCTGCCTCGCTGTCCGCCAGCGCCGAATTCAAGAAGCGGCTGCTGGGTGTTGCCCCCGGCGCGCAATTCACCGGCACCACCGGCCAGCTGGACAAGCTGATCGCGCTCCAGACCAGCGGTATCAAGACCGTCGAGACGCTGGATTTTACCGGCTACAGCATCGACCACGGCGCTTATGTCCTGGGCGAGATCGCCGTTAAGGGCGGGCGGGTCGAGCGGGTCAACGACGAAGACTATTTCGACTTCGGCAAGATGTCGCTCAAGCTGCGTTCGCGCGAGCGCATCCTGTCGATCAGCTATGATGCCGACCAGCTGGACACGTCATGGGTCGCCGACATCTGGACCGCCTACGGCCCTAACGGCATCGTCACCCTGACATTCTGGTTCCTTTCCCTGTTCGCCGAGCAGGTGCGCAAGTCGCAGGGCTCGCTATTCTTCCTCGAAATGACCGGCGATCCCGGCACCGGCAAATCCACCCTCATCGAGTTCATGTGGCGCACCCTCGGTCGCGACGGATATGAAGGCTTCGACCCCCAGAAATCGACCAGCGCAGGCATTGCGCGCAACCTGTCGAAGGTCGGCAACCTCCCCATCGTCCTGATCGAGGGCGACCGCCAGGACGATGGCAAGGGCAACCACGCCAAGCGCTTCGAGTGGGAGGAACTGAAAACCGCCTTCAACGGCCGCTCTCCCCGCACGCGCGGCGTCAAATCAGGCGGCAACGAAACCTACGAACCACCGATGCGCGGCGCGGTCGCCATATCGCAAAACGCCCCGGTCAACGCCTCCGCGGCGGTGCTGGAGCGTATCGTCCAGCTAACCTTCGACAAATCCTATTTCGGCGCGCCAGGCAAGGCGGCGGCAGAGCGCATCAAGGCCCGGAAGGTCGATGTGCTGTCGGGCTTCATCATCCACGCGATCCGGCGCGAAGACGCCTTCCTCAAGACCTTCTTCGCCAAGTTCCGCGAGCATGAGGCGCAGATGATCAAACAGGGTCAGGTCGGCAACGACCGTCTGATCCTCAATCATTGCCAGCTGCTCGGCGCGCTGGAGGCGCTGCATGAATGGCTCCAGCTTCCCGGAGCCGTCCTCCAAGAAACGGTCGATTTCATTTACCGCGCGGCCGTCAAGCGGCGCGAGGCGCTGTCGGCCGATCATGTCCATGTCCAGCGCTTCTGGGAACTGGTCGATTATCTGGAATCGGCGGAAACCAATCTCACCGAAAACCCGATCAACCGGCACCGGAAGGACGACGCCTTCTATGCCATCTCGCTCCCCCATTTCGAAGAACGCTGCCGCGCCCGTGGCCTGACGCACCCGCCGATCGACGACTTGAAGCGCGTCCTGCCCACGTCCCGGAGCCGTCGTTTCGTCGGCAACAAGCCGATCAACGGCGTCGGCGACAAGCATGTCCGCTGCTGGGTCTTCGAAAAACCCGACAACTCCCGCCAACAGGAAAGGCACTGAAATGCCCGTCCCTTCCACGCGCCTGCACACCATCGACTGCACCTGTGAACGGTGCCGCCCCCTCACGCCGCGCCAGCAGCTGCTTGTTCGTGCCTCGCTTGGCGCGATCGGCCTGCTGGCGGGCGCTCTCCTTCCCCTGATCCTCGGATGAAAGGCCCGACCATGAACACCACCACGAAATCGCGACCGGCGTCGGTCCAACCCCGCATCTTCATCTGCGCCGACTGCGGCCGCCAGCACAACAGCCCGACCGACGCCACGCCGGAAGGCTGGGACCTTCTTGCGATGGATTGTTCGGGAACGCCCTTTCTCCGCTGCCCTGACTGTTCCGAGCGGATCGAACAGGCTCACTTCGCCCGCATGGCCGACTTCATGGCGACACAGCCAGGCAGCAAGGCGGCTCGCGACCTTGCCGAACTATGGCGCGCCACGACGCCACCGGCAGCGCCGTTCAGCATCTTCCTCGAAAAACAGGACGCCGGCGACTATCGCGTGGCGCTGATGCCCGAGGCCGTGCTGATGCGCTGGCTGCCGCTCGGCTTCTTCCTCACCCCCGCAGAGGCTCGCGCGACCGCGCGCGACCTGATGCACTATGCCACCCAGGCGGAACGCCCCGGCAAGCTGGTCGAGCAGGGGAGCGCAGCCGCATGAGGATGAAGCACGACGCCCTGCTCGCGCGCATCAGCGACCTGCAATTCCAGAAGCGGCAGCGGTCCCTGACGGCCAGCGAAGCCGCGGAACTGGACAATCTGGAATATCGCTACGAACTGCGCATCCGCCGCGTAACGGATCAGATCGCGGCATGCCGCGCCAAGCTGGACCGCCTGTGCGCGATCCGCGACGGGAGGGCCGCTGCATGATCAGTTGCGGCCGTTGCGACACCAGCGCCCCGCCCGCACCGGGGCAGACCATGCCCGAGGGCTGGCAGATGCACGCGCTCAGCCGGGGCAAGGGCAGCTATGCCGTCTGCGCCGGCTGCCTTCCCTCCATGAGCGCCGGCACCCGCGCGACGGGCAACGCAGCTGCGGACCAGCTGCGCCTGCTGATCGAGCGGTGGGAACGGCTCGAAGAAGAAAAGAAGGGGATCGGGCTCGATCAGAAAGACGTGATGCTGGAGGCAAAAGCCTGCGGCTACGACACGAAAGGCATGCGCGAGATCATCAAGCTCCGCGCCATGTCACCGCACGATCGCGCCGAGCGCGATGCCATCATCGAAACCTACCGCGCCTCGCTCGGCCTCGATTGAGCCTCCCCCGAAAGGACCCGCCATGAAGCACCCCCTGCTACTGGATACCGCGCGCGCATCGATCGAGCGCGACTGGAACGACGGCATCATTGTCGACAACTTCGCCGGGGGCGGCGGAGCATCGACGGGCATCGAGCGCGCATTGCAGCGCCAGGTCGATGTCGCGATCAACCATGACCCCGAAGCCGTGGCCATGCACGCCATCAATCACCCGGCGACCCGGCATCATTGCCAGAGCGTTTGGGCGGTGGACCCGTTGGAGGCTGTGACCTTCGACGGTCGCCCGCACGCCGTGCGGCTCGCGTGGTTCTCACCCGACTGCAAGCATTTCAGCAAGGCCAAGGGCGGCAAGCCTGTCGAGAAGAATATCCGCGATCTCGCGTGGGTGGTGCATCACTGGATCGACCGCCTCGGCCCGCTTCTCCGCCCTGCCATCATCATGCTCGAAAACGTCGAGGAATTCCGCACTTGGGGACCGCTCGGCGAGGATGGCCGGCCATGCCCCAAGGCTAAGGGCAAGACCTTCGATCAATGGGTGGCGAAGCTCCGCCGCGCTGGCTACCGCGTCCAGTGGCGCGAACTGCGCGCCTGCGATTTCGGCGCGCCCACTTCCCGCAAGCGCTTGTTCCTGATCGCACGATGCGACGGGCAGCCAATTGTCTGGCCGAAGCCCACCCACGGCAAGCCCGGCACCGCGGCTGTCGATGGCGGCCGCTTGCTGCCGTGGCGCACCGCTGCCGAGATTATCGACTGGTCGATTCCATGCCCGTCGATCTTCGAGCGCACCCGCCCTCTTAAGGATGCAACCTGCCGCCGCATCGCCGCCGGCATCATGCGCTATGTCGTCAATGCGCCGCATCCCTTCATTGTCCCCGTCTGCAACGGCCAGTGGGCAGCGGGACGGGCATATGCAGGCGATGAGCCCCTGCGCACAATCACCACGGCCAAGGGCGGAGAATTCGCCGTCGTCACGCCCTATTTCGCCCCGCTCACCCATCATGGCAGCGCGGATCGCGTCTATGGTCCGGAACAGCCCTTGCCGACCGTCACCAGCGCGCATCGAGGCGAAATTGCGCTGGTCGCCCCGCACATCATGACGATGCGCAACAGCGGCAAGCCGCACACGGCCACCAACGAACCGACCCACACCGTGACCGCCGGCGGCGCGCATCAATATCTGGTCGCCGCATTCATGGCCCAGCACAACAACATGCCGCGCGGCGGCCTGCATGCCGGTCACGACATCCGAACGCCGGTCAGCACGATCACTGGACGCGGCACCCAGCAGAACATCGTGACGAGCCAGCTAGTGAAGCTGCGGAATAACTGCATCGGGCAGGATCACCGCGAGCCGATCGGCACTCTCACCACTGGCAGACACTATGGCGAAGTTCGCGCCTTCCTGGTCAAATACTATGGCGCTGCCCAGCACGGCCAAGACCTCGCCGAACCGCTGCATGCAGTCACGGCAAAAGCTCGCTTCGGCCTGGTGACGGTGACGATAGCTGGAGAGGAATATGTCGTCGTGGACATCGGCATGCGGATGCTGACCCCGCGCGAACTGTTCCTCGCCCAGGGCTTCCCCGCCGATTACATCATTGACCTAGACTTCAACGGCAAGCCGCTGACCAAGACGGCGCAGGTCCGCATGTGCGGCAACAGCGTCTCGCCGGTCATGTCCGAAGCTCTCGCCGCTGCCAACGTCGCCAATGATGACGGTGCCGAGCAAGAAAGCATCGCGGCATGAGCAGCTATCTCCCCGAACCATGGGACGCGATCGTCGCCGAGTGCGAGCGGCGCGAGGCAGGCTGGGCCAAGGCCATGGCGAGCGCCGGCCACGGCGACGAACGCTGGCGCCTGTCGGAAAAGCGCGAAGCCGACGTGGCGAAGTGGCATGCCATCGCCGTCCGGATCGCCCGCACCAGCGGCGTCCCCGGACTGGTCATGGAAGACCTGATCGGCGTCGGCCGCCCGCCCCAGCCACAGACCGCGCAGCAGTGGCTTGACCTGCTCACCATGGTCCGCCGCACCGTCGATCGGGAAGCCGCGAACGGCGAAACCGACGCCTACCGCAACCTCTACGCCGTTTGGCGCTGGTTCCACATCTACGTCCATGTCTGGCGGCTCCCCGCGATCGAGGCGACCGCCCCCGAGCAAAGGAACGCCGCATGAACGCGCGCTCGAATCGTGCGGAAGTCCGCAACCCGATTATCTCCATGCCAGCTATGTCCGCATTGCGGGATCATGCAGCAGCGCCTGAGCTTCGCGCGCTGTTGCTCGATGTCCAAGCGGATGCGCGCAGCAGGGCCGAGAAGGCTTGGCGAACGCACAAGGCCCCGATGGCGCTCTATTGGAAAGCCGTCAGTGTATATGCTGGGCATATCGCGCGTGGGCTGCGGAAATGAGCGGCGAACTGACTTCCCGCCCGAAGGGCAGCACCCGTCACGCTTGGGACTGGTATGTCGAACAACAGTGGGTCACGCACCGGCTGCTGGACATGATCGAGATGGAACCGGACGTGACCTACCTGGACCCGTTCTGCGGCGGCATGAACATCCCCGACGCGCTGGCATCGCGCGGTCTTACTGCCTTCGGCACCGATCTGTTCCAGCGCACAGACAGCCCGCGGTTCATGGGGCAACATGACTTCCTCGGCGACCAGGTGCATCTTCTGGAGGCATCGCCCGCGCTGTCGATCGTCATGAACCCGCCTTTCTCCTATCAGGATGGGAGGCTGGTCGCTGCATTGGCCGAACGATGCTGTCGGCGCGCGCTGGGGGTCGCCACGCACAAGGTTTGCGCTCTTCTCCCGCTCAAGTGGCTGGGCAGTCAGGGCCGCTACCGACTGTTCAACGAACTGACGCCCACCGGCATCTGGGTGCTCACCGAGCGCCCTTCCATGCCGCCAGGTGACGTGATCGAAGCGCTCGGCGACGATGCCTTCGTCCATGGCAAGATCGACTATATGTGGATCGTCTGGGACAAGCGCCGCGAGCCGATGACCGATCGCGACGGCCGCCCCTTCGCGCCCACATTCTGGATTCCGCCGCGCGAGAAGGCGGGAGCGCAGCGGGTGGCTGCATGAACAGCCAGGCACCTAATCCGGGGCTGCTGAAGGAGGCTGACGCCGCAAGTTGGCTGGGCATCAGTCCTCGCACGTTGCGGAAGCTCCGCCATGACGGTCAGCTTCATTATATCTTGATCCGCACCGCGATACGCTACAGCCTTTCAGATCTACAATCTTACGTCGAGCGCGCCCGCCAATGTCCGTCTACCAAAGAGAAGGCTCCCCCTACTGGTGGTATAGTATCACCCTCCCCGACGGTCGCCGACTTCGAGGCAGCACGAAAAAGACGGCAAAGCGGGAAGCAAGGCTAGTCGCGCTCGAAAAGGAGCAGGCGGCCATCGCCGCTCCGAAGCGCAATCAGGCTTGGCGATTGCGCGAAGTGCTAGGAACCTACTGGACCGATCACGCGCAAAATCTGCAAACCGCGTCCGTCATGTTCTTCCATTATGAGTTGCTGTCGGAGTTTCTTGGCCCTGACCTCCCGATCGCCGACCTGACTTCATCCCTTTTGCTCGACTATCGAGCGGCGCGGCGCGGCGGCAGCATCAAGGCAACGGCCGACATGCTGGAGCGCAGCAGCCCGTGGCGCAAACGCGCGCTCGACGACAAGGGGTTTGTCCGCGCTGTTTCACCCCAGACCGTGAACCGCGACTTCGCCCACCTACAAGCGGCGATGAACTGGGCGAAGGACATGCACGGCAAGCAGATGCCGTCGATCAACTGGCGAGGCCTAAAAGCGAAGGAAGCCCCCTTCCGCAACCGCTTCGCCAGCGGTGACGAATTCGCAAACCTGCTGACGGTCGCTCACCCCTCGATGCGAGACATCATCTTGTGCGCGGTCACAACCGGCCTGCGACGGGGAAACATCTTCGCTATGGAATGGCACCAAGTGAACCTGCGCGGCTCGACCATCACGCTGCCCAAGCTCAAAGGTGGCAAGCCCCATACCGTCCAGATCGCACCGGCTCTCCGCGCCGCGCTGGCGCGCACGAAGCCCGATCAGCGCAAGGGGCCTGTGTTCGATACGACGAACTACAAGCGGCGCTGGCATGCGGCCGTAAAAGCCGCCGGCCTCGTTGACTTTAAATTCCATGACCTGCGGCACACCTTCGCCAGCTGGGCGCGGATCAATGGCGCAGACCTTCTCGACATCTGCGAGGCGCTTGCCCACTCCAGCGTGTCCGTCACGCAGCGTTACGCTCATGTGAAGCCAGAGAGCAAAATGACGGCCTTCGACCGTGTTGCCGAAGCCTTCGCGTCACAATCCGCGTCACAATCCATGAGACTGCGGAAGAAAAAGACGGCTTAGGTCGCGATTTATCGCCTGTTTTCAAGGCATTTTATGGTGCACCCGGCGCGATTCGAACGCGCGACCTCCAGATTAGGAATCTGATGCTCTATCCTGCTGAGCTACGGGTGCCCGTCGACGGCTCTATTCTGCGAATGGGGCGCGGTCAATTCTTCGCTTCGGGGGGCAGCACCGGAAAAGGCAGTGGCGCGACCTCCACCCCCTCCGCCATCAGGGCGCGTGCTTCGTGAAGCGCCACTTCGCCATGGATGCTGGCGCGGTCCTGCTCGCCATAATGCATGGCACGGGCCTGTTCCGCGAAATCGCGCCCGACCCAGGTTGAATCCTCCAGCGCCTTTTGCTGCGCCTTGGCGAGCGCGAGCACCAATTCACGCATCTTCGCCTCTTCCCCGGCGCCCATGGCGATGGATGCATCATCGGAGGAAGGCGCCTGCGGCACGATTTCCGGGCGGCTGTTGCCTTTGGGCGCGACGGCGGGGGCCATCACCGCCTTGCCCACATGTTCATCGCCGCAAAGCGGGCAGGCTATCAATCCCCGCGCCTTCTGATCCTCATAATCGGCGCTGGAACCGAACCATGCCTCGAACACATGTCCTTGGGATTCGCATTTAAGGTCGAAAACGATCACGATAGCGTAACATCCATGGGCAAGGATCGCCTGTTGGCGAGCGCAGGCACCCGCCCGCGGACGTCCTCTACGCGCGACAGGTCGATCTCTGCAAGAGCAAGGCCGGCTGGTTCACCCATGTCGAGCACGATGTCCCCCCATGGATCGACGACCAGGCTGTGTCCATATGTCTCGCGGCCGTCGGCATGGCGGCCCGTCTGCGCGGCGGCAACGACGAAGCAGCCCGCCTCTATGGCCCGCGCCCGCAGCAGGATGTGCCAGTGCGCCTTTCCCGTCGGCACGGTGAAAGCGGCTGGCATCAGCAACACCGTCGCACCCGCATTGGTAAGCGCAC
>Ga0307412_10000313_pt1 | contig 30726 bp, 28 predicted proteins | sample DK1Cmetagenome_3_FD_203823 | JGI IMG/M metagenome (GOLD analysis project Ga0307412, IMG submission 203823) | Maize rhizosphere microbial communities from greenhouse at UC Davis, California, United States - DK15-C-1 | ecosystem: Host-associated > Plants > Roots > Rhizosphere > Soil | place: USA...
TTGGGGCCGAGCAAAAGCAAACGGGGCCGCATGATGCGGCCCCGTCCGGATGACATGCCTTGGCGCGTCAGACGCGGGCGGCGCGCCGGCGGTCGATGAACGCGCCGACTTCGCCTACGATGCCGCGGCGGAAGGCCAGCACGCAGATCACGAAGATCAGGCCGATCACGATCGTGACGGATTCACCCAGGCGCAGGAACCATTCCACGCCGGTCAGGTTGGCCATCATCTGGCCGAAGTCGCCCACCTTGTTCTCCAGCAGCACCACGATGAAGGCGCCCAGGATCGGCCCCGTCAAGGTGCCAAGCCCACCGATCAGCGTCATCAGGATGACCAGCCCGGACATCTGCCAGGTGGCGTCCGACAGCGTCGCCGACACGAACACCAGGGTCTTGGTGGCGCCCGCCAGTCCGGCCAGCGCGGCCGACAGCACGAAGGCCAGCAGCTTGAACCGGTCCACGTCGTAGCCCAGCGAAACGGCGCGCGGCTCATTCTCACGCAGCGCCTGCAGCACTTGCCCGAAGGGCGAGTTCACCGTGCGCCAGATGATGAAGTAGCCGATGATGAAGATGGCCATCACCACGTAATACAGGTTGATGTCCTTGGACAGGTCGACCAGCCCCAGCAAGGTGCCGCGCGGCACGCTTTGCAGGCCGTCTTCGCCGCCCGTGAACTTGGCCTGCAGGAAGAAGAAGAACACCATCTGCGCCAGCGCAAGCGTGATCATCGCGAAGTAGATGCCGCTGCGCCGGATGGCGATGGCGCCCATTGCCAGGCCCAGCAAGGCCGCCACGCCCACGCCGAACAGCAGGCCGATTTCGGTGGGAAAGCCCCAGACCTTCATCGCATGGCCGGCGGCATACGCCGCGCTGCCCAGGAACGCGGCATGCCCGAAGGACAGCAGCCCCGTAAAGCCCAGCAGCAGGTTGAATGCGCAGGCGAAAAGCGCATAGCACATGATCTTCATGGCGAAGATCGGATACACCCCGAGAAAGGGTAGAGCGGCCACCACGACGGCCAGGACCGCATAGCCCAGGAATTGACGATTCATTTTTCTTTTCCGAACAGCCCGGCCGGGCGGATCAACAGAACGATGGCCATGATGATGAACACGACGGTGCTGGAGGCTTCGGGCCAGAACACCTTCGTCAGTCCTTCAATCACACCCAGGCCCAGACCAGTGACGATGGCGCCCATGATGGACCCCATGCCCCCGATCACGACCACGGCGAACACGACGATGATGAGGTTGGACCCCATCAGCGGGGAAATCTGCAGGACGGGCGCGGCCAGCACGCCGGCAAAGCCCGCCAGCGCCACGCCAAAGCCGTAGGTCAGCGTGATCATGCGAGGCACGTTCACGCCGAAGGCCTCGACCAGGCGCGGGTTTTCGGTGCCGGCGCGCAGCAGGGCGCCCAGGCGGGTGCGTTCGATCACGAACCAGGTTGCCAGGCACACCACCAGCGATGCCGCCACGACCCAGCCGCGGTAGTTCGGCAGAATCATGAAGCCCAGGTTGGTCGCGCCGCGCAAGGCATCGGGCGTGGGATAGGGTTGGCCCGACACGCCATAGAAGCTGCGGAACAGCCCTTCGATCAGCAGCGTCAGCCCGAAGGTCAACAGCAGGCCATACAAGTGGTCAAGCTTGTACAGGTGCTTGAGCAGCAGCTTCTCGATAAGGATGCCGAATAACCCGACGACCAACGGCGCCAGGACCAGCATGATCCAGTAGTTCAACCCCAGGTACGACAGCCCCATCCAGGCGATGAACGCGCCCAGCATGTAAAGCGCGCCGTGCGCGAAGTTGATGACGTTAAGCAGCCCGAAAATAACGGCAAGCCCGAGCGACAACATGGCATAGAAGGAACCGTTGACCAGGCCCAGTAATAGCTGGCCGAACAAGGCCTGTATAGGGATGCCGAAAAGGTCAGTCATCTTGTGAAAATCCTGCGCGTACGGATGGAAGCGAGCAAATTCAAGGTGCGGCCGCGGCGGCTTGCGCCTGACCGCACCTCGGGGTCACATAAGCCGGTGGATTACTTTTTGACCAGCTTGCAGGTGGACTCGGACAACTTGGTGTAGACCTCGTCGCCGGGCAGCGTCGCCACGACCTTGTAGTAGTCCCACGGGGCCTTGGATTCGGCCGGGGTCTTGACCTGCATCAGGTACATGTCGTGGATCATGCGGCCGTCTTCGCGGACGTAGCCGCCTTGGGCGAAGAAGTCGTTGACCTTGTTGGACTTCATCCACTTCATCACGGCATCGCCGTCGTCCGTGCCGGTGGCCTTGACTGCGTTCAGATAGAAGCTAAGGGCGGAATAGTCGCCCGCCTGCAGCATGGACGGCTTGCGGCCGACCTTGGCTTCGAACTTCTTGGACCAGGCGCGCGAAGCGTCGGATTGGTCCCAGTACCAGCCGTCGGTCAGGTACATGCCCTGCGTGGCCTGCAAGCCCAGCGCGTGCACGTCGTTGATGAAGACCAGCAGACCCGCCATCTTCATGGTCTTGGTCACGCCGAATTCATTGGCGGCCTTGATCGCGTTGATGGTGTCGCCGCCTGCGTTGGCCAGACCCAGGATCTGCGCCTTGGAGGCTTGCGCCTGCAGCAGGAAGGACGAGAAGTCCGAGGCGCCCAGCGGCGCGCGCACCTGGCCTTTTACATCGCCACCCGCAGCCTTGACGACCGCCATGGTGTCGCGCTCCAGCGCATGGCCGAAGGCGTAGTCGGCGGTCAGGAAGAACCAGCTCTTGCCGCCGTCCTTCACAACGGCGGAGCCGGTGCCGCGCGCCAGGGCCACGGTGTCGTAGGCGTAGTGCACGGTGTAGGGCGAACATTGCGCGTTGGTCAGGTCCGACGCGCCTGCGCCGATTGCCATGAACGGCTTCTTCTTGGCTGCGGCCACGCCGGCCATGGCCAGGCTGGTCGACGAGTTCGTGCCGGCGATGATGACGTCCACCTTCTGTTCGTCGAACCACTCGCGCACGCGGGCCGACGCCACGTCGGCCTTGTTCTGGTGATCGGCCGAGACCACTTCGATCTTCTTGCCGTTGATCGAGCCGCCGGCGTCTTCGATCGCCATGCGGATCGCGTCCAGGCCGGCCTTGCCGTCGATGTCGGAATACACGCCCGACATGTCGGTGATGAAGCCGATGCGGATGACATCGTCGGAGATACCTTGCGCGTGGGCGGTTACCCCCGCAAATCCCAGGCCCGCCATGGCCAGTGCAGCAGTGATGGTGTGCAGCTTCATGGGATGACTCCTCTTCCCTACGGTGTTGTGTTGCCGGGGTTCCGGCGGATGACAGGTTGTTTTAGACGCCCAACAGTTCGTTGAGCGTGTCCTGTTTTTCTGAAAGTTCAGCCGCTTCGAAATGCTCGACGATCTGACCATGCTCCATCACATAGAAGCGGTCGGCCAGCGGAGCCGCGAAGCGGAAGTTCTGCTCCACCATGACGATGGTGTAGCCGCGCTGCTTCAGCGTCGTGATCATGCGGGCAAGCGCCTGCACGATGACGGGCGCGAGGCCTTCGGAGATTTCGTCCAGCAGCAGCAGGTTGGCGCCGGTGCGCAAGATGCGCGCCACCGCCAGCATCTGTTGTTCGCCGCCCGACAAGCGCGTGCCCGGCGAATTCCGGCGCTCTTGCAGGTTGGGAAACATGTCGTAGATTTCAGCCAGCGACATCCCGCCGCCCAGCGAACCGACGACGGGCGGCAGCAGCAGGTTTTCTTCGCAAGACAGGCTGGCGAAGATGCCGCGCTCTTCGGGGCAATAGCCCACGCCCAGGTGGGCAATCTTGTAGGTGGGCAGGTCGATGGCTTCGGTGCCGTGAATGCGTACCGAGCCCTTGCGTGATCCCGTCAGGCCAAGAATGGCCCGTAGCGTGGTGGTGCGGCCGGCGCCGTTGCGGCCCAGCAGCGTGACGACTTCGCCTTGCCCCACACGCATATCGACGCCGTGCAGGATATGCGATTCCCCGTACCAGGCTTGCAAGCCCGAGATTTCCAATGCCGGGGTGCTCATGCGTGCGCTCCTTGAAGTTCGCCGTCGGTAGTGCCCATGTAGGCTTGCATCACGGCGGGATGGCGCGAGACTTCGGCGTACGTGCCCTCGGCCAGCACCGATCCGCGCGCCAGCACGGTAATGGTGTTGGCGATGGAGGACACCACGTTCATGTTGTGCTCCACCATCAGGATCGTGCGCCCGGCGCTGACGCGCTTGATCAGCTGCGTGACGCGGTCCACGTCTTCGTGGCCCATGCCCTGCGTGGGCTCGTCCAGCAGCATCAGTTCGGGCTCCATCGCCAGCGTCGTCGCGATCTCCAGCGCGCGCTTGCGGCCGTACGGCAGGTTCACCGTGGTCTCGTCCGCGAAGGCGCCCAGGTCCACCTGTTCCAGCAGCGCGCGCGCCGGCTCGTTCAGGGCCGCCAGCCGCTTGTCGCTTTGCCAGAAGTGGAACGACAGGCCGGTCTTGCGCTGCAAGCCGATCCGCACGTTTTCAAGCACGGTCAGGTGAGGGAACACCGCCGAAATCTGGAACGAGCGGATCACGCCGCGCCGCGCGATCTGCGCGGGGCGATCGCCAGTGATGTCGATGCCGTTGAACTTGATCGTTCCCGAGGTGGGAGATAAGAACTTGGTAAGCAGGTTGAAGCAAGTCGTCTTGCCCGCGCCGTTAGGCCCGATCAAGGCATGAATCTCGCCCCGCTTGATACGCAAATCGACCCCATTGACCGCGACGAATCCGCGGAACTCCTTGGTGAGGCCTTTTGTCTCCAGGATTGTGTCATCCATGTCCGCTGCACCGGCGTTGATTTTTATGGTCTCAACCTGCCGTCATTGCGCCAGGCCCCCGCGGGGTCGTGAATCCAGCGATTGTTCGCTGATTTCCGATGAGTTGCCGGCGAGTATGCGGACCTCTTTATCAAAATTCCATGAGGGTTTTACATAGGTTTTGCAGTGCCGCATTGATGAATTGTCGGCACGCCGACAATACCGGGCCGGCAGGGCGGGAAAACCCTTTTCCCTATCCAATGCGTTGCAGCAAATCCGCGTTGATTGTTATCAACACGTTGTGCAATTGCAGGCAGGGAAAACCCGGTTTTTCAGGCGATGAAATAATTTGGAAATAGCCGGCGCGACGGAATTTACGCGGGCGTTTTCTGTTTGAATTCGCAGAGGTCCGATATGCCGCATTGCGGGCATTTCGGTTTGCGCGCCACGCAGACGTAGCGGCCCAGCAGGATCAGCCAGTGATGCGCATCCTGCATGTATTCGCGGGGCACGAACTTCACCAGTTTTTCTTCGACTTCCAGCACGTTCTTGCCCGGGGCGATGCCGGTGCGGTTGGAGACACGGAAGATGTGCGTGTCGACCGCCATGGTGGGTTGGCCGAAGGCGGTATTCAGCACCACATTGGCTGTCTTGCGGCCCACGCCTGGCAACGATTCCAGCGCCTCGCGGGTTTGCGGAACCTCGCCGCCGTGGTGCTCGATCAGAATCCGGCAGGTCGCGATCGTGTTCTTGGCTTTGGTGCGGTACAGGCCGATCGTCTTGATGTAGTCGGACAGGCCTTCCTCGCCCAGCGCAAGCAAGGCCTGTGGCGTGCCGTACTGCGGAAAGAACTTGCGCGTGGCGATGTTGACCGATTTGTCGGTCGCTTGCGCCGACAGCAGCACCGCGATCAGCAGTTGGAACGGCGTGTCGTATTCCAGTTCGGTGGTGGGGTGCGGATTGGCCGCCTGCAGGCGGGCGAATATCTCTCTGCGTTTGGCTGCGTTCATGGCTGCGTCGGATTGCGGCGGGCCCGGGCGCGGGCCAATGCGGATTCAATGGCGGAACGCTTGCGATCTTCGCTGTGGGCGTTGCCGGCGGCGGCCGCCTGAGGAAGCGCCTGAGCGGGGGCCTCTGGGGCCATCAGGCGCGTATTGTCGGCCGCCAGGCGTTCCACCCGGGCCTGGTGGTTGCGATGGCGCTGCCGGCTGACGGCAGCGTCCTGCGCGCTCCAGGCGCGCCCCGCGGGGACCATCTGAATGCAATCGACCGGACAGGGCGCCACGCACAGGTCGCAGCCGGTACACCAGTCGGCCAGCACCGTATGCATGTGCTTGTTGGCGCCCACGATCGCATCCACGGGACAGGCCTGGATGCACAGCGTACAGCCAATGCAATGGGATTCGTCGATGCGGGCGACCAGCAGCGGGCCGGGTTCGCCACGCGCCAGATCCAGCGGCAGGGCAGGGGTTTGCAGCAGGGCGGCAAGCGCAGCGATGCCGTCGTCGCCGCCGGGCGGGCAGCGATTGATCGGGGCTGCGCCCTGGGCAATGGCGTCGGCATAGGGCCGGCAACCGTCATAGCCGCATTTAGTGCATTGCGTCTGGGGCAGCAAGGCGTCGATGCGGTCGGCAAGTGAACGACAGGACATGGTTTGGAACAGGGGACGGCAGGATGGGGCGAAGCGCGAGAGTCCTTGGGCAAGGACTCAACAGCGCAACGCGCGCAACGCATCAAGCTGCGGTGGCGGCATGGCTGTTTTTGCCATGCAACCAAAGCCGCTTGATGGGTTGCGCGCGCTTAACGTCCGGGTTCTAGTTCAGGCTTGCTCGCGCTTGACCCATCCTACGTAGATTGCCGGATGAATTCGGCAATTTTAGGACAGATCATTTCGCGCCAGCGGCGGCCCGAGAAAATCCCGTAATGGCCGCAGTTGGGGGCGGTGTAGTGCGTCTTGCGTTCGGCCGGGATGTTCTTGCACAGCGTGATCGCCGCGCGAGTCTGGCCCTGGCCCGAGATATCGTCCAGTTCGCCTTCGATGGTGAACAGGGCGACCTGCTTGATGTCGGCCGGGCGCACGGTCTGGCCATCCATTTCCCAGGTGCCATTGGGCAGCGAGAAGTCCTGGAACACCATGCGGATCGTGTCCAGGTAGAACTCGGCCGGCATGTCCAGCACGGCGTTGTATTCGTCGTAGAAGCGGCGATGCGCTTCGGCGTCGCTGTCGTCGCCGCGCAGCAGGTCCAGGTAGAACTCGTAGTGCGACTTCATGTGGCGGTCCGGGTTCATGGCCATGAACCCGGCATGCTGCAGGAAACCCGGATAGACCTTGCGGCCGGCGCCCGGATAGCGGGGCGGCACCGGATGGATGACCTGGCTTTCAAACCAGGAATATGGTTTGGTCGTGGCCAGGCGGTTGACCTGCGTGGGCGACTGGCGCGGATCGATGGGGCCGCCCATCATCACCATGCTGCGCGGCTGGCAGGGATCGTTGGCGGTAGCCATCAGCGACACGGCGGCCAGCACGGGCACGGTGGGCTGGCAGACCGAGATCACATGCACGTCCGGGCCCAGGTGCCGGATGAAATCCTGCACATAGCGCACGTAGTCGTTCAGATGGAAGGGGCCGGCCGCCAGGGGCACCATGCGGGCGTCGACCCAGTCCGTGACGTACACGTCATGGTTGGGCAGCAGGGCGCGCACGGTGTCGCGCAGCAGCGTGGCGTGGTGGCCCGACAGCGGCGCCACCAGCAACACCTTGGGGTCGTCGCGGCCGGCGGCGCGCACGTCGCGGTGGAAGTGCACCAGGCGGCAGAAGGGCTTGTCCAGCGCCAGGGTTTCGGTAACGCGCACGGGCTTGCCGTTGATCTGCGTCTCGGGAAGATTCCAGGCGGGCTTCTGATATTCCTTGCCGATCCGCGTCATCAACTCGTACCCGGCAGCCATCTGGCGGGAAATCGGGGTGTAAGCGAGGGGGCTGTATGGGCTGGAGAACAGCTGGGAACCGGCATCCGTGAATGCAGCGAACGGAGTCAGGAAGGCGCGCTGCATTTCGTGCAATTGGTACAGCATTTGGGGGAAGTCCTTCTGGGTCGTGCGTGTGCCCCGATTATTGCGCCGAGGACTAAAGATATATCCAATCAGCCTAAAGAAACTGCGGCAGAAACCGGGATTCTGTTGCAAAAAAGAGACCCGTCATCCCATTAAGCACCAGTTTAGGGCGTTTTTTCGCCCTGCCCAGAGACCAAACGGGGGATATATGCACTACGCCGGGCCGTGCGGGATCACCAGTAATTCTCAACCGCCAGGTTGCCGGGGATGCCTCGGCGGCCCGGCTTGAAACCGCGTTCCCCCAGCAGCTTGCGGGCGTCCGCCAGCATCTCGGGGTTGCCGCAAAGCATGATCTTGGCATGTTCCGGATCCAGCGGCAGCCCGGCCAGCTGCTCCAGCCGGCCGTCCGCTATCAGCGTCGTCAGGCGGGCTTGCGGCATGCCCGGCAGGGGTTCACGGGTGGCGATCGGCAGGTAGACGAGCTTGCGCGGATCGGCCGCGTGCAGGTCTGCCAGTTCGGGCCGCTGGCCCCAGGATTCGATCTCTTCGCGGTAGGCCAGCTCTGCGGCGGTGCGCACGCCGTGCACCAGGATGATGCGGCGGTAGGCGCGCCAGGTGGCCGGGTCGCGAAGGATGGACAGGTAGGCCGACAGGCCGGTGCCAGAGGCCAGCAGCCAGAGGTCGCCCCCCGGAGCGAAGCGTTCCAGCGTCAGGAAGCCGTAGGGCGTCTTTTCCACGTACAGGGCGTCGCCCGGGCGCAGTTGCGCCATGCGCGGGCTGAACAGGCCGTCGGGGACGACGATGGAATAGAACTCCAGCCCGGACTCTTGCGGGGCCGACACCATGGAATAGGCGCGCCACAGGGTGGGCGGGCCGTCGGGGGCGTCGGCTCCCGGTAAACCGACCCGGGCGAACTGGCCCGGCAGGAACGTATACGCGTCGTCGCGGGTCACGCGCACGGAGAACAGCTTGTCGGGCACCCAGGTATGGATGTGGGTTACGGTCTGGCGCGTGTATTTGGAGTCGTCGGTCATCGGGGCATCGCACGATGCCGGCCGCCAGGCGGCAGCCAGCGGCCGCGGATTATTTTTCCAGGTATTGCAGCTTGTCCTGCTTGCCGTTCCAGTCGTCGGCGTCCGGCAGGGGCTTCTTGGCGCGGCTGATGCTGGCGAACTCGGGGGACAGTTCGGCGTTCAGCGCGATGAAATTCAGTTGGTCCTGCGGCACGTCTTCTTCGGCGTAGATCGCATTGGCCGGGCATTCGGGGATGCACACGGCACAGTCGATGCATTCGTCCGGATCGATCACGAGGAAGTTCGGACCCTCACGAAAACAGTCCACCGGGCACACATCAACGCAATCGGTGTACTTGCACTTAATACAGTTTTCGGTGACAACGTGGGTCATTCAGGAACTCCGGGATCGGCGGCTTTTGTGTCTTGTTGGCCGGATTTTACCCAATGCGGGCCGGATGTGCCGGTAATACCCGTATTGACATCGTGGCCCATCGCCCTGAACCCCCGGCCCTCTATGCTATGGTGTCGCGAAACGATACGCGCAATCATGATAATCACTTCGCTGCTCGACACCGATCTGTACAAATTCAGCATGATGCAAGTGGTGCTGCATCAATTCCCCGCTGCACAGGTCGAGTACCGTTACAAGTGCCGCACCGTAGGGGCCGACCTGCGCCCGTATCTGGACGAAATCCGCGAGGAAGTGCACCAATTGTGCCAGTTGCGCTTCACCCAGGACGAACTCGATTACCTGGGTGGCTTGCGTTTCATCAAAAGCGACTTCGTTGATTTCCTTGGGTTGTTCCATATGCCCGAGCGCTGCATCCACATCGGCGAAGGCGATGCGCCCGGCGAGATCTCGATCGAGGTCAAGGGCCCGTGGCTGCACACGATCCTGTTCGAGATCCCGGTGCTGGCCATCGTCAACGAAGTCTATTTCCGCAACACGCGCAAGAATCCCGACTGGGAAGAGGGCCGACAGCGCCTGCAGTCCAAGATGCACCTGGTGCTGGACGACCCGGCGCTGGCCGATTTCCGCGTGGCCGAATACGGCACGCGCCGCCGCTTCTCGAAGGTCTGGCACCAGGAAGTCGTGTCCACCATGAAGGCGCAGATGGGTCCGCACTTCGCGGGCACCAGCAATGTCCTGCTGGCCAAGCAGCACGAAGTGCTGCCTTTGGGCACGATGGGCCACGAATACTTGCAGGCCTGCCAGGCGCTGGGCCCGCGCCTGCGTGATTCGCAGGTGTATGCGCTGGAAGTCTGGGCCAAGGAATATCGCGGCGATCTCGGTATCGCGTTGTCGGACGTTTATGGCATGGATGCCTTCCTGCGAGACTTCGACATGTATTTCTGCAAACTCTTCGACGGCGCGCGCCACGATTCCGGCGATCCCTTCGTCTGGGGCGAGCGCCTGCTTGAGCACTACCGCAAGAACCGCGTGGATCCCCGTGCCAAGACCCTGGTGTTCTCCGATTCACTGACGTTCCCGCGCGCGATCGAACTGGCCCGCCAGTTCGCCGGACGCTGCAAGGTGTCGTTCGGCATCGGCACCAACCTCACCAACGACCTGGGCCACGAACCGCTGCAGATCGTCATGAAAATGGTCCGCTGCAATGGCCAGCCCGTAGCCAAGGTGTCCGACGCGCCCGAAAAGACCATGTGCGACGATCCCGCCTACCTGGCGTATCTGCGCCAGGTGTTCCAGTTGCCTCCCGCCTGAGCGCGGCTCGGGGTAAATTGCTGGTTTGCCTGTTTTGATCCAACCCACCCACTCGACTCTAGGGGAATATTCATGAGCAGCATCAAGCGCTTCCACGTTGCCAAGCGCCTGTCGGACATGGCCGTGTACAACGGCGTCGCGTATCTGGCGGGCCAGGTGCCTGACGATGCCAAGCTGGACATCACCGGCCAGACCGAACAAGTGCTGGCGACGATCGATCGCCTGCTGGCCGAAGCCGGCACCGACAAGACCAAGATCCTGATGGCCCAGATCTACGTGGCCAACATGAAGGAATTCGATGGCATGAACAAGGCATGGGATGCTTGGGTCGCCGATGGCAATTCGCCCCCGCGCGCCACGGTCGAAGCCCGCCTGGCCAATCCCGATTTCAAGGTCGAGATCGTCGTGACGGCTGCCGTCTAAGCGATATCCGCCGGCAAGTGAAAAGCCCTTCGGCATGCCGAAGGGCTTTTTCTTTGGGCGTGGGCCTTTCTTGCGCGCAACCCGTCATCCCCCCATCAGCACGACCCCTGCCAACAGTCCGCCCAATTCCTCGCACCTGGCCAGATCCTGGGCGGGCACCGTCTTCTCCGCCCAAATCTGTTCCGCGGTCTGCGCACCCAGGTTCACGATCAAGGGCGGCGCCACGGGTTTCAGCCGCCAGCCCGTGCAAATCCGTTCAACCTGCCGCGCCGCGCCCGAGCCGTCGCTGCCGGCACTGATGGCGCAACCGTAGGGCAAGCCCTGGATGCGGTCCAGCACCGCGTAGTAATTGCGGTCAAAGCACTCTTTCATCTCGCCGCTGAGGCTCGCCAGGTTCTCCGGCGCGCAGAACAAAAAGCCCTGGCTGGCCAGCAAATCATCGGCCGCGGCGTCCGCCGCGCGCCGCAGGATGATGTGCAATTCGTCCGCCTGCTCGAGTTGCGCGGCAGCCGCGGTCGCGCCGCGGGCCGCGGCCTCGGCCATCTGCCGGGCCGCGCCCGTGCGCGAATGCCAGATGATCAGCAGCTGCTTCATGCGTAGCGTTCCAGGGGGTCTTGCCGGTAATACGCCCGCAGCAAGCCATACCACTCGGGTAGCGCCTGCTGCATGGGAACGGGGTCCACGAAGAAGTGTTCGGAGCTGACGGCAAAGAACTCCGCTTCGTCCGTGGCCGCGTACGGGTCCATCGGCAACTGGCCGTACCAGGCGTCCGCCTCCTCGCTTTCGGGGTCCACGTCGGGCGGGATGGCCGCCTCGACCGCATCCAGCGCGGCGATGAAGCGGTCCAGGCTGTCGTCCAGCACTTGCCGCCAGACCTTCGGTTTCAGATCCCGATGCGCCGCCAGCGACGGCATGCCGTCCGCGAAGCCCGAGCGCAGGTCCAGCTTGTGGGCGAATTCGTGGATGACCACGTTGAAGCCGCCTTCCGACAATTGCGTGTCTTCCCAGGAAAGCACCAGCGGGCCGCCTTCCCAGGCTTCGCCGGCGGCGTCCTCGATGTACTCATGGACCACGCCGTCGTCGTCCTGGCGCGACCGGGGAATGCGGAAGCTGGCGGGGTAGACGATGATCTCGTCCCAGCCCTCATAGAGTTCGGGCGCCAGATTCAGGATGGGCAGGCTGGCCTGCGCCGCGATGGACAGGCGCATCCCATCCGAAACCTCCAGGCCCTGCGCGCCATTGATGGTCTTGCTGGCCAGCAGCCAGGCCGACCGCGCCAGCAGCTGGGCAGTTTCGCCGTCGTTCAACACCGAGAGGAAGGGGTGGGCGTCCAGTACCTGGCGCCAGAGTTCGGGCGAGATGCGGGCCTGCATCTCGGCCACCTCGGCGGGGCGGGCGCCCCGGCCCTTGAGCCAGCGCAACATAAGCTTGGGTTCCTTCGATATATCGGGATAAGGCAGGGGATTCAGGGGTTGCAAGCCCTAGTGTAGAGTGTCGGGAATCTCAACCCGATCCCGCTCGACAACCGTCATGTCCGCCCCGCCAGTTCCCGACGCGCCTTCGCCTTTCGACGCTTCCTGGCGGCAGGAGGTAGGGGCGGGCCTGGACGCCCACGGCATGGCGCTGATCGACCAGGCCGTGGCCTGGGCCATCCCCCGGTTTGAAGGGCAGCAGGCGCTGACGGGCGAGCCCCTGGCCAGTCACGGCGCCGGCGTGGTCCGTATCCTTGCGGCGCTGCACACCGACGCCGCCACGCGCGCCGCGGCGCTGCTGGCCGCCTTGCCGACCGACTTGATGGCGCCCGCGCCGGCCCTGCGCAACGACCCCGTGGCCGTCGCGTTCGGCGCCGAGGTCGCGCGGCTGGTCCAGGGCACCCGCGCGCTGTTGCGCCTGGGCGTGGTGGCCCGCCAGGCCAGCGACGCCGAGGCCGAAAGCGGCTCGCAAAAGGAAATGCAGCGCAAGATGCTGCTGGCCATGGCGGCCGACCTTCGCATCGTGCTGATGCGGCTGGCCTCCCGCCTGCGCACCTTGCGCTGGCACGCCGAAAGCAAAGCGCCGTGCTCGACCGCCTTTGCGCGTGAAACGCTGGACTTGTACGCGCCGCTGGCGAACCGCCTGGGCATCTGGCAGATCAAATGGGAAATGGAAGACCTGGCCTTCCGCTTCCTGGAACCCGACCGCTACAAGCAGATCGCCCGCCTGCTGGAAGAAAAGCGCGTCGAACGCGAAGCCTTCATCGCAGGCGCGATCGACCGCTTGCAGACCGCCTTGTCCAAGTCCGGTATCGAGGCCGAAGTCAGTGGCCGGCCCAAGCACATCTACAGCATCTGGAACAAGATGCGGGTCAAGCGCCTGGATTTCACCCAGATGTACGACTTGCGCGCCTTGCGCATCATCGTCGAGGATGTGCGCGCCTGCTATACGGCGTTGGGCCTGGTGCACGAAATGTGGACGCCGTTGTCCGACGAGTTCGACGATTACATTTCGCGGCCCAAACCCAACGGTTACCGTTCGCTGCATACGGTGGTGACGGACGACGACGGCAGGCCATTCGAAGTGCAGATCCGCACGCGCGAGATGCATCAGTTCGCCGAGTACGGCATGGCCGCGCACTGGCGCTACAAGGAAGCGGGCGCCAAGGGCGGCCAGGTAGCGGCTTCCAGCGAATACGACCGCCAACTGGCCTGGATGCGCCAACTGCTGGCCTGGAACAGCGATGTCGAGGGCGGGGCCGAGCCGGGGGCGGATGCCGCCAAGCCGGACGTCGCCAAGGCGGGTCCGACCAGGTCGGGGCCGGGCAAGAACCGCAATGTGGTCACGGCGCCCGCGCATACCGACGAACGTATCTACGTGCTGACGCCGCAGGCGCGGGTGATCGAACTGCCCGCCGGCGCCACGCCGGTGGACTTTGCTTATCACTTGCACACCGACCTGGGGCACCGCTGCCGCGGCGCCCGCGTCGACGGGCAGATGGTGCCGCTGCAGACGCGGCTGTCCACCGGCCAGACCGTCGAGATCATTTCCGCCAAGTCAGGCGGTCCGTCGCGCGACTGGCTCAACCCTCAGCTGGGGTTCCTGGCCAGCCCGCGGGCCCGCGCCAAGGTGCGCATGTGGTTCAACGCCATCGAGCTGCAGCAGCGCATTACCCAAGGGCAGGCGCTGGTCGAAAAGGAACTGCAGCGGCTGGGCAAGACGGCGGTCAATCTGGAACAGCTGGCGCAGAACCTGGGCTTTGCCCGCGCCGACGACCTGTACGTGGCGGCCGCCAAGGAAGAGTTCAGCCTGCGCCAGATCGACAGCGTGTTCCAGCAGCCGGGACCGGCCGTCGAACCGCAGCCGGCCGCGCTGCGCCACGCCAGCGCGGGCAGCGCCGAGAAAAGCGGCAAAAGCGGCGTACTGGTGGTGGGGGTGGGCTCGCTGTTGACGCAGTTGGCCCGTTGCTGCCGCCCGGCGCCGCCGGACGCCATCGTGGGCTTCGTCACACGCGGGCGCGGTGTGTCCATTCACCGCAGCGATTGCCACAGCTACCTGGCGCTGGCCGCTCGCGAGCCCGAGCGCGTGATCGAGGTGGCCTGGGGCGAGACCTCCGACACCTTCTATCCGGTAGACATCAGTGTGCGCGCGCACGACCGGCCCGGTCTGCTGCGCGACTTGTCCGAAGTCTTTGCGCGGTTGCGCCTGAACGTGGTGGGCGTGAATACGCAGAGCAAGCAGTCGCTGGCCCACATGGTGTTCACGGTGGAAGTGCGCGGGGGCGAATCGCTCGCCCGCGCGCTGGACGCCCTGGCCGAAGTGGCTGGCGTGTCCTCGGCGTCTCGCCGTTAGGACAGCCCGTTAGGACAGCCCCCGGGCGGTGGCCCGGGGGGAATCCGGCTTCAGTGGTCCAGATTCTCGTGTGCGCGTTCGCGCATGAAGAACGAGGCGATCAGGCCCAGCGCCACGCCGAACATCACGTAGTAGGCCGGCGCCATCGGCGAACCGGTGGTCTTGATCAGCCACGTCACGATGAATTGCGCGAAGCCGCCGAAGATCATCACGGCCACGTTATAGGCAAGAGACAGGCCCACGGAGCGCACGCGCGCCGGGAACAGCTCCGCCATCACCGTGCTGAAGACGCCAAAGAAGGCCGACACGAAGAAGCACACCACGATCTGCACCGTCAGCAGGCGGCCGATCGACGGCGCGTCCGACAGCCAGTAGTACAGCGGGTACAGCACGATCAGGTAGCCGATCAGCGACCCGATCACCAGCGGGCGGCGGCCGATGCGGTCCGACCAGGCGCCCATGAACGGGGTCATCAGCACCATCAGCGCCGCGCCGGCCATCTGCACCATGAAGGTGTCCTTCATCGGCAGCTTCAGGATCTGCGTGGAATACGTCACCAGGTACGTGAAGGTGATGTAGATGGACACCGTCGCGGTCACGACCAGGCCCACGCCGATCATCGTTTCGCGCGTGTGGGTCTTGACCATCTGAACCAGGCTCAGCCGCTGCACTTCACCGCGCGCGGCGGCCTGGCGGTCTTCTTCCTGCATCTTCTTGAAGACGTCGGTTTCGTCGATGTTCTTGCGGATATAGATCGCGATGGGAACAATCACCAGGCCGAAGGCAAACGGAATGCGCCATGCCCAGGCGGCAATCTGCTCTTGCGTGAAGAACTCGGTGATCAACGTGCCGCAGGCCGCGCCGATCAGCAGCGCCAGCATCTGGCCGGCCATTTGCCACGACCCGTAGAAGCCGCGTTTGCCGTTGGGGGCCATTTCGATCAACAGCGCCGTCGACGTGCCGAACTCGCCACCCGCCGAGAAGCCTTGCAGCAGGCGCGCGATCAGGATGAAGATCGGGGCCAGGATGCCGGCGGCGTGGTAAGTCGGGGCCACCGTGATCAGCGCGATGGACACGGCCATCAGCGACGTCACCATGACCATCGCGGCCTTACGGCCCTTCTTGTCGCCGTACATGCCCAGGATGATGCCGCCGACCGGGCGCATGAAAAAGCCCACGCCGAAGATCGCCGTCGTCATCAGGATGGCGTTCAGTTCGCTGCCGGGCAGGTTGGGGTCTGTAGGGAAGAACAACTTGGCGATGATCGGCGTCATGAACGCGAACACCAGGAAGTCATACCATTCGAGGGCGTTGCCTATGACTGCGGCCACGATGTTGCGTGTGGGGACTGCTTTGTGCTGCACGGTTTCTCCTTGGGGGCGTAATCGATCCGGCGACATTCTAGGCGCTTAACCGGTGAACGGTCCGCCGTGCCGTCCAAGACGCGGGCGCTTCCTGGCTTTACACTTGTCCCTTTTCCCCCCAAAGAGAAGTGACATGAACGCGCGCACCTGGCTGGAAACGCTGGTGGGTTTCGATACCACCAGCCGCAATTCCAATCTTGCCCTGATCGAAACCGTCCGTGATTGGCTCAAGGGCCAGGGCGTGGACGCATGGCTGGCGCACAACCCCGAGCGCACCAAGGCCAACTTGTTCGCCACCTTGCCGGCGCAAGACGGCAACCAGCAGGGTGGTATCGTCCTGTCCGGCCATACGGACGTGGTGCCGGTGGATGGCCAGGACTGGAGCACGGATCCGTTCAAACTCGTCGAAAAAGACGGGCTTCTCTATGGGCGTGGCGCCTGCGACATGAAGGGCTTCATCGCCGGTTCGCTGGCCCTGGTGCCGGAATTCCTGGCCATGCCGCGCAAGAAGCCGATCCATCTGGCGTTCTCCTATGACGAGGAAGTCGGCTGCGCCGGCGCCCCGTACATGCTGGCCGACCTGCTGGAACGCGGCATTCGCCCCGAAGGCTGCGTGGTGGGCGAACCCACGGGCATGCAGGTGGTCGTGGCCCACAAGGGCATCAACCTTTTCCGTTGCAAGGTGCACGGCAAGGCCGCGCACTCGTCCCTGACCCCGCGCGGCTGCAACGCCATCGAATACGCCGCCCGGCTGATCTGCCGCATCCGCGACCTGGCCGACAGCTTCAAGGCCAACGGCCCTTACGATCAGTTCTACGATGTGCCGTTCTCCACGATGACCACCAACCAGATCCGTGGCGGCATCGCGGTCAACACCATTCCCGAATTGTGCGAATTCACCTACGAATTCCGCAATCTGCCGGGCATGCAGCCCGACGAGATCCAGGCCGAAGTCGAAAAATACGTGCGCGATGAGCTCTTGCCGCGCATGAAAGCCGAATTCGATGGCGCCAGCATCGAGATCGAGACCGGTGCCGCGGCGCCTGCCCTGGAAGCCTCGGAAGAGGCCGCCATCACCCAATTGGTGCGGGCGTTGACCGAAGACCGGACCACCCGCAAGGTGGCGTACGGCACCGAAGCCGGCCTGTTCCAGGGCATTGGCATTCCCACCGTCGTCTGCGGCCCCGGCCATATCGAACAGGCCCACAAGCCCGACGAATATGTCGCCCTGGACCAGATGGCCTCGTGCGAGACCTTCCTGCGCCGCCTGGGCCAATCGCTCTAGGCGCCGTGCGGGGGCGGCCGGGGCAGGGGGCTTCCCGCCCCCGGCTGCGCCCGGGTCAGGTAAAATGACGGGTTGCAAACCGGATTTGCGGCCGGCAGTGGCCTGCCGCGATACCGGGGGAGATGCTTGGTGAAACCTTACGACTTTCCGGATGCCAAGGGCCATTTCGGCCCTTATGGCGGTGTTTTCGTGGCAGAAACGCTGATGCACGCGCTCGACGAGCTGCGTGCCGCCTATGACCATTACCGTGTCGACCCGGCCTTCCTGGAAGAGTTCAACTACGAACTCAAGCATTTCGTGGGCCGGCCCAGCCCGGTCTACCATGCCCGCCGCTGGTCTGAAATGCTGGGCGGCGCCCAGATCTGGTTCAAGCGCGAAGACCTGAACCACACCGGCGCGCACAAGGTGAACAACTGCATCGGTCAGGCCCTGTTGGCCAAGCGCATGGGCAAGCCCCGCGTCATCGCCGAAACCGGCGCCGGCCAGCACGGCGTGGCCACCGCCACGGTGGCAGCCCGCTACGGCATGGAATGCGTGGTCTACATGGGCAGCGAAGATATCCGCCGCCAGGCGTCGAACGTCTACCGCATGAAACTGCTGGGCGCCACGGTGGTCCCGGTCACGTCCGGTTCGCGCACCCTGAAAGATGCGCTGAACGAAGCCATGCGCGACTGGGTCACCAACATTGAAAACACCTTCTACATCATCGGCACGGTGGCGGGTCCCGACCCCTATCCCCGCATGGTGCGCGACTTCCAGACCGTCATCGGCAACGAATGCCTGACGCAGATGCCCGAAGCCATCGGCCGCCAGCCCGACTACGTCGTGGCGGCCGTGGGCGGCGGCTCCAACGCCATGGGCATCTTCCATCCCTATATCCCCTACGAAAACGTGCGCCTTATCGGCGTTGAGGCGGCGGGCGAGGGCATGGACAGCGGCAAGCACGCCGCATCGCTGGCCGCCGGCCAGGTGGGCGTGCTGCATGGCAACCGCACCTACGTCATGCAGGACGCCGATGGCCAGGTCCAGGAAACCCATTCCGTGTCCGCCGGCCTGGACTACCCCGGCGTCGGCCCGGAACATGCCTGGCTGAAAGACACCGGCCGCGCGGAATACGCCGGAATCACCGACGATGAGGCCCTGAAGGCGTTCCATGACTGCTGCCGCATCGAAGGCATCATGCCGGCGCTTGAGTCCTCGCACGCCATCGCGCAAGCCGCGAAAATGGCCGCCACGCTGCCGCGCGACAAGGTCATCCTGGTCAATTTGTCGGGCCGTGGCGACAAAGACATGCATACCGTCGCCGAACGTGCCGGTATCGAACTCTAAAAAATGACAACTCGCACCGATCGCATCGCTGCCGCCTTTGCGCGCACCGCCGAATCCGGCCGTGCCGCGGCGCTGATCCCCTACATCGCGGCAGGCGATCCTTCGCCCGCCGCCACCGTTCCCCTGATGCACGCCTTGGTCGAGGCCGGTGCCGACGTCATCGAACTGGGCGTGCCGTTCTCGGATCCCATGGCCGATGGCCCGGTGATTCAACGCGCCGCCGACCGCGCCATCGCGCAGGGCGTGGGCCTGGCCCGCGTGCTGGAATTGGTCGCTGAATTCCGCCAGCGCGACACCTCCACCCCCGTGGTGCTGATGGGTTACGCCAACCCCATCGAACGCATGGGCCAGACCGCTTTTGCCGTGAATGCCGAAAAGGCCGGCGTGGACGGCGTGCTGGTGGTGGACTATCCGCCTGAAGAAGTCATCGAGTTCGCCGCGACCTTGGGCGAGCACGGCATTGCCCCGATCTTCCTGCTGGCTCCCACCTCCACCGAGGCTCGCATCCAGGCCGTGGCGGAAGTCGCGCGCGGCTATGTGTACTACGTGTCGCTCAAGGGCGTCACGGGCGCGGGTTCGCTGAACACCGACGACGTGGCCGAGCGCGTGGCGGTCATCCGCCGTCATGTGCGCGACATTCCGGTGGGCGTCGGATTCGGTATCCGCGATGCCGAAAGCGCCCAGCGCGTGGCACGAGTGGCCGATGCGGTCGTCATCGGTAGCAAACTGATTGAAACGATGGAGCAGGCGGTGGCTGACGCCCCGGCTGCCCAGAAAACCGACGCTGCAGTCACCGCCGCCAGCGGTTGGCTGCGCACCATCCGGCAAGCGCTGGATCAAGTAAAACGAGAAGACGCGTCGGCCTGAACGGCGGGCGCGACCTCATACGGGATGAAACATCAATGAGCTGGATCGAAAAACTCCTGCCTCCTCGCATCAATAAAACCAGCGACAGCGGCGCACGCCGCGTTCCCGAAGGCCTTTGGGTGAAATGCCCGTCGTGCGAATCGGTGCTGTATAGCGAAGACTTGGCGGCCAATCTTCACGTGTGCCCGAAGTGTGACCACCACATGCGCATCGGCGCCCGCGCCCGCATCGATTCGCTGCTGGACATGGAAGGCCGCGTCGAAATCGGCCAGACCACGCGTTCCGTGGACACGCTGAAGTTCAAGGACACCCGCAAGTACCCCGAGCGCCTGCAAGAGGCCGTCAAGCAAACCGGTGAAACCGATGCAATGGTGGTCATGAGCGGCTCGATCCGTGGCGTGCCGGCCACCCTGGCGTGTTTCGAGTTCGAATTCATGGGCGGATCGATGGGGTCCGTGGTGGGCGAGCGCTTTGCGCGCGGCGCCCAGGCGGCCCTGGACAACAAGACCGCGTTCATCTGCGTGGCCGCCTCTGGTGGCGCGCGCATGCAGGAAAGCCTGCTGTCGTTGATGCAGATGGCCAAGACCAACGCCATGCTCACGCGCCTGTCGGCGGCGGGCCTGCCGTTCATCAGCGTCCTGACCGACCCCACCATGGGCGGCGTGTCGGCCAGTTTTGCTTTCATGGGCGACGTGGTCATCGCTGAACCCAAGGCGCTGATCGGCTTTGCCGGCCCGCGCGTGATCGAACAGACCGTGCGCGAGAAGCTTCCCGAAGGCTTCCAGCGTGCCGAGTTCCTGTTGCAGAAGGGTGCCATCGATATGGTTATCGACCGCCGTCAACTGCGCGAGGAAATCGCTCGCCTGTTGGCGTTGCTGACCAACCAGCCGGCGGACGTCGTTACCGCCTGATCCCCCGCTTTCGGGCGCGTTTCGACGCGTTTTCCAAACCGGGAAAAATGCCGTCAAGGGCTCTGCCTTCGACGGCATTTTCATTGGTTTGTCAGGTGAAATCGTTGCACGGCGGACCTCGTGCTTGTATCGAGTGTGAGTGTCTTTTTCGGAACAGTGTTTTCCACCGCGAATTGTTGCCATATTGCGACAATCGTCAAGCCATGCGGCCCGGATTTTGCTATGTTGCCGGTTAGACCAGAAATCACGGAGTTACCTATGCTGTCCATCAAGAAGAAAATGCTTACGCGCCTTGTCGGTGTGGCTCTTGCCGGAGCAGCTACCTTGGCCAGTGCACAATCCTCTGAGGGCACGCAAGGCGGCGTCAGCATGCATTACGGCATTGGCGACCACTATCAGCGCATCACCTTGAACTACGAAACCCCTTCCATCTGGACGCATCAGTTCGGTGGTAACTGGGGCCGCCTGGACCTGACGCCTGAAATCGGCGCGTCCTACTGGTGGGCAGACGGTTCGCGTTCGCCGGGCCATGTCTGGCAATTGAATGCCATCCCGATGTTCCGCTGGTGGACGGGCGAGCGCTTCTACCTCGAAGCGGGTATCGGCGCGACGGTGTTCTCCAGCACGCGCTTCGCCAACGAGAACATCAGCACCGCCTTCCAGTTTGGCGACCACATCGGCATGGGTTTCCTGCTGACCCCGAACAACCGTATCGGCGTGCGCTATTCGCACTTTTCCAACGCCAGCATCAAGCGCCCGAATCCGGGCCTGGACGTGGTTCAGCTGACGTACACGTACCAGTTCTGATCGCAAGCGTTCCGACAGTTCAAAGCCCTCGATGTCGAGGGTTTTTTTTGTCGGAACCTCTGGTGTCGAGAAGCCCGCCGTTGACGTCGGCGGGCAAAAAAAAGCCCCCATCATGCGATGGGGGCTTTTTTGTCGCACGGGCGGCTTAGGAGCGCGTTTCGACTTGAACCAGCGGTTCGTTCGAGACCGTCGCAACCGGCTTGCGTTCGCGGCCCAGGCGGGTCGGCGTATGCGCGGCGGCGATGCGCAACTGGGTCTGGGCGTGGCGGTCCGGATCGGTTTCCACCCACTTCAGGCCTGCGGCATTGACCACGTCGTGCAAGGCTTGGGCCTTGGCCGTGGGTGCCGTTGCCGGCACCACGATGGGCTGCTGCGCGGGCGCCGGAGCGGCGGCCGGTGCAGGCGCGGCAGGAGCCGCTTCAACCACCGGTGCGGGCGTCGTCACGACGGGTTCCACGACCGCGGTTTCGACGGGCTCTTGCGTCGGGGCGACGGGCGCCGACACCTGGCTGGCCGGCTCTACCGCGATCGGTTGCGTCACCTGGGTGGCGGCCGTTTGCACGGGGGTGGCCACGGCGGGTTCGACGGCTTGCACCGGTTCCGCCTTCGGGGCCTCGACAGGCTTGGCTTCAACCTGAGTGGCGGGTTGGGCAGCGACGTCAGCAGCCACGTCAGCAGCCACTTGGGTCGCTTCCTGGGCACGTGCCGGCACGGCTTCGATAGCCTGATCGGTCACCTTGGTCTCGGCGGCTTGCGTCGGGACCGGGGTGGCTTCGACGGCGGCGGGCTGGGCAACTTCAGCGGCCTGGGCCGGCGCAATTTCAGCAGCTTGGGCCGCGGCAACCGGGGCGGCCGGAGCGGCTTGCGGCGCTACGCCTTCAGCTTGTTCGCCAGTGTCGTCGTCCGAACCGTCGTCCAGTTGCTCGTCGCTACCGGCCAGACCGGCTTCGTCCTGGCTGCGGCGGCCACGGCGGCTGCGGCGGCGGCGGCGCTTGCGTTCCGGATCGGCTGCGCCTTCGGCGCCTTCCGCGGTCGGGATGCCATCAGCGCCCTGATCGGCGTCGGTGGCGTCCAGTGCCGCTTCCGTAGCCGGCTTGGTGTCGGGCAGGGCGGTCGCAACGGTTTGCGCCAGCGCGGCCACCATGCTTTCCTGTTCGCTCATCGGCGTATCGGACTGGCCTTCTTCGCGGCGGTTACGGCCACGGCCACGGCGGCGATTGCGGCCAGCGCCGGTGTCGTCGCCATTGGCTTGGTCAGCCTGGTCGGGGCGGTTGGCAGCCAGGGCCGCTTGCGCGACTTGCTCGCCACGCGGCTCGTTGCGGTTGCCGCGATCGCCACGTTCCTGGCGCTCGCCGCGTTCGCCTTCAGGGCGACGGTTGCCACGCACGTGATGGCGGCCGCCTTCGCTGCCTTCAGCGCCTTCGCCACGCGATTCGCCGCGGCGGTTGCGGTTGCGGTCCGAGCCGTGCCGTTCGCCACGGCGTTCCTGGCCGTCATGGCCGCTGCGGCCCTTGCCGCCACGTCCGGACGCGGCGCGCTTGGCGCTGTCTTCCTGGGTGGTGGGGGCGGGCTTGGCGGTGTCGGCATTGCCGGTCAGCCAGCCAACCAAACGCTTGAACAGGCCACCCAAGCCACCTGCGGCGGCGGGCGCCGCAGGCGCGGCAACCGGTGCTGCAGGCGTCGAAACGGGCGCGGGCTGCGAGGGCGTGATGCCCTTGACCAGCGCTTCCGGACGGGCCTTGATCTCGCTTTCGCGCGGCTGCCAGGGGGCGTCCGTGGCCGGGGCTTCAACCAGTTCGAAGCTGGTCTTCAGTTCTTCCAGGCGCGGATCGTCGTGACGCAGGCGCTCGATGTGGTGGTGCGGCGTTTCCAGATGCTTGTTCGGGATCAGCATCAGGTTGACCTTCAGGCGGGCTTCCATCTTGGTGATGTCGGCGCGCTTTTCGTTCAGAAGGTAGGTGGCCACGTCGACCGGCACCTGGGCGTGGACCGCCGCGGTGTTTTCCTTCATCGCCTCTTCTTGCAGCAGGCGCAGGACATGCAGGGCGCTGGACTCGGCATCGCGGATCACGCCGGTGCCGTTGCAACGCGGGCAAGTGATGTGCGAGCCTTCGTTCAGGGCCGGACGCAGGCGCTGGCGCGACAGTTCCATCAGGCCGAAGCGCGAGATCTTGCCCATTTGCACGCGGGCGCGGTCGAAATGGAGGGCGTCACGCAGGCGCTGTTCAACGGCGCGCTGGTTCTTGCTGTCTTCCATGTCGATGAAGTCGATGACGATCAGGCCGCCCAAGTCGCGCAAGCGCAATTGGCGGGCCACTTCGTCGGCCGCTTCGGAGTTCGTGCGCAGCGCGGTTTCCTCGATGTCGGCGCCGCGCGTGGAGCGGGCCGAGTTCACGTCGACGGAAACCAGCGCTTCGGTGTGGTCGATCACGATGGCGCCGCCGGAGGGCAGCGTCACGGTGCGCGAATACGCCGTTTCGATCTGGTGTTCGATCTGGAACCGCGAGAACAGCGGGATGTCGTCACGGTAGCGCTTGACGCGCTGGACGTTGTCCGGCATCACCACGCTCATGAACGCGGTGGCCTGGTCGGCGATCTCGTCGGTATCGATCAGGATCTCGCCGATTTCGGGCGAGAAGTAATCGCGGATGGCCCGGATGACCAGGCTGGATTCCAGGTAGATCAGGATCGGCGCGGAGTTGTCGCGGGCGGCGCCGTCGATGGCGGTCCACAGCTGCAACAGGTAGGACAAGTCCCACTGGAGCTCTTCGACATTGCGGCCGATGCCGGCGGTACGGGCGATGATGCTCATGCCCTGGGGCAGCTCAAGCTGCTCCATCGTGTCGCGCAGTTCCTGACGGTCTTCGCCCTCGACGCGGCGCGAAACGCCACCGCCACGGGGGTTGTTGGGCATCAGGACCAGGTAGCGGCCAGCCAGCGAAATGAACGTGGTCAGGGCAGCGCCCTTGTTGCCGCGCTCTTCCTTTTCAACCTGAACGATCAGTTCCTGGCCTTCGCGCAACGCGTCCTGGATGCGGGCGCTACGGACATCTACACCTTCCTTGAAGAAGCTGCGAGCAACTTCCTTGAAAGGCAGAAAGCCGTGACGGTCTTCACCGTAGTTGACGAAGCAAGCTTCCAGGCCGGGTTCGATCCGGGTAATGACACCTTTGTAGATGTTGCCTTTGCGTTGTTCGCGGCCGGCAGTCTCGATGTCGAGGTCGATGAGTTTTTGCCCATCAACGATTGCGACGCGTAATTCTTCCTGATGCGTCGCATTGAACAGCATGCGCTTCATGAGAGGGTTTCTCCGTTGTCATGACGCGCCGATATCGGCGCGTGACCTCGGGTCACTCGGGCTGCGGCTGAAGCGGGCAAGAAATGCGGACCGTACCTGGGCGGCGCCCAGGCGTATCCGCCGCGGGTCAGGCGGGCACGTCGTGCCGTGGGGCACGGGGTTCTGTCAGCAGGAGGGTCAGCTTCACTGAATGTGGTTTGACGGAAAAATTGCTGTGAACGGCAGTTGCGGTCGGATTGGTTGCCTACACGCAGCTGGTGCTTTAAATATGCGACGATTCTTGCAGTGCTTCAGAGCCGCTTGCGGCATGCAACGGACCTGCTGGGACAGCGGGCAAAGTGAATGCCACACCACTATCCGGCAGGGCGCGGTTGCGCCGGCGACCAAGAGACCCAGGGGTTGAATAAGCAGGCAGTACAATGGCGGCCCGCGCGCTCGACGGAGTTGCGTATTTAAATTGCATCTCTACGCCAGGCGGCTAGTTCAGCCCCTTAAGGCTGTCCCGATTATATGTCGCTTTCCGCAATGCGCAAAGAAACTTCCTCCCCCATATCCCCCTCTAAAGCCGCCCCCGCCGTCCGTATGGTGGAGGTCGATGCCGAGCATGCTGGCCAGCGTCTGGACAACTTCCTGATGCGCCTGTGCAAGGGCGTCCCCAAAACCCACATCTACAAAGCCATCCGTGGCGGCGAAGTGCGCGTGAATAAGGGACGCATATCGGTCGACTATCGCATCGTGGCCGGCGACGTCGTCCGCATTCCGCCGCTGCGGCTGCCGGATCCCGGCAAGCCCCGGCCCGTGCCGGGCGCCGAATTCCCTATCGTGTTCGAAGACGATGCGCTGCTGGTCGTGGACAAGCCCGCCGGCGTGGCGGTGCACGGCGGCAGCGGCGTGTCGTTCGGCGTCATCGAACAACTGCGCGCCGCGCGCCCCGACGCCAAGTTTCTGGAACTGGTGCATCGGCTGGACCGCGAGACCTCGGGCCTGCTCATGGTGGCCAAGAAGCGCAGCGCGCTGCTGGCCTTGCATGCCATGCTGCGGGAAGGCAAGGGCGACAAGCACTATCTGGCGCTGGTGGAAGGGGATTGGGTGAACGACCGCCAGCACATCAAGCTGGGCCTGTCCAAATGGACCACGCAGTCCGGCGAGCGCCGGGTCAAGGTGGATCCGGACGGGCAGACGGCGCACACCATCATCACGCTCAAGCAGCGCTTTGGCGGCTACAGCCTGGTGGATGCCGAGTTGCGCACGGGGCGCACCCACCAGATCCGGGTGCACCTGGCCGCCAGCGGCTTCCCCATCGTGGGCGACGACAAATACGGTCACGATGACGTTCGGGCCGAATTCGCCCGCAAGGGCTTCGGCCGAATGTTCCTGCACGCGCACCAGCTCACCTTGGCGCATCCGGCCACGGGCGAGCCCATGACCCTTACCGCCGAGCTGCCTCCCGCCTGCCGGCAACTACTGAAACAACTGGAGTCGGTCTGATTATGTCGTCGTATTCGCTGGTCGTTTTTGACTGGGATGGCACCTTGATGGATTCCACGCACAGCATCGTGGCGGCCATCCAGGGCGCTTGCCGCGACCTGGAACTGGCGGTGCCGTCGGCATCCGAAGCCAGTTGGGTGATTGGTCTGTCCCTTGAAAGCGCCTTGCGTCGCGCCGTGCCGGAACTGACGCAGGCAATGATGCCGCGCTTCCTGGAACGCTACCGTACCCATTACCTGCTGCGTGACCCCGAGCTGCGGCTTTTCGACGGTATCCCCGAATTGCTGGCGGAACTTGCAGGGCAGAACGTCCGCCTGGCTGTCGCGACGGGCAAGAGCCGGGTCGGCCTGACCCGAGCGCTGGCCGCGACGGGCCTGGGGCCGTTGTTCGACGCCACCCGCACCGCCGATGAAACCTTCAGCAAACCGCACCCGGCGATGCTGCAAGAGTTGATGCAGGAACTGGACGTCGATCCCGGGCGGGTCGTGATGATCGGTGACACCTCGCACGACCTCCAGATGGCGGCGAACGCCGGCGTCCACGGCCTTGGCGTGACCTATGGCGCCCATACCTTGAAGGAACTGCAGGGTTGCGCGCCGCAGGCGGTGCTGGACAGCGTGCCCCGGGTGCGCGAATGGCTCCTGCCGCGGGTCTTCGCGGGCGCCTGATCCTGCGGTCGGACGGGAACGTCCGGCGTCGCGGCGGGTCAATCTGGAAGTTCCCGGCCGCGGCGCTGCCGCCGCGGAATATCATGGGATGGCGCAACGTCTATGGCTTGCGCAGGGCGCGCCTGTCAGGGACGGGCCGCCACACCGGAGACCACGATGCTGATACGCAAGCCCGCCGATATTCTTCCGTCCGAAATCACCGACGAGGCCGTTTGGCGCTCGCGGCGCGAGCTGATGCTGCGCGCCGGGCTGACGGCCGCCGCCGTCGGCTTGCCGGGTTGGGCGGCGCGCAGCGCCTTCGCTCAGGGCGCCGGCACCCTGACAGGCAAGCCGAATGCGTCGTTGAGCGTCATGGACAAGCGGACCTCGCTGGCCGATGTCACGTCCTACAACAACTACTACGAGTTCGGCGTGGATAAGGGCGATCCCGCCGCGAATGCCGGCAAGTTGCAGACGCGCCCATGGACGGTCAGCGTCGAAGGCGAGGTCGCCAAGCCGCGCACCTTCACCATCGAGGAATTGCTCAAGCTGGCGCCCATGGAAGAGCGCGTCTATCGCCTGCGCTGCGTCGAGGGCTGGTCCATGGTGATTCCGTGGGTGGGTTACTCGGTATCCGAACTGCTGAAGCAGGTTGAACCCACGGGCAACGCCAAATATGTGGAATTCGTGACGGCGGTGCAGCGCGAGAACATGCCGGGCGTGCGTGCCGCCATCCTCGAGTGGCCCTACGTCGAAGGCTTGCGGATCGACGAGGCCATGAATCCGCTGGCGATGCTGGTGTTCGGCGTGTACGGCAAGGTCCTGCCCAACCAGAATGGCGCCCCGCTGCGCCTGGCGGTGCCGTGGAAATATGGCTTCAAGTCGGCGAAGTCACTGGTCAAGATCCGGCTGGTGGAAAAGCTGCCGGTATCGTCCTGGATCAAGGCGGCGCCGCAGGAATACGGCTTCTACGCCAACGTGAACCCCACTGTCCCGCATCCACGCTGGAGCCAGGCAACCGAGCGCCGCATCGGCGAGGACGGCCTGTTCACCCCGAAGCGCAAGACCTTGATGTTCAACGGATATGGCGAACAGGTGGCGTCGCTTTATCAGGGCATGGACCTGAAAGCGAACTACTGAGGTTCACCGATGCCTGAAGGCTCTTCGCCGCCCGCCGCGGCCGCTTCACCGCCCAAGCCCCCGCTGTCCGCTCGCGCGGTGGGGCGGATCAAGCCCTTCCTGTTTCTGCTGGGCCTGGCGCCGTTCCTGCGCTGGATCTGGCTGGGCTTCAACAACGGGCTGACCGCCAATCCGGTCGAATTCCTGACGCGCTCGTCCGGCACCTGGACGTTGGTCTGCCTGCTGGTGACACTGGCGATCACGCCGTTGCGCCGCTTGACCGGGCAACCGGCGCTGGTTCGGGTGCGCCGGATGTGCGGGCTATTCGCGTTCTTCTATGGGGCCATGCATTTCATGGCCTGGGTCTGGTGGGACCGGGGGCTGGACCCCGCGGCCATGCTGCAAGATATCGGAGAACGCCCGTTCATCACCGTCGGGTTTGCCGCCTTTGTGCTGATGACGGCGCTGGCCGCCACCTCCACGCAGTGGGCCATGCGCCGGCTGGGCAAGCGCTGGCAGCAATTGCACCGTGCGGTCTATGCGATCGGCCTGCTGGCGGTGCTGCACTACTGGTGGCACAAAGCCGGCAAGAACGATCTGGCGCAACCGCTTCTGTATGCCTCCGTGCTGGCTTTGCTGCTTGGCTGGCGGGTCGTGGCGTGGTGGCGACGCCGGGCGTGACGCTGGCGGGCGCTGGACGGCGTCAAAGGCCTGGGCCGGGGCTGAGGCCGCTTAACGTCGGCCCGTTCAAGGCATCGCCAGCATGATGGCGGCGGTTTCCGCGTCCGGTTGGCCATCGTGCAGGGCAGGCCGGTAGTGCATCTGAAATGCCGCCAGCGTATTGATCGTGGCGCGGTCCAGGGTGCCGTCCTGCGGACAGGCGTAGCCCAGCCGCTGCAATTGTTTCTGGAACCAGGCAACGTCGGGCACGCCTTCGGCCTGCAGGCGCACCAGATGCGCGGCTGCGCCGGTTTCGTCGAACCAGCGGCCGATGCCCGCCGCAGCCAGCGTTTGCCACGGGAATAGCGGGCCGGGATCCACTTTGCGCTGCGGCGCGATGTCGCTGTGGCCCACCACGTTCTCGGGCGCGATGCCGTGGCGCTGGATGATGTCCCGCAGCAGCAAGGTCAATGCGCGCACCTGGCGGTCGTTGTAGGCGTGCCAAAGCGGCTTGCCGTCCGCGCCCTCGGTCCAGCCGGGGTTGACGATCTCGACGCCTATGGAGGTGCTGTTCATGGCGATGTTGCCGTACCACGAGGCGGCGCCGGCGTGCCATGCGGCACGGGTTTCGTCGACCAGGCGGTAGGCGCGGCCGTCCTCGTTGATCAGGTAGTGCGCGCTGACCTTGCCCTTGGACAGCAGCTTCATCGAGGTGGCATCATCGACGGTCGTGTAGTGCAGGACGACGCTGCGAACGCGGCTGGCCTGGCTGACGGCGGTGATTGACGTGTCAAGGTCCAGTCCGGCGGGGCCGCGCGCGGCGCAGCCGGCCAGGACTGCCGTGGCCAGCAGTGGGGTGATCAGGCGGTGCATACGGGTCAGCGGGCCAGGTACAGGAACAATGTCGGCAGCTTGTCCAACAGGGGCGCGGGCCGTTTTTTCCAGTCGGCCACGGTGTGCGTCGCGATCCATTCGTCGGCCGTCGTGACCGAGCGGGCCACGCACAGCTTGGTGTCGCCTTTCAGGCTGGCCAGCAGGGTGGTGAACATGGCGGCGTTGCGATACGGCGTTTCGATCAGCAACTGGGTCTGGTTGTGCTTGGCCGAATGCTGTTCCCAGGCTCGCAGTTGTTTGGCGCGCTCCGTGGGGTCCACGGGGGCATAGCCGTGGAAGGCGAATCGCTGCCCATCCAGGCCGCTGGCCATCAGGCCCAGCAGGATCGAAGAGGGGCCGACCCAGGGCTTGACGGTCAGGCCCAGGCGATGGGCCGCGTCCACCACCTTGGCGCCCGGATCGGCAACCGCCGGGCAGCCGGCTTCGGAAACCAGTCCAATTTCCGCGCCTTTCTTGATCGGGTCGAGCCATGCCTTGATCTGGCCGTCGTCGATTTTGTCGGTCAGGGTGTGGATGGTGATTTCCTGCAGTGGCAGGGTGGTGCCGATAAGCTTCAGGAAGGCGCGCGCCGTCTTGGCGTTCTCGGCGATGTAGGTGTCCAGCCGTCCGGCTAGCGCGCGGACGTCGGCGGGCAACCAGCGCTCGGCCGGGGCCTCGCCCAGGCCGACGGGAATCAGGTGCAGCGCGCCGCTCATGCCGGCGCTCCGGGGGCGTCCAGCGGATCCAGCCCGAACCGCGTCAGCATGCGCGTCAGCTCGATCAACGGCAGGCCGATAATCGCGGTCGGATCGTCGCTCTGGATGCTCTCCATCAAGGCGATGCCCAGGCTTTCCGCCTTGGCGCTGCCTGCGGTATCGTAGGGTTCTTCGGCGCGCAAATAGGCCTCGATGGCGTGGTCCGACAGTTGGCGGAAATGGCATCGCGTGATGATGTCCGCTTTTTCCACCCGTTTGCCATCCGTCACCGCCAATGCGCTGTGGAATTCCACGATTTGCCCCGACAGGGCGCGCAATTGGGCTTTGGCGCGGGGAAAATCCCCCGGCTTGCCGATCGGTTGCCCGTCGATCGTGGCAACCTGGTCCGATCCGATCACGAGGCTGCCGGGGTGCTTGTCCGCCACGGCCATGGCCTTGGCAACCGACAGGCGCAGAGCCAGCGCTGCGGGCGTTTCACCCGGCTGTGGCGTTTCGTCTACATCGGGGGAAATGGCCGTAAAGGGCAGGCGCAGGCGCGACAGCAGTTCTTTG